>Ga0207873_1000127_pt1 | contig 81210 bp, 66 predicted proteins | sample BGWIniCompost_FD_187373 | JGI IMG/M metagenome (GOLD analysis project Ga0207873, IMG submission 187373) | Cellulose adapted compost microbial communities from Newby Island Compost Facility, Milpitas, CA, USA - BGW Initial Compost (SPAdes)... ... | reverse complement strand
GGATGGATCCGGCCGGGTTGTAGACGTCATCGACGTCGACCCAGATCATCGTGCCGCGCTCGAAGCGTTGGTAAGCCGTGCGGATGCCCCGCTCTCCAGTCGTGTCCTCCGCGCAGCCGAGCGTGTCGCGAACCTCCCGGTTGCTGCTCCAGAGCGTGCCGAAGCCGCGCACGGGTACCGTCGGGCAGGACACCTGCCAGCTCCCGTAGCGCCAGTGCTGGTAGTGCAGCCCGACGTTACCCATCTCCACCTTGAACGGGTCGGGGTTCGACGGCGTGTAGGTCAGGCAGCGGCGCTCGAAGCACTGGACGAGAACGTCGGTCTCCTGGCCGTTGAGCAGTGTCTTGGTCCAGTACGGCTCGGTGAGCGGGTAACCGGTGACGAAGACCCAGTCGGCCGGCGCCACCAGCGGGGAGACGTGCCGGGTGAGGAAGTCGACGAAGACCTCGGGCAGGTTGTGGCCAACCGTCTCACCCTGCTCCCCGGTGTAGGTCACGTACGCGCCGTACCGCAGCCCGGCCGCGCGGCGGGACAGGTCGAACCCGGTGGTGCCGTCCCGGTCGACGGTGGCCGTGATGATCTCCCCGGTCCGATCGGGCGCGCTGCCCATCAGCCGGCCGAGGACCTGGTAGGTGGGTGTGTTCCAACTGAAGGGGTCACCGGCGACGGGAATGCTGGCCGGCAAGACCGTGGTGTAGATGTCAGGATCCTGGCCGACCTGGATCCGGCCGGTCATCATCTCGTAGACGAGGCGCCCGTTGGTGATGTACCAGGGGTCAGACGGATCGCCCGACGGGTCGTTGATCTCCATCCGGCTCTTGTCGAAGTAGGCGACGAGGCGCCGGTTCTCCTTGAGCGGCGCGTAGGTGTACGGCTCGGTCGTGACCCGGTTGGCCTGTGGCCCCCAGAGCCAGGACCGGTCCGTCTCGCCGGCTGCCACTGGCCCGTCGGTGCGCTCCCAGAGCGCGACCATGGCCGGATCCAGCTCCGCCCCGGCCGCCCCTACACCCGCGACGGGTACCACCAGCGAGGCGACCAGGACCACCAGCGCCAGCAGCGCTCTCCGCATGCATGTCCCCCTTTCACTCCAGTCCGTCCCGGCGACCGGAGGGCACACGCTCCGGCCGCGCCCGCGCGCCGGACCGCCTGGTGCACGCGGGCACGTTCAGTGTCGGGGGACAAGGTTCGGCGAAGGTTCCCAGCGGGAGACAGAGACGCGCGCGTGTTGGTGAAGGGCGGATCGCTAAGCAAATATGCTATGATGCTTAGCAAACGGGGTGGCAAGGAGGAAAGAGATGGCAACCCGAGTCAAGGTGAGTAGCAAGAATCAAATCGCTGTGCCTGCGGCGGTTCGCAAGCATTTGGGAATTCAGAGCGGCGACGAGTTGCTGGTCGAAATACGAGATGGCTATGTCATTCTCATACCTGAGCCGCGTGACTACAGCAAGCGCCTGCGGGGGCTGCATCGCGAGATCTGGCAGGATGTCGAGCCACAGGAGTACGTTCGGCGGGAGCGCGAGGCGTGGCAGGGCTAGATGCTGCGCTACAAGGCTATCGACGCATTGGAATAGATACGCCGATCTTCATCTACCATATCGAAGGTTCCACACGATACGCCGAGCTAGCCGCGACGTTACTCGACGGGGTGGCTGACGGCGTATTCGAAGGAATAACGTCAGTCCTGACCCTCATGGAACTGACCGTCAAGCCACTCCGCATGGGACGAGTGGAGGTCGCCGACGAGTACGACGTGCTCATCAGCAACTATCCACACCTTCATGTCGTCGCGATTGGCCATCGGGTGGCCCGCCTCGCAGCTCAGCTCCGCGCTCGCTTTCGCCTCCGTCCGGCCGATGCGCTCCAGATCGCCGCTGCCGTCGATCACGGCGCCGAAGCATTCGTCACCAACGACCGAGATCTCCGTCGTGTCAGCGTGATTCCAGTTCTGCTCCTCGAGGACTTCATCCCCGGATAACGGTGGCTCGCCACCATTCCGGGAACCCACCGGGAACCCTCGTTCGTCATAATAGCGGAGATCAGACACGCTCTGCGTCGTCTGACACGCGCGAAATCTTGACGGGAAGGGATCTCGGGGTTACGTGCGGATCCTCGTGGTTGATGATGACCCGCGCATCCGGGAGACACTGGCCGGACCGCTCGGGGCCGCGGGCTATGACGTCACGGCGGTGGGCGATGGCGCGGCGGCGCTGGCGGCTGTCGAGCGGGAGCGGCCGGACCTGATTATCCTCGACGTGGCGATGCCGGGCATGGACGGCTTCGCCGTCTGCCGCGAGTTGCGCGCCTACGAGGAGTTGAGCGGGCTGCCGCGCACGCCGGTGATCTTCCTGACGGTGCGGGATGACTTCGCCTCCGAAGAGACGGGGTTCCAGGCCGGGGCCGACGACTACGTCGCCAAGCCCTTCTCCATCCCGGCGCTGCTGGCGCGGGTGCGCCTGCGATTGCCGAACGCGCCGGTGCGCGTCATCGACGACTACCTGCGTCTCGACCTGACGACGCGCGACGTGGCGGTGCGGCGGGATGGCGTCTGGCAGCCGGTACGGCTTCAGCCACTGGAGTACGCCCTGCTGGAGCGCCTCTACCTCAACGCCGGGATCTGGATCTCGCGCTCCGACCTGCTGGAGCAGGTCTTCGACCGGGACGACGAGGACACCAAGGCCGTCGAGAAATACATCCACTTCCTCCGGCAGAAGCTGGAGCCCGATCCCAAGGCACCGGTCTACATCCAGAGCATGCGCAGCGTCGGCTACCGGTTCAAGCCGCTTGACCGTGCAGTCTGACGGATGGGCGCAGTGGACTGGCTGACCCGCTCCTGGGAGGTGACCGTGCGGCTCGACCCGCTCTGGACGGTCATCCTCCTCATCGGAGCGATCGCGGTGGTGTGCGGGCCGCCGCTCGCGGTCAACGCGCTCTGGGTGCTGCGACTGCGCCGCGCCCGGCAGGCGACAGCTGCCTTCCACCGACTGGTCGATGCACTCCCCTGCGGCGTCGTGCTCGCCCAGCCCGATGGGCGGGTGGTGCTGCTGAACGGGCAGGCGGCCGACCTCTGGCCGGGGCTGGCGCCCGGGGCGCTGCTACCGGACGCCATGGCGCGGCCGCCCGGCTCTGAGGGCACGGTGACGAGCCGCCTGGTCGATGCACCTGGCGGGAAGCGCCTGGCGGTGCGGATCCATCCGCTGGCGACACGCCGCGGCTGGGAGACGCTGGTGGTGCTCGAAGATGCGACGCGACGGCAGGAGGAGGCTGACTTCGTGACCGCGCTGATCCGGCAGGTTTCGCATGAGTTGAAGACCCCGCTCTCGGTGATTCGGGGACACGCGTCGCGCTTCGCCGAGGCTGACGTGACCGACCCGGCCGAGGCGCGGCGCGCCTGGGCGGTGGTCGACGACGAGGCGACCCGGCTTACCGGGTTGATCGACCAGGCGATCCTCATGGCCCGGTTCGAGATGCCCAATCCGCCGATCGAGGCTCGGCCGCTGAACCTGCGCGCCGTCTGCGAGGAGGTGGTGCTCGACCTGGCGGAGCGGGCCGCGCGGGAGGGCAGTGAGGTTGACCTGGAGGCAGAGGACGGCGCGTACCACGTCCGGGGCGACCGGGGCGCGCTGCGGCAGATGCTGCTCAATCTGGTGGACAACGCACTGAAGTACGGCGGACCGGGCGTGCGGGTCGTTCTCGGGCTGCGACAAGATCCCGTCGCGGGCCGGGTGATCCTGACGGTGCGCGACTCCGGCCCCGGTATCGACGCGGTCGATCTGCCGCTCGTGTTCGAGCGCGGCTTCCGCGGTGGACAGGCGCGCGGCAGCCGGGTCGGGAGTGGGCTCGGGCTGGCGCTCGTGCGCTCGATCGTGACCTGGCACGGTGGAACCGTCGAAGCCGCGAGCGCGCCCGGTCAGGGGACAACCATCACCGTCCAGTTGCCCCGGCACGACGCCGGCGGCTCCGTGGCGGCGCCCGGGGCGGCCGTTGCGGTGGGGGAGCGCGGGCAGTGACCCGGATCTGCAAGCTGCTGATTCTCCTCATGCTGCTGGGGTTTGCCTCCGCGTGCAGCGTGTCGGTCCGGCCAGTCGACGACGAGGCCACCCCGACCGCTACGGCGGGCACATCCGGGCGGGTCGGTTCGGTGCGCTCGACACCGGTGGCATCCGTCACCGTGACGCCCCAGCCGTCCGGGGACACGCCGGTCGCGACGGAAGTGTCCGAGACGCCGACGCCGACCACGGCCGGTGAGGTGCCGACTCTGCCGCCGCCACCCACCGCCCGACCGATGCCGACCATGCCTCCGAATCCCGCTCCGTCTCCGAGCCCGACTCCGACGGCCAGGCCGGAGCCGACCGCGCCTCCGCCGGTGACCCCCACCCCTGCCGGTCCGCCCGTCTGCGCTGAGCTGCCGGTGCGCGGCTTCGGCCTGGTCTGGCACGACCAGCCTGCCGTCGCGCGACAGATCGGCTGCCCCGTCGAGCGGGAGGTCGGCGTTGCGGCACGGGTGCAGCCGTACATGCATGGGCTCATGGTCTGGCTCGACATCCCCCATTGGGCGCCTGGAGTGGACAGTGTTCCCTGGGTCATCACGTTGGCGGGCAACCATGCCGCCCGGCACCGCGTGCCGGACGTCGGTCAGGACTGGAACCCGGAGGCGGCTGCACCGACTGGTGCGTTCGCCTGGGTCTGGGAGAACGTCTACACCGACCGCGAGCGGCTGGGCGAGGCGACCGCTGCGTACTGGGCAACCGACGCGGCGCTCCAGCGCTTCGAGCGCGGCACGATGCTGTGGCTGCGCGAACCCGGCAGTGGCGTGCCGACGATCTACGTCATCGAGGCTGACCTGGCTGTGAGCGCCTACGGGGTGTTCCAGTCGTTCGTCGACCGGAGCTTCAGCTAGTACTAGGCAAAATGTCCTCATTCGCTTGACCGATGGGCCAGTGGTTTCCGGGACCAGTGGCACTGTGCGGCGCCGTGGTGGGGATCTATTCTCGAAGCGTGGCCGAGTGCCCGCGGAGAGGAGAGACGACAATGCCCCAGACAGCGAGTCTTGTTCCGCGCTTCGGAGATCTCGACCTGGTCGGCACCGAGCACGCGATCGTCGCCAGCGTGGTCCATCAGCACTGGGGGCTGGTTGAGCCTGTGGCCAACTATGATCCGGAGACGGCCGAGTTGACGCTGCGACGGCTGCAGCACAACGAAGGGCGCGCCGGCGATCTTAAGGCGCTGGTCTTGCGGTACGTGCTGAGCCGACGCGCCGCGGGGCTGCCGGTCATCCCGCCCTCGCCAGCGTAGCGACGTCTCCCTGGGCGGGGCGGCTGCTCGCTCCCCGGCCGGTTTCATACGAACATCAGGTAACCTCCCAATCAACGGCGGCCCACGTGGCCGCCGTTGAATTTAGAGGTGGGCGCACGGTACCCCTCACCCCCGACCCCTGTCCCAACCTCGGGGGAGGGGAGGATCTCGGGTGACACATGACGGATGACGCATGACGCATGAGACATGACATTCCCCCTCTCCCAACGTTGGGAGAGGGGGTCAGGGAGTGAGGGCTGTCCTCACGCACTACGCACCACACCTCACGTGTGGATCTTGTGGCCCTCGCGCGCGTCGTAGGAGAGGATGAGGGGCTCGTCCTCGTCCTTGCGGGTCTCCAGCCAGATGCGGCGGTCCCAGAGACGGTAGATGTGCTCCATGGTCTTCTGGGCGTAGTGCAGGTCGAGCTTCTCGCCGTCCCAGACGTGTCGCAGGTAGAGCTCCGAGTTGCCGTTGTAGTCGCCGTCCTCGACCTGGATCACCGGGAAGCCGTGGTTGGTGAGCTGGGCGCAGAGTCGCTCGCGGACGGACTCCCAGCTCTTGTCGACGATGACGAGTTCGTCCCCGACCCGCTGGTAGAGGTAGAGGTCGAGATCCTCCACCAGCTCCTCAGTCAGGTAGTTGCGGATCAGGGAGACATCGCTCTCGACCTCCCGAACCTCGAAGAGCTTGGCGCGACCGTCCTCGCCGGCCTCGTTGGCGCGGCGCTCGATGTCCTCCAGGATGCGGTAGCCGAGGTGATAGGGGTTGATCCGCCGCGGGGAGGGCTGGAGGATCGCCGCGTGGAGCTGGGCGAACTCCAGATACTCGTCGGTGCTCAGATCCAGCTCGCGCATGATCTGGGCGTGCCAGTAGGAGGCCCAGCCCTCGTTGATGATCTTGGTCTGGAGCTGGGGGTAGAAGTAGAGCATCTCGGTGCGCACGATCGAGACGACATCCCGCTCCCAGTCGTCCAGGCGCGGCGAATGGGTGAGGATGAAGAGCAGGAGGTCGCGCACCGGCTGGGCGGGCCGCAGGCGGGACGAGTCCTCGTCGGAGGGCTCGGGTTCCGGCTCTCCTCGCTCGTCGAGGCGGAAGAGGTCGTCGTAGGTGCTGGCGGGCCTCCGCGGCGCCTCCGGTTTGGCCGGCTGGACGTCCTCAGGGGTGATGTAGGGATCGATGTGCTCCTGGATGGACAGGGCGGCGTCGAGCAGCCGTTCCACCTCATCGGTGCCGTGCTCGAACTCGTAGCGGCGGATGCGGTCGGCGTTCAGGCTGACGGTGTCGACCATGCGTCGCGATGTCTTGGCGAAGTGGGCGTTGTTGGCGAAGAAGTCGCTGTGGGCCAGCACGTGCGCCGCCACCAGCTTGTTCTGGAGCACGGTGTTCGTCTCGAGCAGGAAGGCGTAGCAGGGATTGGTGTTGATGACCAGCTCGTAGATCTTGCTGAGCCCGTAGTCGTACATCGTCTTCTGCATCTGGTACGCCTTACCGTGTGTCCAGTGCGAGAAGCGACCGGGCATGCCGTAGGAGCCGATCTCGTACATGACGGCGGCGGGCACGATCTCGAAGTGGGTCGGGAAGGGGCGCAACCCGAGCTCCTGCGCGACCTCCCAGATCTGCTCGATCCCCTCCTGCAGTTCCTGCATGTAGCGCTGGGTGGGTCCTGTCTGATGCATGGGCCTCTCGCTTCCTCAACCGCGCGTGCTTCCAGGAGCGCCGGCGTCGGACGGAGCCGCGCTGGCGCTCCTGACTCGCGCGCCGCGCTACACCTCCTTGGCGGCGCGGCGCGCGGTGCCGGCTCCGACCTCGGGGCCGAAGAACCGGCGCAGGGCGGGGTAGACCTCGGACTTGTCGCCGATGGTCACCGTCACGAACTTCGGGCTGTCGAGCTGCTGGAACGTGTGCATCAGCGTGCTCTGGTAGGAGTACCGGCCCTGGCGGATCTCGCCGTAGCCGAACAGGTTGCACTGCTCCAGTAACTGGTCGGCCAACTGTCGGCAGAGCTCGTTGTCCGACGGCCAGTTGTCACCGTCGGAGAAGTGGAACGGGTAGATGTTCCAGTTGGCCGGGTTGAACCGCTGCGCGATCAGATCGAGCGCGAGCTGGTAGGCGGAGCTGGCCTTGGTGCCGCCGCTCTCGCCGCGGGTGAAGAACTCTTCCTCGGTGACCTCCTTGGCCTCGGTGTGGTGGGCGATGAAGACGATCGCCACCTGGTCGTACTTGGTGCGGAGGAAGCGGACCATCCAGTAGTAGAAGGCGCGGCTGATGTACTTCTCGAAGGTGCCCATCGAGCCGGACACGTCCATCATGGCGATGACGACGGCGTTCGACTCGCGGCGGATGTCCCGCTCCCAGGTCTTGAAGCGGAGGTCGTCGTTCTTCAGCCCGCCGAAGCGCGGGTCGCCTCGCTTGGCGTTCCGCTTGATGTTCTCGCGGATGGTGCGCTTCTTGTCGAGGTTGGCGTACGGTCCGCTCTTGCGGATGTCGGTGAAGCGGACGACCTCGGACTCGAGCTCCTGGAGCCGCTTCTCCTCCAGGTTGGGCAGGAAGAGGTCTTCAAAGACCATGTCCGCCAGCTCGTCCATCGTCAGCTCGGCCTCGTAGTAGTCGATGCCCGGCTGGTCGCCGGCCTTGGGGCCGCGGCCCGGCCCCTGTCCCTGGCCGATGCGCTCGAGCACGTCGCCGACCTGGGAGTTGCCGTCCCCCTCGCCCACCTGCTGCTGGTCGTTGGGGTCGAAGCGGAATTTGTACTCCTCTAGGGTGCGGATCGGCACGCGCACGATCTTCTTGCCGTCGCTCGTGATGATCGACTGCTCGCTGACGATGTCGGCCAGGTTCTGGCGGATCGCCTCTTTGACCTTCTGCTTGTGGCGTGCCTGGTCGATCGCCCCCTTACGGTGGAGGGACCAGTCGTTCTGCGTCAGCGTCACCGTGAACATCGTGGGACCCCCTCGGCTACCGGTTGAGCAGCGCGCCGACGTACTTCAGCAGCTCGTTGGCGCAGACCGGGCAATAGCCCTGCTCCCGGATCAGCCGATCGACCACGTCGTTGATGCGGCGGAGCTGGTCGGCATCCGGAGTCTTGGTCGACGTGGTGATCTTGACCACGTCGCGCAGGTCGGCGAACAGCTTCTTCTCGATGGCCTCTTGCAGGCGCTCGTGCGACTTGTAGTCGAACGTCTGCCCGCGGCGGGCCAGCGACGAGATGCGGATCAGGATCTCCTCACGGAACTGGCGCTTGCCGTTCTCCGTGATGCCGATCTGCTCCTCGATCGAGCGCATGAGCCGCTCGTCCGGCTCCATCTCCTCCTCCGTGACGGGGTCGATCACCTTGGTCTTGTTGCAGTAGGCCTCGACGTTGTCGAGGTAGTTGTTGAGGAGGGTGCGAGCCGATTCCTCGAAGGAGTAGACGAATGCCTTCTGCACCTCGCGCTTGGCCACCTCGTCGTACTCGCGGCGGGCCTCAGCGATCAGGTTCAGCAGCCGTTCGTGCTCCTCACGGGAGATGCTCGTGTGCTGCTCCAGGCCGTCGCGCAGGCTGCGCAGGGCGTCGATCGCGTTGATGCAGGTGACACCGTCGCGCACCAGCGCCGCCGAGAGCCGGTTGATGACGTAGCGGGGCGAGATGCCCTCCATGCCCTCGCGGTCCGCTTCCTCTTGCAGCTCGCGCACATCCTTCTGGGTGAAACCCTCGACCGCCTGGCCGTCATAGAGCTTGAGCTTCTTCATGAGGGTCATGCCGGCCTTCTTGCTCTCCTCCAGGCGGGAGAGAACGGCGAAGGTCGCGGCCGTCTCCAGTGTGCCGGGCGAGATGTGGATGTCGCGGATGGCGCTCTGCTTGAGCAGCTTCTGGTAGATGCGGACCTCGTCGGTCACGCGCAGGTTGTACGGGACCTTGACCAGGATGATGCGGTCCTGCAGTGCCTCGCTCTTCTTGTTGCCGACGAAGGCCAGGTATTCATGCTCGTTGGTGTGGGAGATGACCACCTCGTCGGCGTAGATCATCGAGAAGCGGCCGGTCTTGATGTTCTGCTCCTGCGACAGCGTCAGGAGCACGTAGAGGAAGCGCTCGTCGGTCTTGAGCATCTCGACGAACTCGACCAGCCCGCGGTTCGCGATGTTGAGCTCCCCGTCGAAGCGGTAGGCGCGCGGGTCGGACTCGGTGCCGACCTCGCCGATGGTGGAGAGGTCGATGCCGCCGACCAGCTCCGAGATGTCCTGGCTCTTGGGGTCCGACGGGGTGAAGGTACCGATGCCGATACGGTGCTTTTCGGAGAAAGCGACCCGCACCACCGGGACGTCCTCGTGGCGTCCGGAGAAGGGCTGGCCCGGCCGGCTCCACGGGTGGTTCTCGTTGCGCTCGGCGTTCTCCAGTTGGAAGCGGCACCAGGGGCAGAGCTCGCCCTCGATGTAGACACCGTAGTCGGTCATCAACTCGGTGCGGATCGACTCGGGCACGAGGTGCAGCGGCTCTTCGTGCATCGGGCAGCCCTTGATGGCGTACAGGGCGCCACGGTCGTTCCGGGTGTAGCGCTCCAGCCCCCGCTTGAGCATGGTCACGATCGTCGACTTTCCGCCGCCGACCGGCCCCATGAGCAGGAGGATGCGCTTGCGCACCTCGAGCCGCTGGGCGGCTGACCGGAAGTACTCGACGATCTGCTGGAGCGACTTCTCGATGCCGAAGATCTCGTCGTGGAAGAAGGCGTAGTCGATGGTGCCGTCATCCCGCTCGGTCACGCCCGCGTCCTGGATCATGTTGAAGATGCGAGCGTGCGCCAGTTGGGCGATGGTTGGGTTGGCAACCACCATGTCGAAGTAGTCGGCGAAGGTGCCCTCCCAACTGAGCTTCTGCTCTTCCGCGCGAAAGGATTCCAAGCGTTCGACCAGATTCATCGTCCGTACCTCAAATTATCCCGCCCGCGCAATAATCACGGGCCAAGCATGTCGGATGAGCGATTACGTGCGGGGCTTTCTCGGAAGAAGAGCGCCGGCCGGCCGCCGGCGGGGCCGGTGACGCGAGCCGCCCGGGGGCGAGCGCCCACCCGGGCTCTCCGAGAGTGATCGTCGAATGTCCCAGGAAGTTGGCGGTAGGAGGTTCGTGAGGATCAGGCCGCGCCTGCGGTCGTCACCGCACGGACCACATCCGCTCGGTGTCGGTTTGCCTCCGCGAGACGGTTCCGCCGCGTGCCCCGCGGGCATCGTGTCGCGTCGTGGACCGGTGCCACGGGCGGATGCGTCGCCTGCGAGACCGTGTCTGACGGCGCGCCGGTGCGCTGGGTACGATCCGCGTCATTGCGGTAGCGGCTCAGCGTCGAGCCGTACAGGGGCGCATCCATTCGCGCCGGATACGAGGCCACGCTGCCATCTTCGGTCCCGGATTATGGCCTCTACACCCTCCGGGTAACGCATAAAGCGTGCCGCTTCTTGGTGCGCTGCCGTTGCGTCAGGGCCCAGGCCTGGGCTGTGTGCTGGATACTCGCGAAGCGGCTCGCTGTATGTTGAGTTAACGTCCGTACACTCCCGGTGGATTCATGTTAATTGTGACAGAGCGGGGTTGACGTTTTCAAGGCAGGAGCGCGCCGGGATTACGCGGCGAGCGCGTCGTCGCGTGGGCGCACCACAAGTGCTACAGTGGGCGCGCAGATGCGGGATTGAGCGACGAGCAGGGGTTGTGTGGAAGGGATAGCCGCATGGGACGCTGGAAGGGCGGCGCGCAGTGCGCCGTGATGCTCACCTTCGATGTCGATGCCGAGACGCTGTGGCTGGCGGGCGATGCGACGCGGCTCAACCAGCCTGGCATGCTGTCGCAGGGCACGTACGGCGCGCGGGTGGCAGTGCCGCTGATCCTCGACCTCCTCGAGCGCGCGGGGATCCGCGCGACCTTCTTTGTGCCCGGTTGGACGGCGGAGACGCACGCCGACGTGATCCGCGCCGTCCACGAGCGAGGCCATGAGATCGGCCATCACGGCTACCTGCACGAGCAGCCGACCGCGCTGGCGCCGGAGGAGGAGGCGGAGGTCCTGGTGCGCGGGATCAACGCCCTGCAAGCCATCAGCGGAGAGGCACCGGTGGGCTATCGCTCTCCGGCCTGGGAGTTCTCGGCCCACACGCTCGACCTCTTGCAGCGCCACGGGTTCCGCTACTCCTCGAACCTGATGAGCGACTTCGTTCCCTGGGTTCACCCGGGGACGGACATCGTGGAGCTTCCGGTCCAGTGGTTGCTCGACGACGCGCCGTTCTTCCTCTTCGGGAGCGGGCGGACCCAGCGACCGATCCAGCCCGCGGCGGTAGCCTACCAGGCCTGGACCGAGGAGTTTGAGGGGATCTACCGCCACGGCGGGCTGTTCAACCTGACGATGCACCCCCAGTTGATCGGCCGTCCGGGGCGGCTGCTGATGCTGGAGCGGCTGATCGAGTTCATCCGCGGCCACGAGGGCGTCTGGTTCGCCACCGGGCGCGAGGTCGCGGAGTTCTGGCAGCGGGAGGGGTGAGGGCCGTCCCCCCTCTCCCACGAGGGGAGAGGGGGCGAGGGGGTGAGGGGCCAGCCCGTCACCCCAAACGCGACTTGAGCCAGGCGATGACAGCCTCGGAGTCCTTCCGCTCGGGCGGGATCGCGTCCCAGAGGGACTCGAAGTAGTCACGGACGCGGGTTACGACCTCGGGGCTAGTGAAGCGCAAAGCGACCCGGTTACTGCTGGCTTCCTGTGGATCACTGTCGGCCAGCGGGTAGATCAGGGCGCCATCGGTCCCCTTAACGAAGAAACCGAGCGGCGGCATCTCGTCCACGAGGCCGATCCGGAAGCGCGGGTTGCTCTGGAGCAGATCGATCGTGGCCTGGACATGCGCGCGCACGGTCTTGGGGGAGAAGGCGAAGCGCATGCCCCACTCACCGGTCGTCAGGTAGCGTTCGAGGCTGGCCAGCGGATAGATCGTGCGAGACTCGTGCTCCTGGAGCGTCGCGAAGATGGCCGACTGGGTCGATGAGGCCCACCATCGCAGGAGCCGGGGATCGGGGAACTCGACGCCGTAAAGGAGGCGGAAAACCCTGAAGTGATCCAGTCCTGGCGCTCCGGTGACGGTCGAGAGCCGGTGGGCGACGCAGATCCGATCGCCCGGGAGCTCCTCGAACTGGGTCCAGGTGCGAGCGAATTCGAGCGGAGTCAGGCCAACCTCGTCGATGGTGCTCAGAACCTCCGGGGCGGCCTCGGGCAGGCCGCGCATGGCGAGAGCCGCCTCGGCGGCACGCTGGCGCGATGCCACCTGCTCCTGTGGCTCGGTCAGCCGACGCAGCGCATCGAGCAGCGCGCCCCGCGCCTCGAGGCCGAGCCGGCCGAACTCGGCCCAGGTGTCCTCCGGGATGCCGACCCGGCGCAGGTAGCTGCTCAGGTCCCGATCAAGCTCCGTCGCCGTGCTCTCGAACGAAGTGAAATAGTTGATCTCGACCTCAAGCGCCTTCGCAAGGCGTGCGAGCGTGAGGTACGAGGGGACGTTCTGTCCCTGTTCCAGGCGCCAAACCTGGGAGCGCGAGACACCTGACTCGGCCGCCAACTGGGCCAGCGTCCAGCCGCGCCGCTCACGCAAGGCGCGCAGTGCCGGGCCGATCTGCTGGCGTGAACGCCGCAGGACGGCACCGCTCTGCTCCGCCGTGTTCATGGCATTTCCCCCTCATGGCAGGGCGCGGCGCCGCTCCGCCCGTTGACCGGCGGTGCACCACCAGCAGTTCGCGCCAGCCGCACCCCGTATTGACTTCACCGCCCAAACCGAGCCCTGACGCCGTTATGCTGGGCATTACGTATAACGAATAGCCCTTTGAGGGGATGCGTGTCTAGCAAAAATGGGCTAATTCGGGGGTGCCTCAGCATCCGTGACCAGTGGCCGGGACGGTCCGTCTGGCCGTCTCTGGTGAGTACCAACGGCTCAGGCGGCAGATACGTCCGGTTGTGGTTTCGATCCGCGGGTGCGATACTGCAGCTACCATGACACAAGTTGGAGAGTTGGTCCTGGCTCGGGTCTGGCATGCGCAGTGGCTGGCCGATCGGCTCCGCACGACCGACGGCCGGCCACTGCGCGTGGTCTATCGCGGCGTCTGGACGCACGGCGCCGGCCCGGACTTCACCGGCGCCCTGCTCGACCTGGACGGCACCCTGGTGCGCGGGGACGTCGAGGTGCACGTCCGCGCTGCGGGATGGTACGAGCACGGCCACCATCGCGACCCGGCGTACAACGGCGTCGTGCTCCACGCCGTGCTCGACCCCGACCCGGGCCGCCCGGCGCGCCGGCAGGACGGGGTGGTGGTGGCGACGCTCGCGCTGCGGCCGTACCTGCTCGGTCCCATCGAGCAGTTCAACCCGGGGCCGGCGTTGCGCCCACTGGGGGCGATCGGCTTCGCGCACTGCGCGCCGGCCGTGGCGGCGACCCGGCCCGATGCCCTGGTACGGGTCTGGGAGGCCGCGGGGGACGAACGGCTGGCCGGGAAAGTGGCGAGCATTTCCCAGGCGTTGAGCACGGCCCCGCCCGCTCAGGTCCTCTACGCGCGTCTGCTCGACGCCCTCGGCTACAGCCGGAACCGCGAGGGGATGGGTGCGGTCGCCGCGTGCCTGCCCTACGACCATCTGGAGGCCCGCCTGGTGGGGCGGCCGCCCCGTGAGCGCTGGGAACGTGCGGCCGGGCTGCTGCTCGGCGTGGGTGGGTTTCTACCCCTCTCCCCGCGTGAGGCTGCCCTGGCCGACATCGATCCGGCCACGGCCGTGGCGATCGAACGGCAATGGCAGCGGATTGGTGGGCCGTGGCACGACGCGCGCCTGCCGCCGACCGTCTGGACGCTGGCCCGGCAGCGGCCCGCGGCGCACCCGCTGCGGCGGCTGTTGGCGCTGGCGGTGCTCCTGGCGCGGCTGGACGCCGGGCTGGTGGGGGATCTTACGGCCGTGTGCCTCGATCCCGACCCGCACCGGGCGCTGCGCTGCTGGCTGACCGACGCCAACCCCTACCTCGGCGCGAGCCATGCCCACGAGATCATCGTCAACGTAGTTGTGCCGTTCTTGTTGGCCTATGGGGATCAGACGGGAGACGACCGCCTGTCTGCAGCGGCGGCCGACCTGTGGGACCGGCTGCCGGCCGGGGCCGGCAACGCGCTGGTGCGGAAGACGGTCGAACAGATCTGCGGGCCGCATCGGGTGCCGGTCCGCAGTGCCAGGGCCGAGCAGGGGCTCCTGCACCTTCAACGCACTGGTTGCGCCCCGATGCGCTGCTACGAGTGCCCCGTGGCGCACCTCGCCCTGGCCGAAGAGGGCTGAGCGACAGCCCGCGTGGCACCAGTACTCGCGCACTGACGGAGTGGGGCCTTGTGTCTGGGGGCTCTGGTTGCGCTGAGTGACTGGAGAACGGAGCGCCGGACGCCACGTCCGGCACGGGCTGGCGCCCGGCCTAGCGTCCGGCAGCAGCGGTGCGGGCAGGTTCCTCGTGATTGGGGGGCGCGGAACTGGACTTCTCCGGTGGGCAGAAGACGTAGCCCACCCCGCGGACTGTCCGCACGTAGATCGGCGACGACGGCTCGGGCTCGATCTTCTCGCGCAGCCTGCGGATGTAGACATCCACTCGATTGGACTCGTGCAGGAAATCGACGCCCCAGGTGCGCTCGATGAGCCGCTTGCGGCTGACCGGCGTGCCGCTGCTCTGCATCAAGTGCGCCAGGATCTGCATCTCGGTCGGCGTCAAGCGCACCGGCTCCCGATCGCCGACCTGGAACGTCAGGTCGCTCATCGAAAGCGTGGCATCCCCGACGCGGAGCTCTGTGCTGGCCTGCTGCCGGGCTTGGTGCTGTGCGCGACGGACCACAGCGCCGATGCGGGCAACGAGTTCGCCGGGATCGAAAGGCCGCTGCACAAAGTCGTCGGCGCCCCGGGCGAAAGCGCGCACCTTGTCCTGCGTCGTGCCGCCCTGCGTGACGAAGATGATCGGGCCGGTGTAGCCACGCTCGCGCAGCGTCTGGCAGAGGGCGATCCCGTCCATCTCGGGCAGGGCGAGATCGAGCAGCACGAGGTCTGTCTCGGCACTGAAAACCGCCCGGAGGGCGGCTGGGACGGAGTTCGCATGGATAATCTCTCGATGCCCGGCCTCGGCGAGCACGAAGGTCAGGAATTTGGCGTTCATGGCGTCCGCATCGACGATGACGATGCGCATGCGTGTCTCCCTCCCCCGGCCAGGGGTCCCGCCTGGTGCCCATCGCCTGGCGTGTGTTTGTGCCGCGTCCGTGATCCCGTCGGCCGCGGCGGTGGCGCTGCGTGCCTCCCCGGATGACGCTACCCTCGAAGGTTGCGTCGCGCGGAAGCGGTGCTCGTGCTGTGGGCGCCTCGGCGCGCTGTTGGTTGGTGTCGGGAGCGTCGCTCCGTTGCAAAATGTCTCGCGGTAGCGGCGCGCCCGTACACGTAGCCGCTATGCTCCGAACCGTTTCTCTTGTCACCATTACGTGACGAAACACTGTAGCAAGATCTATGCCCGCTTTGTATTGCGCAGCGTCGCGACGCTCATTTGCGCGTCGCGCCACAGCCGCGCGATGTGCCGATGCGGTGCTCTCCATGTCAGTCCGCCCGCTCGTCCAGCACCCGATGCGGATGTGAAAAGCGTGCTGCAACGGACCGGGATTGTGGGGTGTGCGGGATGAAGCATGGTGTTGAGGTACCGCGGACGGTGCGGGGCGCCGCCCGGCGGCGCCCCGCGGATCGGCTAGCCCTCGGGTGAGGGGCGCTCGGTGTCGGGGGTGGCCGATGCCGGAGACCAGCTCGGCGCGTCGCTGGCCGGGAACGACTCTTCCGACGCCTGCTCCACGGCATCGGCGAGCGCCCGGTCGTGGTCGCCCTCCCGAAACTCCTCGATCATCTTCCGGATGAAGGCCGGGAGGTCATTCGGGTTGCGGCTGGTGACGATACCCTGGTCGACGACGACCTCCTGGTCTACCCACTTCCCGCCAGCGTTGCGGATGTCCGTCTGCAGCGAGGGGTAGCTCGTCAGGGTACGGCCTTTGACGACGTCGGCCTCGACCAGCATCCACGGCCCGTGGCAGATCGATGCTACCGGCTTGCCCGAGCGAACCATCTGCCGGACGAACTGCACCGCCTTCTCGTTCATGCGCAGTGTGTCCGGGTTCATTACCCCGCCGGGCAGGAGCAGTGCCTGGAAGTCGTTGGGGTTGGCGTGGTCGATGGTGAGGTCGACGTCGAACTCCTCGCCCCAGTGGTCAAAGTCCCACGCCTTCACCTTGCCACTCTTGAGCGCCACGATCTTGACCTCGGCGCCGGCTTCCTGCAGCGCCTTCATCGGCTCGGTCAGCTCAACCTGCTCGACCCCGTCGGTCAAGAGCGCGGCCACCCTCTGTCCCTTGAGTTCCTGCTGCGCCATGGACGTCTCCTTCCCTGGTACGTTCTTCTCGATGCGCTCCGCCATGGGCAGCGCCCCCCTCACCATGCAGACCCCGTGCCATCCGGCGACAGCCCCGACGCCGGCCGAGACGTCTGCTTCCGGCGGGTGGGCTATACTGGGGCGGTGGGAGCCAGAGGTCCGGACCGAATTGACGAGGGGGGAGCAGATGACGGATACGTGGTCGCAGAGGTGGTCTCGGCGCGGGAAACTCGCCGCGAGCGGGTCGGCGCCGTCGCGGGTGGCGCCACCGGGGATGATCTCGTTTGTGTACGGTGATCCCGATGTCCCGAGCTTGCCGCTCGAGGAGATGGCCCAGGCCGCGGAGTATCTGGCGGAGAACAACCGGCGCGACGCGCTCGCGTACCAGAACGCGATTCAGGGCGACGAGTTGAACGAGTCATTGGCTCAGAAGCTCGCCCGTGACCAGGGCATCCACGTCAGCCCTGAGCAGATCTTCGTCAGCCACGGGGCGAGCGCGGGTCTCTCCCTCCTGTGCGACATGGTGCTTGATCCGGGCGATGTGGTCCTGGCCGACGCGCCCGCCTGGATGGGGGCCACCAACATGTTCCGGCTGGCGGGCGCGGAGGTTATCGGCGTGCCGCTGGATGACGACGGCATCGACCCGGCACGGGTTGAGGCGGTGCTGGACGATCTGGCGCGCCAGGGGCGCAAGCCGAAGTTTCTCTACACCATCCCGACCTTCCAGAATCCGGAAGGGGTGGAGCTGAGCCTGGAGCGCCGCCACGCGCTGGCCAAGCTGGCCGACGAGCGCGATCTGCTGATCGTCGAGGATGACGCGTACGTCGACCTGCGCTTCAGCGGCGAGCCGAAGCCGACGCTCTTCAGCCTCTCCCAACGCGGCAACGTCCTTTTCTCCGGGACGCTGTCCAAGACCATCGCGGCCGGGCTGCGGCTCGGCTACCTGGTTGGTCCGGCTGACGTGATGGCGACGATGGCGCGCGGCGCGGTGGACACCCTTCGCAACACCTACACGGCGGCGCTGGCCGACTGGTATCTGCGCTCGGGCAAGCTGGAGGCGCATATCATCGAGCTGCGCCAGATCTACCGCGAGAAGTGCGAGCGGATGCTGGCCGCGCTCGAGCGGGAGATGCCGGAGGGCACGTCCTGGACGCGGCCCAACGGTGGCTTCTTCATCTGGCTCACGCTACCCGAAGGCGTGGACGCGGTCGAGCTGCTGCCGGCGGCGCGCGAGGCGGGTGTGGACTACATCCCGGGCACGGCCTTCTATAGCGACGGGAGCGGCCGCGGCAACCTGCGGCTCTCCTACAGCGGCGTCACGCTGGAGCAGATCGACGAGGGCATCGCGCGCCTGGCGAAGGTGACACGCGCAGCGCTCGCGAAGGCCGGGGCGCCCGCCGACTAACCCGGGCGATCACGGCAGCCGGCGGGGCCGTTTCGATGGCATCGTCACGGTGATGGGTCGGGGCGGGGCGATGCCCCGCCCGTCTGGCCACCGGCCGAAGACGGTTCACACCGGGTGGCACTGGCCCTGCAAGGCGCCGTCAGACGGGTACTGAGCGGGCGACAATGGCGCGAGGCCCGGGCGGGACGGAGCACACGGAGTGACGTTCAGGATCATCGGTCAGCCGGCCGAGCCCGCCATGTTCGATCTCCCCTGGACGGTGCCGCTGGCCGAATGGCCGCGGGACCGGCTGGTGCAGGTCGTACGCGGCATTTCGCGCCACGTCGTCCGGTTCATCTACGAGGGCGGGATCCTCTACGCGCTGAAGGAACTACCGGTCGAGGCAGCACAGCGTGAGTACCGGTTGCTCCGCCAGCTCGCCGCGCGCGACCTGCGCGTGGTCGAAGCGGTCGGTGTGGTGACCGATCGGACGCACCGGGACACCGGTGAGCCGCTCGGGGCCATCCTCATCACCCGGCACCTGGAGTACTCCCTCCCCTACCGGACGCTCTTTACCAGCCCCGGGATCTCGGACCTGCGAGGGAGCCTGTTGCAGGCGCTCGCCGAGCTGCTGGTCCAGCTCCACCTGGCGGGCTTCTTCTGGGGCGACTGCTCCCTGTCCAACACTCTCTTCCGCCGCGACGCCGGCACCCTGGCCGCCTACCTGGTCGACGCCGAGACGAGCGAGATCCACCCGACGATCTCCGACCGGATGCGGGAGTACGACCTGGAGATCGCCCAGGAGAACATCGCGGGCGAGTTGCTCGACCTGGAAGGGGCGTTTGGCCCGCTGCCCGGGATCGACCCGTTCGAGACGGCACGCGCGCTGCACGACACGTACAACAGCCTCTGGTCGGAGCTGATGCGGGAGGAGATCTTCCGGCCCGGCGAGCGCTACCGGTTGGAGGCGCGCCTGCGTCGCATCAACGAACTGGGTTTCGATGTCAAGGAACTCGAGCTGGTCACCACCCACGGCGGCACCAAGTTGCGCCTGCAAACCCACCTCGTAGAGCCGGGGCACCACCGGCGGCGCCTGATGATGCTCACGGGGCTCGACGTGCAGGAGAACCAGGCCCGCCGCCTGCTCAACGACATCATGAGCTACCGCGCGCGGCTGGAACAGATGACCGGGCGCCCGGTGCCCGAAGCGGCGGCGGCCTACCGCTGGCTGGACGAGGTCTTTAAGCCGACGGTGGAGGCGATCCCGCCCGACCTGCGCTCCAAGCTGGAGCCGGCCGAGTTGTTCCATCAGATCCTGGAGCACCGCTGGTTCCTGTCTGAGTCCGCCAAGCGGGACGTCGGGATGGAGCGCGCCGTGCGGTCGTACGTCGAGAACGTGCTCCGCTTCGTGCCCGACGAGCGGACGGTGCTGAGCACACCCGAACTCGACTCGAGCGCGGTCGAAGGATGAGACGTATTGCCTGTTGCGTATTGCGTGTTCCGTATTTTTCTTCTCAGGTCTTGGCTTCTCCCAGACGGATCTGGCGGGACACCGAGCACGCAACACGCAACACGGAACACGGAACGCGCAGTACGCAATACGGCGTACGCACTGCTCCCAGAGGGCTAGCTGATGTCCGCGGCGCTTCGGCACCGCCGGTATCCGTTTCGCGGGGGCCGTGCCCGGCCGCCCCGCATCCTGATCGCCCGGCCTGATCATCTGGGCGACGTGCTCCTGACCCTGCCGGCCGCGAGCATGATCCGCCGTGCCATCCCGGGGGCGCATGTCGCCTTCCTCGTCCGTCCGGATGCAGCGGCGGTCCCGCGCCACTGCCCGGATGTGAGCGAGACACTGACTGCCCCGTACCCCTCACCCTCGGCCGACTTCGACCGCGAGGCGTGGCAGGGGCCGGCCGCGGTGGTTGCCCGCGTTGTGGCACGTGGGCGGTTCGACGTGGCCATCCTGGCCCGACCGGCCGACTCGTGGTCCGGCGCGATCCTGGTCGCAGCCGGGGTTCCCCACCGCATCGGGTATGCCGATCCCGCCACACTCCCCTACCTCACCGAGGCGGTCCCGCGCGTGGCTGGCCGGCACGCGGCGGAGGAGGCGGTTGCCCTGGCGATGCGGGCGCTGGCTGTGCTGGGTGTCCGGCAACCGACCGACCCAGCGCCGGTTGTGCCCCCTCGCTGGCGGGTGACGCCGAGCGACGTCGCCGAGGCGGATCAGGCGCTGGCACATGTGGCCGAAGTCACCGGTGACGCGCCCATCGTCCTCCATCCCGGCGCCGGGTGGCGGCTGAAGCTCTGGCCGGCGGAACGCTGGGGTGCGCTGGCAGCGGCGATCCATGCCCGCTTCGGCGTGGCGCCACTGGTGACGGCGGGGCCTCAGGAGACCCTGCTGGCGGCCCGCGTCGTGGAGTGCGCAGGCGGGGCAGCGGTGCCGCTCCCGGCGCCGGTCTCGCTCGGCGGGCTGGCCGCGCTCTACCAGCGTGCCCGCGTTGTGGTCGCCACCGATAGCGGACCCCTCCACCTGGCGGCGGCGGTCGGCGCCCCGGTGGTCGGGCTCTACGGCCCGGCCGACCCTGCCGTCTCTGGGCCGCTGGCTCCGGCTTTTCGGGCACGGGTTGTGCGCGTTTCGCTGCCGTGCAGTCCTTGCGGGCTGGTGATCGACCCACCCTGCGGCGCGATCGAGCATCCCGCTTGCGTCACCGGCGTCGATGTCGGGTCGATGCTTGCCGCCGTGGCGGCCGTGCTCGGATAGCAGGGAAGCGAGTTCCTGTCCCGGTGCCCCGTACGTTCTGGGGAGACACAACGCGTGTGGTGGGCACAGAATCACGGCGTGCAGCGTGGCAAGAGTGGCACTGCCGCAGCGGAACGTGATATGGTGCACAAGACGCGCCGGGCGTACCCGCCCGGCGAAGACAGGCCACAAACCGCCGGGGTTCTCACGTCCGAGTCACACGCTGCCTCGTCTCCTGACGGCACCGGCTTTGCTCGTGTACCGGGAGCCCTTGCGTGGGCCGGAGGAGGTGCATGCAGAACCCGCTAAGCTGGGCGTACATGACCACGCCCGCGGACCAGGCAGACGTCTGGGGTCCGTTCGCAATTGCTTATCTGGTGCTCTTCTCGCTTGGCTTCATTGGGTCGCTTGGTGTCGTCACCAACGCCGAAGCCCGGTTCGGACGCCCAATCCGGGTGAGCGACACCGTACGCCGCGCTTGCAGGGTCCTCCTACCCATCTTCGCAATCGGACTTCTCTTCTTCCTCTTCCGCGTCTTGCGTGTTTCTGCCTATAACCTCTCAATCCGACTCTGGCTCTACCTCAGCCTCGCGGCGGTCGTGGCGGTGGTGGCCTACTTTGCCTCCGCGTCGGTGCGGGCCAAAGTTCCGATCGGCCGGTTGTGGTCCCGTGGCACCGCGGACGGCATCGACCAGCACGCTCAGCGTGTCTACGCGCGCTTCGCCGTCGTGCTCTTCGCCAGCTACATGGCGGTGGCGGTGGCGCTGTACGTCTGGCGCGGCATCTTCTTCCACCCGGACCGCTGGGCGGTGCTACTCTTCGTCACCGCGCTCCTGCTGGGCCAGTGGAAAGCGTTCCTCCGCGACTGGATCCCGGTCGTGTTCCTCATCTTCGGCTTCGAGTTCATGCGGGGCATGGCCTACGAGTTCATCCAGGAGCAGAACCGGACCGTTCACCTCGCGGAGCTCATCGCCGCGGACAAGGCCTTGTTCGGCGGTCACATTCCGGCCCTCTGGGTCCAGCAGCGGTTCTACGTGGAGGGCACGATCCACTGGTATGACGTGATGGCGGCGGTGGTGTATGCCCTGCACTTCGTCTTCCCGCTCCTCTTCGCCTTCCTGGTCTGGATCGGCTCCAAGGAGCACTTCTGGCACTTCACGCTCGCCTTCCTCCTGATGACCTATTCGGGGTTCGTGATCTACCTGCTCTACCCCGCCGCGCCGCCCTGGCTGGCCAACGAGTGGGGGGCGATCGAGGGGTTGGTGTTCCCCTTCAACCAGGTCTGGAACGCGCTCATCCCGCAGCCGCTCGACAACTTCGACGCGATCCAGATCTGGAACGGGGTGAGCGGCAACCCGGTGGCCGCCATGCCGTCGTTGCATGCAGCCTATCCCTGGATGACGATGCTCTTCGCGATCAAGTTCTTCCGGAAGTGGGGGCTGCTCTTCATTCCGTACAACATGGCCCTGTGGTTCAGCGTGCTCTACCTGGGTCACCACTGGGTCATCGACGTGCTCGCGGGCATCGCCCTGGCAACCCTGTCGTATGTGTTGATGGAGCTTGCCTGGCCGAAGATCCGGCGCCTCGCGACGCGCGCGACGCGCTCCCGCACCCCGGCGCGGGTCGAGGCCGTAGCCCCGCCGGTCCGCCTCGTCGAGCCCCGCCAGCGCGAGGAGTGGTAGGCCGGTGGCCGGGATGGGTGGTGTACGGGTCTCGGTACCGTGGCCTGTGCCCGGGGGTAAACCCCCGGGCTCACAATGAAAGCCGGCTAAAGCCGGCTGGGACGCGGCAGGGCATCCATCCCGGAGATACGGTGTCCGCCGGTCAGTGAGTGCCCGGGGGTGAACCCCCGGGCCGAAACCGAGCGTTGGACACGCTATCGCCTGAGTGTAAGCACTAATCGTCCCCAGCCCGCTTCAGCGGGCTTATCGTTTTGAGCCCGGGGGTTCACCCCCGGGCCCATACCACGACACGGAGACCCTCACACCACCCATCCTGGGCCCCTGCCGGGCGCGTTCATCCGTCAAAGCCGCATACCCACGCCAAGATGGAGGCTGGCCGCCACGGCCACGCTGGCTTGCGATAGGCCCGCGCCCTCGCCCCGGCGATGCCCATGCTCATGGTTCGCGGAATCGTCCGATCGGGGCGCCGATCTCGGCGAGGAAGTCGGCCAGGCGGTCGTACCAGGCGATCTGGTCGGCGAGGGTGAAGTGGGCGTTGGCGGGGCTGGGGTTAGGCACGACATAGAGGCGGGTTGGGCCGAGTGAGTGCGGCTGGGGGCCGAGATTGCGCGGAACCTCGGTCAGCCCGAGGGCATCGCGGACGAACGCGCGGTAGCCCGTGAGCCCGTGGAAGCAAGCGACGCGCGGCTGGTAATGCTCCAGGCGCCGGCGCAGTTTGGGTGCCCAGATGCGGTAATCGGCGCGGCTGAGTTCGGCTGCCCGGGCGCTGGGACGCTTTACCAGGTCGGTGAACCCGATGCCGAACGCGAGCAGCCGTGCGTCGTCGGTGGGTTCAAGCCGGTCGCGACCGAGCGCGGCGCGGATCGGCTCGCTCAGCCGCGATTGCGAGAGGGCGGGCCAGAAGCGGTTGGTGCGGCGGGCGAAATAGTGACCCTGCGCGGCAGAGTAGGTGCTGGGGTTGATGCCGATGAACACCAACGGCATCTTTGGTGCGAGGTAGTCAGGCAGGACCGCGAAGTCGCAGGGCGCGTCCATCGGCTCTCCTTCGGTGCTCGTCCACCATGCTGGAGGCAGTATAGCCCGTGCCGGTCGGATGGCCGGCCATCCACCGCGCGAGCCGCGGCGTAGCACCGTAGAGGGCGCGGTCGGGACCGCATGGCGTGCGCGACGGCCTTCACCCCCGCGGCCTGGCCTCCGGTTGGCAGGCCGGGCGCTCGTGGCCCTTTTTTGCCTCTTCCAGGCGGCGGACGGGCTATCGCGTTTCCTGGCTATGCCGCGTACGCTAGTCTCGTCGCTGCCGCTGGACGGAGGGTTGCCTGTTGGCGGCAACCGAGCACCTGGACGCGCCGAGAGCGGCGCGGCCCTCCGGGTGAGGGTGGTAAACCGTCAAGCTGATGGCGGCAAGACAGCGCGTCGCGGAAGCGGGGGTTTGGGAGAAAGGGGCGTCATGATCAAGCAAACCGTGGTTGCCGCTGTCATCGGGGTCACGATGCTGCTGTTGGTGAGCGGCGTAGCGAGTGCCCATGTGACCGTGTGGCCGCGGGAGGCGAACGCGGGCTCGTTCGAGAAGTACACCGTGCGGGTGCCGACCGAGAAGGACATCCCCACGGTGCAGGTGGAACTGATCTTCCCTGAAGGCCTGCGGGTGAGCAGCTTCCAGCCGAAGCCGGGCTGGACCTATGAGGTCCAGAGGGATGCGGCCGGCAACATCACCGGCGTGATCTGGTCGGGCGGCTCGATTGGACCGGGCGAATTCGACGAGTTCGCCTTCGTTGCCGCCAACCCGGGGGAGCCCGGAGAACTTGTCTTCGTTGCGCACCAGACCTACGCCGACGGGAGCGTCGTCTCCTGGGAAGGCCCTCCCGGCTCCGAATACCCGGCCTCGGTGACGACGATCGTGGCGGGTGCCGCTGACATGAGCGGCCACGCGGACACGGTGCCGGTGGATGAGAGTGCCGGCGTGGACGATAGCGGCGCGACAACCGCCTCCGACTCCGGGAGTGGCCCGCTCGGCGACGCTGGTACCTTCTGGCTCGCGGTCGCAGCCCTGGGGGTGGGAGTCGTCGGTGTTGTCCTCTCTGTCACACGGCTCCGGCGATCCGCATGAGCGGCGACCGGTGAGCGAGCGCAACGAGAGAAGGCACCGCGCCGGATGGGTCGTGGGCGCGGTGCTGCTCGGGCTGCTCCTCTGCCTGTTCACGGTTCCCGGCACGCAGGCCCACGCGGTGCTGGTCCGGGCCGACCCGGCGCCCGGCTCGGTGGTCGGCTCGGCGCCCGGGATGGTGCGCATCTGGCTCTCCGAGCCGGTCCAGGCCCCGCCCGACGCCGTGGTTGTCACCGGCCCGGACGGGGCGCGGGTGGATGGCGGAGACGCGCGGGTCGCAGCGGACGATGCGACCCAACTGCAGGTAACCCTAACGGCGAACGCCCCCGGCACCTACGAGGTCCGCTGGCGGGCCATCTCGGCCGACACGCACCCGGTGGGCGGGTCGTTCCAGTTCAGCGTCGGCGCGCCTTCCGGGGGTGTGGCCCCGGCCGGAGCGACCACGACCGTGGATACCAGCGGCAGGGCCTGGGCCGCGGTTGCGCGCTGGCTGCACCTGTTCGGCGTCGTCGTGGCGTTGGGGCCACTGGTGTTCAGGGTCGTCGTGCTCGGCCGGCTGCGCGACTCGGAGATCGATCTTCGGCTGTGGCGGGTCAGCCGGATCGGGGCCGGCATCGTGATCGTCGCCGCGCCGCTTCTGCTCCTGGCGCAGGCGGTCGGCGTCGGCGGGTCGCTCTCCGCGGGGCTGAGCGGCGAGGTGCTCCGCAGCCTGATCCTGAGCAGCTACGGGGCGCGCTGGGCCGGACGCCTGGTCCTGGCCGTGCTGCTACTGATGCTCGCCTGGTCGGCCGTGCGGCGCGGGCGTTCGAAGCGGCTCGGTCGCTCCTGGGCGATCACGGCGCTCGTGCTGGGTGCGGTGCTCCTGCTGCTGACCAGTCTGAACGGGCACGCGGCGGCCACGGAGCCGGTCTGGCTCTCGGTGCTGGCCGACTGGGTCCACCTGGGTGCCACGGTCGCCTGGTTCGGCGGGCTGGCAGCGGTCGTCGCCGCGGTGCTCCCGGCACTGGCCGCGCGGGCGGACGCGCAGCGGCTCGCGGTACTGGCGTGGGCCATGCCGCGCTTCTCGACGTTGGCCCTGGTCAGTGTGGAGCTGCTGATCCTCACCGGGCTCTACGCCACCTGGGCTCACGTGCCGAACCCGGCGGCGCTGGTTGACACCGGCTACGGCGTTGCGCTGCTGGTGAAGCTCGGGCTGATCGCCGTGACCCTCGGCTTCGCCGCCGTCAACCTGCTGGTGCTGCGGCCCCGGCTCCGCGCTGCGGCCGTGAGTAACCCACACCCGCCCAAGGGAGCCGATGCGGTCGCGCGGGATCTCACCCGGACAATCGGCGCCGAGGCGCTGCTCGGCGTGGCGATCCTGGCCGTTGTCGGGGTGCTGACCGCGCTCCCGCCCTCGCGGCAGGCGGCTGCACTCACCGCGGGTGGGACCACGCCCGACGCGGCCGCGCCGCAGGCATTCTCGCAGCCCGCCGTGACGCTGGCGCAGAACGCGGGATCCACCCTCGTCACCCTCGCGATTGACCCGGCCATGCCGGGCGCCAATCAAGCCGTGGTCAGCCTCATGGATTCCTCCGGCAACGCCGTCACCGACGCGCGGGTTCGGCTCCGCGCCCGCCCGAGCGACGGGGACGGGGCAAGCTCGGTGACGCAGATGGAGGCCGAGAACGGGCGCTACCGGGGCACCGTCATCCTCACCCCGCCCGGTGCCTGGCACCTGGAGGTGCTCGTCACCCTGCCGGGTCAGCCGGAGGCGGCGGCTCCCTTCGACCTGACGGTGCCGGTGCCGGACGCCGGTGCGATCCTGAGCCTGGCCGACCAGGCGATGAACGGCCTGCGCTCGCTGCGCGAGCATAACGAACTGGGCAACGGTGGAGCGACCGTCGTCACCGAGTTCCGCTATGCCGCGCCGGACCGCATGCACAGCATCGTGCAGACGCCAACCGTCCACCGGGAGACGATCGCGATCGGGGATCGGCGCTTCGACCGGGAGGGCACCGGCCCGTGGCAGGAGAGCGCCTGGCCGGCCCGGGGCGGGTACCGCTGGCCCGCCTACGACTTCGCCACGGACGCCACGGAGGTGACCGTCCTCGGGCGGGAAGAGATCGACGGGGTCGACTGCTTCGTGGTCGCGTTCCTCGATCCCGCGTCCGGCGCTCGCTTCCGCCTCTGGATCGGAACGACCGACTACCTGGTCCGCCAGCAGGTCATGATGGCGCCCGGCCACTACATGACGAGCGTCTTCAGCGACTTCAACGCGCCGGTGACGATCGAGGAGCCAGAATAGTCATGCGTCATGCGTCATACGTCACCCGTGGTGCGCCCCTCTCCCACCAGGGGAGAGGAGGACGCATGACGTATGACGAACCACGAAACACGGAACACGCAATACGCAGTACGCTCCACTCTCCCCTACTCCGCTAGCGTCGGGAGGAACTGCGGCGGGCGGCGCACCTTGGTGGCCTGCTCGAAGGCGTAGGCCAGCCGGATCAGCGTCGGTTCGCTCCAAGCTGTCCCCATGAAGGTGATCCCGACCGGCAGGCCGAACGCGAAGCCCATCGGCACGCTGATGAGCGGGTAGCCCGCGATCGCGGCTGGGGAAGAGCTGGCGCCCAGGAAGTGATCGCCGTTCACCAGGTCGGTGGTCCAGGCCGGGCTGCCGGTCGGGGCCACGATAGCGTCGAGCTGATGCGCCTGGAGCACGGCGTCGATCCCCTCCGTGCGGCCCAGCCGGTGGTTCGTCTCCAGCGCCTCGATGTACTCCGGGTCGGTCAGCTCACCCTTCTCCTGCGCCATCAGGAAGAGTTCCTGGCCGAACCATCGCAGCTCCTGCTCGGCGTTCTCCTCGTTGAAGGCGATCAGGTCGGCGAGCGTGCGGATATCCGGGTCGTTGCGGGCGGCCAGATAGGCGTTGAGATCGTGCTTGAAGTCGTAGAGCAGCACGGTCAACTCGGTCGGCCCGGTGGTGATCTCGTTGATGGTCGGGATGTCGGCCGGATCGATGATGATCGCCCCGGCATCGCGCATGGCCTGGATCGCCTGCTCGAAGAGCCGGTCGGTCTCCTCGCTGTAGCCGGTGACACTCTGCCGGGCCACGCCGATGCGCGCTCCCTGAAGCCCGTTCGGGTCGAGGAACTGCGTGTAATCGGTGTAGGCGCGCCCCTCACTCGGGGCGGTGGCCGGGTCGTCGGGGTCGACGCCGACCATGGCTCCCAGGATCGCGGCGGCGTCGGCGACCACGCGGGCGTGTGGGCCGGGCGTGTCCTGATTGTGGGAGATCGGGATGATCCCGCTGCGGCTGAGGAGGCCGACCGTCGGCTTGATCCCGACCACGCCATTGGCCGTCGCCGGGCAGACGATCGAGCCGTCCGTCTCGGTGCCGATCGACCCGGCGGTGAGGTTCGCGGACGTCGCGGCGCCGGAGCCGGAGGACGACCCGCACGGGTTGCGATCGAGAATGTACGGGTTCTTGCACTGCCCGCCTCGACCGCTCCACCCGCTGGAGGAACGGGTCGAGCGGAAGTTGGCCCACTCGCTCATGTTGGTCTTGCCCAGGATCACCGCCCCGGCATCGCGCAGCCGCTGGACGATGAACGCATCGCGGGCCGGCGTCGAGTTCATCAGCGCCAGCGACCCGGCGGTCGTGCGCATCCGATCGGCGGTGTCGATGTTGTCCTTGAGCAAGATCGGGATGCCGTGGAGCGGGCTCCGCGCGCCGCTGGTCCGGCGTTCCTCATCCAGCGCCTGCGCGATGTCGAGTGCGTCGGGGTTGATCTCCAGGATCGAGTTGAGCCGTGGGCCGTCCTGGTCGATTGCCTCGATACGCTCGATGTAGGCATTGACCAGCTCTACGGCGGTGAACTCCCCCTCCTCCATCGCCGCCTGCAGCTCGGCGATGGTGACCTCCTCCAGGTTCGCCAGATCCACATCCCCTCCCGTGCGTCGTTGCAGAGCGGCGGGCGGCACCGCCTGCGCCCAGCGTGCGAGTGTGGGCGCCATGGTAGCAAACATCACCAGCCCGATGAAGCTGCGCCGATTCATCGTCGCACGAACTGCTCGACGCGGCATGGGATGCCCCTTTCGCCTGCGCGTATCGGGTTGCAAGACGCCTGGATTTATGTTAACTGAGTTCGGCGCGGATCGCCATTCTGGTGACGAGGCTCCAACTGCGGGGGTGGTGCGGGTCAGCGAACGCCTGGCTGGCCCAGCACGCGCCACAGGATGCCGAGGCCGGCGACGGCAAAGACGATCGCCATAACCAGCCCCGTCGGGTCGAACGGCCCGCCTCCGAGGACGACGCCGATGCCGAGGGTTCCGGCGGCCACGAGCGTCACGCCGAGCAGCGCGGCGATGGCCCTCATCCAGCGTGACCGCGGCGGCCGGCGGATGACCTCACCGAGCAGACGGCCCTCCATGCGCGCGGCGTTGATCGGGTCGTAGGGGGAGCGGAGATATTCCTCCACGAAGGGATCGGTCCCGACGATGGCCTGCGACTCCTCCCGCTCGTCTGGGTCCAGGAACAGAGCGTCGTCGTCTTGGGCTGGGTCGTCCCCGGGCGGGCGGCGCACTGGGTGCTGGTGGTCGCTCATTGCCATCTCCATTGCTGCGGGACTGCCACCGGCAGGATATCACAGCGTCGGAACGGGAGGCGTGGTCCTGGAGCGCCGGAATCGTGCCGGCTCCAATCCGCGGGCGCGACCCTCCCCCCTGCCCCTCCCAACCCTTCGGCTTCGCTCAGGGCAGGCTCTTGGGAGAGGAGAGCTTACGTGCAGGGGACGGGCAAGACGCCCGCGCTCCTGGTCAGCACCTTCAGCGGCGTCGTCGGCGAGGGGCGGATCGCCGCCCCGGCGCGCGGTTTGATCGCCGGGCAGGGCGGCGGCCGCTGCGGCGCGCTTCCGCGCGGGAGCGCTCCAGCGCCGCGATCGCCTCGGGCACGCGCGTGGTCAGGGCCTCGTCGGAGAGGTCGTCCCCGACGTTCGCCAGCAGCCAGCGGGTGATCTCCCCGACACTGCGAGGGTCGAGCGGTCCCTGGTTGGCCGCGACTTCGAGCGCCACGCGGAGGATTAGCGCGTCGCTCCCCTCCCCCGCTGCGGCGCGTGCGCGGCCGACGAAGGCCCGCTGGGCCTCCGGGTCGCTCCTCTTCCCGTGCACGGCGAGCTGCGCACCGAGCAACCGCCAGAGGTCGGCGTGTCGACGCTGCCGCTGGCTCCGCTCGCCGCGCGAAGCGGCTGCGACCCGCGCCACCCGTTCCGGCGTCGGCGTGCCTCCGGACGTCTCGATCGCCTCAACGGCGGCGGCGACCTCGCGCGGTGACACCCGCCACCCGGCAGCGCGCCGCACCGCGTCCAGGAAGGCGCGGGACGACGGGTCGGCGTCCTCCGCCGCGGGCGACTGATCGGGCGGCACGGGTTGGCCGGATTCGGGCCGGTCCTGCTCGGGCTCCTGGCTCACTGATGCTCCTCTCGCACGTCTCCGGTGCTCCACCGCCGCGGGCCTCTGCCCGCGAACACGCGCACGGATCATACCCTGTCTCCCGCGCACCTGGCTGTTGCGCCAGCCTCGGGGGCGCGGTACGATCCGCCTCGCCGCGCGAACGATGAGGTGCAGGGAGAGAGCCTGGTGAAGAACTACGCGAGCTACAGCTTCTGGCTGGAGACGTGTGGCGACGATCTGACGCCGCGGGCGCCGCTCGACGGCTCGATCGACGTCGATGTGGCGATCCTGGGCGCCGGCTACACCGGCCTCTGGACTGCCTACTACCTGCTCCGGCGTCAGCCGTCGCTGCGTGTCGCGGTCGTCGAGGCCGAGATCGCAGGCTTCGGTGCCTCCGGCCGGAATGGCGGGTGGTGCAGCGCGGGCTTCCCAGTCACCGCTGGGGAGCTGGCCCGGCGCTATGGCCCGGAGCGGACGCGGGCGCTCCTTGCGGCGATGCGGGAGTCGGTCGACGAGGTCGGCCGGGTGGCGGAGGCCGAAGGGCTCGACATTGATTATGTCAAGGGTGGCACGCTGCGGATCGCCCGGGGCCCGCACCAGGAGCCGATGCTGGACCAGGCGCTGGCGACCTACGAGCGACTGGGCATCGCCGAGCACTACACCCGGCTCGACGCGGCGCAGGTGGCCGAGCGGGTGCGGATCACCAATGTGCGGGGGGCGCTCTACTCCCCCGACTGCGCCGTGATCCATCCGGGGAAGCTGGTGCGCGGCCTGGCACGGGTGGTCGAGCGGCTCGGTGGGACGATCTACGAGCAGACGCGGGTGACCGCCTTCGAGCCGCGCAAGGCGGGCGTGCCGGGCAGCCGGCCGCGACTGATCACGGAACGTGGCGATGTGCGTGCCGATGTGGTGGTCTTGTGCGGGGAGGCCTACCTTTCGCGGCTCCCCGGCCTACGCCGCCAGTTGATCCCGGTGTATTCCCTGATCGTGCTGACCGAGCCGCTGAGTGACGCGCAATGGGCTGAGATCGGCTGGGAGAACCGCGAGACGATCGGCTCGCACCGCTTCAGTGTCGACTACCTCTCTCGGACGCGCGACGGGCGGATCGTCTTCGGCGGGCGCGGGGCGCCGTACCACTTCGGCTCGCGCATCGAGGATTCCTACGACCGCCACGAGCCGACGCACCAGATGCTGCGGCGGATGACGCTAGAGTGGTTCCCGATGCTGCGCGGGATCCGCTTTACCCACCACTGGGGCGGGCCGCTCGGCATGCCGCGTGACTGGATGCCGACGATGTCCTACGACCGCGCAACCGGCATCGCCACGGCCCGGGGGTACACCGGCCAGGGGGTGGCAACCTCCAACCTCTCCGGGCGGGTGCTGGCGGACCTGATCTGCGACACCCCGTCACCGCTGCGAGTGCTGCCGGTCATCGGGCACCGCTCGCCTGACTGGGAGCCGGAGCCGCTGCGCTGGCTCGGTGTGCGCTACGTGCAGCGGGGCTTCGCCCGCCTGGATGAGCAGGCCGAGCGCACCGGCCGTCCGCCGAGTGGCCGCTCTCTGGTCGAGCGATTGGGGCGGCACTGAGCGGGATGGGCGACCCGTGCACGGAGTTGGCTAGTACCCATTGCGGGTAACGCCTCGCTATTCCTGTCATCCTTCGGCGGAGCCGAAGGATCTCTGATAGGGACGCAGCCGCAGCGCGAGATCCTTCGCTTCGCGAAGGATGACATCGGATCAAGCATGCAGGCGAAGCAGGTACTACACCACGCCCTCGGCGCGGAGCTGGGCGATTTGCTCGTCCGAGTAGCCCAGGCGCTCGCGGAGGACGAGGTCGGTGTGCTCGCCCAGCAGCGGCGGGTGTGAGCGCACCGTCGCGGGCGTCTCGGAGAAGATGTAGGGCGGCCCGGCCATCCGCAGCGTGCCGATCGTCGGGTGGGGCACCTCGACCACCATCTTCCGGTGCTGAATCTGCGGGTGGGCGAAGACCCGATCGACCGTGTTGATCGGCCCGCAGGGGATGCCGGCGGCGGAGAGTTCTTCCAGCCAGTCGTCGGCGTCGCGCGTGGCGAACGCCTCCTGCAGGATGGGGATGAGTTCGTCGCGGTTGGCGACACGGGCCGGGTTGGTGGCGAAGCGCTCGTCGGTCGCCAGATGCTCCAGTCCGAGGATGCGGCAGAGGATCTGGAACTGCCGGTCGTTCCCGACGCCGACGGTCATCCAGCGGTCGCGAGCCTTGAAGGTCTGGTAGGGCACCAGGTTGGCGTGGGCGTTGCCGTAGCGCTTCGGCAGCTCGCCGGTGACGAGATAGGCGCTGCCGACGTTCGCCAGCCAGGCAACGGCGGAGGCGAGGAGCGCCATGTCGATCTTCTGGCCCTTGCCGGTCTGGTCGCGGACGCGGAGGGCGGCGAGGATGGCGTTGCAGGCGAACATGCCGGTGGTGATGTCGACGATGGCGATGCCGACCTTCATCGGCTCACCGTCGGGCTCGCCGGTGACGCTCATGATGCCGCCCTCACCCTGGGCGATGACGTCGTACCCGGCGCGGTCGGCGTAGGGGCCGTCCTGGCCGTAGCCGGTGATCGAGCACCAGACCAGACCCGGGTTGAGGGCGCTTAGTGCCTCGTAGCCCAGCCCCATGCGGTCGAGCGCGCCGACCTTGAAGTTCTCGACGACGACGTCGCTCTGCCGCGCCAGCTCGCGGATGATCTCCTTGCCGCGCTCGTCCTTGAGGTTGACGGTGATGCCCTTCTTGTTGCGGTTGCAGGCCATGTAGTAGGCGCTCTCGCCGCCGACCCACGGCGGACCCCAGTGGCGGGTGTCGTCGCCCCTGCCCGGCTGCTCGACCTTGATCACCTCGGCTCCCAGGTCGCCCAGCATCATCGTGCAGTACGGCCCGGCGAGCACGCGCGACAGGTCCAGCACGCGGATACCATCGAGCGGATGGCGCATCTCCTCAAACCCTTTCCCCCAGGGCCCCGATTTGCGGTCTCTCGGGCGTAGCCTACCACACCCCGCCGGGGTGCGGGCGATGGTCCAGCGCCTGGCTCGCCCCGCGCGGGGCGAGCCAGGGGCGGAATGGGCACTAGACGGCGAAGCGGGTCATCATGGCGTTCAGCACGGCGCGCCAGATGGTGACCAACTGCACGCCATCCTCCGCAGTGAAGACGAAGCCGCGCTCGCCGTTCCGGGCGACGCCCGGGACGATGGTCGCGAGGTCCGCCTGCACCTGATGGTCGACATCGACCTCCACGCGGCACGGCCACCCCGGGTTGTACGGCTTGAGTTCCGGGATGCGCCGGACGGCCTCCGCGGCCCCTTCGCGGATCAGGTCGCGGGCCTTCGCGGGGTGCAGGTGAATGGCGGAGTTCGTGCCGATCCCGCGCTTCACGATGACGCCGACCACGCGCTCCCCGAGGAGCTCCTGGGTCTGACGCACGGTGTGGTCATCGCCGGTGACCATGATGACCGGGACGCCGAAGTGACCGGCGACGGCGGCGTTGATGCCGTACTCCCCGACCGAGACGCCGTTCAGGCGGACATCCCGGATGAAGCCTACGTAGGTGTGCGCGAGGACCCCGTTGGGGGTGCCGGCCTTGGCGTGGTAGCCGGTGTAGATGAGCCCGGCCACACCCGGCTCATCGACGCCCTGGGCCATGCTCAACGGCTTGTGCGCGCCGCTGATGAGGAGCGCCTCGCGGTGTAGCTCCTCCGGCAGCAGGTTGCGCATGCCGTCGTGCGATTCGTTGACGATGACCTGCTCGGCCCCGGCTTCCAGCGCGCCCTCGATGGCGGCGTTGACCTCCCGCGTCATGGTGAGGCGCGCCCAGCCATACTCCGCGGCGCTCGACCCGGCCGGGTTCGCCTGGTCGGGCGGCCGGACGTGGATGCCCTCCACCACCCCGGTCGTGCCTTCCATGTCCGCGGAGATCACGATCTTCATGACCTGTTATCCCTTCTGCGAGCACTCCCCTCCCCTACCGCGCTGGGCGCAGGAGATCCGCGAGCCCATCGCCGAGGAGGCTGAACCCTGTACCGACTACGAGGATGGCAAGCCCGGGGATCGTGGTGAGCTGCCAGGACCGCAGGAAGAAGTCGCGCCCCTCGGCGATCATCAGCCCCCACTCCGGGTTGGGCGGCTGGGTCCCCAGGCCGAGGAACGAGAGCGAGGCGGCCACCAGGATGTTGAGCACCATGTCGGCCATCGCGAAGACCACGACGGGCGTGATGACGTTGGGCACGATGTGCCGGAGGATGATGGCCCGGTCTGTCAGCCCCACGACGCGCGCCGCCTCGACGTACTCCAGACGCTTGACGACCAGGATCTCGCCGCGCACGATCCGGGCGTAGGCGATCCACCCGACGAGCCAGATGGCGACGAAGATGTTGTTCTGGCTGGGGCCGAGCATGGCGACGATCGCGATCACCAGCACCAGGAAGGGGAAGGCGATGGCGATGTCGACGATGCGCATGATGATGGTGTCCCACCACTTCCCGTAGAAGCCTGCGATCGCGCCCAGGATGCTGCCGACGACGACGGTGACGGAGGTGGCGAGGAAGGCGATCATCAGGTCGACCCGCCCGCCGTAGAGGATGCGGGTGAGAATGTCGCGCCCGAAGTTGTCCGTCCCCAGGGGATGGCGCAGGCTGGGGCCGGCGAAGGTCTCGGTGAGCACCGGTTCCGTCGGGTCATAGGGCGAGAGCATCGGGCCCACGATGATCGCGACCAGCACGACCCCGAGGATAGCCGCTCCCGCGATCAGGGATGGGCTGATCCGACGACGGGACCGCGGCGCCAGTTGCTCCGCCGCGCCGAGCCCGGCGCGGCCGACGACGTTCGTGGATGCGTTCACATCCCCTCCCCCCTGCTTAGTCCAGGCTCACGCGCGGATCGAGCGCCGCGTAGACGAGATCGGTGATGAGATTCACCAGGATGACCAGGACGGCGTAGACCAGGGTGATCCCCTGCACGACCGGGTAGTCGCGCCCGAAGATCGAGGTCAGCAGCAGTTGCCCCAAGCCCGGCAGTGCGAAGACCTGCTCGATGATCACGGTGCCCCCCATCAGGTAGCCGAGGTTGAGCCCGAGGATGGTCACCGTGGACATGGCCGAGTTGCGGAGCACGTGCCAGAAGAAGACCGCGCGGCTCGACAGCCCCTTGGCCCGGGCCGTCCGGACGTGATCTGCCGTCAGCGTGTCGATCAGGCTGCTGCGGAGGTTCCGTACCAGCACGGCCGAGATCGACAGTGCAATCGTCAGGGCCGGCAGGAAGAGGTGGCGGAGGTGGTCGAAGAACCCGTCACCGAAGCCTCCCGCCGGGAAGATGCGGTACCGGACGGTGAGGAGCAGCAGCAGGTTGATCCCGACCCAGAACGACGGCATGGCGAGTCCGACGAGCAAGAAGCCCCGCACGACCTGATCGGCCAGCCGGTCGCGGTGCAGGGCGGCCAGCGTCGCCAGCGGCACGGTGATGATGACGGCCAGCATGATGGTGCTGGTGGCAAGCATCAGCGTCGTCGGCAGGTGGTCGAGGATGAGGTCGAGCACGGGCTCGCGGTAGAAGATCGAGTCGCCCAGGCTGCCCGTGGCGAGGTTGCGCAGGAAGAACATGTACTGAACGAGGAGCGGCTCGTCGAGGCCGAGATTCCTCCGCAGTTGCGCCACATTCTCGGGCGTGGCGCGGGTCCCGAGCATGATCGCCGCCGGGTCGCCGGGCACCAGGTGGATCATGAAGAAGATGACCGCCGTGAGTCCGAAGACGACCGGGACCATCTGGATCAGACGGCGGAGTACGAATCTACTCATGCGGCGGAGCTCCCGTCTTGTCCCCCGATCGGTGGTGGTCCGGTGGGCCGGTGAGGGCCGCGGGGCGGCGCGCTATGGCGCGCCGCCCGCACGACCCCACTGGGTCGGACCTCACTCCGACCGCCACACGTCCCACAGGCGGTAGTTCCCCGTCGGCAGGATACGGAAGCCGTGGATGTACTTCTGCACCGCGGTGCGTCCGGTCGGGTAGTAGAGCAGGATGACCGGCGCGTCCTCGGTGGTGAGTTCCTGGATCCGGTGGTACATCTCCTCGCGACGGGCCGGGTCGGTCTCCGCGGCTGCCTCGCGGGCGAGGCGATCGACCTCCTCGTTCTTGTACCCGGTCCAGACCGCCTTGGTGCCGCCGTCGCTCACCATGCCGAACGTGACCAGCTCGTCGGGGTCGATGATGTCGGTGGTGTAGTAGGACTTGGACCAGTCGTAGTTGAGCGCCCGGATGTCGTCGGTCGCGCTCCCCGGCTCGACCAGCCGGATGTTGATCGTGCCGCCGATCTCGGCGAGCTGTGACTGCACGAGCTGCGCGACCTGCTGCGCCACGGGGTCGCCGGAGGAGATGATCAACTCGGCGGTGAACCCGTCGGGGGCGCTGGAGCTGGCCATCAGCTCCTTGGCCTTCTCCAAGTTGTAGGGATACCCCTCGACGTGGTCGGCGTGGTAGAGCATCTTCGGCAGCATCGTGTTGGCCATCTCGCCGTAGCCGAAGAGGACGGACTGGATGATGGCCTCCTTGTCGATGGCGTAGTTGATCGCCTGCCGCACCAACTTGTCGTCGAACGGCTTGCGCGTGTGGTTCATGCCGATGTAGTCGAACCGCGCGGCGCCGTCGGTCAGGATGGTGTAGTTCGGGTTCGCCTCGAGCGCCTCAAGCTGGCTGAACGGGACGTCGGTGGCGATGTCGAGCTCGCCCGCCTGGAACTTGAGCATGCGGGTGTTGGCGTCGGTCAGGACGAGGAACTCCAGCTCATCGAGGTAGGGCCGCTCCGGGTCCCAGTAGTTCTCCCACTTCTTCAGCTTGATGCTGGTGTTCTTCTCCCAGGAGACGAACTGGAAGGGTCCAGACCCCACCGGGGAGTCGAAGAGGGCCGGTCCCCGCTCCTCGTGCAGCTTCTTCGGGATGATGGAGGAGGAGAACAGCGCCACGTCGGCCAGGAACGGCGCCCAGGTGTGGCTCATCTTGACCGTGACGGTCCGCTCGTCCGTGGCCTCGACGGTGTCCACCCCCTGGTAGATCCAGCCCCACTGGGAGTCCTCCTCCTGCACCGCGCGCAGCAGGGAGTAGACCGCGTCTTCGGCCGTGACCGGCGAGCCGTCGTGGAATGTCGCCTCGCGGAGGTTGAAGGTGTAGGTCAGGCCGTCGTCGCTGACCTCCCACGTCTCGGCCAGACCCGGCTCGACCGACTGGCCGTCGGGCGCGTTGCGGACGAGCTGGTCGTAGATGAGGACCATCGTCCAGATCGACATGTTGTCCGTGGGAATGATCGGGTCGAAGCTGGTGACATCCCGGTCGGCGAGGCTCATCGTCAGCTTGCCGCCGTACTTCGGCTCGCCCTCGCTCCCGCTGTCACCCGAGGTGCCGGGGGTGCCGGATGTGCCCTGCGTGGCGTCGGCCGACGAGCCGCCGTCGCCACTGCCGCCCTCGCTGTCCCCGCCACCGCACGCGGCCAGCAGCGGCATCGCGGCGACGGTGGCGCCGAGCCCCAGCCCGGCCGCGAGCAACTGCCGTCGTGTGGTTCGTTTGCCTTCCATGTCCAGGCCCATGTCACTCATCTCCTCTCTCCGTGCGCCGTCGGTTCGGCGCTGCCTGACCGGCGCACCGCGCCGGTGCGCCATCCATCGCTGCCCGGGCCAGCATGACCCGGGCAGTGCCTGCTTTCAGCACGAGGCCTGCCCGATCGCAGGGGCGGAGGCGGCGGTGGCACCACCCCTCTGCGACCGGGCACGTCGGCCTGCACGCTCGTCGTTTCGCCCTACCCGGCGTCCCCGCCTGACCCGACCGACCCGCGTGCGATGGGCAGGTGGATCCGCGACGGGTACGCTGGCGAGTGGTGCACGGTGTTGTTCGCAACACGAGGATTCGTCGCCCACTTGATCGGCCCGAACCGGTTCATGTTCCGGGCGAACCAGGGGAAGTCGCTGCTGGTGATCGACACTCGGATGCGGTGGCCGGGGAGGAAGCAGTGGTGCGTGGGCCACAGCTCGACGGTGAAGCGGGTGGGCTCGCCCGGCGTGAGCGGCGTCGGCGACTCCAGCGAATCGCGGTACGAGGCGCGCAGGCAGCCCTGGGTCACCTTGATGGAGCGTCCATCCGGGTGGACGTCGGTGATCTTCACGTGCCAGTCGGTGTCGTCACAGTCGCTGGAGGCGAAGAGTTCCAGCCGCGGCCAGCCGGAGATGACCACCGGCTCCGTCAGGACCTCGCTGGTGTAGACGATGACGTCGTCCCGCGCTTCGACCGCGGTCTGATCGAGCGGCACCTCCTCCATCGGGTAGCGACGGACGTCCATCTGCGTCGGCGCCGGGTCTAGCGGGTCGTACCGGTAGGTCCGGTCCGGGTCGGCATCGGCGGGCGGGTCGGCCGTGAGGGAGCCTTCCGCGCCGTCGAAGCGGAGGTAAAGAGCCTCCTCGCGCTCGGCGAGCGGCCAGTGGTCCGCCTCAACCCAGACGTTGGTGCCGGGCTCGAACAGGCGGACGGGTGCCGTATCGAGGATGCCGTTGTCGATGCCCTTGAGCCAGTAATCGAACCACTGGAGGTGCAACTGGTCCATGTCCAGCGCTGCGTCCGGGCCGAAGTCGATGTCGAGGTAGCGGGAGTTGGGATAGCGCGAACCGAGGTGGCTCCAGGGACCGACCACGAGGCGCTGGGTGTCGCGCGCGGGCGAGTAGCGCACCATGTGTTCGTAGTGGTGGAAGGCGCCGAGGAGGTCTTCCAGGTCGTACCAGCCGGTCACGTGGAGACAGGGGACGTCGATGCTGGCATAGCGATCGTCGAAGCGGATGGCCTTCCAGAAGTCGTCGAGGGTGTCGTGGTCCATCATGTCGCGCCAGGTCTGGCCGGTGGGGTTGATGAATTCCCCGATTGCTTCCAGTGGCAGGCGCCGCAGCACTTCATCCCAGTCCGTGTGCGCGAGGCTGTACGACTCATTGATGCGCCGGCGCACCATGTGGACCCACCACCCGAAGTAGAGCTGGAAGACGCCGGAGGTGTAGGGGATCTCCTGCTGCCACCGCCCCGCGGCCGAGGTCGACACCATGCAGGTCAGATGCGGCGGGCGCTCAGACGCGGCCGCCCACTGGGTCCAGCCCATGTAGCTCAGGCCGGTGGTGCCGACCTTGCCGGTGCACCAGTCCTGCGCCGCGACCCACTCGATGATGTCGTAGCCGTCCCGCGGGTCGTTGACGAAGGCACGCCACTCGCCCTCCGACTTGCCGCGACCCCGGACGTCCACGACGACGAACGCGTACCCGTGCTGTTGGTAGAACCGGCCTTCCACCGGGAAGAAGGTCGGGTTGCTCTTGTCGTATGGCGTGATCTGGACGATGGCCGGAGCCGGGAGAGCAGATGCGTCCGGCAGATAAATGTCGGCCGCCAGTTCCACACCATCCCGCATCGGGATACCGACCTCAAAGACCGTCCCGGTATCCCCGGCGGCCGCGAGCCGTGCCTCGAACCGCTGGCGCGGTGTCATCTCGGACATGCTGCCCCCACACCCATCACCCGATGTCCCATTCCAAACCCGGCGCACTATATCAGATGATGCCGGAGATGTCCAAGCACTTCGTGTCACGCAGCCGATTATGGTCGCGAGCGACCCTATGAAGGTAACGGACGCGCAAGGTACCGGGTGTTGCTGTACTCCGCAGGAATCGGCGGCCTGACATCCCCTTGGCCGCCGATTCCTGCGCTACGGTGAACGATAGCCGCCGTAGAGGGCATGGCCTGCGCGGAGCCAGAAGCAGTCGACGGCGGCGAAGCCGGCCTCGCGCAGCCAGACCAACTGCTCAAATAGCCCCGATGGCTTATCGACCTCAAGGTCGGGGTCGGCGAAGTGGTTCCAGCCGTTCTGGAAGAAGGCGTAGATCTCCGCTCCGTCGGGGAGATCGGCGGTCTGCTCCCGCACCACGGCGTCCCACGCGGCGGCGTAGGCGGCCTGGGCGATGGAGTTGACCGGCTCGACCAGATCCAGGATCAACAGTGCGCCGCCCGGCTCCAGGCGGTCGTAGAGGTCGCGGAACAGCCGCTGCTTGCCGGGGCCGTCGAGGTGGTGGATCGCCAGCGAGGAGACGAAGCAGCGGGCCGGGCCGGGGAGCGTGTCGAGCCAGTCGCGGGCGAACAGGTCGAAGTGGCGGAGGTCGACGCGACCGGCGTAGGGTGCCAGCCGCCGGCGCGCTTCGTCCAGCATGCGGTGGGAGCCGTCGAGCGCCACGACTTGGCTGGCGGGGAAGCGCTCCAGGATCGCGGCGCTCAACCCACCGGCGCCGCAGGCGAGGTCGACCGCCAGGAACGGCTCGTCCGGCCGCACCGGGATCAGGGAGGTGAGCAGGGCGACGTGCTCGGCGCGTGAGGGGGTGATGGCGTCGCCGTAGCGGATGAACGTCGTCGAGTCGTCCTCCTGCCAGGCAGGTTGGCTGCCGGGCGAGGTCTGGGAGTCGGACATGAGCAGACCCTTTCGCGTTCGTCACTGCCGGGATGCCGGCCGTGTGTGCATACTACGTCCCGGATCACCTGCTCGTCGAGCAGCCGGGTGCCGTGGGAGCGCCCCGCGGCGGCACCGGCGCTGACTTCGAATGACGTGAATGGGAAGGGAACGGCATGAGTGAGTGGACGACACAGGTGTTGGAGTCGCTGGGCTACCTTGGGCTCTGGCTGGTGCTCGTCGTGGAGAATCTCTTCCCGCCGATCCCTTCCGAGCTGGTGCTCCCGCTGGCCGGGTTTTTCGTGGGGCGGGGGCAGATGAACCTCTGGTTTGCCGTCCTGGCGGCGACCGCCGGGTCGTACACCGGCGCACTTGTCCTCTACGCGCTGGGCCGGTGGGGCGGCCGGCCGCTGGTGCTGCGCTACGGCCACATTCTGCGGATCGACGAGGCGCTGCTGGGGCGGGCCGAGCGCTGGTTCGGAAGCTGGGGTGACTGGGTCGTGCTCGGCGCGCGAGTGGTGCCGATCGCGCGGAGCGTTGTGTCGGTCCCCGCGGGGACGATGCGGATGCCGATCCTGCGCTTCAGCGTGCTCACGGTGATCGGCAGCAGCATCTGGAACCTGATCCTGATCGGCGCGGGGGTGCTGCTGGGTCGAAACTGGGAGCGGGTGAGCCACTGGGTCGAGACCTACTCTAACGTGGTGCTCGTCCTGCTGGTGCTGGCTGTGATCGGGGGCGGCGTGTACTGGCTCTACCGCTACCGGATGAAGCCGGGCGACTCGCGCCGCTGAGCGCTCCCACGGCGCGAGTTCGCCACAACCTGAGCCGCGTGCCCCCTTCCCTACCCCACCATCCCAACGAGGAGCAAACGATCGCCCGCTGCGGAGGTGCAGCGGGCTTGTCATCGAATGAACGTTGACGAATTATCGTGATCCACCGGAGCCGACCCCGGCTTCGCTCAGGGAGACACGAGGCGGTGGCGGGCTGCTGGCGGGGATACCGGGCTAATTCGTCAACGTTCATGATTCACGAGTTATGTCGAACACGAGGTAAGACGCGCCTCCTTAGCGGCGCGGAGGTTCGCCGCTGTCCGGGCAGATGTCGCCGATGAGGATGAGGTCGTCGCCCGCGAGGAGGACCCGGCGGCGCTGAAGCGGCAGGGCGTCGGCCAGGCGGTCGATGCCCAGGTCGCCGACTGCCTCGATCCCGGCGCCCAGGATCTTGGGGGCGATGCAGACGGCCAGCCGGTCCACGACTCCAGCGCGGAGCGCAGCGGTGATCGTCCGCGCGCCGCCCTCGATCAGCAGCGTCCGGATACCCAGCTCGCGAAGCTGATGGAAGGCGTCGGCGAGATCGACCCCTCCACCCGGGTGGCCTGTGGCGACGATCACGCGTGCACCGGTGTCGCGGATGCAGTCTAGGCGCTCCGGCGGGGCCTGCGCGGTGGTGACGACGAGCGTTTGGTCCGCCGCGCCGTCGCGCAGCACCGCGGCGTCCAGGGGCAGGCGCAGGCGCGAGTCGAGGATGACCCGCATCGGGCTGGGACCCGCGACCAGGCGGGTCGTGAGGCGCGGGTCGTCGGCCAGGACGGTGCCGATCCCGACGAGGATGGCGTCGTGCTCCGCGCGCAGGCAGTGGGCGAAGGTGAGCGAGTCGGGGCAACTTACCCAGCGGGAGTCGCCGCTCCGCGTGGCGATGCGCCCGTCGAGCGTCTGCGCGTAGGCGACGGTCACCCAAGGGCGGTCTGACGGCGCCGCGCCCTCGGGCGGGCGGGCGAGTTCCCGCAGGACATCCTCGGTGGCAGCGTCCCCGAGCGCGGGCAGGCGCGGTGGCTCCACGCGATCCCTCCTTCAGCGGTGTGTCCGGTATTGCCACCGCACGTCGCAGGCCGCGCCTTGCCGGTTGGCACGCCGCTTGCCAACCTGCGGCGGCACTCACCCGCCGCGGCATCAGCCGCTCGCACGCACGAAGGAGGACGAGACGCTGCGCCTCGTGCTGGTCACTGCTGGCGATCCGCAGCGGCTGACCGGGGGCCATCTGTACCACCGGCGCATCGCTGAGACGGCGCCGCGCCACGGCGCCTGCGTGCGCTTCGCTGCGATCCCGGAACGGCCGCTCGGGCTGGCTGCGGCAGCGGGTGCGGTCACGCTCGCCCGCCTGCGGGCAGAACGGCCCGACGCGCTGCTGGTCGACAGCATCGCGACGGCCGCGCTGGTGCTGCCGCTGCGCGCCCGGCACGTGGGCGTGCCGGTGATCGGGCTCCTCCACCAGCCGCCGGGCGGGGTGCGGCGCGACGGTGACGTGGGCCGTGGCGGCTTGCGCGCCCGCCTTGATCGGGCGTTCGCCGCGCGGGCCGACCGGGTGATCGTGCCGAGTGCGACGCTGGCGACCACGCTGCGGCAGGCGGGCATCTCGGAGGACCGGTTGCGCGTCGTTCCACCTGGGTACGACCTGCCGGAGCCGGGCGGCCCGGTGCCGGACCTACGCCGGGCCGGTGGACCGGCGATCCTCTGCGTGGCGAACTGGTTGCCGGCCAAGGGAATCGATCTGCTGCTGGAGGCGTTCGCGCGGCTGCCGGACGAACGTGCGACGCTGCACCTGGTCGGGGAGACGACGGCTGATCCAGCCTATGCCCGGCGGCTGAATGCCAGGCTGGCCACACCGGAGCTGCGGGAGCGGGTGGTGGTGCACGGTCCGCGCCCGCCGGAGGTCGTCGCCGCGTACCTCCGGGCATCCGACCTCTTCGTGCTGGCGAGCTGGTCGGAGTCGTACGGCATGGCGGTCGCAGAGGCGATGGCAGCCGGGCTACCGATCGTTGCGACGCGAGTCGGTCACCTCCCCTGCCTGGTGGTGGACGGCGTCACAGGGCTGCTCGTGCCGCCGGGGGACGCCGACGCGCTGAGCACGGCCATGGGACGTCTGGTGGCTGACGCGGGGCTCCGGCGCGCGATGGGGGCTGCCGGCGAACGACGTGCGGCGTCCTTCCCCCGCTGGGACGATACGGCGGCCGGAGTCATCGCCGTCGTGCGCGAGGCGATCGCGGGCGGGCACGGGTTGTGAGAGAGGAGCGCGGGATGGAGGCACGGGCCGTGTGGCTGACCGGGCCGCGGCAGGTCGAGATCCGAACGGAGCCCTTGCCGCCGGTCGGGCCGGACCACGTCCTCGTTCGCGCGCGCCTCTCGGCCATCAGTCACGGCACGGAGATGCTCGTCTATCGGGGCGAGGTACCGACTCACCTGCCGCTGGACCTGCCGACGCTGGCGGGCAGCTTCGCCTACCCCATCAAGTACGGCTACGCCAGCGTCGGAGAGATCGAGGAGGCCGGACCGGAGGTGGAGACACTCCGGCCGGGTGATCTGATCTTTGCCTTGCATCCGCACCAGGACCGTTACGTCATCCCCGCGCGGCTGGCCGTGCCACTACCTGCCGGTCTGGACCCGGCTGCCGGCGTCTTCGTGGCGAACCTGGAGACGGCGGTCAACGTGCTGCTCGACACACCGCTGCGCTTCGGGGAGACGGCTGTGGTGTTCGGGCAGGGCGTGGTCGGCCTGCTCATCACGATGCTCTTGCGCCGGGCGGGGGCGCGCGACATCATCGCCGTCGATCCGGTACCCGCGCGGCGGGAGCGCGCGCTGGCCGCCGGGGCGAGCGTGGCCCTCGCGCCGGACGACGACCTGCCGCGCCACGTCCGTGAGCGGACGTCTGGGAGGGGTGCGGATGTCGCCGTCGAGGCGAGCGGCGCGCCTGCTGCGCTGAGCCAGGCGTTGTCGGTCCTCACGGTGCAGGGCACGGTCGTGGTGGCGTCCTGGTACGGAACGAAGCCGGTTGCGCTGGATCTCGGTTCCGAGTTCCACCGGCGGCGACTGCGGATCGTCAGCTCGCAGGTGGGGACAATCGATCCGGCACTCAGTCCGCGCTGGACGCACGAGCGGCGGCGCGACCTCGTGTGCGCGCTCCTGGAGGAGCTCCCGCTGGCCGACCTCATCACCCATCGGGTGCCGTTTACCCGCGCGGCCGAGGCCTACCGCCTGATCGACACGCGTCCGGCTGAGGTGCTGCAGGTAGTGCTGAAGTATGGGAAGTGAGTCGTCATGCGTGATGCGTGTTCCGTGTTCCGTATTGCGTGTTGGGACCCCCTCGCCCCCGGCCCCTCTCGGACGGAGCCCACCAGGGGAGAGGGGAGCAACATGAACCACATCGTACGGGTGACGCATGACGCATCATGCATGACGCTTGACCAACGAAAGGCGGCTCCATGTTCGCAATCGGGGTGGTGGCGCAGTTTGAGGCGGCGCACCGGCTGCGGGGTGACTTCGGCCCTGCGAGCCGGCTGCACGGGCACACCTACCGGGTAGAGGTCGAAGTCGCTGGGCCGCAGCTCAACGACGACGGCACGCTGTTCGACCTCGGGCTGCTGAAAGCCTGGGTCGACGAGGCCGTGGGTGAGTTGAACTACCAGAACCTGGACGATCTCCCGGCGTTCGCCCAGCGCAACTCAACGGCCGAGGAGGTGGCCCGGTTCCTCCGTGAGACGCTTGCACCCCGGCTGCACGGGAAAGGGTTGCGGATGCTGACCGTCCGCGTGTGGGAGTCACCGCAGGCGTACGCCGCCTGTCAGTGGGAGCTGCTGTGAGGCGGATGTTCCCCGCTCGACCACCCCGCCGTGTCGCGGGCGGTCGAGCGGGGAACAGAGGCTAGAAGGCCAGGGCAGTCAAGATAAGCGCGTTCACGATGATATAGATGAGCCAGGCGATCACCGCGGTGCCGATCGCGCGCCCGGTCGTGAGCTCCATCGATTGCCGGATGGCGATGATCGTAGCGACCAGGACCCAGATGCCGACGGCAACGGCGATCAGCCAGCCGAGGAGCGGGATCCAGGCGAGGACCAGGAGCAGACGCGGGGCCTGGGCGAACCCGAGGGTGCGCAGCACTTCGCCGTAGGTCGCCCGTGTCTGGGCAGTTGCCAGCAGGCGGGTGCCGATGAGGTAGGCCAGACCCGCGTAGATGATCCAGCCCACCAGCGCCCCGATCAGGCCGGTCACGAAGCTGCTGGCACCATCAACGCCAAGGCTGCCGATCCCGGAGGCAATGGCGGCCAGAACCACGACGATAAGGGCCTGGGTATTGGCGTTGACGTCCCGTTCGACCGCCTCATAGGTCGCGACGTCGAGTCTGGCGGCGCCGACCACTCGCTGGCCGATCGAGCTCTGCAAGTTCTGCATTGGACCCCCTCACTTCGTCGCAGCGACACTCCAATCGACTTGTTGGTCCGGATTTCCCTCCATCATCTACGGCGATAGCGCCGATCGTCAAGCGGTTTTCAACGGCTTAGCCGCTAACGTTACGTCGAAGAACAGAAGACATTCTTCCCGCATCGAGACTCAATGAGTCCGACTCGGTACAACCGCTCACGAGCGTCCACCCGGGTGGATTGCTCGGCGTGCGGGTGCTGTACTGTTCCGGCCAGTGCTCCCCTCTCCCGGGGCAGCCCTGACCCTGCGGCGGTGCGCTAGGCACCGGCGACGCTGGAGAGAAAATCGGCTGCGGCGGCGCTCCACTGCGGCAGGTGCGAGAACCCGACGTGGTTCGCCTGCCGCATGAAATGCAGATGCTTCGGTCCGCCGGCGGCGCGGTACAGGTTCCACGCTTCCTGCGGCGGCACCACGAGGTCGCGTCCGGCGCCGACGACCAGCAGCGGCGCGCGCAGGCGCGGCGCTATGTCGATCAAGGACATCTTTTCGACGATGGCGTCGAGCTCTTCGTCGCGTGCGCCCGTGACGAGTGCGATCTCCTGCCGGACCACCGCGTTGAGATGACGGAAGTACGGCGGTGGATGGAACGGCGGAGTCAACGCAACCACAGCCAGGATATCGGGTGTGGCCTGCGCGAGCCGTACGGCAACCGCTCCGCCGAGACTGGCTCCCAGGAGCGCGACGCGGCGGGGATCCAGTCTGGTGTGTTCTTCCGCGAACCGGATCAGCGCCTCGCCGATGTCCACCTGATCCGGATGGCCGCTCACGCGCTCTCGGACTTCGCCGCTGCCCGGCGTGTCGACCGCGAGGGTTGCGAAGCCACGACGGAGGAACGGATCGGACCAGTGTCCGGTCTCTTCCTTGACCGTGCTGGCGCCGTTGAGCAGGACCAGGAGCGGATAGGGGCCGCCGTCGCTAGTGGGCAGGCGCAAGTAGCCGGGCAGGCTGACGTCACGCCAGGGGATGTCGACCCGCATCGCGGGCGGGTCGAGACGCGGTGCCGCTCGGCGGAAGAGCGCCGCCGCCCGGCGGTAGAGATGGTTGCGGCGGTCGAGGTCGTCGAGCTCAAAGACCTGGGCATAGTGAAAGCAGAGTGCGGCCGACGCCTCGCAGCGCGCTGCTTCGGTGTGGTCGCCGCGGCTGTGGGCGGCGCGCGCAGCGCTGAGATATTGGCGTGCCGTACGCACCCACGACAGGGACCAGCCGCGGAGCCCACGGGCGCGGCGCAGGGTGGCGTCGACCTGGCGCGCACCGATACCCCCGTAGATGAAGCGCAGTCGCGAGACAGGCGAGATGATCCCTGCGCTGGCTACGCGGAAGACGAGATCCATGGTGCGCGGCGTGATGCGGTTTGCGAGCCAGAAATGCGGCGTAATCACTGAGGTGTATCCAGTCGCTGTCATGCCTTCCCCTGTTTCAGGATAGCACGCGCGGCAAGGGGAGCGGGATGATGGGCCGTGTCCACCCGGGTGGACTGTTCGTCTTGGATGCCGTGCTGGCAGTGCTGCCATCAGTGTAGAGATACGCAACTCCAGGGCCGTGGCGCAGTCAGGGCGTGCGTCCACTCGGGCGGGCCAGGCAGCGACCGATGCGTCTTCAATGTCCACCGCTGGTGGCGCTGTGGGCAGGCCGCGGCATTGCTGGGTCCAGTAGAGGTTGCAGGAAACGGCAGGGGAGGGAGTAGGGGATTTCGGCTCGAGTAGGAGAACCCTTCCGCAGGCCGGGCCATTGAGCTCGTACGTATGCCGGGCAAACCCGGCCTTGAGGGTTGGCGTCGGAGGAGGGACGCTGTATACTGTGGCGCGGTATACCCCGTGGGGGTATCGAGTAGCCAGTGACTGGCAGCGGTAGCTGCCGTAAGGAGATGGGTGCATGGTGGAGCGCGTGTATCGCGTACCGGACGTAAGTTGTGCGCACTGCGTGAATGCCATCACGCAGGCACTGAGCCGCATCCCGGGCGTGGAGGCGGTCCAGGTCGACCTCGACACGAAGCTCGTGAAGGTGCAGGCCGGCGAGAGCGTCTCCGACGCGGATATCCGCGCCGGGATCGAAGAGGCCGGTTACGACATCGCGGCGTAGTCCGTGCCACGGAGGGGCGGCTCGATGGGACAACTCCCTGTGGCCGCTTCCCTCCGGTCCCGCATACCACCCGCTGATCCTCCCACGCAGGACAGGACAATCGAACCGAGCGATCCTGGACGATGCGGCAGCGCGCGCCGGATGCATGGTGATACAATGTTGTCACGATGTGACTGAAGCGCAGGCGTGCTTCTCTGCCCTGGACCGAGCAGGAGTCCAGCGATGCTCTCTGCCAGCGACGGCCGGTCGAGGTCGGATGGAACCGAGCGGGATCCGCTGACTGGAGCGCTCTCCCGCGCGTGGCTCGACGATGTTCTGGCGGAGCAGGTTGCGGCTGCCAGAGAAACTGGCCGGCCGCTTTCGGTGGCAGTCCTCGACCTGGACTACTTCAAGAGCGTCAACGATGCCTACGGCCACCGGCGGGGCGACCGCGTCCTCCGGGCGCTGGTGGAACGGCTACAGGCCAATATCCGGAGGACGGATCGGCTGTTCCGCTTCGGTGGGGATGAGTTCGTCCTGGTGCTCCCCGGGACATCGGCGGCGCAGGCCTCGGCGATTGCCGCACGGCTCCTCGCGGAGGTGGAGACGATGCCCTTTGAAGGCGATCCACCGCTGACGCTCAGCCTCTCGCTTGGGATCGCCACGTTCCCCGATGATGCCGAGACGCCGAACGCACTGCTGGACATCGCGGACCGCCGCCGCTTCGCAGCGAAGCGAGCGGGGCGCGGCCGCGCGCTGACAGGCGAGGGGGTGGTGCTGCCGGCCAGCGCGCCCGGTGCCCAGGGAGATGCCGCAACTGCCGGTCGAGCAGGCGAGGCAGACCTGATCGGCCGGCAAACCGAGGTCAGCGAGATCCTGGAGCGGCTCGGGCGTGCCCGGCTGCTGACGCTGACCGGCCCTGCCGGGGTTGGGAAGACCAGGCTGGCGCGGCACATCATGGAGCTGCTGCGCGGCGCGTTCGCCGACGGGGTCGTCTATCTGCCGTTGGCACACGTTGTCGAGCCGTCCATGGTGCCGGCGGTGCTCTCCGCGGCGCTGGGGTTTGGAGTGCCTACCGGACAGCGCAACCGGGAACCGCCGGCCGAGGTGCTGCGGGCGCGCGAGCAACTGGTCGTCATCGACCACTTCGACCGGCTACGGGACGCCGCGCCGCTGCTGACGGAACTGCTGGCCGTGGCGCCGGGGTTGAAGATCCTGGTAACGTGCCGTCGCCCGCTGCGTCTCTACGGCGAGCACGTCTACCCGGTGCCGCCGCTGGCAGTCGGGGACACCGAGACGGCGCCTGCTGTCGCCCTGTTCCTCGCGCGCGCGAGCGTGCGCTCCAGCTCGAATGCCCCGGTAGGGGAGGCTGTGGCGGCGCTCTGCGCCCGGCTCGGTGGGCTGCCACTGGCGATCGAGCTGGCGGCGGCGTGGACGGCACGCTACCCGGTCGAGGACCTGGCGGCATCGCTCCCGGGAGGCGGAGAGCCGGGGGAGGAGGTGAACCCCGGCGACGCGCTCCGCGATCTGCTCGACTGGAGCTACCGGGTGTTGACACCGGAGCAGCGACGGCGCTGGACTCGGCTGGCCGTCTTTGCCGGAGGCTGGTCGGTCGAGGCGGCCCGGGCGGTCGTCGAGGAGCCACCGGCAACGGCCCCGGAGGTGGAGGCCGCCCTGGAAGCGCTGGCCGAGGTCGGTCTGATCCGTCCGGTGAGCGACGCGGCGAACCCGCCGCGGTTCACGATGCCCGGGGCGATCCGAGAAGCGGCGCTGGCCCGGCTGGAGGTGACAGGCGAGGCGGACGTGATCCACGCCCGGCACGCAGCCTGGTATCTGACGCTCGCCGAGACGGCTTTCGCGCATCACCGCGGAGCGGACCACAAGCGGTGGCTCGACCGGCTCGATGAGGAGTACGACAACCTGCGCGGCGCGCTCGGTCATGCGCTTGAGAAAGGTGACATAACGACTGCCGCGCGGCTCGGGGCGGCCCTGTGGCGGTTCTGGGAGCGTCGGGGATGGGCGGCCGAGGGCCGGGAATGGCTCGCATCGATCCTGGAACACCGGATGGCGCTCCCGCCGGAGATCGAAGCGGAGGTGCTGAACGGAGCCGGCGTGCTGGCCTGGTTCCAGGGGGATCTGGAGGAGGCGCGTGACCGGCTCGAAGCCAGCCTGGCGATTTCATCGAGGCTGGGCGACGCCGCGGCGATGGCGCGCGATCTCAACAATCTCGGACTGGTGCTCCGGCAGCAGGGGGACTATGCGGCTGCCGAGGCGCACTTTACCCGCTGCCTCGAAGTGCAGCGCTCGGCGGGAGATGCCTGGGGGCAGTCGATCACGCTCGGTAATCTCGCCGAGCTCGCGGTGCTGCAGGGCGACGGGCCCGCCGCGCGTCGGATGGCGGGGGAGTGTCTCGCCATTACCCGGGAAGTCGACGATCAGCGGCTGCGTGCTCTGGCCCTCTGCACCACCGGCGTCGTCCTGCTCGACCAGGGCGAAACGGAGAGCGCGCGCACGGCGCTCGGCGAGTGCCTGGCGCTGGCTGAGAGCCTGGCCGATCCGCGGACGACCGCCCGCTGCCTGACCGGCCTCGGTGTGGTGGCGCTGATGCAGCGGCGGAGTGCTGCGGCAGCGGACCTGCTCGGCCGCGCGCTGGATCTGTGGTCACAGATCGGCGATCGCGCCGGTCTCCTGGAGTCCCTCAGCGGCCTGGCGGGCGTGGCCGGGACCAGTGGCGGCGTACTGGATGCCGCCAGACTCTACGGGGCAGTTGACGCTATGCACCGGGGAGCCGGCGTGCACGAGCCGCTCCTGCTGCGCCGGGCGCTCGAGCGGGTCGAGGCTGGCATCAAGGTTCAGGTCTCCCCTGAGGCATGGTCCGCGTCCTGGGGTGAGGGGCAGGCCCTGACGCTGGAGCAAGCACTCGCGCTCGCGCGCGAGGTGGCGGGCAGGGGAGCGTCGGCTGACTGAGGCGCCGACCCGGTGCCTCGCGGACGTGCTATCCCCGGATATCCTGGCCCGGCTCGTCGTAGCCCGGGTCGCGTGGCCCTTCGGCCGGTTGGACCGGCGGGTGTCCCCGGTCCTCCTGGCCCTGGACGGAGTCCGGCGCGTGCGACTCCCCTTGCACTGGGCCGGGCCGACCGCTGCCCGAGCTGTGGGTCTTCGAGGAGGGGAAGACGCCGGCGTCTCGCGTCGGTGGCTCTTTTCGCTCGCGCTCCTCATCGGGCTGATGTTCGCTCATCTCGTGCTCCTTCCCGGTGCACCGCACTCAGCGGCGCGCTCTGATCCGGCTATGCTCGCCCAAGTGGCCGGCGACCGAGCAGGCGGCTGAATGCACCCAGGATCGCCGCCACGAACAGGGACGCCAGCGAGACGACGACTGCCACTACCGCGCCCCTCGAGGGCGCGGGCATCCGCGGTTCCTCCTGTGCCGGGCCGCTGGGCAATCCGACTTCCTCCGGTGACGTGCCCTCACGCTGCGCCAGCTCTCGCGCCCGCACTCGCGCTGTCTCCGGGTCTTCTTGTCGCTCGAGGTGCGCAGCTTTGTCTCGGATGACCTTCGGGTCGTAACGCTTGTCGATGACGGCGTTCACCTCGCATCCGAGGAGGAGGACGATGCTCGACAGGTAGAGGAAGAAGAGCAGGACAACGAGCCCGCCGAGGATCCCATACGCGCTTCCCGGGTTGGAGAACCGCAGGTAGAGACTGAAGCCGAAGGTAGCGAGCAGCCACAGGAGCGTGGCGAACACGGCGCCGGGCGAGATCCAGCGGAATGTCTGCTCGATCGCAGGCCCCGCCCAGTACAGAATGGCCAGGGCCAGCATCATGAAGATGACAATGGCCGGCCAGCGGACGATGTTCCAGACCAGGGTGAACGCCTCGCCGAGACCCGCGAACTCCGCGATCCAAAGCCCGATCCGCTGCCCGAAGACGAACAGGACAAAGGCGCCGATGACAAGCACCGCGAGGCCGATCGTCAACCCGATGGCCAGCAGACGCTTCTTGACGAATCCCCGGGTGTCGTCGACATCGTAGGCGCGGTTGAACAGGGAGATCATCGTATTGAGCGCGCCCGAGGCGGACCAGATGGCCAGCAGGAAACCGAAGGACAACAGCCCGGCGCTGCTCTGCTCCTGGATGCCGCCGAGGATGATCTCGACCGTGTCGAACACCGAGGCCGGGAGCCCCTCCTCCGCGAGCGAGAGCAGTTGGCCGAAGACGTCCACCCCGGTGTACCGTGCGACCAGCCCCGACAGGGCTGCAAAGAAGATCAGGAGCGGAGGCAGGGAGAAGATGATCTGGTAGGCGGCCTGGGCCGCCATTCCGGTGACGTCGTCGTCCGAGAACTCCCGGACGACCTCCTTGCCCACCGCCTTGAAATCCACCTCCCGGAGCTGCATGTCGCTCACCTCCTCTCCGGCATTTCCAGGAGGGAGTGCAAGCGTCGTTCCAGGGCGGCGGGTGAGGCGTCAGGAGCGGCTGTCGTAGGCGATGACTGCGACCTCGCGGGCCAGTTCGATCACGGCCCCCTCGTCCTCGGCATCTTCGCTGAGGACGACCACGATGACCGGTCCGGCCGGAGCATAGATCACGCCGGCGTCGTGGACGATCCCGGGGAGGTTGCCGGTCTTATGCGCCACCCGCGTGCCCGGGGGGAGCCGGACGGGCAGCCGGTCGGTGATGGTCTGTTGCGCCAGGAGATCGAGCATCTCCTGGCTTGCCTCGGGGCTGACGACCGCGCCGTCGAGGAGGAGCGCAAAGAGCCGGACCATGTCGGCCGGCGTCGTGACGTTGTAGGCCGTATCGGCATCGGCGAGCCGTGGTGTCGTCGGGATCGGATCGGGAGCCAGGGTGGCGAGCCGTGCCGTCGCGCGGGAGCGCCCGGCTTGGGGGCGCGCGGTTTCGCGGTCGATCTCCGCGTCCGACGGATCGGCCGGCTTATCAGTCGGGTTCGGCTCGGTAGCCGGCTCGTCGTCCGGCAGCATTGAACTCAGGTCGTGACCCGGGGGCGTGGACGACTCCGACTCGGGCGCTGCCTCCGCCGTCGGTTCCGGCTCCGGTGTCGAGGGCGAGACATAACCCGGCTGCCAGCGAATCTCGGTCTGCACCAGACCCAGACCTGCCATGGTCGCGTTGACTGCCTCGTTTCCGATCCGATCGAGGAGGGCGTGAGAGGCGACGTTGCTGCTGGCCGCGATCATGGCCCAGAGGAGGTCGTCGATCGGGACGGCCGTCCCGATGGCGTCGAAGCCGTAGACATCCGGACCCTCTTCGTAGTAGCCGGGCAGGAGGGTGATCGTCTCGTCGAAGGAGATCCAGCCGGCTTCCCGCTGCCGGTAGAGCTCGACCATGATCCCCAGCTTGTAGAGGCTTGCCGCTTCGAAGAGGCGATCCGGCTGGTACTCGTAGAGCCGCGTGCCGTCCGGCAGAGCGACCACGATGCCGATCTCGGCCGGGACCTCGGCCACCAGCGGGTCGATGCGCTCGGCCAGTGATCCGACCAAATGCGCCTGCGGCGATTCAGGCTGCGGGGTGGGCGTCGGGCTCGGTGTCGGCTGGGGGTCCTGACTCGGCTGCGGCGTCGGTGTCGGGGTTGGTTCACCGGCGGCCACGACGATCGACGGGATCCCGATCTCAGGTCTTGCTCCCCGGGTGGGAGTTTCCCGTGCGGAGATGGCGAGACCGCACACGGACAGGAGCAATGTGCCGACGAGCAGCAGGCGGAGGCGCCGCCTACGCGAATTAACCCGCCGCTGGTTATCGATTCGAGGCATCCGGTCGTGTTCCCCTCGCCGGACGGGGTAACGGCTTGCCGCTCCCACTCCGCGGTGCCGTTCCCTGGTATCCTAACATCCCGAAGCGGCGCGTTGCAGCGCGGTCGCTCCGGCCCCAGGACCGCGGGGAGGGTAGGGGATGGCCAGTCAGGCCGTCGAAATCATCCAGTATCGCAGTCTGCTCCGAAACCTGGTCGCCAAGGACCTCAAAGTTCGCTACAAGAACTCGGCGCTGGGGTTCGTCTGGTCGCTGCTCCATCCGCTGCTGCTGATGGTCGTCTTCACCTTCGTCTTCACGCAACTCCTCGACCAGGATACCCCGGCCTTCCCGGTCTTTGTCCTGACCGCGCTCCTCCCCTGGCACTGGACCTCGACCGCAGTGACAGCCGGAACCGCGTCGCTGGTGGACAACGCCCCGCTGATCAACAAGGTCTACTTCCCGCGCATCCTGCTGCCCGTCTCGGCGGTGCTCTCGACTGGCGCCAACTACGTGCTCGGCCTGCCCGCGCTGTTCCTGTTCATGGCGCTGTTCGACCGGGCGTTCACGCCATGGCTGGTGTTTGTGCCGATCCTGGTCTTGATCCAGGCGATCTTCCTCACTGCCGTGGTGTTGATCCTGGCGCCGCTGAACGTCTACTTCCGGGACACGACGGTGCTGGTCGACGTGGGGCTGACTGCCTGGTTCTTCATGACGCCGATCTTCTATTCGATCGAGTGGGTGGTCCCGCACCTGGCCGCCTGGATGTACCGCATCAACCCGATGGCCGCCATCGTCTCCGAGTACCGCGTCATCATGTACAGCGGCGGCGTGCCCGACCCGCTCTTCACCGGTCGGACCGGGGTGACCGCGCTCGTGTTGCTGGTGATCGGCTACCTGGTCTTCACCCGGCTCAACCGTAACCTCGGGGAGCACCTGTGATGTGGCGCATGGCTGGGCCCGGCGACCGAAGTGAGATCGCGATCGAGCTGCGCAGCGTGTCGCGGCGTTTCCGCCTGCACCATGAGACCCGCACATCGTTCCAGGACTGGTTTGTCGGGCTGCTGCGGCCCCGGGGCAAGGGCGAGGAGTTCTGGGCGCTGCGCGACGTGAGCTTCACGCTGCGCCGGGGCGAGTCGCTCGGTGTGCTCGGGCGCAACGGTGCCGGCAAGAGCACGCTGCTCAAGCTCGTGACGCGCGTGCTCGAGCCCACCAGTGGCGAGATCATCGTCAACGGTCGTACCCACGCGATGCTGGAGCTGGGTGCCGGGTTCCATCCGGAGCTGTCCGGCCGGGACAACGTGTACCTCAACGGCAGCATCTACGGCTTCTCGCGCCGCCAGATGGCCGAGCGCTTCGATCGGATCGTCCAGTTCGCCGAGCTGGAGCGGTTCATCGACACGCCGGTCAAGCACTACTCGCTCGGCATGTTCATGCGGCTCGGCTTTTCGATCGCGGTGCATCTGGACCCCGACATTCTGGTGATCGACGAGGTGCTCTCGGTCGGCGACGCCGCCTTCCAGCGCAAGGGCTACCAGGCGCTACGCGACCTGAAAGCGCGGGGGACGACCATCCTCTTCGTCTCGCATTGGCCTGAGCTGGTGCGGGAGTTCTGCGACCGCGCCATCCTCCTGCAGGAGGGGCGGCTGATCGACAACGGTCCGGTGGACGCGGTCGCGGCGCACTACGAGCGGATGCTGCAGGAGCAACCGACCGATGCCGAGATCCTGCGGCTGCGGGCCGTCGACGAGGCCGGCACCGTGCTGGAAGCGGTGCCCTCGGGCAGCGATCTGCGCATCGAGGTGCTGCTCCGGGTGCCGCCCGGATCGGGCGAGGGCCTCTTGCTGGCGCTCGATCTCTACGACAGGGAGGGAACCCACCTCTTCGGCAGCACCGGCCGGCTGGCGGACATCGTGTCGTCCGCTTCCGAAGGCGACCCGGCGGCGCAGCGCGTGCAGGCGGTCATCAGGGGACTGCCGGTGGCGCCGACAACGCTGACCGTGGCGGCGACGTTGCAGCGTCCATCCGAGGCGGGGCTGGCGGCGGTCGACCGGCAGGAGACGGAGGTCGAGGTGGTTGCGCCCTGGTCGGCGCAGGAGCGTGGCCTGTTACGCCTGGAACATATCTGGGAGTCGGAGCCGGGCGGGACATCGCGCGGCGGGCGCGCTGTCCCGCGGGTCGAGATCGAGCGGTGACGGGCTGCAGGGCCGCCCGTGCGACGCGTCCGGCTCGTGCGGTCGCTTCCCGACCACGACCGAGACCTGATACCAGATTCGAGTCATCCCTGGTTTCGATGTCAGCCTGAGCGGAGCCGGCCGGCGCGCCCGCGCCGGCCGGCGGAAGCGAAGGATCTCAGGATGGAGTCGCCGCTCCCGCGCGAGACCCTTCGCCGCGCTCAGAATGACAGGGGCCAACCGTTGAGTCGATCGATGGACGTCGGTAGGCAACCCTCAACGGTGGGGTGCCGCGCTGCGCGCTAGCCACTGGGGTGGGCGCGCTCCAGGGGCCGAGGCTGCCGCGGGCGCACGCGTCCAGGGCAGCCATGCCCTGCAGATCATTCGACATAATGCGATCGATGCCCGGGATGAGCGATGTCACCCGACCGGCCGCCGGGGGCGGGCGATCGAGCGCAGCACCGCTTCGAACAGTGCCTCAGCCCGGTCGGAGCGCGGATCGTCGACGCCGGGTCCGTAGCCGGAGGTCAGGCTGAGGGCGATCCGCCGGTTGTCGTGGAACAGGTAGACCACGTCCACCCGGGCGCCCTCCTGGTTCAGGATCACGCGAACACCGGGCATGCCGCCGTACTCCACCGTGCCCCAGATCGTCGCGTCCCGGCGTTCGCCGAACTCCGCACGGGCGAAGCCCAGCGGGTCGCCGGGGTTGGCTGCCCCCTCGATCGACACCGAGAGGCGCAAAGGCACGTCCGGGTCGTTCGGCACGATCTCCGCGCGGTAGTCGCGTTCTCCGCCACTGGCCTGCGCGATCGACCACCCCTCGGGGTAGCGGAGGGTGAGCGCACCCGCTGCGTCGAGGACCGGCCAGCCGGCGCTCTCGTCGACCGCCGCGCGCTGCGCGGCGCGCCACTGCTCGAACCACTCGGCGAGGTAGGCCGCGGGCAGCGCGGCGCTCACCCGGCTGCCGTTCGAATCCACGGCGGGCACGATGATGCCGAGCACGGCACCCGCGGGGTCGGCCAGGGCACCCCCGGCGAAGCCCTCGACCAGCGGGATGTCGGTCTGTAGCGGGGTGGGCTCCGTTCCCGGCGTGGCCGTGGCCGCCCCGGGCGCGGTGACGTGACCGCCAGCCTGGGCGAAGGCGCCACGCGCCGCGTCGTAGCCGACTGCGACGACCGAGTCGCCGGCGGGCGGTGCGTCGCGGCGCAGGCGCACTGGTGCCAGTCCCGAGACCGGGATCTTGAGCAGGGTGAGCCCGGTCGCGTCGTCGCGCGCGACCTGTACCGGGCGCAGCGCAGTACCGTCCGGGGTGACGATCTCGACCCCGTCGGTGCCGGTCACAGCCGTGGTCAGCAGGAAGCCGTCGGCGGTCACGACGATCGCCGCACCGAGCACGGCGCCATCGCGCGCTCGGCGCAGCATGAGGATCGACTCCTCCAGCGGCGCAGGCTCGGCTTCCCCGATCGGGGTCTCGGTGGCGGTCGGCACGGCGTGCGTCGGTGGGACGGTAGGCGCGGGTGTCGGTGGGTCGGTCTGGGTGCCGAGGCAGCCGGCCAGGAGGAGGCCGGTGAGCATGAGCAGGACCGCACGCGGCAAGCGCCGCGGCGGGCGTGATGGCTGATCGTAGCCGGTCGTCGTTACGTTCCCTTCCCCGTGGTTCCGCCGCGGGAGATCGGCCCCCTCTCCGCGGCGCGCCGGAAGTCTACGGTGCCTCAAAGTCACTCGCAACACCGAGCCATCCGTCCCACTCGAGGCCGGTGCTTTCGGATGTATGGACAAGACCTGCGTATCTGCCTGGGAAAACCAGCCTGTTTGGCAGGGTAGAATGTCCCACTCGGACCCCCTACTGATTTCTCTGTTCCCCGATCTGTGACTGCGGGTAGACTCGCTGTCAAGGGTCGTAACGGGCATCGCGGTCCCGTGGGCCGCCGACAGCGGGTCGAGGGAGCAGGCATGGCAGGGACGCGCATCCTCGTGATTGACGACGACCGGTCCTTCATCCACCACATGCAGACGGCTCTGCGTGGGCTCGGTGAAGTACGCGTGACCACCTGCGGGGTGGACGGGCTGCGGACGGTCGAGCACTGGGAGCCGGACGTCGTGATGTTGGATCTGCTGCTGCACGACGTGGACGGGTTCACGCTGCTGGAGCGGCTCACCGGACCGGATTGTCGCCACCGTCCGGCTGTCCTGTGCCTGACCGACGGGCTCGGCGCCGGGATGCGTCACATCCGCGGTACCTACTGGCCCGTCGGGACGGTCGTGCGGACGGCTCCCGCGCACCAACTCCGCAGGGCGGTGCTGCACGCCGCGTCCACGCGCCATCGGCACCTCGCCGCAGCCACAGCCTGACTCCGGCACAACCGCCCGACCCGGGCGGGCGTGCCAGGTGTATCGCAGCCTCACGGTTGACTCAGGACGTGACCAGCTCGACCGTCTCTAGCGTCCCGAGCTTGACGCCATTCGCGGTCATCTCCTCGATGGCGCGCTCCGAGTCGCCCTCCTGAACGTCTACCCCGCGGCTGGCATCAATCAGCAGCGTAACCTCCAGCCCCAGGCGGCGCGCATCGAGGGCGCTGGCGCGGACACAGTAGTCCGTGGCCAGCCCGCCGATGTAGAGGTGCGTCACCCCGTCCCGCTGCAGGCGGTCGGCGAGGGACTCGCCGTCGTCCGTCGTGCCGTGGAAGGCGGAGTAGGCGTCCTCCTCCGGATCGGTCCCCTTGGTGATGAGGACGGTCGATGGCGGAAGCTCGAGGTCGGGGTGGAACTCAGCGCCGCTCGTGCCCTGGACGCAGTGCGGGGGCCAGGGGCCGCCAAACTCCTGGAAGTGTGACGTCTCCTCCGGATGCCAGTCGCGTGAGGCGTAGATCGGAAGTCCGGCCTCAGCGAAGCGGCGCAGATACTCGTTGAGCACCGGGATGACGGCGTGCCCCTCCGGCACACCGAGCGCGCCGCCCGGCAGGAAGTCGTTCTGGACATCGACGACGAGCAGGGCAGCCTTCTTGTTGGCCATAGCTCTCCTCCTGTCCTGATCCGGGGTGCGGACGAGCGCAGGATGCCGGATCATGCGCCCAAAGTATAGCGCGGCGCGGAGGAGATCCGCGCCGCGACGGTGGAAGCGGGTTGGTGTGCCGGATCAGGGTGCGACCGAGCGGGCGTCCGCGGTGAGGCGCTCCCGGTAACGGGCGAGCGCGGCGGTGATCCGCGGGACGAAGATGTAGGCGGCCACGGTGAGCGTCGAGCCGGCGATGGCGTCGAGGATGTAGTGGTTGCCCGTGCCCACGACGGCGGTGATCATCAGCAGCGGGTAGAACGTGCCGAGCAGCCAGTGGGCGAGCTTGCGGCCCACCCGGATCACGCCGATGCCGCAGAAGAGCGCGAAGGCGACATGCAGGCTGGGCATGGCCGCGAACGGGTTGTAGAGCATCGCGACGCTCGGCTGGTCGTAGTTCACCTTCCCGTACAGCGCCAGGGTGTCGACGAACCCGTTGTAGGGGAAGAAGCGCGGCGGTGCCAGCGGGTAGAGCGCGTAGATCAGCAGCCCGATGCCCAGAATGCCCAGGAAGACGTTGCGGAACTCGCGGTAGCGCTCCGTGTGTCGCCAGAACAACCAGATGCCGAACAGCACCAGACCGGCCATGTGGGTGTAGGTGTACACCCAGTTCAAGAAGTGGACGATCCAGGGCTGCGCCAGCAGCCAGGCCTGGACGCCGATCTCGCGGAACAGGCCAAGCTTCCGCTCGAGGTGCATCACCTCGCGCGCGTTCTGGAATGCGTCGATTTCCTTCCCGGCCGCAAGCCCGCGCGTTGCGTAGTACAGCCCGAAGAGCACGGACAGGATTCCGAACTCGATGAGGCCATGACGGGCGCGCTCAATCACGGTGTTCCGGGTGACGAGCTGCTCTCGTGGCTCCACTCGCGACTCCTCTCGAGCCGCCGGACCGCGGTGTGATGTGGTGAAGGCGGTCCGGCACCCCGCTCGCACCCCTAAGCCTATCGCAGAGGGTATGGCTTGGCTACGGCCCTCCGGCCCGGGCCGCCCCTGTCCGGAAGGACGGGGTGACCATAGGGTGCGCTCGGCGCTGGCCGTGTGCAACTTTCATACCATAGGGGACGTTGAACACGCCACTTGCGTGCGTCTATTTCCCCGGCTTATACTCGCATAGTGTACGTACATATGGCCAGGCGGCGCCGATGCCGACCGGCCAACTGGGAGCGGGACGAATGACGAACGGGGCGGCTCCGACGATCGCTGACGCCATCGAGGACTTTTTCGAGAACCTGCGCCTGTCGCCACGGAGCAAGAAGACATACCGCACCGCGGTGACGAAGTTCACCGAGCATCTGAAGGAGCGGTTCGATCTGGACCCGGAAACGAGCCCGGTGACGGCGCTGAGCGAGGACCATGTCACCGACTTCGTCGCCGCCCTCATGCCGGACGACGTCCGATCGCCGGAGGAGGTGTCCCGCATGCGCACGGCGCAGACCAACCTGGCGGCCGTGCGGAAGCTGTACGCCTACCTCGTCTCGTACGATCTGCACCCGAACCTCTCGACGGAGAAGCTGCGCACGCGTGTGGCGGCGATGATGCCGCGCTTCACGCCGCCGCCGCCCGATGTCCAGACCAGCGACCTGGACCGCATCGTGGAGTATGTGCGCTCGCTCCCGCATGAGGTCGACCCCGACAAGGAGCTGCGCCGCCTCAAGCTGCGCGCGATGATCCTCTTCCTGTACCGCACCGGCGTGCGGGTGTCGGAGCTGTGCGGCCTGCGACGGCGGGACATCCAGCTCGCCGACGGCACCGCCAGCATCTACCGGGCCAAAGGGGGCAAGAGCCGCACCGTGCTCTTCGATAGCGAGACGGCCGAGGCGCTGGTGGCCTACTGGGCGGCGCGCGGCGATAGCGGCCGCGGTGTCGGAGCCTTCCCGGCCTTCAGCGGGCGGGACAAGGTGGGCGTCCCCGGGCGCGCCATCAGCCCGCGCACGGTTGAGCACATCGTGGCGCAGCTCTGCGTCGCGGCGGGGGTGGAGAACCCGATTACCCCGCACTCATTCCGCCACGGCCTGGCGACCGAGCTGGTACGCCGCCGGGTGCGTGAGTCGACTGTGCAGACCATCCTCGGACATGCCTCACCGACCACCACCCGCATCTACGTCCACAAGGTCGCGGCCGAGGTGGCCGAGGAGTACCAGGAAGCCTTCGGCCCGTACCGTCGCCCGCTCGGCGCGTAGCGGCACGTCCTGGTGTGCCCGCCATCAGTACCCCTACGGAGTGAGACAACCGACTAGGCACATCGTTGCTGATGGGGGATAGCCGTACGGTAGGTGCGTACCGTACAGTGCGAGTAGAGACGGACGCGAGTGGGTCCCCGTATCTGCGGGTCCGACCCTTGACGAGAGTGCAGGCACGTGATGTCGTCGATGCCGTCCTCGCTCGACGTGCGGCACTGCCCCCGCGACCCGCTAACCGGGGCGCTCTCCCGGACATGCCTCGATGACGTCCTCCAGGCGACCCTCGACGCCGCGCAGCGTGAGCGGAGCCGGGTCACGCTCTGTCTCCTCGACGTGGATCACTTCAAGAATATCAACGATGCCTACGGCCACCGGCGCGGCGATGAGGCGTTGAGGGAGGTGGCCCACCGTATCCAGCGGGAGCTCCGTAGCAGCGATCTCATGGTCCGCTACGGTGGGGACGAATTCGTCCTGATCCTCCCGGATTCGACGCACGCCCAGGCCGTCGCGCTGGCGGAGCGACTGCTCGCGCGTGTGCAGGCGACGCCGTGCCCGGGCGTGCCACCGCTGCGCCTCTCGATCAGCGTGGGCGTCGCGACCTACCCCGACGACGCGGACACTGCAGAGGCGCTGATGGAGTGCGCCGACCAGCGGCATGCCCAGGCCAAGCGGCAGGGGCGCCGTCGCGTGGTCGCCGAGGACGTGGCCGTGGCGGACTCGGACAGGCTGCCGGAGCCGGCCCGCCTGATCGAGCGCGACACCCAGCTTGCGGCGATCCACACCTTCCTTTCGCGCCTTCGCCGGGCCGGGCGCGGGGCGCTGCTGATCGCCGGGGCGCCAGGGACGGGCCGTTCGCGCCTGCTGACCGCGGGGGTCGCGGCGGCGCTGCAGCAGGGGTACGCCATTCTTCCGCTCGACGGCCGGGAACCGGTGCCGCTCGCGCCGGGGCCTGGGCGCCTGAGTGTCCCGTGGCAGGAGCTCGTGTCCCTGCCCGCCGACGAGGCAGAGGCACGGCTGCGACGCCTTGCGGCGGAGGATGGATGTCATGGGCTCCTGATCGTCTTTGATGGCTGGGACGACCTTGATCCGGCCGCCCGCTCCTGGGTCAAGAGGCTGCTGGCCGGGGCGGGGCCCATGCCCGTCGGGGTGATGGCGACCGCCGGTGGTGCCGCCTCGGTTCCGACCGCGCCGTTCGTCGCCCGGGTGGTCGTGGATGCGCTCTCGCAGGAGGCGACACGCGTCTGGGTGCGCGGCACGCTGCTGTGGGATCCGCCAGCGGACTTCATCGTCTGGCTCCACCGCACCACGCAGGGCAGGCCCGCGGCGATCCGCGCCACGCTGGACCGGCTGGTCGAGCAGGGGGTGCTGCGCCGTGAGCCGGGCAACGGCTGGCGCCTCGCAGACGGCTACGCCGGGGCGATCCGCGATGGCGGGACGGGGCCGCTGGTGCAGCAGTATCCCCACAACCTCCCGGCGGCCCTGACCGAGTTTGTCGGCCGTACCGCCGAGGTGGCTCAGGCCCGGAGCCTCATCCTGGAGCACCGCCTGGTGACGCTCACCGGGCCCGGGGGCATCGGGAAGACGCGATTGGCGCTCGAGGTGGCGGCCGCGGTGCGCACGGACTTCCCCGACGGCGTCTGGTTCGTGCCATTGGCGCCGATCCAGGACACCCGGCTCGTCCCCGATACGATCCTCGCCGCGCTCGGCGAGCAGCAGCCCGCGGGCGAGACGGCGCTTGACTACCTGAAGGAAAAGCTCCAGGAGTCCCGCATGCTCCTGGTGCTGGACAACCTGGAGCAGCTCCCCGATGCGCCCGCGCTGGTCGCCGACCTGCTGGCGGCCTCGCGTCACCTGCGCGTGCTGGTTACCTCGCGGCACCGGCTCAACCTGCCGGAGGAGGTGGTGTTCGCCGTTCCCCCGCTCCCGGTCCCGCGGTCGGGCGACGGGTGGTCGGCTGCGAGGTTGACCGACTTCGCGGCCACCGCGCTGTTCGTGGCCCGCGCGCAGGCAGTGCGCCCCGACTTCCGGGTCACCGACGAGAATGCCGCCGACATCGCGGCACTCTGCGCGCGGCTGGACGGCCTTCCGCTGGCGATCGAGTTGGCCGCGGCGCGAGTGGACGAGTTCTCCCCGCGCGACCTGCTGGCCCAGATGGACCGGCGGCTGGCGATCCTGGACGACGGGCCGCGCGACCTCCCGGCCCGCCAGCGAACCCTCCGCGGCGCGATCGACTGGGGCTATCGCCTCCTGTCGCCCACAGAGCAGCGGTTCTTCCGGCAGTTCGCTGTCTTCGTCGGCGGCGCGACGTTGGAGGCGGTCTCCGCCGTCCTGGGCGGTGGGCTGGGCCACGGCCAGCCGGGGCAGCCGACCCCGGCCGACGTGGTGCGCTCCCTCTACGACAAGAGCCTGCTTCTCGCGGCGGGAGGGCGGCGCATCGGGATGTTGGAGACGATCCGGGAATACGCGCTGGAGCTGCTGGCGGCAAGCGGTGAGGAAGCGGCCGTCCGCGACCGCCACGCGGCGTACATGTTGTATCTGGTGGAGAAGGCCCAGCCACACCTCCGGGGGCACGACCAGATGCGCTGGCGGAGCCGGCTGGAGGCGGAGCGCGACAATATCCGCGCGGCCATGGCGTGGCTGATCAAGCGGCGTGAGATGGAGCGCGCGGGCCGACTCGCCGCGGCTCTTTGGATCTACTGGGACAGCGTCGGGCGGACCGCCGAGCTGCACCGGTGGCTGACGGCGGTGATCCAGGAGCGCGAGCGGCTCTCGGACCCGGTGCTGGCTGCGGTGCTGCACTCGCTCGGCTCTATCAACTGGATGCTGGGGAACTCGGACGAAGCCGAGGACTGCTTCGAGTCCGCCTTACAGCTCTGGCGGCGGCTGGGCAACCGCGAGCGGGAAGCTGCGGCGCTCAATAACCTGGGCCTCGTGGCCGGGCGGCGGGGTGAGTACGACCGAGCCGAAGATTACTTCCGTGCCAGCCTTGCCATGACTCGCGAGACGGGTGACGCCTGGGCGGTCGCGATCACGCTCTCCAACCTGGGCTGGGCGGCCCTCGAACGCGGGGATATCGTCGAGGCGATCGACCGCCTGACGGAGGCGCTGGCGGCCCAGGAGGCGGCCGGTGACCGGAGCGGTCTTGCGCTGACGATGTCGAACCTGGGGGCGGCCACGCTGCAGCGTGGCGACTATGCGGCGGCGGCGCAGCACTTCGAGCAGAGCTGGGCACTGGCGCACGAGTCGCGGGACGAGCGCACGGCGGTGCTGACGCTGGCGCGCCGGGCTCTGCTGGCCTTGATTCAGGGGGATCTGGAGGCGAGCAGACGCGACTGCTTCGAGGCGCTCGCGCGCTGGCAGGAACTCGGCTACAAGGCGGAGATGGTCGAGGGGCTTCAGGTTCTGGCCGGGGTGGCCGCAGCGCTGCGGAAGCCGGAGGTCGCTGCCCGCCTGCTCGGCGCCGTGGCCGCGATCCGTGCCGCCACGCGCTCCCCCGGAGCCGCCTCCGTGCACCCCGAGTTCCGCCGCCTGATCGAGTCTGCCCGCGCCAGCCTGTCCCCGACCGCCTGGCAGGCTGCCTGGCAGGCAGGCCAGACCGCATCCCTGCCCCAACTCCTCGACGACGTCCAGCGCGCGTTGGGGCAGGAGTGAGGCGTCATGCGTCAACCGTCAACCGTCAACCGTCATGCGTCCTGCTCCCCTCTCCCCTGGTGGGCTCCGTCCGAGAGGGGCTGGGGGTGAGGGGGACGGATGACGGATGACGGATGACGTGTTCTACTCCACCGCCAGGTCGTTGACGATCTCGCGGGCGGCGTGGAGCCACTGGTAGTCCGTGTCGTCGGGCACGGAGCAGCCGTTGGCCAGGATGAACTTGCGCCCGCCGGTCTGGCGGATGGCGTCCTGGGCCTCCTCACGAATCTTCTCCACCGGCCCGTTCGAGAGGGCGCCGAACTCGTGCCAGCCACCCATCAGGCACTTGCTGGTCTTGGTGCGGGCCTCGCGCAGGCTGGGGCCGGCGAGGCGGTCGCTCCAGCTCAGCACCTGGACCGGATAGTCGAGCACGTCGTCGAAGAACAGATCGCGGTCGCCGTGCACGTGGAGCACGTTCAGCCAGCCGTCGATCGCGCCCTGGAGGGCGAGGAGGTCATACGGGCGTCCCACCTCGCGGTACAGCTCGCGGCTCATGATGGCGCTCGTGCAGCCCTGCAGCGCGAAGAAGACGCCGTCGGCACCGGCGTCAATGCAGTCCTGGATGTGGGCGCGCAGGTTCTGGGCGTAGGTCGCCAGCGCCTGGTGGACGAAGGTGGGGTGCTCCTGGAGGTGCCGCAGGAACAGGTCGCGCGATTCGGCGGCGTACATCGCCTCGGCCAGGGGGCTGAACACCGTCATGATGATCGGCACATCGAAGCCGACCATGTCGCGGAGTGCCCGGATGGCCATGGCGCGCTGGGTGAAGTAACGCGAGCGCTCCTGGTCGATCGGCTCGACCAGCAGCCAGTCATCCGGCTTGGTGATCGAGCGGCGTGGGAACGGGTAGGGGATATCCGGCATGATCTTGAGGATGTCGAGGTCGAAGGTGGCCTCGAAGAAGTTGAAGGTAGCCTCAGCCAGCCGGCGCCCGGACCCCTCGGGGCGGAAGTGGTGCCAGAAGCAGACGGGGACGCGGTCAACCTCTTCGCCGTTGACGGCGGCCATGATGCGCTCGGTCTTGGTCATCTCCTCGACGAATGCCATAACCGCACTCCCTTTCCCTGGTCCGTGCTGGCGGCCGGCCAGCGCGGTGCGTAGCCGGTGTCATTGACGGCAGTGAGCGGGTCCCGCTTCTGTGCGGCCCGGCGCACGCCGCACCACGCGCCGCATCTTAGCATGGGGACGGAAACCCCGCATCGGCTGTCCGCCCGGGTGGACGGCACAAAAGGGAACGCCCCGGTCGGGGGGCCGGGGCGTCGTCAGGGGGAGGGAAGGGCACGGATCGGGTCTCCGGGGGAAGAACCCTGTGCACTCACGTGCGCTTCACTACCTACAACGTCACGGGAGCCGAAATTGTTACCGCGGGTTTCAACTCGGTGTGTCGACGCGCGGGAGCAGTCGGGAGCGGCGGAGAATTCGAGCGGGAGCGCGCTGGTGTGACCCGTTTGGGGCGGGGCGTCAGTGTCCCTGTCCCAGGCGGATGCCGCGACCGGGGAGCGTAAGGGAGAGGAGCATCTCCCCATCAGGGTCGAGCACCGAGAGCGCGTCGTGGTCGGCGTTGCCCACCTCGCGGACGACGAGGTGCCCGGTTGGCGTCACCAGGACACCGGCCACGGGCTGACCGGCGAGCAGGTGACCGACGACCTGGAGCGAATCGGTGTCGATCACCAGCACGCCATCCCCGGGGTTGCTGCCGCTGCTCGCGGGGACGAGATAGAGCGAGCTTCCGTCGGGCGCGATCGTCACGCCCGGCTCGATCAAGACACCGGCGGCGGCCTGTGGCGCGACCCAGCCGAAGATCCAGTCGAAGAAGCGATCAAACGTCGAGGGCGGGTCCCCGGGATCGGGGGCCAGGTTCGCGGTGCGGAGCAGGTTGCCGTCGAGCAGGTCGATCTCGGCCACGTGGCGGGTCGCGGTGTTGACCGCGTAGAAGTGTCGGCCGTCGGGGGCAGCGACACCGTCGACGTACTGCGGCGCGTCCCCGGCGACCGCCGCCAGCGACACCTGGTGGACAACTGCCCCGGCGATCGGGTCCCAGATCACCAGCGCGGGCTGGCTGAGCGATCCGCGGGGCATGCAAAGGCTGTAGTGCAGCGGGTCTGCCCCGGGTATGGCGCCGGCCGGGCCAGGGTAGGGGAGGACACAGGCCGTCAGCGGGTCGTCCGGCGCGACGGTGCGGCGGTGCTGAGCCACCGTGTCGAGCGTGGCGGCGTCGAGGACGGTCAGGCGGTAGCCGCTCTGGCTGGCGGATCGTGCGGTGCGTTCGGCGAGGACGAGCCGGGTCCCGTCGGCGCTGACGTCGAGCCGGCCCCAGAACACATCGGCCACGACCGCACCGGTCAACTCTCGCTGGAGCAGGATCTCGCCGGTGCCGGCATCGGCGATCGCGACGCTGGCGAGCCAGCCCTGGCCGAGCTGGCGCGCCCAGTAGAGGTACAAATGCGAGCCGTCCGGTGCCACCGCCAGCGAGGTGGAAATGGCGGGCTCGTCGGCGCTGCCGACGTAGACCGACGCGCGGATGTCGCCAAGGTCCACGGCGTAGAGCGGCCGGCCGCTGAGACCGTCGCTCAGCTCCACGGTCAGGTGCCAGGTGCCGCCGTACTCGGGTGTGACCGGGCCGCGCGGGGTGAGCCGGGTAGTCGCCAGCCACCAGTGGTTGCCCGCGTGGAGGAGATCCTCGCCGCTCAGGGTCGCGAGGCTGCCGGTATCGGGGTCGAGCCGGTAGTAGGCCCCCCAGGAGTCGCCGGGCAGGAAGAGGGGAGCCTCGGTCGTAGCGGGTGGGGTGCCGAGCGTCGGCGCGACGACGACGAAGTGGCTGGTCGTCGCCGTGCGGCCGGCGTCGTTGGTCACCTCCAGGTCGATCCACCAGCGCCCCGCCTGGTTCAGGGCCAGGGAGACTTGATACCAGCCGGGGTCGTCGAGGGGGCGACCGACGGCGATGAGAACCGGGTCGGGCCGAGCGCCGGAGGTGGTTGCCGCTGGGCGCAGCGCCGCGACCGGACGCAACCCGGTGAGCGGCGTGCCGACGTCGTCCACGACGCTGAAGCGGACGGTGGCGACATCGCCGACCGCCGGATTGGACGGCTCGACGGTCATCCCGGCGAATCGCCAGCCGGTCGCCTCCGGCGTGCCCGGTGTGAGCTCGCTCGCCGAGACGACCGGAGCGGCGACCACCAGCAGCAGTACCGCCACTGCCAGTGCCCGCAACGTGTGAAGCCCGTGGAGCAGGCGCGCGACCATGCTCTCCCTCTCCGCGCCTCGAATCGGCCGGTCGCTCGTCTCCTCCTCAAACGGTCATTGGATTCAGCCGCCCGGCGCCGCCGCTCCGTCCCAGCGGCTGCGTGAGCGGGAAGGGGGCCGACCAGCGCCGGGGCCCTCCACCAGCCACCCCGGCGCCCGGCCTCTAGCCGAGCCGGTAGTCTCCCGTGTGCGCCTCCTCCAGGTAGCGTGCCACGAGTTGGATCGCTGCCTGGATGTCGTCCACGTTTGCCATCTCGTTCACGGTGTGGAGGTAGCGCGTCGGTGTCGAGATCGTGATCACCGGAACCCCGGCGCGGGTGCGCTGCATCGCCCCGGCGTCGGTGCCGCCGCGGCTCAGCACTTCGAGCTGGTACTTGATCCCGTGGCGCTCGGCCACATCGCGGAAGTGACGCACCAGCTTGTGATTCGGGATGTGGGACGAGTCGAATACCTTGATGGCCACCCCATCGCCGAGCCGGGTCACCTGCTCCTCCGGCTTGAACCCGGGGATATCACCGGCCAGCGTCACGTCGAGCGCCACGCCGATGTCCGGCTCCACGCCGAAGGCGGCCGTCTCCGCGCCGCGCAGGCCGACCTCCTCCTGGGTGGTCGCGACCGCGATAACCTCCGCCTCGTGGTCGCCGAGCGCTCGCAGCGCCTCGATCATGATGAAGACCGAGACGCGGTCGTCGAGTGCCTTGCTCATGACCGCGTTGCCGACGCGCTCCAGGGTCCGGTCGAGCGTCACCATGTCGCCGATATCGACCCGGGCGCGTACCTCCTCCGCCGGCAGGCCGAGGTCGACGTAGTAGTCGGTGATCTTGAACGGCTTGACCTCGTCGGGCTGGAGCACGTGGATCGGCTTGGAGTCGGGCTGGAGTGCGCCGCGGAGTGCATCGCCGCTCCTGGTATGGACCAGCACCCGCTGCGCGGCCAGCATGCGTGCGTCGAATCCGCCCACGTTCTGGAGGCGAATGAAGCCCTTGTCGTCGATGTGGCGGACCATGAACCCGATTTCGTCCATGTGTGCCGCCAGCATCACCCGTGGGCCGCCCCGGCCCTTCTTCGTCGCGATGACGTTGCCCAGCGCGTCGACCCGAATCTCGTCGACGAGCGGCTCGAGCTCGCGCACAACCACCTCGCGGACCTGCTCTTCGCGGCCCGGGATGCCGGGTGCCTCGCAGATACGCTTGAGCAGATCGACGTTGATCTCCATTGTCCCTCCCACCGCCAGCTCCGCTGGAAAAATCTCATGGACGCCATGATGCTAACAGCGCGACGATGCCACGTCAAAGGGACGCACCGCGCGAATGGTTCTCCCACACCGGGCCGACGATGCGGAAGACAGGGTGGCGCGGCGCCTCGGCGGCGAACGCCTCCAGGGAAGAATCCGGCGTGACATCGAAGAACGGGCGGACGATCGGGACCTCCTCCAGGTAGCGCTTCAGCACCGGCGCGCTCTCGGTCGGCCCCAGCTCCTCGATGGCGACCGTCTCCAACTTACGCCCGCGGCTGAGCGTCACCTGGCCCGCCGCCCGCGCGTTGCGGACCCAGTTGACCGGGCCGTAGGGAGCAACCAGCCAGCGATTGCCGTTCTCCTCGACCAGACGCACCGGTGTCGAGTGCGGCCGTCCGGTGCGCCGACCGCGCACCGTCAATACGTAGGTGTCCCTGATGGGCACGCCGACGGCCAGCATCGCCCGGACGAAGGCGTTGGCCAGCCGTCGTCCCAGGGTCATACGATAGGTCTGTGCCACCATCTACTCCTCGAATTTCCTCAGCTCGCCCGGCAAGACCGATTCCACCAGAGACACCTATCGCACTGCGACAAGCAAACGGTGATGACGCGTGTGTCAGGATGGAGTGATCGTGCGGCCCATCCGTTGGGGGCGCTCGACGAAGGTATCACGGCGCCGCTCACTTGGCCATCGCCTCGTCGAGCTATCCCGCGCTCCTGTACCGCGCGAGGCGCATGACTCCGTCCCGGGAAACGGCTAGACTTGGCGCAGAATCCAGGAATTGGGCACGCGGCGAGGAGGAGGCATGCTCACGGCCGAGCAGGTGCGGCGACTGCGGGAGGACACGCCCGGCTGCCGGGAGGTGATCCACTTCAACAATGCCGGCGCGGCGTTGATGCCCCGCCCGGTGATCGATGCGACCGTCGACCACCTCAAGCTCGAGAGCCGCATCGGCGGCTACGAGGCCGCGGATGCCGCAGAGGAGTTCATCGAGGGGGCGTACGACGCGGTCGCGCGCCTGATCGGCGCCGAGCGCGACGAGATCGCCATCGTCGAGAACGCCACGCGCGCCTGGGACATGGCCTTCTATTCGATCCCGTTCAAGCCCGGCGACCGGATCCTCACCTCGATGGCCGAGTACGCCAGCAACGTCATCAGCTTTTTGCAGGTCGCCCGGCGCAGCGGAGTGACCGTCGAGGTCGTGCCGAACGATGAGCACGGGCAGATGTCGGTGGCGGCGCTGCGGGAGATGATGGACGACCGGGTCCGGCTGATCGCGGTCAGCCATATCCCGACCAATGGCGGGCTGATCCAGCCGGTGGCCGAGATCGGGAAAGTGGCACGCGAGGCGGGCGTTTTCTACCTGGTGGATGCGTGCCAGTCGGTCGGTCAAGTGCCGATCGACGTGCGGGCCATCGGCTGCGACATGCTGTCGGCGACCAGCCGGAAGTACCTGCGCGGTCCACGGGGCGTCGGCTTCCTCTACGTCCGCCGCGAGATCGTGGAGCAGATCGAGCCGGTCTTCCTGGACCTGCACGCGGCCACCTGGGTGGCACCCGATCGCTACGAGATCCGCGGCGACGCGCGTCGCTTCGAGAACTGGGAGTCGAACATCGCGGGCAAGATCGGGATGGGTGTCGCCGCTGCCTACGCCATGGCAGTCGGGGTCGAGGCGGGTTCCGCGCGTCTGCGATCGCTGGCTGAGATGTTGCGCCAACGGATCTGCGAGATCCCGGGCGGCGCGGTCCATGACCTCGGGGTCGAGCGCGGCGGGATCGTCAGCTTCACGCTGGATGGCGTGGACCCGGAGGCGATCAAGCAGCGGCTGGCGGCCGAGCGGATCAATGTCACTGTCTCGACCGTGGCCTCCACCCGCTACGACATGACGGCGCGAGGGCTGGAGCGCGTGGTGCGCGCGTCGCCCCACTACTACAACACCGAGGAGGAGGTGGACCGGCTGGTCGAGGTCGTCGCGTCGATGGCCTGAGCCTGGCCGGGCGGCTCGCGTGGCCCATCAGCGCGATGGTACGCGGGCCCGGGAGGGCGGAATGAGCGAGCTACGGGCGGGATCTACCCCGCTGTATCAACAACTGGCCGCCCGGCTGCGGCGGCAGATCGCCGAGGGGATCTACCGTCCAGGCGACCGCCTGCCGTCGGAAGCCGAGCTATGCGACCAGTTCGGCGTGAGCCGGATCACGGTGCGTGCCGCGCTCGACCAGCTGGTCGATGCCGGGCTGCTCCGGCGCCAGCGGGGGAAGGGGACATTCGTCACCGCGCCGCTAGTCGAACACGAGTTGATCCGCCTGACCGACTTCGTCGAGGACATGGCCGCGGCCGGGTTGCAGCCTGCGTCGCGGATCACCCACCTTGGGGAGGAGCCTGCTTCGGCCGAGGTGGCGCGGCATCTCGACCTCGCCCCGCAGACCCCGGTGGTTCGGCTCGATCGCCTGCGGCTCGCCGACTCCTCGCCGATCGCCTTCGACGTAACCTACCTGCCGCTGCGCTACGGGCGGCTGCTCGATCGCTCGGCGCTGGAGCGCGAAACGATCTACCACATCCTGGAGACCCAGTATCAGATCCCGGTGGTCTCCGGCACATTCGTCATCGAGGCCGGGAAGTCCACGGCGGAGCTGGCCGAGGCGTTGGAGGTGGAGCGGGGCGCGCCCTTGCTCATCATCCAGCGCATCTCCTACACCGAGGGGCGCGAGCCGATCTACTTCCAGCGGCGCTATTACCGCGCAGACCGGGTGCGCTACCGCGTGGAGCTTGACCGCGGCTACCCCGGCCAGCGATCCCGGCTGACCGAGTTCGTGCCCGTCTTCGATGGCGGGTGAGGAGCGTGATGCGTCATACGTCATACGTCATGCGTCCCCCTCACCCCGGCCCCTCTCCCCTGGTGGGAGAGGTGAGCATGACACGACATGCAGTACGCAATACGGGTGACGCATGACGTGTGACGCATGACGCATATGTCGAAGGAGCGCAGCGATGGACAACAAGCGGATCGGGTTCATCGGGGTCGGCGCAATGGGGCTGCCGATGGCGCTCCGCCTATGCCAGGCCGGCTACAACGTCGTCTTCACCAGCCGGCGAGATGAGGCCGTGCAGCGGCTCACCGCTGCGGGCGCGACCGCGGTCCCGACGCCGCTCCTGGTCGCCAGCCAGAGCGACGTGGTAATGAGCTGCCTGCCGGCGGACGATGACCTCTTCCAAGTCTTTCTCGGCCCGGACGGCGTGATTGAGAACATGCAGCCCGGCGGCACGATCATCGACTTCAGCACGACCTCCCCGATGATGATCCAGCGGGTCGCGGCGGAGGCGGCCCGGCGCCAGATCCGGGTGGTGGACGCCCCCGTCAGCGGCGGCGTCTACGGCGCGGAGCGGGGGACGCTGACGCTCATGGTCGGTGCCGACGGCGCGGTCCTGGAAGAGGTTCGGCCGCTCCTGGAGGTGCTGGGGAGCCAGATCTACCACGTGGGCGACATCGGGCTGGGCAAGGTCTTCAAGATCATCAACAACCTGCTGACCGGGACCACGCTGGTACTCGTCGGGGAGGCGCTGTCGCTGGCGGCCAACGCGGGCGCGGACCTCTCCCTGCTCTATGAGGTGGTCAAGTCCAGCTCCGGGAACTCGGCGGCCTGGACGGATGCCGTGCCGACGCTGTTGCAGGCCGCGGCCGAGGGGGATCAGCCCGCGCCGTCCCCCGGTTTCCGGCTCGAGTTGATGCGGAAGGACCTGAAGCTGGCCGAGGCGCTGGGGGCCGATCTCGGAACGCCGCTGGCCCTGACCACGCTGGCGCTCCAGTTCTACACCGCTGCCTGCAGCCGGGGCATGGCCAAGGAGGACGCGAAGCAGGTCGGTCGCCTCGTCGCCCGCCTGGCAAACGCGGATCTCTCCCCGCGGGCGAGTGATGGAGCTTGACGAAATACCATGAAATGCCGGCGCCACCCCCATCGCCGGGTTGTGGTCATCCTGAGCGGAGCCGGGGGCGGCGGCAAGCCGCGCCCGGCGAAGCGAAGGATCCCCCCGGTGCGTGGCCGATCTGACGCGAGATCCTTCGCTTCGCTCAGGATGACGTGAGTGCGGGAGCGGTTGACTGGCGGGTAGACGAAGTTAATCCGTCAACGTTCACCAGGAACCCTGCAGCTCACGCCCCAGGATGACGAACGGTGTTCCAGCGGGGGCGAAGCGCATGGGGCCGGCGATCGGTCGCCAGCCGAGCGCGGCGTAGAGGGCGAGGGCGGGCTCGTTGTCCTCCTGGGTTGAGAGGGCGGCGCGCGCTTCCGTCCGGCTGCGGAGGAGCCGCTCCAGCAGCCCGCGGGCTATGCCGCGCCTCCGATACTCCGGAAGCACCGCCAGTTCGACGAGGACGAAACAGTCATCGAGCCACCCGGCGGATTCGGGAGGCAGTTCAGGCTCGACACGGTCGTGCCACCACTGCCCGGGGCAGGTAGTGTGCCCGTAGGCCATCGCGACTGCGCGGCCGGTGCTGTCGCGGGCCAGCAAGCCGGCGAAGCCCGGGTACCCGGCGTGCCGGTTGAGCATGGCGACGACGTCCACGTAGCGGGTGTTCGGGTCCGGCCACACCGTGTGGTAGATGCGGGCCGCCTCAAGCAGCGCGAAGCTATGTCGCTCGATTACCTCGTGCGCGACAGCAATCCCCGTGTCGGTGCTGCTCACGTGGTGGTTCTCCTCCCCTGATCCAGTTCCCGGCCGCAGAGTATACGCTGACGGTGGCGCTACCGGCGCCCTGTGGTATCATCCGCCCGCTGCACGGGTTTCCGTGAGGAGCGACACACGATGGCCGAGACGTTGCCAGGCAAGCGCGAGGCAGCCTGGCTGACCGAGCAGAGCCACAAGTCGGGCACGACACCACTGTCCTGAGAGGTTGGCGCGCAAGGACAGTGGGAGTGGGCGCCGCATGGTAGACCCCTCCCGTCGTTGATAGGGGTTTTGTTGGCATGCTCGGAGTCGGATCGGCCGCGCCGCCGGAGACGGCGGCTCGCACCCTCCGTCGCTTCTACGCTTACCGGCTCACCTGGGAAGCCAAGTTCGAGAGCGCGATCTGGATTATCTACCTCCAGAGTCGCGGCTACAGCCTTGCCGAGATCGGATTGGCCGAGTCCGCGTTCCACCTGGCTCCGGTTCTGCTGGAGGTCCCGTCCGGCGCGTTGGCCGACCTGATCGGGCGTCGCTGGACGCTGATGATCAGCGGGCTGCTGATGGCGACCGGGGTGGCGCTCCTCTGGCTTGCGCCGTCGTTGCCGGTCGTGATGCTGGCGCTCTTCCTCTCCGGCGCTTCCTACAGCTTCGCCTCGGGCAGCGATCAGGCCTACCTCTACGACGCGCTCGGAGAAGACCCTGAGGGTCACGCCCGCTACACCGGCATCCTCGGCCGGCTGCTTGGCGCGGCATATGTGGTCGGAGCGGCCGCCACCTGGCTGGGGGCAGCTCTCTCGGAGATCAGCTACGGGATCCCCTTCGCGCTCGTGATCGGGGCCGGGCTGGGTGGTGCCTGGCTGGCCGCCGGGCTGGCGGAGGCGCCCCGGAAGCGGGGGACAGAAGGTGTGCGCCGGTCAGTCACCGCGCACGCCGGAGCGGCGCGCGCGGTGTTGGCGCGGCGTCCTGATGTGGCCGTGGTGCTGCTCCTGTCCGGTTTGTTCTGGACGGCAGCGACGGTGGCACACCTCTACCTGCAGGCGGCCTTCACCGCCCGTGGGCTGTCCAACAGCAACATCGGCCTCGTCGTCGGCATCTCCCTGCTGCTCAACGCCGCGGGCGCGGCGCTTCTGGGGCGGGTGGCGCCACGCGGCCGCTTCGCCCGGCAATTCGCGGGTGTGGCCGCGGTTGCCGGGCTTGGGCTGGCCGGCACGGCAGCCGAGCACATCGTGCTGGCGATTGGTGCCTACCTCGTCGCGCAGATCGCCTACGGGCTGGGGGAGCCACTGCTGATCGCCTGGTTCAACCGGCAGGTTCCGTCGGAGCAGCGGGCGACGATCCTGTCACTCGACTCGTGGATTTTCTCGGTGGTGATGATCGTCGTCTTCCCCGTCGCCGGGGCGATGGCCGAGCGGCTGGGGTGGGCCACGCTCTATCTCGCCTGCGGCGCCGTCACCCTGGCGCTCGGCGCCGCCGTCCTCGTCGCCGCTCGGCGGCACTCCCGGTCGGGTCGAGTGTGACGCAGATGAGCGCCGGGGGCGCGAAGCCTCCCGGCGCTCGTCCGTCCTTAGACGTATCGGTACGCAGGTGCCGCGGTTATGGTTGGCTCTGGCTCACGGCCTCATCCTCCTCCATGGCCGCCTCGACGGCGGCCGCGGCATCTACCAGCCCGGCACCGTAGGCGTCCTCATCAGGGATCGGGTCGCCACCCAGGTGGCAGTAGCCGGTCGGGCAGGACGGGCCGCCGATGTCGCCGGGCGAAGTGTCGCTCGGATCGAGCGGCGGGGTCTCGTTGCCCGAGATCGGTTGAGCGGTCTCCTTGACGATCTCGACCAGGCGGTCCGGGTCGCCGCGCAGGTCCGGGTTCGCGCTGGCGACCAGGGCCAGGACGGCCGAGACGTGCGGGGTGGCCATCGATGTGCCCTGGATGGTCGTGTAGCACTGCCCCGCGGGGAACCCGCCGCCGATGAACAGGAAGCAGGGGATCTGCGCGGTGTAGAGCGCCCAGTTCGAGGTCGTCGAGAAGGTTTGCCAGGCCGTGTATTCGTCTTCGATGGTGTAGGGGAATCCGGGCGTGCCGCCGCGATCCCAGAGCGGCAGGTTGAACATCCGGGAGCCGCCGGGGGCGACGAGATCGATCCGCGGTCCGTAGTTGCTGTAGTAGGCAAGCTGATTCTCCTCACCGGCCCCGAACGGCTGGTGAGGGTCGTCCTCCGGCTTGCAGGTTGCGAGCGAACCTTCGGTCGTCCCCTCAGGACACTCATCCGACGGCTCATTGACCATATTCCCGGTCGAGCCGACGGTGACCACGCCAGGGATCCCACCCGGGATCTCGTACAGACCCTGGAGGTCGAGGAACCCGTCCAGGAGCGTGCCCGGGGTGGTCAGCATACCGCTGCTGAGCACCTGGCCACCGTCTCCGATCTCCACATGCTCGTTGCCGGCAGCGGCGACGATGACCGTTCCTTCGGAGCGGGCCAGCGCGACTGCGGAGGCGTACTGGCTGTAGATCAAGTCCTGCTCGGGGTCGCTGCGATCCAGGTAGCCGCCGAAGGAGAGGCTGACCACGTCGATGTCGTTGGAGGCGGCGTAGAGGAATGCTGAGAGGATCGTCGAATCATAGGCATAGCCGCACCATTGCGAGATCTTGAGGGAGACCAGCTTGACGTTGGGCGCGACGCCGTTCACGCCCTGCTCGTTGAGCACCGCGGCGATGTTGCCGCCGATCCACGACCCGTGCCCGTTCCAGTCGCCGTCGGCCGGCCCGCCGAACTGCGCGGCGAGAGCCTGGTCCGAGACGCCGAAGAACGTGTCGCAGATGGGCGGGTCCTCGGCCTCGGTGAAGTCGACCACCGAGTGGATGTTGTCCTCCAGATCGACATGGGTGGAGTCGAGGCCGGTGTCGGCCACGCCGACCAGGACCTCGGGCTCGCCGGACGTGGTCTCCCATGCGTCAGGAGCCTCGATGCGGTCGATGTTCCACATCAGGCCGGACAGGTCGAACGCCGGGTCGCCCGTGATCTCGCCGTTCTGTGCATCGTCGGTCAGGTCAATCTGGATCGGCTCAGCCGCCTGTGGGCTGCTGAACATGTCGGGCGCCAGCTCCGGCGGGACGATGCGCTGGATGCGGTCGGTGGCGACGCCGCTGACGCGGGGGTCGGCCTTCAACCGCTGCTTGACCTGCTCGGTCCCGTGGACCACGAGGAGGTTCAGCGGCGCGAGGTTCTGAACAACCGTGGCGCCCATCTCGGTGATCTGGGCCTGCATGAAACGCGCATCCCCGGTGCTCTTGAGCGCGACGAGGTACCGGCCGGGCATGCTGGTGCTCGGGTTCCCCGCTTGCTGAGCTGCGGCGAACCCGAGGCTGGTCATGGTGGAGAGCATCAGTGCGAGGATTACCAGGAGGCGAACGAGCCTCGTTCTCATCGTACTCCCTCGATTCTGGTCTACACGTCTGCCGGAATACGGTGAGCTCGGTCTCCAGTTCGAGTGGGCGGACACTCACCGGACCGATGCGGTGGTTCACCTCCTTTGCCGGTTGAGGTGGGCGGGAGTCGGCCCGCGAAAGATAGGGAACATAAGAATAGTAGGCTCAACCTAACGATCCTTAGATGACAGACGGGTGACGGACCGCTGACGAACCTGTCAGGGGGCCGCCGGCCGCTGCTCCCGTCCTGGCAGCCCGGCCGGCGGCGATGTGAACGGAGAGTGCGAAGCTCGCTTGCGTCGCACCGAGCGCCTGGCGATGCCGCGGGCGCAGCTCACCAGGTCGTCTGCGTGCTATTCAGCGCCGCGCCGCACTCGCACCGCGTGCTCTCGTCCCAGTCGCGCAGCGTAAACACGCGGCCGCACTCATCGCAGCGCACGTCGAGCTTGATCCGCTCCGGAGACCAGACGCTCAGCATCCCGCCGAGCGCGAAGTCCTTCTCGTAGAAATGGCGCATCGCACCGCGGTGGGTACCGCCGCGCACCAACTGCCGGGGCGCCTCGGTGTCTTCCCACGCGGTGATGGTGTACATCTCCTGACCGATGACGACGCCGATCCACCCCAGGAATCCCGGCATCTCCAGCATCTCGGCGGCGATGGCGCGGCTGTACTCGCGGATTTGCTCCCGCTCTTGATCCGAGCGCACGGTGATCTTCGTCACGCCGACCGCCCCCGGTTTGGTCTGCTTCCCGGTCTTGACCATGGTTGCGGTGCCGAAGGCAAACGGCCCTGCCTTGTAGGGCATGACCATCGCCTGGAGCCCGAGCTGTTCGACGAACGTGCGCCGGTCGAAGTACCCCTGCACTGAGCGCACCTTTTCGCCGTCGACGGTGATGAAATCCGCGCCCGGGAGGGCAATCGTCTGCCCGGTCGGCGGCGCCCCGGCGAATGGACCGGTGTTGGTGCCCCGCATGAGCCACTCGGCGGTGACCCTGCCGCCGTCCGTCGCGGCGACGTGCACCAGATCGAAGTGCAGATCGGGGAAGGCGGCGAACAGCGACCCGGCGTACGCGCCGATAGCCGGCCCGCTGAGCGTTCCCGCCGCCGGATCAGCGTAGGTGCCGCCTTCGGCGAACGTAGCCATGATGGCGTCCGGGTCGCGCCGGTTCCAGGCATCAAAGTACTGTCCTGCCACGTCGAGCGCGTGCATCTCCTCGATCCTTTCTGTACCTGAAGGACGACGGACCAGTGCGTGAGCGACGGATCGATCGCGGGTCCGAGGGTTAGCTTTCGTTCACGACGGTAGAGGTGCGGTCCGGCGCGGGCGGGGCCGTGAGGATTGTCCCCAGCCGTGCGAAGCGCTCGCCGACCGCGCCTGGGACGCCGCCTCATCCGCTGGGGGCCCCCAGATGGTCACGACCATGCCCTCGCCGGTGTGGAGGTCGACCAGCACATACAGGCGCGGAAAGCCTCGCTCCTGGCGCAGCCCGGGGATGATCTCCTGATCCACGAAGCACCGCGCCTGATCGGCACGCGCCGACTTCGCCTGGAATTGGGCGATTGGTGTGCATATCCTGTGCCTCCTTTCGCTGACTTGCGCAATCCCTGGGCTCCACCGTGCGCTCACGCTCGATGTGTTGACGTAACAGCCGGTCATCGTGACCGCGCTGCCGGGAGCGGGTCGGCCGGCTCCGGCTCGTCCGCAACCACGGGGACGGGCCGAGCACCACCCCGGCGCCGCGCCGCGCGCCGGCGGCCGCGCTTCAGTTCCACCTCGAAGTCGTGGATGATGACCGTCGTGTCCACCTGGTAGTTGTTGCGCGGAGAGCGCACGAAGGTGCGTTCGATCATCGCCAGGTCGCGCGCGATGTCGCGCTCCATCTCCTCAGGGGAGGGGAGGGCGTACTCGCCGCTGAGGTAGGCGACGACCAGGCGGGCCTGCGCCTCGAACACCGGCACGAACGATGGTCCGATCGCCTGGAACGCACCGACGAAGCAGAGCGTGGGGTAGTCCGGCAGGAAGGCGCGCTTGTAGAGCCGGATCCAGTTCTCATCGGCCGCAAAGATCCGGCGGTCGAGGAACGGGAAGGTCGTGTGGTAGCCGGTGCAGTAGATGATGGCGTCGACGACCTCTTCGGTCCCATCGGCGAACGTCACCCGCTGGTCCTCGATCCGGGCGACGGCGGGCTTGACCATCAGGCGCCCATTGGCGATCCGGTCGTGGATCCCCTCGCAAATCGTCGGAATCGTCTCGCCGAAGCGGTGGTCGGGCTTGGGCAGGCCGTACCGGTCCGGAGGCCCGAGCAGCAGCCGGACGTAGAGCGAGACCATGGTATTGAGCAGCCGGGTGGGGGTGAACCGGTATACCCACCACGGGGGCGGGCTCAGCCACCTGTTGTAGGGCTTCCCCCGGATGAGGTGCGGCAGGATCCAGGCGCCGCGCCGCACCGAGAGGAGCGTGTGCTCGGCGGCGTGGCTGACATCGACCGCGATCTGGCTCCCGCTGTTGCCGAGCCCCACGACCATCACCCGCTTGCCGAGGAAGCGCTCGCGGTGCCGGTAGTCCTGCGAGTGCAGCGCCTCCCCGGTGAAGTCCCCGGCGTAGTCGGGGTAGCGCGGCTCGTGGTGGTGGCCGTTGGCGGCGACGACGGCGGCGTATCGGCGCGCCTCCCCGCCGTCGAGGGTGACGTCCCAGGTGCCGTCCGGGCGCGGCTCGACCCGCTCCACCCGGCGCCCGAGTTCGATGTGGTCGCGGAAGCCGAAGTGGTCGACATAGGCGTTCAAGTAGTCACAGACCTCGGCGCCGCTCGGAAAGTCGGCGTAGTGGTCCGGCATCGGGAAGTCATGGTAGGCGTAGGTGCCGCGCGGGCTGTTGGAGTTGAGTGTGCGCCAGGCACAGGTGATGCCCGGCCGCTCGGTGTAGGCCCAGATGCCGCCGACACTGTCCCGCTCGTCGATGCAGTCGAACGGGATCCCTGCCTGATGGAGGTACTTGGCCGTGGCCAGGCCGCTCACACCGGCCCCGATGACGCAGACCGGCAGCGTGCCGCGGGGAGCAAGGCGCTCCATCGTGACTGCTCCTTTCGCCGGATGTTCGTCCGTCACACCGGATCGACTCTGAGGAGCAGGGTAGGGCCGCCCGTTGCTAAGTCACCAGACAAGAAACTGCCAAGTCGTTGCCAAGCGCAGCCGTGCCCGGTCTCCAGCCCGCCGCAAGCGGCTCGTGCGGCTGCGACCGCATCCGCGATGGGTGGTGCCAGGATCCTGCGCCGCGGCATGTGCCCGGGGGTTTACCCCCGGGCTGAGAAAGCAAAGCCCACTAAAGGGGCTGAGGACGCCGAGCCCGGCGGGAGGCCGAAGCGGATCTGCCTGCAGGTGCCATCACAGCCCCTTCAGTGGGCTTACCCAATATTCAGCCCGGGGGTTTACCCCCGGGCACGGGCCCGATAGTGGGCTCCTAACGCCGGCAGGTGATCGCTCTTCCCCCAGCCGGCTTGAGCCGGCTTTCATTGTCAGCCCGGGGGTTTACTCCCGGGCGCCTGCCACGGCGCGGGAATCCTGCCACCGCCCATCGTAGGCACATGCCACTGCACGGGGATCGTTGTGCGGGTGATCGCGTGTTTCCGCGTCATCCTGAGCGCAGCGAAGGATCTCCGGCGCGTGGGCGTCCCAGCATGAGATCCTTTGCTTCGCTCAGGGTGACATGGCCCGCTCAGGACGACATGCCAGCGCGTCTACCCGCATAGGAATATCACTCGCGGCTGTCGCTCGCCCCGTAGAGCTCGCGCTGCCACAGGTAATCGACGATGCGGTCGACGCCGGTCGTCAGGTGGTAGCGGAAGGTGCTGAAGGGGAGGCCGAGGGCCTCGGCGGCCGCCTCCTGGGTTGCAGCCGGGACGATGTAGGTCCGTTGGACGGCGCGGTAGAGTCGCTCACCCCTCGGCAGGGCGCGGAGACGCTGCACGGCGTGGCGCATCAGTTCCTGAAGTGCCGCGACCGGGTC
>Ga0207873_1000125_pt1 | contig 81856 bp, 64 predicted proteins | sample BGWIniCompost_FD_187373 | JGI IMG/M metagenome (GOLD analysis project Ga0207873, IMG submission 187373) | Cellulose adapted compost microbial communities from Newby Island Compost Facility, Milpitas, CA, USA - BGW Initial Compost (SPAdes)... ... | reverse complement strand
CCGCCGCCCGGCGCCGGCGACTGCACCGCCACCGCGACCGCCCCCGCCGCCGCAACGTCCTCCGCCGCGATCGTCGCCCGAAGCTCCGTCGCCGACACGTACGTCGTCGGCCGCGGCTCATCGTTCCAGTAGACGACGGAATCCGGGACGAAGCCGACGCCGCGAACCGTCAACGTGAATGCATCGCCGCCGGCGGCGGCGGAAGTCGGAGACAGCGACTCGACGGTCGGCCGAGGATTGCGCTGAATCTCGGCCACCGGCAGGGATACGACGGCCCCGCCGGTGAACCCCGCGATCGTGACCGGCACCCCTTCGGCGTCGTCGGAGAAGAACATCACGTCGGTCTCGGCCGACGCGTCGCCCGACAGCGTCAAGACCAGCTGCCCGTTGACGACCGCGGCGTCGGTCAGCGCCGACCGCTCGCGGGCGAGCATGTAGGCGCCGAGGTCCTCCATGAAGACATGGCGAACGCCGTGAGCGTTCAGCCATTCGGATACCTGCTGAATGACCGCGCGTCGCTCGCTCGGCGACGAGAGCACATAGTTGCCGCCGCCGCCGCCGCCGTCGTGCGTATAGATCTGCACCGGCGCGAGGCTCGACCACAGCCTCCACGTGTAGTACTGGAACTGGTCGACCGTCTCGCTTATCGGCCGCGACGCGTTCGGCCACGCGAGGTCCTGCCGGTCGTAACGATCCAGATTGATGACCTGCGTGGCGAAACCGAAGAACGTCCGCGGCGGCAACCCGGAGTGGCTGCCCACGACGTAGTCGTCGGCGAAGTACAGCGGATAGTTCTCGTCCGGATTGTCGGCAGGAGGCACCTCATACAGCCTGAACGGCCGCAACCGGACGCGATCCGCGTCGCCCTTCGAGAAGAACGACACGCCGGCGCGCTGAATCTGCGTGATGTAACGGATACCGAGGCCGTACCACAGCTCGGTGCCCGTGATGTCGCTGAGGTTCCAGAAGTGCGGCACGAGCGAGCGCGAGATGAACGGGATCTCGTCCGCGCCGCCGTTGCCGAGCAGCCACTCGTCGATGTCCTGCACCGTGTCGAGCCAGGTCGACGGCGTGAGCTCGTTGCCGTTCGTGTCCTCCCAGTAGAGATCGCCGAAGCTCAGGCCGCGCGCATGAGGCGAGATCTGCAGATAACCGGCATCGATATCCGCGATGACGCTGGCGCGCTCGGCGCTGCCGGGGGCGAGATTGTCCGTGAACACGTAGCCGGTAACGCGCCAAGGACCGCCCGTGCCGTCTTCCCGGACTTCGCCGGTCAACGTCGTGTCGTACATGTCGCGCACGCGAGCCGCCCAGCCCGGCAGCGTATCGTCCATTTGCACCGCCCACAGGCGCGGATACGCGCGCAGCACGAACGGCTTGCGTGCGGCCCAAACGAGACTGCGCCAGAAGAGGTCGTCGACCCCCATGAGGAAACCGAAACGGTCGGCGCGCAGATACTCGAGCGTGCCGAAGTGCACGGCGCGGCCGGCGCCGTACGTCGTCGCGACGATCAGCGGATCCGATCCGAGGCGGGCGATGACCGTGCCGCTCGCGCCGTTCAGAACGGTGCTCGCGACGGGCTGCACGACGCCGTTCGCGTCGGCGTGGAACGTATAGACGATGTCGCCCGGCGGATCGCCCGCGAAACGGCGCTGCAACGCGGCGATGAAGTGCGGCTCGGTTCCGTCGAGCAGCACCTCTTCCGGAACGCGGATCGTCGTGGCCGACGCGCCGATCGTCGAGCCGGTCGCGCCGAAGATCGCCTGCATATGAGCATCGAAACCGATGCTCGCGGCGGCATCGAGATTGACGAAGCCGACGCCGGACTGCACCGCGCTCGCGATCGCCGCTTGCCACGCCGGCGAAAGCGAAAGGCCGCTGTGGCCCGCGATGATCAGCTGGCGGTCCGAAAGATCGATCGGCGACTCGACGCCGACGTCGATCGTCTCGTAAGGCACCTGAAGGTGCTCGAGGTAGCGCTCGGCGAAGCGCTGGAACTCGCCCGGGGAACTCGGATTCGTATCGTATCCGGAAGAGTTCAGCGAGTTCACGAGGACGGCGGCGGTGAGCACACGATCCTGCGCGAACGCGGCCGGCGCGGCGAGAACACCGAAAGCCACCGCGAAGCACAGCAACAGAAAAGAGTGAAGCGGCAGCCTGATGCGTGCTTGCCACCGATTGATCGCCATGCCGATTGCTCTTTCCATTCTCGTTGTGCCGTTCCCCGGTAAAACCAACCGCGACGTCGAGCTACCCGTCGACGACGGGCAGGCGACGGTCGCGGATGATCGAACGTGCGACGGATCGACTTACTGCGCGAACCTCACGAACCAGCGGTCGACGCGTCCGTCCCTGAACTCCACGCGCACGTCGAAACCTTGATACCCCCATATCTCGACGCTGCCGTGCTCGGTATCGCGGCGCTGCACGCGCTCCGGCTCGCCCATCACCGCCCTGACCGCGGCCATCGTCCAGCCTTTCGCGATCGTGTCGCTCAACACGCGAGCGCGTTCCGCGAACGTCTGCGCTTCGTAGCGCGCCGCGGCGTCCTGGTCGGCGAGCACGTGCTCGACGCCCGCCTTCTGCGCATGAGCAGCCGATGCAGCCAAGACCCACATCACCGATACGGCCAGTTTCGTCGTCCCTCTCGAAGCCATCGCATTCACCGTGAGCGCCATCTTTCGCTCGCTTGCGCGAGCGATAGTCGTTTTGCGTCAGAGAACTCGCCGGTGCGGGGAAAAGGTGCTTCCGTTGTCCCTTCTTTTTCGCCCCGCCCGACCGGGTGAATGCAAGAAGCGCGCCGAGCGCTCCGGCAACGAGAAATGGCCCAGACTCAATACGTTATGTTGCCCTCAAAAGCCCCGAAAATCAGAGGGTTCACGCGCGTCGCCCGGTCGCCTCCGCCGCCCCCGCCCGCTCGCCGCGGTTCGCGGCAACCGGGCGAGACGGCGGCGATGTAAAGAAACTCGACGCTCGCTTCGGGCGACGGCGGGCCGGCCGCGTTGCTTCTTCGTTTACGCCTCGACGGCCGCTTCGCGCGCAATGCCCGAGCGGGCCTCCCCGCCGTGCAGCAGCTCGCTCAACCGGGGCACGCGCTTCTCGTCCCAGACGACGTAGTCTTGGATCGTCAGCACGTCGAGATCCGAGCGCACGTACGTCTCGATCGCGTCCTTCGGCGTGCAGACGACCGGTTCTCCGTGGAGGTTGAAGCTCGTGTTCAACACGCCGCCGAAACCGGTCAGCCGCTCGTAATGCCGCAGCATGCGGTAGTACTCGGGGTTCCAGTCCTGCTCGACGAGCTGCGGTCGGCAAGTCAGGTCCGACGCGTGCAGACCCGCGATGAGCTCGTCGACGGCGCGCGGTGTCGTGCGGAAGCCGAGGATCATGTACGGCGCGCGCGTCCCCTTTCCGGGATCGATCACGTAGTCGTGACGCCGCTCGTACAGCAACGACGGCGCGAAAGGCATCCAGAAATCCCGCATCTTGATCGCGGAATTGATCTTTCTCACCGTGTTCAGCGAGTCCGCGCGCGCGAGGATCGAGCGGTTGCCGAGCGCGCGTGCACCGAACTCCATGCGCCCGTACATCCGTCCGACGACGTATCCGGCGGCGAGAATCCGCGCGGTCGTCTCGGCCAGGTCATCGCACTTGTGCCAGTTGAGACGTCCGGAGTATTCCCGAAGCGCGGCGGCGGCATCCTCGTTCGTGAAGCCGGGCCCGAGATACAGCGGTCCGAGCGGCTTCGGATCGAAGCGCTCGCCGAGCACGTCCCACGCCGTCTTCAGCGCCGCGCCGGCGGCGATGCTGTCGTCGCCGCACGATGGCAGATAGAAGACCTCGTCGAACTCCTCCGCCTCCTCGATCAGCATGTTGAGCTTGACGTTCATGAACACGCCGCCGCCGAGCGCGAGCTTGCGGATACCGGTCTTCTTCGACCAAGCCTTGAGGTAGCCGAGCACGAGGTCCTCGATCAGCCGCTGCACGCCGGCGGCGACGTGATCGAAGCGGTAAGGCGCGAGCTCCTTGCGGAAACGCGCGATGTACGCGTCTTCCCACAGACCGCTCTTGTTGACGATCTCGAGCCCGTCCGGCGAAAGATCCATGTGACCGCGCAAGATCCTGTAGACCGCATCGACCTTGCTGCCCTTCGCGTAGGGCGCGAGCCCCATTACCTTGTACTCGTCCTCGACCGGCTTCATGCCCAGATAACGGGTGACGGCCGTGTACATCATGCCGATCGAGTGCAGGCTCTGATACGACTTGATGCGCTCGAAATGCTTCGGGCCGCGCGCAATGCTGACGCTGCCGCAACGCCCGTCGCCGGTGTTGTCGAGAGTGATGACGAGAGTCGGCTCGTCGCTGCGGCGGTCGTCGAGCCAATACGCGGCGTGCGCGTGGCACGTGTGATGCTCGACGAGCTTGATCTTCGATTCCGGCACGCCGAGGAAATCGAGTTTCGCGGCGATGTCCGCGGTGCGCGATTTGCCGAAGTTGCGCAGCGCGAGATACGGCTTCACGAGGGCTTCGGACATCACGAGCCGCGACGGCAAGAGGCCCGTAACGGCCGAGGCGATTCGATACCACGGACCGATCTGCTGACCGAACTCCTGCATCGGCGTGACCAGGCCGGCAACGGCGACGTAGTCCAGGTTCTCGGCCGTAAGACCGTACTCGCGCGCCAGCCATTCGATCGCGAGGCGCGGGAAGCCGCTGTGATTCTTTCGTCTCGAGAAACGCTCCTCCGAGACCATCGCGACGATCTTTCCGTCGTCGTACAGGCAAGCCGTGCAGTTGTGTCCGTCGTGTATGCCAAGAATTTTCATTGGGCTTCCTCAACCGTTGCCGTGCGGCGATCGGAGGTCTGTGCGTCCTCGTCCGCGCTCCAGGTCAGCTCGACCGCGGGCACGCGCCAGCCGGGCAAGTCCTTTCCCGTGAGCCTCCAGCCGAGACCCCTGTAGAAAAGCTGAGCCTCGCGGTTGTCGCGATGCACGGCCGCACGGATCTCTCGAACGCCGAAAGCGCGGAGCTGATCCACTCCGACCCGCAGCAAATCTAGCCCAAGCCGCAACCCCGTTCTGCGAACGAATCGGAACTCTCGGTAAGCGGGCAGCACCCCGAACGACAGAATTTGGCCGCCGTCCCGTTCGTCGGCTTTCGACGCGCTCATCAATCGGAGCGCCTCGAGGACGTAGGCGATCCGTCGCGGCGAACGCAGCAGCGACGTCGCGATCAGCCAGCCGATACGCGCCCAGTGCCGGCGAACGGCCGAGCGCATGAACCCCCGAGGATCGTGCGTGACCGCAATGAAGCCGGCCGGCTCCCCGTCACAGTAGGCGACGGCTCCGCGAACCGATCCCTCGGCCGGCAGCACCGAATAATAGAAGCGCTCCATGAACGCCTCGCCGAGCAGCGGCACCGGGCTCTCCGGCAAGAGCGCCGCGTGAAGACGCGCGAGGTCCCGAGCCGGAGCCGGCGAGCGCTCGTCGAACGTGACGAGCTCGTATCGAGGGCTTTCCGTTCGAGTCATGGACCGACGCGCCCTTGCGTCACGCCCGCGACGAACGTGCGGAAGATCGCATTGTCGTCGGGCCGTTCTCCGCTATGCTTCGTTGCCTCGTTCATCGTTCTTCTCGCGTTCATAGCCGCCATGGCCGCGATGCCCGTCATTCGCTTTTTGTTTGGCCTCGCCTTCGTCGGCGGCATGCTGGTCGCGTCCGCGGCGAGCGCAGCCGACTCCGCGTCGTCCGATCACCCGCACGATCCCGTCGCGGAGGCCGAAGAGGCTCTGATCGCCGCCGTCGCCCGTGCCGAGCGTGCCGACCCGGCGGATGCGGCGGCGCTCGCGCAAAGCCTGCGGAACCTCGGCGTCTTTTACCACACCCGGGAGCGTCGCAGCGAGGCACGCGCTCTCCTCGAGCGCGCGCTCGCGGCGCAGGAGCGCGCTTCGGGCGTCGATCCCGCCGACACGGTCACGCTTCTCTACGATCTCGCGATGGTCTACTCGACGGACGGAGACGTCGCGGCCGCGCGCAAAGCCTACGCGCGGGCGCTGCGTCTGCAGCGCCGCACGTACGGCCGGCACGACGTCCGCACCGCCATCACGCTGAACAACCTCGCCGTGCTGCACGCGGGACAAGGCGAACTTCGACGCGCGGCGCGACTGCACGAGCGGGAGATCGCGATTCTCGCGCGCGCTTTCGGCGAGGACTCGATCAGACTCGTGTCCGCGCTCGAACGCCTCGCGCACGTCCACGCGGAGCGGGGCGACGCGGTCCGCGCCGAGTCCGCGTACCGGCGGGCGATCGCGCTCGCCGAGCGAGGCCGCACGGCCGCCGCGGAAAGACGCCTGCTGTCGCTGCTCGAGGGTTACGCGGCATTGCTCGAGCGCCTGCCGGAACGCGAGCGCGACGCGGAGATCCTGGCGCTGCGCGCCGCCGAGCTCGGCAGCCGTCAGCTCGGCGCCGATCGGCGCGAGCCCCGGGAGTGAGCGGCGCGGTCCGGCGCGCCGCCGCCCGCCTCACTCGTCGTTCGAATCCACCTTCCGCTTGATCGCCGAGGCGATGTGGAACATCTCCTCGAAGTAGCTCTTGTTCTGCAGCGCGATCACGCCGAGGCTGATCAGCTGAATGCTCAGCGTGAGCGAGAACAGCCCGACGATGAACGTGTGCGGGAACTCTCGGTACGCGTCGGCGACGGCCACCGATACCCGTCCGGGGGTATCCGGCGGCAACGCGGACCACGCGTCGAAGAAATGGATCAGCATCCATGCGTTCACGTTGATCGCGAACGCGAGCAGCAAGAGACCCGGCACGACGAAGAACGCGAACGGCCGGAACGTGAACCCGGACAGCAGCGTGCGGACGATCTGCCGGAAGATGCGCATGCTCGACTTCCGCGCGCCCGGCCCGACCTGCACTTCCCAATCGAGGGTCGCGGGCATCTGCTCGATCGTCGCCCGCAGCACCATCGACTTGTAGACGAGCTCGGGCATCACGTCCATCCCCATCGCGCGCAGGTTCAGCGAGCGAACGAACGGGCCGTCGTAGGCCCGCACGAGGCACGTGAGCGTCGACAGGTTGCCCTGCGCCACGATCGACAGGAACCGGTTCGCCCCGATGCTCAAGATCTTCCTCAGCCACGGCACGTTGCCTATCTTTCCGCCGTGCATGTACGGCGACGCGAGCACCATCTTCGCCTTCGTCGAGCGTATCGTCTCGAGCAGCCAGCCGATGTGCTCGACCGAATAGCTGAGGTCGACGTCCATCGTCACGACGTAGTCGCCGCGGCTCTGCGCGAAACCGAACTTGAGCGCCTGGCCGAGACCGAAATTGCGCGGGTGGTGCAGCGCGATGACTCCCGCCCGCTCGGCCGCGATGCGGTCGATGATCTCGCCGGTTCGGTCCGTGCTGCCGTCGTTGACGAGAATGACCTCCCACCGGTAGCGGGACGACAGTCCGTCGAGATACTCGAAGATCAGCGCGAGATTCTTCTCGAGAATCGCCTCCTCGTTGAACGCCGGCAATATCAACGAGACGAGCGGGCGCTCTTCCGCGACGGATGGCGCTGCTTCGATCGCTTGCATGTCACGTCGCCGTTCAGCCCCGATAGAACCGGGTTATCGTGTCGACCACGTATTGCTGCTGCTCCTCGGTGAGCTCCGGATAGATCGGCAGCGCGAGCACGCTCTCGGCGGCCCTCACCGATTCCGGACACTCGCCGGGCGCGACCTCGAGGTACGCGAAGCACTTCTGCATGTGCAGCGGCACCGGATAGTAGATCTCCGTGCCGACGCCCTGCTCTCCGAGGTAGCGCCGCAAGCCGTCGCGATCCTTCGCGCGAATCACGTATTGATTGAAGATGTGGCGGCCGGCGCGGACGACCGGCGTCTCGACCTCGGACAAGGCCGCCTCCCTGAAGAGCTCGTCGTAGCGGCGCGCGTTTCGCTGGCGCTTCTCCGTCCATCCGTCGAGGTAGCGGAGCTTGACGCTCAGAATCGCGGCCTGCAAAGCGTCGAGCCGGAAGTTGCCGCCGATCACGGCGTGGTAGTACTTGGGCTTGCCGCCGTGGACGCGCAGGACCCGCAGCTTCTCGGCGAGCTCGGCATCGTTCGCGACGCACATCCCGCCATCGCCGAACGCACCGAGGTTCTTGCTCGGGAAGAACGAAAAGCAGCCGATGTCGCCGAGGCTTCCGGCACGCCGCCCGTCCGGCAGCTCGGAACCGATCGCTTGCGCCGCGTCCTCGACGACCGCGAGACCGTACTCGCGCGCGATCGGCATCAGCCGATCCATGTCCGCCATCTGACCGAACAGATGGACGGGCATCAGGGCCTTGACCGTGCCGCCGGTGCGCCGATTACGCACGACTCCGCCTCTCCGTTCGCACGCGCCCTCCAGAAACGCCGCGACTTTCTCGGCACTGAGATTATACGTATCCGGCTCGATATCGCAGAAAATCGGCCGCGCGCCGAGGCGGGCGACGACCCCCGCGGTCGCGAAGAACGTGAACGGCGTCGTGATCACCTCGTCGCCCGGTCCGATGCCGAGCGCCATCAATGCGACGAGCAGCGCATCGGTGCCGGACGAGACGCCGATCCCGTGCGCGCACCGGGAATACGCCGCGACCTCCGCCTCGAGCCGTTCGACATGGGGGCCGAGCACGAAGTGCTGCGACTCGCACACCTCCGCGATGACGGCTTCCACTTCCGTGCGAATCGCGGCGTACTGGGCTTTCAGATCCAGCAGCGGGACGTTCATAAAGCAGGGTTTCTCCTCAAGCGGCCGGCCTCAGCACGCCGGCTTCGTAGCGATACCTCGCGGCGCAGCGCCCGCAGGTCGATTCGGCACCGTCGGCCGGAGCGGCCGGCAGACCGAGCTTCTCGCCGCACGCGCAGCACCAGCCGCGCAGCCTCGCGGGGTTCCCGTAGACGATCGCGTAGTCTGGCACATCCCGGGTGACGACGGCACCCGCGCCGACGAAGGAATAGCGCCCGAGCGTCACGCCGCAGACCACCGTCGCGTTCGCGCCGATCGTCGCGCCGCGCTTCACGAGGGTCGTGCGGTACTCGTTCTTGCGCTCGACGTGGCTGCGCGGATTGTAGACGTTCGTGAAGACCATCGACGGGCCGCAAAAGACATCGTCCTCGAGAATCACGCCGGTGTAGACCGAAACGTTGTTCTGTATCTTGACGTTGTCGCCGACGATGCAGCCGGACGCGATCAGCACGTTCTGCCCGATGTTGCAGCGCTTGCCGATTCGGCAGTCCTTCATCACGTGCGAGAAATGCCAGATCTTCGTCCCCTCGCCGATCTCGCACGGCTGATCGACATACGAGGACTCGTGCACGAATACCGAGGAATCCATCTTCCGGGAACCTGCGCAAAAGGGATCGTCGTTCGGCCCGACCGGGATCGGAAAGCCCGGTAAACGGACGTTCGCAATCATACATCCGCGGAAGGGGGAGAACTGCGAAGATCTTCTCCTTTTTTCTCCGGCGAAGCGTCGGCCGTCCCGAGCACCGGGTCACCGCGCGGCCCGGCGCGTTACGGGAGCGAAGGGCGTCCCGGCAACAGCGTGCGCTGCGTCACACGCCGCGCGTTGTCGGTGCAATGCGACGCGAAAACGGGTATCCCCGCCCCCCGAGTTCGGAGACAATGCCGAACGAGGAACGGCATCGCTTCTTCAAGGAGATCGCTCATGCTGCGAGCTGCAACGCTTGCTCTTCTTCCGATGCTCTCCGTGTCGGCCGCGGCGGCCACGTTCGAGGTCTCGCCGGGCGACGACGTGCGCGCCGCGATCGGCCGGCTCCAGCCCGGCGACGAGCTCGTGCTGCGCGGCGGAACGTACTCGTTCAACTCCCGCTTCAACATTCGGGTCGTCGGCGAGCCCGACCGCCCGATCGTGATTCGCGGCAAGGAAGGCGAAAGCGCGCTGATACACATGACGACGAGCGCGCAGAACATCCTCGAGGTGCAAGGCTCGCGCTACCTGATCCTGCGCAATCTGCGCTTCACCGGCGGATCGCACGGCATCCGCCTGATGGATTCCGACTTCATCACGATCGAGCACAACGAAATCTACGAGACCGGCGACGTCGCAATCTCCGCGAACTCCGGCGGCACGTACGAAGGGCTCGTCATCCGCTACAACCACATTCATCACACGAACGGCACCGGTGAAGGGATGTATCTAGGCTGCAACCGCGACGAGTGCCGCGTCATCAACAGCATCATCGAAGGCAACTACATCCACCACACGAACCGCTCGACCGTCGAGCAAGGCGACGGCATCGAGCTCAAGGAAGGCAGCGCCGGGAACGTGATTCGCCACAACGTCATCCACGATACCAACTACCCCGGCATCCTGACCTACAGCACGGTGGGCAACGGGCCGCCGAACGTCATCGAGGGCAACCTCATCTGGAACAGCAACGACTTCGGCATCCAGTCGGCGGCGGACGCGATCATACGCAACAACATCCTGCTCGGTGAATCGATCGGTCTGCAGGCGCACCAGAACGGCAGCCCGTCGAATCACGTCATCGTGCACAACACGATCATCGGCGACGGCAACGGCATCGAGGTGCGGAACGTCAGCGGCTCCGTCGTGATCGCGAACAACGCGATCTACTCGCGCAGCGGAACGGCGATTCGCCTCGTCAGCGGCGATACGAGCCTCGTCACCGTCGCCGGCAACGTCGGTCAGGGCGGCACGTCCGGCGGCGGCAGCTCCGGGTTCCGCACCGGCAACGGGCTCGGCGCGGATTTCGTCGCCGCGCATTTCGACGGCGAGCCGCCGATCGACGTGTTCCCGAAAGCGGGCAGCGCGCTGATCGGAGCCGGCGCGTCCGCGTACGCCGTCGAGCACGACTTCAACGGCACGCGCCGCGAAGGCACGGTGGATGCCGGCGCGTACAAGTACGATCCCGCGGGCAACCCCGGCTGGACGCTCGCCCCGGCGTTCAAGCAGTGGGCGGGCATGGGCATCGCGCCGCCGATGGCGCCGACCGACCTGAAGGCGCAATAACCGTCGGGCTCAGCGGGGCGACGGAGCGTCGGCTCGAGCCGCGCTCGCCCCGACCGCCGCGAACGCCGCGTACGCATCGGCCGCCGCGGACCACGACAGGCGGGCCTCGACGAACCTGCCGAGCTCGGCCGCGCGCGAGCGCGCGGCCGCTTCGTCGTCGAGCGTGACGAGTATCGCGTCGGCGAGCGCGGCCGCATCGTCCGGTGGAACGACCGCGAGCAAGTTCCGCGGCACGACGTCGACGACGCCGCAAACCGAGGTCGCGACGACCGGAACGCCGAGCACGGCGGCTTCGAGCACGACGAGACCGAACGGCTCGTTTCGCGACGGCAGCACGAGCAGCCGCGCGGCGTCGAGCCATCCGATCGCGCGCTCGTGCGGCACGTCGAAGAGCACATGCACCCGCGGCTCGAGGCCGCGTGCGCGAATCCGTGCAACGACGTCGTCGAAGGATTCGCCGCGCCTACCGCACACCACGAGATCGATCTCCGGCCGCGCGTCGGCAACGGCGCGGAACGCGTCGACGAGAACGTCGAGGCCCTTCTTGTGCTCGTACGTCGCGAGACAGAGCACATAGGGCCGCCCGAGCTGCGGCGCACCGCTTGCGACGCTCGCCATACGTCGAATGGCGCTCGAGTCCACGCCGTTGCCGATGACCTCGACGCGCCCGGCCGCCGCGCCTTCGAGGGATGCGACCTCCTTCGCGAGGGATTCCGAGCACGCGACCGACGCGTCGACGCGCGCCAACGCGAGCCGCCAGAGCCGGCGCCGCCACGGCCGCGTCTCCTCACGGATGGTCGTGACGTCACGCCCGTGGAAGCTCAGCACGACGCGCCCGCGATACAGCCCGACCGCGCGCAGCAGGAGCACCGCGACACAGTGCAGCCCCGGGTAGTGGAAATTCACGACCTCGATGTTCTCGCGCCGCAGGAACGCGGCGAGCCGCAGCATCGACAGCGGTAACGTCACGAGCAGCGCGATCGTGCGCGTGCGCCAGCTCGACTGACCGAGCGGATCCGGAATGCGCAACGAGCACACCTCGAGATCGGGATCGGGGACGCGCACGACGCGCGGCGAGCGCCAGTCGAGAACCATCACGATCGGCCTCAACGAACCCTGCCGCCGCATCGCCGTCGCGATGCCGCGCACCGCGACGCTGACTCCGCCGATGGAGTCGAGCGTCCACGGCAACACGAAAAGGTATCCGGGCCGAGCCGACATCACGCGACCGCTTCGCGAGCCGCGCGCCGCTCGTCGATGAACTCGAGGACCCGTCCGGCGACCGCCGACCAATCGCCGACCTCGCGGGCGAGCCGCGCCGCGATCGCCGCGCGATCCCACGCGCGGCCGAGCGCCGCGTCGATCGCCGCCGCGAGCGACTCGGCGTCATCGACGGGCACGATCGCGCCGTTCGTGCCGTTCTCGACGAAGTGCGCATTGTCCCCGGCGCCGGTCGTGACGACGGGCACGCCGCACGCGAGCGCCTCGAGCACCGCGTTGCAGCAGCCTTCCCTCGCCGTCGCGAGGGCGAACACGTCGGCGGCACGAAGCCAGTCCGCGACTTGCGGCGGAGGGATATTGCCGACGAGGCGCACCGCGTGCCCGATGCCGAGCCTTGCGGCGAGCGCGATCAGATCGTCCGGATAACGTCGCTCGAACGCACGCGCGCCGATGATCGCGAGCCGCGCGTCGGGCCGGCTCTTCACGATCCGCGCGAACGCGTCGACCAGGACGTGATGACGTTTACGCGAGACGAGATGCCCGACGCTGACGATCAGCGGCACCTCCGCGGGAACGCCGACGGCTCGGCGCGCGGCGTCCCGGTCCCCGGTGCGGAAGACCGACGAATCGATCGCGTTGTGCACGACCTTCACGCGGCTCGGATCGACCCCGTGTCGCACGATGACGTCCCGCAGGGAATGGCTCACGCTGATACAGCCCGCCGCGCCGCGCAGCGCGCCGAGCATCTGCCCCGCGATCGGCGGCCGCGCGACGTACTCGTTCTCGACGCCGCGCACCGTGACGAAGTACGGCACGCCGAGCTTGCGCGCGACGCGCGCGCAGCCCACGCCTTCAGGGTAGCCGAAGTGCGCGTCGATCGCGTCGAGCGGAGAGTCCGCGTGCAGCCGCTCGATGACGGCGGACACCGCCCGTGCGAGCCAGAGCCCGTCGGCCGATTTCAGCACGCCAGGCACGTACAGCATCGGAGCATGGATCACACGCAGCCCGTCGAGATGCCGCTCTCGGCGGGTCCAATCGGGTAGCGGTTTCACGCCGGGAAAGTATGGAATCGGCTGCACCGCGACGACGTCGGCCGACGCGCTCATCGCGCGCAGCCGGTTCAGCACGAAGACGCCGGACGAGGGATCGTCCGGCGTCGGCAAGGTCCTACAAACGCTGACTATCCGCAGCCGCTTGCTCATCGAGGGACACGCGCGCGGCTCGTGCTCATCGGCTTCGAGCCGCTCGGAACCGCGGCAACGACGTCAGTCCACCTGAAGCCCGGTCGGAGGATTCGGCGGCGGCAACGGCTCCGCGTCGGTCAGCCGATACAGCATGACGTTGTCGTCGACCTGATCGACGTAGATGTAGACGTTGAGATCGGGCGAGTACGCGAAACGCCCGAATACCCCGCCCTGAGTCGTCACCGAGCCGGGATTGGCCCGGTTCGTCTCGGCGGCGGGAACCGCCGTCCAGGTCCGCGTCGCGACGTCCAGCGTGTACACCGTGGTGCCGCCGTGCCAGCCGACGATCTTCTCGAGGCGCGTATCGTACGCGAGCCCCGGATCGTCGGCGTTCTCGATATTCTTCGGACCGGACGTCGTGACCCGTCCGCCGGAGAAGTTCTTGTCGATCGACCACAACGCCGTGACGCCGCCGCCGACCTCGACGAGCATACGATTCTTGAGGTCGACGGCCAGCGTGACGCCCGAGTTCAATCGTTCGGCGCTGGCCGCCGTCGTCCAACGATTCGTGCCGAAATCGTAAAGGTGCGTCGCGCGCGACTTGAAGATCACCTTGTCGGTCACCGGGTCGTAAGTCGCCGCGTTATCGCAACGATAATCGGGCTCGTTCGACGTCGTCCGAAGCTCCCACTGCGACGTGGAGTACTTGCCGGCCTCGTCCCTCGCGGCGAGGTTGAAGGTCCACGTGCCCCGGACGCCGCACGTGCCCGGCCCGTCGTCCGGCGCGCCGTCGAACGCGAAGAAGCGATCCACGCTCGCGATGTACGCGAGCCCGCCGTACGTGTGCCGCGAGACCGGCGTGCCGTCGTCGTTCTGGTAGCTCGGATGGCGACGCGGGAACGGCGTCGGGTCCGAGAGCCGCTTCCATTTCAGCTCGCCGATGCAGAACGCATAGATCTCGTTACCGCCATAGTCGTTGTGACCGCCGCCGAACACCATGAGGCAATTGCGCTTCGTGTCGAATGCGCCGCCGCCCCATGCGTCCGTGACGGCGTCGACGCCGGAGGTACGCTGAAAGCTCTCGTACGCGGCGGAGCGGCTGCCGTTCCAGTCGTCGAACTCCGACGGCTTCTTCTCCACCGATATCAGTCGCGAGTTCGGCACCTCGCACCAATGGCGCGGAGGCAGCTCCTCGACATCCTGGAGCGTGCGGCATGAGCCGTCGTAGGCGAGTGCCGGCGCGCCGGCCATCAAGGCGCCGAGCGCCAGAAGGGTCGTCGTGATTCGCATCTCGTTCCCGTTCGCGCTATTGCGTCGTTGCCGTCAATTCTCCGAAGCCACGTCCGCCGCCGGTCAGTCGACCACGAGACCGGTCGGCGCCATAGGGCGCACGTTGTTCACGTTGCGCGGCTCGATCGCCCATTCTGGCGCGCTGCTGTACTGCGTGCCCCAGTTCTTCTGCCGCTTGTCGTAGAGCTCCCACGCTTGCGCGGCGTTGGGAATATTCGTCGACACCGCGACCGCCAGCGCGCCGGCGATCTGAGCGCCGTAGTCCGTCGCGCTCCTGTCCGTACCGATACCGCCCGAGCCCGGGGTCGACGAGCACGACGAGACGTTCGGGAAGTTCGCCGCGAAGATATCCTTCCACGTCGGATACGGCGAGCTCGAGGAGCTCGGCTTGACGCGAAGCTCGTACAAGGCCGCGTACTGCCAGCAATAGCCGGTCGCGATGCTCGTGCCGAAGCGACCGACGACGGCCTGCGCCCGCCACTGCCAGTAGTTGCCGGCATCGAGCTCGCTCTGCCAGCCGCGCTCGTACGCGTCACCGACGGCCCACGTCAGGAAATCGTTCATCCACGGCGCGAGGCCGGTGCGGTCTCCGTACGGGAACGCGAGATCGCCCGCGAGCCAAAGGCCGGTAGCGCCCTGCGGGTCGGCGTTCTTCGCGACCCTCATGACCTCGGTCAGCGCGTGCGACGCCGAGACTTGCAGCGCGTTCCTCAGCGGATGATGGTCGGGCGTCACGACCGCGCCGTTGACGATCTCGCGCAGCGCCCAGCCCATCGCGCGCGCCTGTCCCCAGCGGATCTGGCGGTTCGGAATCCTGCCCTTGTAGCCGCCGGGCGCCGAGTTCAGCCACATCTGCACCGCCGAGTGCTGAACGTTCTCCATCTCGTTCGATTCGGCCGTCAGCAGGTAGAGCAAGTAACCGATCGAAGGCCAGTGAGCGTTGTCCGTTTGCGCGACCGGCACGCCGCCTCGGGTGGCGACGAGCACGTCGGTGCCGCCTTCCGGGTACCAGGACCGGCTCGCGACCCCCTTCTTCGTCAGGTCGAGCGGCATGCCGGTCTCCTCGTCGCGCGGGCGCACGAGGCCTTCGACGTGCTCGTAAACCATCTGCGAGTACTCGTCGACCGCCGTGCGCATCGCGTTCCACGCGCGTCGATCGCCTGAGACCATATAGGCCGCCGTCCAATGATCGTGGGGCGCAAGCTCCGGCTTCGCGCCGCCGCCTTCGAGGTTGCTGCTCGACAGGATGCGCCGCTGGTTCCACTCCGACGACTGCGGATAGCTGTTGAGCACCGAAGTGTTCATCACGACCGAGCGGTACTTCGGCATCAGCTTCGTCTCGGACACGTACGCGAGATCGTGCTGCACCCACAGCTCTTCGCCGCCGTTCCAGTACGCGCGCTTGGGATAGCGGATATCCGAATAGATCGTGAACGACGACTTCGGGAAACCCGGCAGCGACCTGCCGCCGACCTTGACGTCGACGTTGCTCGCGCTGACGTCGCGCAGCTGCCGGAACGCGGCCGTGTTCTCCAGGACGACCGTCACGTAAACGCTGCGAACCGGCTTGCCGAAAGCGCGGATATAGAAGTACGCCTGCACGGTGTTGTGCTCCGCGCCCGTGCCTCCGACTCGCAGCGGCCCGCCGATCGCGATCTCGGTCGCGAGCGGACCGGAGAAATGCATGTAGTTGAGGCGCGGCGAAACGGCGCCGTCGAGCAGGTCGCTCGCGCTCAGGCTATAGGTCACGCCGTCGATCACCGCGGAGACTTCCGCGTCGAAGCCCGAATCGACGATGTCGCCCGCATCGATGACCGAGCCCGACACGGGCGTGCCTTCGCGCACGTAGTAGATACCCTCGTTCGATCCCGAGCGGTTCGTGACGAACGTCAACACGCCGTGCAGCACCGAGCCGTCGGTCCGCCAGCTCGCGAGCGGGTTCCACTGGGAATCGAGCACCTCGCCGTCCGGCGTCGTGACGACGAGGCCGGTATTGCCGCGGATCCGCCCTTCGGGCAGAGGCAAGCCGAAGCTCACGCCGCGCCCCGCTCCGCTGCCGCTGTCGTGCAGTCTGATCGCGGTAATGACGCCGGGAGGCAGATCGCCGTTCGTTACGCGTGCGCTGCCGTGGGCGGAAAGAGATACGCCGGCGAGGCAGACGAGGCAGGCGAACACGCGCACGAGAGTGCGAAGTCGAATGGCTTCCAACGTGCCCATGAAACTCTCCGTAACGTTTTCGGGGTGCCTGCCGTGTGCCTAGCTTATTTGCTCCATCCGATCGCACGTGTGACTGAACGCACGGATCGGATAGCCCGGCCGGCTTCGCTCGCAGGCGACCCGGCCTGCCAATGAGCGTCAACCCCCTTGGTGCGCCAGCACGATCGGCGTTTCGCTATGCAATTGCAATATGTCTCTGGCGCGCGACATACCCGTCTGTCGAATTTACAATAACTTCGCACAGACGAGCGGAAACGGACGGCGGCCGACCGAGCCGGATGCGCACTTTCGCTCGCGACCTGCAAGACGGAGCGGCGGAGCGGACCCGGCGCAAATCGGCGACACGGAGGTGCCGCTCGCACACGTACCGATCGGTGCGCTTGCACCCCGTCCGAGCCCCCGTCGGCTCGACCCGCCCGGCTCTCCCGCCGATCGGTGCGCCGTCGCTCGTTCGAGAAGTCGATTCACGCGTGGCGGACCGTGATCGGCTAGACTGAGCCGCCGGCCGAAAGCATTCGTTCAGGAGCCGTCGTAGAGCAATGCGCAGCACTTACCTCCTTCACGATCTCGTCATCGCGTCCGCGGAACGGGACGGCGATGCTGCCGCGCTCACTTTCGGCGGCGAGTCGCTGAGCTATGCCGACACCGCGCAGCGCATCATCGACTTCGCGGCGGCGTATCGCGAGCTCGGCCTTCTCCGCGGCGAGCGCGTCGCGGTGTACCTCGACAAGCGCCCGGAAACGGTCGCCGCGATGTTCGGCGCGACGCTCGCCGGCGGCGCGTTCGTGCCGGTCAATCCGATCCTGAAAGCCGATCAGGTCGCGCACATCCTGCGGGACTGCACCGTCCGCGTGCTCGTGACCTCTCGTGAGCGGCTCGGCGCGCTCCGCGACATCGTCGCGCCTTCCGGCGTGCACGACGTCGTCGTCGTCGGCGACGCGGACGACCTGCCGGCGCTCGCCGACGTGCGCGTTCACCGGGCGACCGATCTCGCGCGTGCGGGAGCGTACACCCCGCCTCGCCTCACCGAATCGGATATCGCTGCGATCTTCTACACGTCCGGCAGCACGGGACGGCCAAAAGGCGTCGTGCTCTGTCACCGCAATCTCGTCGTCGGCGCGAAGAGCGTCGCGCAATACCTCGAGAACGGTCCGCATGACGTGCTCCTCGCGGCGCTGCCGCTGTCGTTCGACGCCGGCTTCTCTCAGCTCACGACCGCCTTCCACTCGGGGGCTCGCGTCGTGCTGTTGAACTACCTGATGCCCCGCGACGTGATCAACGCGCTGTCGCGCGAGCGCGTCACGGGCTTGACGGCCGTGCCGCCGCTATGGATCCAGCTCGCGAGGCTCGAGTGGCCGCACGAGATCGACACGCATCTGCGCTACTTCGCGAATACCGGCGGCCGAATGCCGTTCGACACGCTGACGAAGCTGCGCGCGAAAGTGCCGAATGCGAAACCTTATCTGATGTACGGCCTGACCGAAGCTTTCCGAGCGACCTATCTGCCGCCGGAGCAGGTCGACGCGAGGCCGGACTCGATCGGCAAGGCGATTCCGAACGCGGAAGTCCTCGTGCTCCGCGAAGACGGCACGCCGTGCGGCCCGAACGAGCCGGGTGAGCTCGTGCAACGCGGTCCGCTCGTCGCGCTCGGTTACTGGAACAATCCCGAGGCGACGGCGGAACGCTTCAAGCCGCTGCCGCCGGCTGCCGTGCCGAACCGTGAAGGGGTGGTGCTGCCCGAGATCGCCGTGTTCTCCGGCGATACGGTGCGCATGGACGAAGAAGGCTTTCTGTACTTCATCGGCCGCCGCGACGAGATGATCAAGACGTCGGGGTACCGGGTGAGCCCGACCGAGATCGAGGAGGTCATCTACTCGACGGGGCTCGTCGCCGAATGCGTCGCCGTCGGCGTGCCGGACGATGCGCTCGGACAGGCGATCTGGGTGATCGCCGCGCCGCCCGACGGCCGCACGCTCGAGACGGATCGGTTGCTCGACGAGTGCCGGAAGCGCTTGCCCGCGTACATGGTGCCGGCGCACATCGAGATCCACGCGGGCGCGCTGCCGCGCAATCCGAACGGCAAGCTCGACCGCAACGCGCTGAAAGAGCGCGTCCTCGCAGCCCGCGTCGAGCGCCCGGCCGACCGCGGCGCCCAGACGCTTGCGAATGCTTGAACGGAGCGTCCGCATTGAGTGACCAGAAAGAAGCCGTGCGCCATGCGCCGATGACGCAGTTCCCGATCGTCGGCGGCGAGCTCGTCGTCGGCGGCCTTCCGCTGCGGCGCCTCGCGGCGCGCGTCGGCCGCACCCCGTTCTATGCGTACGACCGGCGCCTGCTGACGGAGCGGGTCGACGAGCTGCGCCGCGTGCTCCCGCCCGGGGTCAAGCTCCACTACGCGATGAAGGCGAACCCGATGCCGGCGCTCGTCGATCACATGGTGCGCCTCGTCGACGGCATCGACGTTGCGTCGGCCGGAGAGCTCAAGATCGCGCTCGACGCGGGCGCCGATCCGGCCGGCATCAGCATCGCAGGGCCCGGCAAGCGCGACGACGAGCTCCGTCAGGCGGTCGCGGCCGGCGTGCTCGTCAACATCGAATCGGTTCGCGAGATCGAGATCCTCGCCGAGTGCTCGAAGGCGCTGCGATTGCCGGCGCGAGCCGCTGTCCGGATCAATCCGGACTTCGAGCTGAAAAGCTCGGGGATGAGCATGGGCGGCGGACCGAAACAGTTCGGCATCGACGCCGAGCGGGTGCCGCAGGCGCTCGAGCGAATCGGCGAAGTCGGGCTCGCGTTCGAAGGCTTCCATATCTTCTCCGGATCTCAGAACTTGAGGAGCGACGCGATCGTCGAATCGCAGCGCAAGGGATTCGAGCTCGCGGCGCGCCTCGCGGCGTTCGCGCCGGGGCCGATCAAGACGCTGAATCTCGGCGGAGGCTTCGGCGTGCCGTACTTCCCCGGCGAGCGCCGCCTCGACGTCCGACCGATCGCGGAGAATCTCGCGGAGATCGCGGCCGAAGCCGAGCGACTCTGGCCGGGCGTCGAGGTCGTGATCGAGCTCGGCCGCTACCTCGTCGCCGAGGCCGGCATCTACGTGGCCCGCGTGATCGACAAGAAAACGTCTCGCGGACGCACCTATCTCGTGACCGACGGCGGACTGCATCATCATCTCGCGGCGTCCGGCAATTTCGGCCAGGTCATCCGCAAGAACTACCCGCTGACGATCGGCACGAATGCGGACGGCGCGGAGCTCGAGCGTGTCTCCGTCGTCGGTCCGCTGTGCACGCCGCTCGACCTGCTCGGCGCGGAGATGCTCCTGCCGAGAGCCGACGTCGGAGATCTCGTCGTCGTGTTCCAGTCCGGCGCCTACGGCGCGAGCGCGAGCCCGCAGGGCTTCCTGTCGCATCCCGGCGCCGTCGAGGTGCTCGTGTAGTGCAGCCCGAGCGCGACGCGGCCACGCGTCTCCGCGACCGTCTGCAGAAGCGCGGCATCGCGATCGCCGTCTCCGGCATCGACGGCAGCGGGAAAACGACGATCTGCAAGCAGCTCCTCGACGCGTTGACGGCATCGGGGTTGCCGGTGACGCACGTGCATATCTACCGCTGGCACCGGAATCTCCTCTACACGCCGTGGCTCTTGCTCCACAATCGCTGGCGCGCGCGTCGCGTGTTACTCTTCGACCGGACGATCTTCGACAACGTCGCGGTCGCCGTCGCCGAACGAAGGCTGCCGAGACGATGGCTCCCGGCGGCCGTGCGCGTGCTGTGCGCGTTTTATCCGTCGTTCGATTACCGGTTCTTCCTGACCGCTCCGTTCGAGGAGATCGCCGTGCGGCGCCCGGGGACGACCGCCGCGCGCTATTCTTCGATGCTCGAGCTGTATCGATACATTTTTTCAGCCGTGGGTTTCACCGAGCTCCGCTCGGATGCGTCTCTCTTCGCGAACGTGCTGCGGCGCATCTGAGGCGTACCGCGCGCGTCGCGAACGAGCGATATCGGATCGAGCCGTCGAATCCCTCGCATCCGTGCTCGTACGGAGCCGCCGCGCCGAGCCGCGCGAAGTGAGCATTGGTCGCTTGCGGCGCTTTCGGCTTTGGCCGACCATTCGGCGCGACCGGCCGACGACTCGGAGAAGAACAATTGGTCGCGAAATTCCACGGTGAGGTCACGTTGCGCGGCGGAACGTCGGAAATGCCGCCGCCCGGGGATCTCGCGTCGAAACGGTTCGACGGAGGCTGGATCGCCTACGCCGCGGGCGTCGACGTTCGCGAACGGGACGGCGTCGTTTGCGTCGCGTGCGGCGAGCCGCGCTTCGGCGACGCGCGACTCGACGCGCTCGCGCGAGAGCGAGGCGCCGCGACGGCGTGGATCGACGCGTTCGCCGCATCGGGCGAACGCGCGCCGGCGCAGGTTCGCGGACGGTTCTCGGCCGTGCTCGTCCGTCCCGCCGATCGCTCCGTCGTGATCGTCACGGACCGTTTTGCGACGTGGCCGATATGCGCCGCCGCGACCGATACGGGGATCCGGTTCGGAGCGCGAGCAGACGACGTTGCCGGCGCCGACTCCGCGATCTCGCCGCAGGCCGTCTTCGACTACCTCTATTTCCACGTGATCCCCGCGCCGTCGACGATCTTCGCGAACGTCGTGCGCATCCCCGCGGGCGTCGCGGCGACGTGGTCGGGCGGACGGCTCGAGTACGTCCCGTATTTCACGCCGATATTCGACGAGGATCGCCGGCCCAGCCTCGTCGACGCGAAACGCACGTTCGTCGACCTCGTCAGGGCATCGGTCGAGCGGGAGGTCGGCAACGGAGAAGGGATCGGTGCGTTCCTCTCGGGCGGCACCGACAGCTCGACCGTCGCGGGCATGCTGTGTCGCGTCCTCGGCCAGCCGGCGCCGACATACTCGATCGGCTTCGACGCGGCCGGTTACGACGAGATGGAGTACGCGCGCATCGCGGCGCGGCACTTCGGAACGCGGCATCACGAGCATTACGTGACGCCGGACGAGCTGCTCGAAGGCATTCCCGCGGTCGCGGCCCACTACGACCAGCCGTTCGGCAACTCGTCGGCCGTGCCCGCGTGGATCTGCGCGCGGCTCGCGCGCGCGGACGGTATCGTGAAGATGCTCGCCGGGGACGGCGGCGACGAGCTCTTCGGCGGCAACGTTCGCTACGCGAAGCAAAGAGTGTTCTCTTGGTACGAGCGAGTCCCGGCGGCTCTGCGTTCCGCGGTGCTCGAGCCGCTGATCGGCGACGGGCCGCTCGGCCGGATCTGGCCGCTCACCAAGGGCGCGAGCTACATCGTTCAAGCGCGCACGCCGATGCCGGACCGGCTCGAGATGTACAACATGCTGGCCAGGATCGGCATCCCGAACATCTTCGAGCCCGCGTTCATCGACGCGATCGACGCCGAGCGTCCGCTGCGAGCGCAGCGCGAGCGGTGGCACGAAGCCCGTGCGCGCGCGTTGATCAACGGCATGCTCGCGTACGACTGGAAGTACACGCTGGCGGACAACGATCTCGTGAAAGTGCTCGGCACGACCGAGCTCGCCGGCGTCGACGTCGGCTTCCCGCTGCTGTCCGACGAGCTGCTCGAGTTCTCGACCTCGCTTCCACCGGAGTGGAAGCTCAAGGGACTCACGCTGCGCTGGTTCTTCAAGGAAGCGCTGCGCGACTTCCTGCCGGAAGCGATCATCAAGAAAAAGAAGCACGGGTTCGGCTTGCCTTTCGGCCATTGGGCGCTAGAGCACGCGGGTCTCAAGACCCTCGTCCACGACGCGCTGCACGCGTTCGAGAAGCGCGGCGTCGTCCAGCCCGCTTTCGTGCGGGAGCTGTTGTCGCGCCTGTTGCCGGAATATCCCGGCTACTACGGCGAGATGGCGTTCATCCTCACCGTTCTCGAGCTCTGGCTCGAGCGACACAGGCCGGATTGGCGTTTCGCGTGACGATCGAAGACGGAGCCGTGCCGAGCGCCGAGCATGTGCGCGGTTGGCTCAGCGCCGCGCTGGGCGCGGCCGACGACGACGTCGTCGTCACGGGCCCCGTCTACGACGGCTCGCATTCGCGGATCTTCAAGGCGTCGCTTCCGGGCCTACCGTTCCCGGTCGCCGTCAAGCAGTGCCGCGACCCGATCACCGGCGCGCCCGCGCCCGAGGAGGCCGAAATACAACATGCGGCGCTTCGCGCGATCGCCGAGGGCGTTCCGCCCGGACGTAACGCGCTCGCGCCGAAGCCCGTCATGCTGTTGCGCGAGCACGCCGTCGTCGTCTGCGGGTGGCTCGAAGGCCGCAGCGTCGGCGGCCTGTGCCGCGATCCGCGCGTCTCGCCCGCCGACGTCGAGCGGGCGATCGCGCTGTCCGGAGCGTGGCTGCGCGATTTTCACCGGGCGCGGCCAGCGGAGCCGGGTCCGGTCGACGTGCGCACGCTGCTCGACGTCACCGTCGAGACGCTCCGCGAAGCCGGTATCGCGGAGCAGCGTGCCGACGTCGCGCGAATCCTGCGGCTGCTCGAGGATACGATCGACGCCGCCGCCTCGCAGCCGGTGCCGCGCGCTTGGGTTCACGGCGATTGCAAGCCCGACAATCTCGTCGTCGACGGCGACGAGGTCGTCGGCCTCGACGCCGGTGCGCGCTACGTCAACGTCGTTCTGCTCGACGTTGCGCATTTCTTGAACCATCTGGAGCTGCACTCGATGCATCCCGGCGCGCTCCGGATCGCCGGAAGGCTCGAGGCGCTGACGACCGCGTTCTGGCGCAGCTACGACCCGGAAGGAAGCGTCCCCGCGCTGCCCGCGGCATGGACGAGGCTCGCGATGGCCCTGCGACTGCGCGCCGAGTATCTCGCCCACGCGCGCGGCATGCGCCGTCGCTACGTCGAATGGTGTTTTCGCCGACTGCTGCGCCGACGCGCGGCCGCGCTCGAGCGCGCCGCGTGAAAAGCAACCCTACGCCTGACCGGTCGGATTTCTCCGAAGACCGGGCCTGCCGATCTCGGATCAGGTGCCGGGCGCCTCGGCGACGGCCTTGCGTCGGCGCTTGAACGGCCTCGCGACGGCGCGCAGCAAGCGTCGCGAGCGGTGCACGACCGGATAGCGATAGATATTCGCGTGGTAGGTCGGCCGGCTTATCGTCGACCACTGGAGCTGAACGGCGTTCGCCTTCGTATAGAACTCGACGACGCGAATATCGTCGCGCTCGAACAAATGTCGCAGCGTGTGGAACAGCACGACGCGGCCGACCGCATAGTCCGACAGACTTTCGTCGAAGGTCGTCTTCAGCATCACGGCCATGCCGCCCGAGACGATGATCAGCCAACCCGCGACGAGCCGATCGCCGATCAGCATGCGCGTCGCGAGCGCCGAGCCGCGCTCGGCGAAGCCTCGCATGATCTCGCGGTACACCTTGCCTTGACTGTTCGAGCGATGAATGGCCGTGCCGAGCGCGGCCTTCCAGCCGCGGCTCTCGAGATCACCGTAGTCGTCGACGGCCCACGCGATCCGGTCGGGCTCCGTGATGACCTCGAAGCGCGGCTCCATTCCGGCCTCGACGAGCCGCTTCTGATAGTTGCGTAGGTTGTAGCGCAGCTGTTTCTTGCGCGCGGCCCAATACTCGTCGAACGATCCGGTCGTCTCGACGCCCATCGTCGTCGCGTACGGAATCCATTCGACGCACGGCCCCTGCGGCGGCAGCGGCGAGAACTGCGGATCGAGGAACGTCAGCTCGAGCTCGGCCGCGAGCCCGGGCAAGCTCGTCAGCAGTCCCGCAATGGCACCGGACGCGTCGACTCGTTCGAGGTCGACCATGATCGGCCCGAGCGGAGCCTGGTCGGGCTGGAAGAGTGCCCACTTGCCCGGCCGCACGCGGCGCACGAGCGCGAGCCCGAGCACGTCGCCGCCGTCGTCGAGGCGCGCAAGCCGGATCGAGTCGTCGCCGTATTCGCGCAGCAACGGACCGAGAAAGTCCGCATCGAGCAGCGGGTGCGCGCCGAAGCGACGCTCGTTCAGCTGCTGCCATTCGGACGGCAGCACGCCGGCGCGCGAATCGAAAGGCAGCAGGTTCCAATGCAGGCGTGCGTTCACGTCGAATAGTTCTCCGAAAGATTGCCGTTCAGCAATGCCGGGTACGGTGCAGCACGTCGCGTACCGTCGCCGCGAGCCACCGCACCTCGTCCGGGCGCAGCTCCTGATGGCAAGGAAACTGAAAAACCTGGCGCGATAGCGCTTCCGTCACCCGGCAAGTCCCGGGTTCGAGCCCTTCCCACAGGTACTCTCCGAACCGAATGATCGGCACGCCGGCCGCCTTGAGCGGCGCGAAGCGCGCCTCCGGCGCCTCGACGACGAGCGGAAAGACCTGCGGAACGACGTTGTCCGGCAGCTCGGCATGCAGCGGCCGCGCGCCGGGCAGCTCGCGCCACGCCTCGAGCAGCTCACGATAGTATTGCCGCCGCAGCGTGACGACGCGCTCGAGATCGGCACGACGCACGATCGTGCGGCAGACGGCGGTCATCGCGTCGATCGCGGCGAGCGGCGTCGCGTCGGCACGTCTCGGATTCTCGTCTTTAGGTGCGCGGGGGCCGCGGCGCGCGCGGCGGCGCCGGTTCCGGTAATCGGCGAGCGCGAGCAAGGGACGAGCGAGCATGCCGACGCGCGGCAAGCGGCCGTACGCGAGCGAAACCTCGATCAGGTTCAACAGCGCCTTCGCTTCTTCGCTCGGAGCACGCCCGCGAATCGTGAGCGGCGCCCCGGCGTTTCGATTCACGACGAGACATCCGCCCTCGTTGACCGGTAAGAACTTCCACGGGCTCGCGATCGCGTAATCGCCGAAGCCGCCGACCCGCGTGCCGTCGATCTCGCCGAACAGGCAGTGCGCGCAGTCCTCGATCAACGCGGCGCCGTGCCGGTCCGCGATGCGGCGAATGTCCGGCATCGGCTGATGGAAGCCGAAATAGTGCGGCGCGATGATTGCTCGCGCGCCGACCATCCGCCGCTCGAGGTCGTCGAGATCGACGAGCGCCCCCGGAGCGATGCGGTAGAACACCGGCGTCGCGCCCGCCTTCAGGGCCGGCTCGACCATCGATACGCAGTGATAGGCGGGCAGCAGTACCTTGTCGCCGGGCCCGATCCCGATCATTTGCAGCGCGGCCGAAAGCGCGATCCGCCCGAGCCGCAGAAAGCGGACGTCCGCCGCGTCGAGCAACGTCGGGATGCCGGGCGACACCCGCCGCCGCCGAAACGTCGAGGACGACAGCACCGGATGCTTCGGGATCGCTTCCTCCGCGAAAGGCGAAGGACACGCCGCGCCGACGGCGTCGGACCCCATGTGCGGTGCGGGAATCGATGTGGATCGATGCAAGGCGCTTGCTGCTAACGAGCCTTCGACGCGGCTTTCGCGAGCTGCTCGCGAAGGCCCGGAAGCTGGGCGCCGAGCTCGTAAGCCTTGTCGGCCCAACGGGCGGCCTCTTCGTGATTTCCGAGCCGCACGTACAGCAGCCCGAGGTTGTAATGCGCCTCGGCCGAACGAGGCAGAAGCTCGGTCGCCTTCAGCAGCACCGGCTCCGCCTCTTTGAGCCGGTCGGTGTAGAAAAGGTGAGTGCCGTAGATCAGGTAAACCATGCCGTCGTCGGGCTGCCACTGCCGCGCGCGCTCGAACCAGCACGCTAGCGAATAGCGGCCCTGCGGGAAGCGCTCGACGCCTTCCCGTCGGTGCAAGCGCGCCATCGCGTCGAGCGCGAGATGGTGATTCGGAAACGCGCGCAGCGTGTAATCGATGTCGACCAGCGGGAAGGTGGCGGTCACGCCACGGCGCAGCTCGAAGACGTCGATCGTGAAGTGCGCGCTCTCGACGATCGGAAGCTTCTCGCGGCGATGCGTCGCGTTCCGGTAATCGTACGGACCGTACGCGTTCTCGAGGCTTCCGCAGCCGAATGCGAACGGCTCATCGCCGAGCGCGAGCGATGACGCGGCCCCGAGCACGACGGCGAGCACGGCCTTCGCCGCGACCAGGGCGGCGCCAGACCCGATCCAGCGGTCAATTCGTGTCATGGTCGACATCCCGGCGGCAGTAGGCTCCGAGCATCGCAAGGATACCGCTTTGCGTCGGGATCGCCAGCGGCGCCGGTCACATCCCCGCCGCGGGACGGGCGGTCTCGTCCGCGCCGGAGAGGCGCGACTCGATCCAGCGCACGACTCGCTCCGCGACGTCGTCCCGAAACGCTCGCGACGAGAACGTGTGGTCGGCCTCGTCGAGACGCTCGACGTCCGCCGCCGCGAACAGACCGGACCAGACCGCATGACTTTGCGTCACGAGCTCGAACTCGCGCGCGACATAATCCCGCCCGCTGAGCACGATCAGGAGCGGCACTCCGGATTTCGCGACGGCCGCGGCCATCCTCGACGGCAGGTCCGCCGCCTCGCCGCCGCCATGGCCGGCGCGGGCTCGCACGACGGCCTTCGCGAAAGAACGCAGCGACTCGCCGATCGACAGCCCGCCCCGCCACAGCTTGCGCCAGAACTCGGGCTCGCAAAGGCGCTTCAAGTAGTAGTGCTTGAGATAGGTCTTCGCCTCGCCCGCTTCGGTGCGCACCCAAGGGTTCAGCAAGACCGCCCCGGCAATCCGTCGATCCTCGGGCGAATAGAGGCACGCGGCACTGGCGCCATCGCAGAGACCGAGCAGCACGACGCGCTCGACCGAGGGCGCCGCGCCGACGAGGGCCCCGATCGCGGCGGCGATATCCTCGTTCACGGCTTCGAAGCCTCGCTCCGCGCCGGTCGCGTCGCCCATGCCGCGATAGTCGAAACGGATGCACGGATAGCCTCGCGAGGCAGCGGCGCGCGCGAGCAGCACGAATTGCCGGTGACTCCCCACACGATACTGAGGACCGCCCGTCACGATCACGAGCCCGACGCTCGATGACGCGCGCGACGGCAGGGTGATGACGGCGACGAGCTCGTCGCCGGCGCATTCGACGAGTGCCGGCTTCTCGATGTAGCTCATTGCCCTCCCCCTTCGAGCGCCTTCGCGTGTGCGCGGCGCACCGAGCCGGTCGACGTCATCGGCGAAACCCATCGAGCGCGCTGATCGACGCGTCGATCAGCGCCGGTGCCGTCTCGATCTCCTGCGTCTGCCAGAACGGCGGCCCTACGCATGCCGCCGCCGAAGCCGCCACGCCTTCGCCGCGCCACGCGTCCGCAAGCCCGGCGATGGCCGCGGAAGGCCCCGAGCCTTCGGCGGAGACGATCTCGAGCATCGTGACTGCCGACGGATAGTCCTTCGGCAAGCGCAACGCCGCCGCGCCGAGCCCCGCCGCGAGGCCGGGCGAGATCGAGTAACCGGCGACCTCGACGTGCTCGCCGGCCGCGAGCGCGTCGAGCAGCGCCGATACCTTCACGCCCTCGCCCCCGTGCACCATTTGGCTTGCGGCCTTGAGACGCAAGAACTGCGTGAGATGAACGCGTCCGCTCTGCACCGGCTGCCACATCAGCAGCGGCGGCCGCTCGTTTCGTTGCGCGAGCCAGTCCGCGGCGACGAGACATCCCGCCCGCAGCGTCCAGATCGCGTTGGGCCCGGGCGATACCTCGCCGAGCGTCGACCATCCCGCCGAGACGTCGTCGAGCCAGCTCTGCCAGTCGGCATCCCCGAAGTCGCCGTCGCTGTCGCCGCAACCCGTGAGGTCGACCTGAAGCACGGCCCAGCCGGCGGACGCGAACGCCGCGGCGGCGAGCGCGACCATCCGTCTCGATTTGTTCATTTCCTCGGCGAACGGATGCACGAACAGCATCCCGCCGACGGGGGTATCGGCCGCGGGCAGCGTCAGCAGCGCGAAGCGGCGTCCGCGCGTGGTTTCGACGTGGAAAACGCGGCGGCGGATCAAGACGTGCTCGCGGCACGCTTGCCGTCGACGAACGCGACGAGCGTGCCGACCGTTTCGAACGTCGAACCGTCGAGCTCGTCGTCCTCGACGACGAAGCCGAACCGCTCCTCGAGCCCGTTGATCACGCCGACGACCGCCATCGAATCGAGCTCCGGCACGGCGCCGAGCAGCGGCGTGTCCAGGTCGAAAGACGCGGCGCGCCCTCGCAGGCTCAGCACCTCGTCGAGGACGGACAATACTTGCTCTTTGGTATCCAAGATCGAGACTCCGCTCTTACGTCGGCGGGACCAATATGCGTTATTCTCGGCCCGGCCGGTCGCAGTATTTTAGGAGTTCAGCCGTGCCTGCGCGTGACCTGATTCGCACGTCGTGCAGACGCCGCGCCGCGCGGCTGCCAGGGCGGGAGACGCCGAGTTGAAGCGAGTGCTGATGGTAGCGTACCACTTCCCTCCGCTGGCGGGCAGCAGCGGAGTCCAGCGGACGCTGCGTTTCTCGTCGTATCTGCCGCAGTTCGGTTGGGAGCCGATCGTGCTCACGGCCCACCCGCGCGCTTACTCGAGCACGAGCACCGATCAGCTCGACCAGATCGCGCCCGGCGTGCGGGTCGTACGTGCGCCGGCATGGGACACCAAGCGACATTTTTCCGTGCGTGGGCGCTATCCCGCCTTCCTCGCCCGGCCCGACCGCTGGCTCTCCTGGTGGCTCGGCGCGGTGCCGCTCGGCCTCTGGCTCATCCGCAAGCTCGGCGTTCATGCGATCTGGTCGACGTTCCCGATCGCGACCGCGCATCTGATCGGCGCCACGCTCGCGACCCGCACCGGCCTGCCTTGGATCGCCGACTTCCGCGACCCCATGGCGCAGCCCGGCTATCCGTCGGATCCCGCGACGCATGCGAGCTTCGTGCGCATCGAACAGCGCACGACGGCGCTCGCGCGGTGCTGCACGTTCACCGCGCCGGGCGCCGTCGACGAGTATGCCCGCCGTTACCCGGCGCAACGCGACCGCTTCCGACTGCTCGAGAACGGTTACGACGAGCATGCCTTCGGCGGTCTCGAGCCGGCCGGGCCGTTGAACCCGGGCCGCTTCACGTTGCTGCACAGCGGCATCGTCTATGCGGTCGAACGGGACCCGACCCAGCTCTTCGCCGCGCTCGCGCGGCTGCGCGATGAGGCTCCGCAGCATTACGCGCGCGTCGTGGTCCGCTTCCGCGCGGCGGTCAACGAGACCTTGCTCGCGGAGCTCGCGGGACGCTACGCCGTCGAGGACGCGATCGAGATCCTGCCGCGAATCGGCTACCGCGACGGGCTGCGCGAGATGCTGAGCGCGGACGCTCTGCTGCTCCTGCAGGCGAGCAACTGCAACGAGCAGATCCCGGCGAAATTCTACGAGTACCTGCGCGCGCGGCGCCCGATCGTCGCGCTGACCGACCCGGCCGGAGACACGGCCCGCGCCGCGCGCGACGCCGGTCTAGACGCGATCGCGCGACTCGACGATCCGGCCGAGATCGCCGCGCTGCTGTCGCGGGTGCTCGAATCTCCGACGCGCGGCACCCTCCCGAGCGAAGCGGCAGTCGCCGCGAAGTCCCGCCGCCGGCTGAGCGGCGACCTCGCGGCGCTGCTCGACGAGGTCGTCGCGCTCGGTGCCGACGCTCGCACGAAGGGCACGACATGCGCGACCTCCTGATCGTCTCGCTCGTCCTCGCGGGCGCGGTGCTTGCGCTCAGGCGCCCGTGGATCGGCGTCATGAACTGGACGTGGCTGTCGATCATGAACCCGCACCGCTACGCGTGGGGCATCGCGTACTCGGCGCCGCTCGCGGCGATCGCGGCCGCATCGACCTTGGTCGGCCTCGTGTTGACCAAAGAGCGACAGTCGCCGTTCCAAGGCGCGCCCGTCTGGTGGCTCGCCGCGCTCACGATGTGGATCACGCTGTCGTGGCAGTTGGGTATCGATCCCGCCGGCGACTATCCGATGTGGGACCGCGTCATCAAGATCTACTTGATGACCTTCGTCGCGCTCGCGCTGCTTCGCACCCGCTACGACATGCTCGCGTTCGCGTGGGTGACGATCGGCTCGCTCGCGGTCCTCGCGACGAAGGGCGGACTGTTCACGGTCTTGAAGGGCGGCAACTATCGCGTCTTCGGCCCGCCGTCGTCGTTCATCGCGGATAACAACGACTTCGCGCTCGCGACGGTCGTCTGCATTCCGATGATCCGCTTCCTGCAGCTGCAGGTCGAGCACCGTTGGCTGCGCCACGGCCTGACCGTCGTGATGCTGTTGTCCGCCGCGTCGGCGCTCGGTAGCCATTCGCGGGGCGGCCTGCTCGCGCTCATCGGCATGGCCGGCGTGTTCTGGCTGCGCAGCCAGCACCGGATCAAGACCGGCGCGCTGATCGCCGTCGCCGCGCTCGCGTTGCTGCCGTTCATGCCGGAGCACTGGTGGGAGCGGATGCACACCATCCGGAACTACCAGGAAGACGGCTCGGCGATGGGCCGGATCAACGCGTGGATCGTCGCGTGGCATACCGCGCAGGAGTACTTCTTCGGCGGCGGAATGAGCTATCAGCACCAGTTCCTGTTCGACCAGTACGGTCCTTACGAGAACACGGTTCGTGCCGCGCACAGCATCTACTTCCAGATCCTGGGCAATCACGGCTTCGTCGGGCTGTTCATCTACCTGATGATGTGGATCTCGGCGTTCCGCTGCGCCGGCTGGCTGCGAAAGCACGCCCGCGAGGCTCCGGAAACGAAATGGGCGGCGGATCTCGGCAGCATGGTGCAAGTTAGCCTCGCGGGTTTCGCGGTCGGCGGGTCTTTCTTGTCGCTGTCCTATTTCGATCTGCCGTACAACCTGATGGTGCTCGTCGTGCTCGCGAAAGCGTGGGTGATGCGGCGCGGCTGGGAAACCGATCCGCAGGTCTCGTTCCTGGAGTACGCGGGCATCAAGAGACCGCCGCCGAGGCCGCCCGGGATGGCCGCACCCGGGGCGTTCGGAACGCCGCCGCTCACGCCGCAGCCTGCACGGGATCACACCGCCGCGGCCGAGCCGGCCGTGCGTGTCGCTGCCACGGATACACAGGCCCGCGAGACGGGCGGCCAAGCCGCCGTCTCGCGCGGCTTGCGCGCGCCGCGCGTCGACCAGATCGCGAGGGCACGCGCCATTCTGCGCGGCAAGCCATACAAGGAGCCGGGCTGATGCACGGGCCCGAGACCGTCGCGGCGCCGGCCCGCGCCGTGCGCCGCCGCGGCACCGCCGCGAGCTCGCTCGCGCTGCGCACGCTGCTCGGCGCGTTGTCGCCGCGGGGGCCGCGCGCGCGCCTGTCGATCCTCATCTTCCACCGCGTGCTGCCGTCGCCGGATCCCCTTGCGCCGTACGAGCCCGACGTCGAGCGCTTCGACCGAATCGTCGGCTGGCTCGCCGATTGGTTCACGGTGCTGCCTCTCGGCGAAGCCGTCGAGCGGCTCAAGACCGGCAGCCTGCCCGCGCGTGCCGCGTGCATCACGTTCGACGACGGCTACGCCGACAATTACACGTGCGCGCTGCCGGTGCTGCTTCGACACGGCCTGCCGGCGACCTTCTTCATCGCCACGGGCTTTCTCGACGGCGGACGGATGTGGAACGACGAGCTGATCGAGGCCGTGCGCGCGACGCCTCACGAGCGCCTCGATCTCGAGCGGCTCGGTCTCGGCATCCTGCCGACGAGCACGGACGCCGAGAAGCGCGCCGCGCTCGCGCGCATCATTCCAGCGCTGAAACATCTTCCGCGGGACGAGCGCAAGGACGCGGTCGCCGCGGTGGTCGAGCGTTGCGGCGCGACGACCGATACCGCGCTCATGATGACGTCGGCGCAGGTGCGCGCGCTCCGCGCCGCGGGCATGGAAATCGGTGCCCACACGGTCACGCATCCGATCCTCGTGAAATGCGACGAGACGGCCGCGCGCAACGAGATCGCGCAAAGCCGGGAGCATCTGGAAGCGCTGCTCGGCGAGCGGGTAGGGCTTTTCGCGTATCCGAACGGCAAGCTCGGCGGCGACTACGCGCCGAGCCACGCTCGGCTCGTCGCCGATCTCGGCTTCGACGCCGCCGTGACGACGAACCCGGGCGCCTCGCGCGCCGGCGACGATATCTTTCAGCTGCGCCGGTTCACGCCGTGGGATCGCGAAGCGTGGCGTTTCGGCGTCAGGCTCGCGCTGAACCTGCTGCCCGCGCGGAACCGCTGAAATCCGAGCCCACCACGCGCGCGATGATCTCGTCGAGCCGCCGCAGCGCGGCCGGCCACGAGAACGAGGTCTCGGCGAGCGAGCGAGAAGCCGCCGCGAGCTCGGACCTTCGGTTCGGATGCTCGACCAGCTCGAGCACGGCACGTGCGTACTCCTCGGCCGAGTCGGCGACGAGAAGCGGGAACGGCTCGTCCACGTCGAGTCCGAGGCCGCGCACGACGCGGCGCGTCGCGACGACCGGCACACCCATCGCCATCGACTCGACGACCTTGTTCTGCATGCCGCGCGCGATCAGAAGCGGCGCGACGGTCAGCGCCGCGGGCTGCACGTACGGGCGCACGTCCGGAACCGAGCCGGTGACCTCGACGCCGTCGATCTCGGCGAGGCGCCGCACCGCGCGGCTGGGATTCGCGCCGACGATTCGAAGTCGTAAGCGGCGACGCGCGCAAACTTTCGGCCAGACCTCGCCGCAGAACCAACGCATCGCCTGCTCGTTCGGGAAGTAATCCATGCGGCCGACGAACGCCACGAGGTCGGGATCGTAAGACGGGCCCGGCGAGAAATAGTCGAGATCGACGCCGTTCGGGAACCACTCGGCGGGCGTCCCCGTCGCGTACGACTCGAACGTGTCGAGCTCGGCTTGCGAGATCGTCGTGCAGATATCGAAGCATCGTGCGAGCGCCTTCTCCGCCCGCTCGAGCTTTCTGCCTTCGAGCGCGTAGACGAGATTCGCCGGGAATCGCTTGTGGCGTGCGTAGTCGAGCCACTTCTGCGAATCCATGTCCGCAAAATCCATGATCTTCGGCACGCCTGCCGCCGCCGCGACATACGGCCCCATCGACGAGCAATGCGCGAAGACGAGATCGAAACGCCTCGAGCGCAGCAGCGCCTCGACGTCGGCCGCGAGGTCGCGCGAGTGGAAGTATGCGAACGACGACGGCCTGGGGGTCGGCGCGGCGAGCAGCATGTCGAGCGTTTTCAGGCGGTCGTCGAGCTTGCGCGTCACGACATCGACACCGAGCGCGCGCATGTGCTCGACGCCGCGCGCCTCGGCTTCCGAGCGGACCGGCGAGCACAGCGTGACACGATGTCCCTGCGCGACGAGATGCCGGACGATGTGGAGCGCGCGGATCTTGCCGCCGCCTTCCGCCGGATAGGGGAAACGGTGGCAGAGAAACAGAACGTTCACGCCGTCGCCTCGCAACGCCGCCTCAGTCCCGTGCCTGCTCGCCGAGCACGGCCGTAGGCTTGCCGTGCGCCGCGAGCGCCGCAGCGTACGCACGGCGGTAACCCGCGACGCTGCGCGTCCAGTTGCGCTCGGTCGCGACGAAGCGTCTCGCGTGGTCGGCGAACGCCGTGCGCAAGTGCGGCTCGTCGATCAGCCGCTCGAGCGACGCCGCGAGCGCGCCGACGTCGTCCGCGGCGAACAGCAGCCCCGTCTGCCCGTCGCGCACGAGCTCGCGATGACCACCGACGTCCGACGCGAGCACGAGCTTGCCCTGCGCCATCGCTTCGAGCGGCTTCAGCGGCGTGACCGTGTCGGTCAGCTTCGTGCGGCGCCGCGGATAGACGAGCGCATCGAGCGCGCGGTAGTAACGCTGCACCTCGTCATGACCGACGCGGCCGACGAAACGCACGCGCTCGTCGATGCCGAGATCGCGCGCTCGCGCGCGAAGCTTCTCCTCGTCCGGGCCGCCGCCGACGAGCACGGCGCGAACGTCGCGGCCGCGCGCGGCCGCGAGGCCGACCGCCTCGAGCAGCAAGTCGAGCCCTTCGTAACCGTAGAACGAGCCGATGAAGCCGACCGCGAGCGAATCGCCCAGCCCGAGATCGGCTCTCGCGCCCGGGTCGACGCCGTCGATCCGCTCGAAGCGCTCGATGTCGACGGCGTTGGGGATCACGGTGATCGAGTCCTCGTCGATTCCGCGGGAGCGGATCTCGCGGCGCAGACCGTCGCAGATCGTCGTGACGTGGTCCGCGCGCTTCAGCACGAACGTCTCGAGCGCCTTCGAGACTCGATAGCGCAAGCTGCCGGGCCGCGTCGTGCCGTGATCGACCGCCGCGTCCTCCCACGTCGCGCGCACCTCGTAGACGAGCGGCAGCCTCGCGCGGCGCGCGGCCCGGAGCCCGGGCAGCGCGGTCAGGATCGGCGAGTGGCAGTGGATCAGATCGGGCTCGAAACGCGCGATCGCATCCTCGAGCCGCCGCGCGGTCGCGTGCATCTGCCCGACGAGCCCGCCGCGTCCGTCGTGGCGGGTGCGCAGGAACGTGAACCCCTCGACCTCCTCCTCGTCGGCCGCGCTCGCGCCCTGCTTCGGCGTCGTGACCTGGAGCGTGCGCCAACCGAGCTTGCGTTGCTCGCGCAGGATCGCGAGCGTGCGGAACGCGTAGCCGCTGTGCAGCGGCACGGAGTGGTCGAGCACGTGCAGCACTTTCAGCGACATGACAGGATCCCGGCAGGCTCCGCGTTGCGCAGGAAAGCATCGAACATCAGGAGCGCCCAGAGCGACGCGCTGTAGTCGCGCCTTCCCGACTGATGCGCGTCGACGAGATGACGCAGATATTTCGCGTTGAACAGACCGGTCGCGGCTAGTCGCTCACCGCAGACGGCCTCGCGTAGCCGCTCGGCGAGCGGGCCGCGGAACCAGCGCGCGAGCGGCACCGCGAACCCCATCTTCGGCCGATACAGCACGTCGTGCGGCAACAAGGGCTCCATCGCCTTTTTCAGCACGTACTTGCCTTGCCCGCGGTAGTGCTTGTAGCGGCTCGGCAGCGTCGCGGACCATTCGACGAGCTCGTGGTCCATCAGCGGCTCGCGCACCTCGAGCGAATGCGCCATGCTCGCCCGATCCACCTTCGTATTGATGTCGCCGACGAGATAGGTTTTCACGTCGAGGTACTGCACGAGCGCGAGCGGGTCGTCAGTGTTCGCGCGTGCCGCATGGCGGCGGAACACGTCGACCGCGGAGTACCCGCCGAGCTCGCGGCGCATCGCGGGCGAGAAGAGCGCCTTTCGCATCGAATCGTTGAGCACCGAGACCGAGTGCAGATACGCCTCGACGGAGTCGCGGGCGAGCGCCTGGAACGTCGTCTTCGCGCGCACGAAGCGGGGTGCCCAGTCGGCCTTCGGATAGATGCGCCCGAGCAGGCCGAACACGGGCCGCCGCAAACCGAGCGGCAGCGCCGAGCGGAGCTTCTCCTCCATGAGATGCAGCCGGTAGCGCCTGTAGCCCGCGAGCATCTCGTCGCCGCCGTCGCCCGAGAGCGCGACCTTCACGCGTTTTCGCGCGAGCTCGCAGACGCGATAGGTCGGTATCGCCGAGCTGTCCGCGTACGGCTCGTCGTACAGCCTCGCCAACGTGTCGATCAGATCGAAATCGTCCGAGGCGACGGTCTCGACGTAGTGGTCCGTGCGATAGCGTTCCGCGACCGCGCGGGCGAACTCGGCCTCGTTGAATGCCGGATCGTCGAACGCGATCGAGCACGTGCTGACCGGTGACGACGAGAGCTGGGCCATGTTCGCGACGACCGTGCTCGAGTCGACGCCGCCGGACAGAAACGCGCCGAGCGGAACGTCGGCGATCATCCTGAGCCGGACCGACTCGCGAATGCGCTCGCGGAGCTCGACGACCGCGTCGTCGAACGACAGCGGGCTATCGGTAGTGAAGCGCACGTCCCAGTACGTGCTCGGCTCGCCGACCGGCTCCCCGCGCCGCACGGTCAGCGTGCAGCCCGGCGGAAGCTTCTTCGCGCGCGTGTAGATCGTGCGCGGCTCGGCGACGTAACCGAGCGCGAAGTATTCTTCGACTGCGAGAGGATCGACGCGCCGCTCGAACGCCGGATGGGCGAGAATCGCCTTGAGCTCCGAGCCGAACGCGATGAGGCCGTCGCCGAGATCCGCATAGTACAGCGGCTTCACCCCGAGCCGATCCCTCGCGAGGAAAAGCACCTCGCGCCGCCGATCCCACAGCGCGAACGCGAACATTCCGCGAAAGCGGTTGACGCACGACTCGCCCCACTCCTCCCAGCCGTGCACGATGACCTCGGTGTCGCTGCGTGTGCGGAACTCGTGTCCGAGCGCCGCGAGCTCCCGAGTGAGCTCCTGGAAGTTGTAGATCTCGCCGTTGAAGACGACGACGACCGTGCCGTCCTCGTTGTAAAGCGGCTGGCTCCCGCCCGCGAGATCGATGATGGAGAGCCGCTGGTGACCGATCGCGACTCCGGGCTCCGTGTGCACGCCCTCCTCGTCGGGGCCGCGATGCACCTGCGCGCGGTTCATCCGCCGCACGATCTCGTCGCCGAGCTCGCGCCGCCCACGCACGTCGATGATGCCCGTGATGCCACACATTCTCGTTTCGCTTTCAGCCTAGGCCCGCCGCCGCGCGGCGACGGGCCGCGAGCAACGAGTGATAGAGGCTTCGATACCGTTCCACCATTCCGTCGAGCGAGAAGCGCCGCTCGACCTCGGCTCGCGCCTCCCGGCCGTGCCGCAGCTTGAGCTCCGGCGCGTTCAAGTACTTCGCGAGCGCCGCCGCCATGCGCTCCGCGTCCCCGGCCGGAACGAGCAACCCCGTCTTGCCGTCGTCCACGAGCTCCGGATTGCCGCCCACCGCGGTCGCAACCACCGGCAACCCCGTTGCCATCCCTTCGAGGATCGTGTTCGAGATCCCTTCCGCGAGCGACGGCAACGCGAGCACGTCGAAGGTCCGCAGCAGCCGCGGAACGTCGTCGCGCTCGCCGAGAAACTCGACGACGTCGGCGAGACCTCTCGCCGCGGCGTCGCGCTCGAGATCGGCGCGCAGCGGACCGTCGCCGACGAGCCGCAGCCGCACGACGTCTCTCTTCTCCGGCTGGGCGCGCAGCAACCGGTCGACGGCCTCGATCAGCGTCGCGTGTCCCTTGATCGTCTGGAGCCGGCCGACCGCGCCGATCACGAAGCGTTCCGGTGCCGCGCCTACGGATTGCCTCTCGGCGGGCGAGAACTTGCGGTGATCGACGCCGTTGCAGATCCGCAGCACGCGTTGCCGCGCGATGCCCACGACGTCGACGAGATAGTTCTCGAGCTCCGCCGAAACCGCTACGTACTGCGTCACGAACGGAGCGTACGCGCGCCGCGCCCAACGGTGACGACGGTTCGTCCCGTCCGGGTCCGTGACGTCGCGGCCGTGCTCGCCGTGCACCCGCACCGGGACGCGCGCGGCCCACGCGGGCGCCTGCATCTCGAGCGCGGCGAGGTTGCGGGTATGCACGATCGCGGGGCGAAGGTCGCGGATCAGTCGATATACCCGTCCGAAGAGCTTGAAGCCGTGCCCCGCCGACTTGTGCAACGAGACGAGCTCGACCGGCCGCTCGATGCGGCGGCAAAACTCCGGATCGCAATCGGTGAGCGCGACGATCGCGTGCCGAAACTCGCTTTCCGGAAGCCGGTTGATCAGATTGACGACGCCATTCTCGAGCCCGCCGACGGCGAAGCGATAGACAACGTGCATGACGAGCGGAGGCCGACCGCCGGCGCCCGCCCATGACGAGTCGCCGCTCGGTCCCGACGAATCGGCCCGTTGCCGCATGCTCGTCGCCGACATCAGCCGAGATGCCGCGCGATCGGCGGTCCGAGCAGATTCGCGACCGGCAACGGCAAACGCTTCCAGATCGCGATGAACGCGGCGTACTTGGGGTTCAGCGGATTGTTCTGCGGCACGGCCTCGCGCTTGTAGAGCCGGTACTCGTACGACAGCGTGTGCGGCTCGAAGCCCCAGTTCTTCTTGAAGCTCCAAGGCCCGGTTCCTGCCTTGCTGCGACCGTAGTCGAAAACGGTGCAGCCGCGCGCGCGCGCATGCGTCATCAGCGCCCAGTACTTGAAGTCGTTCGCGGCGACACGACGCGCGTCGACATGGTCCCCCGCGTAGTACGGCAGCACCTCGTCGCGGAAGTAGAACGAAAGCACGCTCGACAGCGGCCGGCCGTCCGGCGCCGTTACCGTCAGAATCTCACAGTCGTCGCCGAAGCGCTCGCGGAGCGCGGCGAAGAATCGGCGCGGCAGCGCCGGCGTGCCGTGACGGCGCACGTTGTCCGAGTACAGGCGAAAGAAGCGCGTGACGTCCTCGTCGATCTCGGCGCACAGCCCGTGCTTGATGCCTTTGCGCACCATCGCGCGCTGCTTGCGAGGTATCGCGTTGAGGTTCGCCTCGTCGTCCGGGAGGATCTCTTTGCGGAACGTCGCGTAGAGCGTCTGCCGCGGCCAATCCTCGTGCCGCAGGGAAAGATTGCGCAGCTCGAGATACTCGACCCCGAGCTCGGCCGCGAGCTCGTCGGCGCGCGCCTCGAGCAGTGGCGCGGCCGCCGCGTCTCCGGCGATTCCGCCGTACGCGCAGAAGGGCAACGACACGAGCGCGTGCCCGAAGAGCAGGCTTCGAACCTGCGCGAGCGGCAATACCGCGACGATGTCGCCGCCGCGCTCCGCGTAGAAGTACCACGCGCGGTGACCGAGCTGCTCCTCGAGGAGCTCCGCCCACGCGGAAAGATGGAAGAACGTCGCGTCGGGGCAGACGCGCACGAACGCGTCCCAACGCTCCCGATCGCCGGGCGTCAGCAATCGGACGACGAGATCACCCGAGCTCATCGCGCGAGCTCCGCGAGCGACACGACCGGCAGATCGAGGCCGTCGAGAACCCGGCCCATCGGCGCCCAATCGAAATCCCCGAGCAGCCGCTTGAGACGCGCCTCGCAGCGACCGATGTTCGTGTAGTGCCGCAGCCTCGACACGAGGCTGCCTCGAAGTCTCGGCTGATCGACATCGACCTCCCACGGATGCAGATAGAAGACCGCCGGCGCACCGTCGCGGCTATTCACTCGGCGCAAACCCGCCTTCGTCACCTCGTACGGCAGCAGGCGAAAATAGCCGCCGCCGGCGACGGGCAGAAGCATTCGGCCGTAACGCGCCGTCGTCAGGGGAAACTCGCGTAACGGCCCGGCGTCGAGCTCGAAACGGAACGGGAAGCGCGGCGCCCCCGGCACGCCGTAGCGGTCGTGACTGATCGGGAAAATGCTCGAGTCGTACGTGAAGCCCGCGTCGGCGAGGATGTCGAGCGCCCACAGCGATTCACGCGTCACCGAATAGCTCGCCGCGCGGTAACCCTGAACGGCGACGCCGACGACGTCCTCGAGAAACTTTTTCGAGCGCAACGTTTCCTGCCGAAACACCTCGGGCCGCTGCGCGTAGACGAGCTCGTGGCTGAACCCGTGGCACGCGATCTCGTGCCCGCGCGCGTGAATCTCGCGGACGAGCCCCGGGTGGCGCTCGGCGACCCAGCCGAGGACGAAGAACGTTCCCTTCGTGCCGAATCCGTCGAGCAGGTCGAGCAGCCTGTGAGTATTGCGCTCGACGCGGGATTCGTACTCGTCCCAACGATCCCGGCGGACGGTGTCCGCGAAGGCCGAGACGTGGAAGTAGTCCTCCACGTCCACGGTGAACGCGTTCGCGATCGCTGCGCTCATCGGCGACGGCTCGGCTCCCATGCCACCATCGCTCGGACACGGTTCTCCGTGCCTTCGCTGCCGAAGTCCGCATCCCGGTCGTAACGCTCGTACTGGAGCACGAAGCGGAGCGTTCGTCCGAAGGGCCGCGAAAGATCGAGCTGCGCCTCGCGCTGCCGCGCGTCGCCGTCGAGCGACTCGAACCGCTCTTCGGTGACGCTGAGCCTGAGGCCGAGCGTCCATGTCGGCCCGAGCGGATAGCCGAGCGCGAAGCCGGCCCGCCAGCTGTCGCGCTCCGCCTCGGCGTCGGCCGCGGGCTCGACCTCCGCGCGCTCGCGCCGGCCCGAAACGTCGAAGCTCAGCGTCGCCTTGCGGCCGTCGATCGAATACACGGTCCCGAACGTTTCGACGATCCTGGGGTCTGTCGCCACGATCGCCTCGCCTTCGATACCGCGATCCGGAACGAAGCCGCTGGAGAGCTGATCGCCGGCGTCTTGGAATTCACGCCGCCCATAGACCTGCAAGCTCGAGCGCGCGGCCACGCCGCGCTCCCACGAGAACCGAACGTACGGCCCGTCCGCCTTCTCGTTGCCGTACTCGAGCTCGGTCGTGCCCACGTCGAGATCGAGATTGCCGCTCGCGAGCTGACGCGCGTAGGAGAGGTAGTAGCTCACGACGTCGTAGCGCTGCACGAGCGGATCGTCGAACTCCACGCGCCGGTCGCTGCCGGCGATGCCGAGGCGTTGCGTGCGCGACACCTGGCGGAAAAGACCGACGGTCGTCGTGACGGCGTCGCTGTCGAGACGTTCCGAACGCTGCCAATCCCGCTCCTCGTAGCGGCTGCTAACGTCGAGCGTCGTCCGCCGCCCGAGCGGCAGGAACACGTCCGGCCCGGTCATCAAGACGCGCAGGTATTGGCGGTTCAGCGGCGACGGCGCGTCGGTCGACGACTCGCGCACGGTCCCCAAGCTCGCGCTCGTCACCCAATCGAAAGCATTGGGCACGACGGCGGCCCGAAGCTCTCCCACCGCCGAGCCTTCCAGCGGCGTCGTCACCTCATCGATGTCGTAATCGCTGTACGTGATCGCGCTAGCCAAACTTCCGGTCAGCCTCGGCCGGCTCATCGCAAGGCCGGCATCGAGACCCGCTTCACGATAGGTTTCGCTTCGCTCCTCCTCGTCCCGGCCGATATTGTCGGTATAGCCGATGCCGGCGCGCACGCGAAGCATGCGTGAGCCGCCGTCGGTCTGCGCGACCGCGGCCGACGCGAGCGCGCACCAGACGACGAGACACGCCAACGCCTGTTTGGAAGTCACCTATGTCTTCTCCACTCTGTGGGGGGCGGAACCGCTACGGCTCGAGGAGTTCCCCCGCGCACCTGCGCCGTGCCGTCCGCCCGTCATTCCGCACGACGGGAGCGCCTACGATAAAGCTCGGGCCGAGGCGATGCGCCTCGCGTCCAAACGCTAACAGGTCCGGCGCACCGCTTCGATGATCAATCTCTCCATTTCAATTGGGTTTCGGACGACGCGACGAACTCGGAAAGCCGCTCGCGCGCCCGCTCGCAATCGGGTCTGCATCGAGCGGACACGGCCACCGCGGCCGCGTCCCGCCGGCCGTGCACGAGACCCGCGAGCTCGAGCAGCTTCGCGCGTAACGGCCCGGCCGCCGCTCTACCCGCGACCCAATACCAGCCCCAGATCACGCGGCGCTCGCCGGAGACGTAACCTTCGAGCTCGATCGCGTCGATTCTCTCGCCGCCGAGATCGATCTCGATGCGCCGCGACGCGACGCCGCGCCAACGCTCGCCGGCGAAGCCGTTCCCGTAGCGGATGAGACGCCGCTCCTCGTCCTGCCATTCGTAAACGGCACGATAGACGTCGACAGGCGGCACGCCGGACACGTCGATGCTCCACGTCTCGACGGCGTTGACGAAGACCGGATCCCACGGCCGCACCTCGTCGGCAAACGAAGATTCCGTCGAAACCGGCACCGAACGCCCGTTGCCGGCCTCGAGCGCGTCGACGAGCGGCGGAAGCGCGAGCAGCGCGGCGGCGACGAGCGACCCGCGAAGCACCCGCCGGCCGTCGACAGACGAACGTTCGTCGCTTCGGCCGTGCGGAGAGCGCCCCCGAACTTCGAGACGCCGAGCGAGCCATATCAACGGCAGCAGGAAGATCGCGAAGACCACCCAGCCAAAGCGAATATGCTCGACGGAAACGAGATAATGCTGCATGTCCGTCGCGTGACCCGCGAAGATGATCGTATAGACGCGGACCCAATTCGACAGCACCGCGAGCACGGCGGCGGCGACGACGAGCGCGACTCGACGCTTCACGTCGGACAAGAACGCGAGTGCCCAGAACGAGGCGAGCGCGACGCCGACGAGAAGGTACCGAAGGCCGGAGCAGTCGGCCGCGATCTCGAACGTACCGGCGGCGAGATGCACGAAGTTGCCCTCGATCAGCGCCGGCACGCCGCTCCAAGCCAGCCAGCGCGACACGGCCGCCGTCGTCAGGGCCTGCAGCGGCGGGTTCAGGACGGTCCACAGCGGCAGCGCGAAATACATCAACGTCGCCGCGCCGATGACTCGCGCTGCGGCTTCGCGTCCGGCGACGAGACCGGTGCACGCGACGAAGAGCGGCGGCAGCAGATAAACGCGCGGCACGTTGAGAAGCATCAGATCGAGAACGATCATGAGGCCGACGAGCCCGGCCACCGGCAGCGCGAACCACCAATCGGGCGCGACGCGACGTGGCGGCGCAGTGCGCCACGCGCGCCACCCGAGCCATACCGACATCGCGAGCAGCAGATGACCGTGCCCGTAGAGCCCGTGACCGCTCCACTCGTGATGCAATGCGGTCCACAGCGGGCGGAACGCGACGAGCGCGACGACGAGCACGACGGCCGCCGCCAACGCGGCAATGCGCGGGTCGGCGCCGATCGGGTCGCGAAGCGCGCCCGATCCTTCCTGCGGGGGCGGGCCGCTCAGTGCGTCACGGCGCTTTACCGACGCCATCGTCGCCAGCGCTTCTCGCGTCGCTGTAACGGTAGTCGCCGTAGCCGTAATAGCTTTCGACGAGTCCAAACCTCGCGGACTGCTGATTGAGCACACATGCGACCGGCTTCGAGCGGTCCACCTTCTCGAGCGCGGAGATGACCGCCTGCCGGGGGGTGCTGTTCGCGCGCACGACGACGACGATCTGCCCGACCTTCTCGGCGAGCACGGTCGCCTCGCTCGTCAGCAACAGAGGAGACGAATCGAACAAGATGATCCGGTTCGGATCCTGCGCGGAGATCTGCTCGCAAAGCTCCGTCATACGGCGGCTCGCGAGCAGCTCGGACGATTGAGCGTCCCGGCGACCGGCCGGCAGCAGCGAGACGCCGGGAATACTCGTCGGCATGACGACCGACTCGAACGAGAGCGTAGGATCCTTCAAGAGATCGAGCAGGCCCGGCTCGCGCTCGGCCGAGAAGAGCTGCGTGAGCTGCGGCTTGATGCAGTCGCCGTCGACGAGGACGACCGTCCAGTCACGCTCGCGGGCGATGCTCATGCAGAGGTTCACGCACGTGAACGTCTTGCCTTCGCCGGACAATGCCGACGCGACCATGATCAGGTTTCCGAGCGGCGTCACGGGTTCCCGCGTCGGATCCGCGTTGACGAGCAGCGGACGCTTGATGATCCGGTACTCTTCCCCCATCCGCTGCATCGCGGTGTCGGGCGCGAGAAGACCGTTCGCGCGCAGCGCGTCGACGTCGATCTCGATGCTACGCCCGCCGTACTTGTGGACGACGGACGACGCGCTCCGCTCGGCGATGCGCGCGATTCGCTGCGTGTTCCCGCCGTTCACCGCGGGCGCGCTCGACGCGCCGTCGGAGCGCGGCGCCGCGCCGTCGGCCGTGCCGGCTGGTCCGGCGCCCTTGTCTCGTCCCTTCGCCTGCAGCTTCGCGAGCGCTTCCTCTATCCGGCCCATCAGACCACCTGCGCGATAGAATGGATTCCCGGCCCGACGAGCTCGACCGCGACGGTTCCCGCGAAGAAGACCGTCAGCGCCAGCATGATCACGACGAAGCTCACGAACGCGAGCCTCTTCTGTCTGAGCCTGGCCGGATCGGCAACGACCTCACTGACGACGCCGAGCACCGGCAGGCCCGTGACCTCGCGCAGCACTCGCATCTCGCCGAAAACCGGCCGAATCTGGCTCAACAGGTAGCAAACTCCGCCGCCGGCGCCGAGGCCGAAGACGAAAACGGCCGCGAGCAGCACGAGCCTGCGCGGGGCGACCGGCTCGATGCCCGCGAGCGGCGGGTTGATGACGCGAAAATCGACCTGATCCGCATCCGAGGCCTTGCTCGAGAGCGCTTGCGTCTCGCGGCTGCGCACGAGCGCCTGATACTGGTCGTAAATCACATCGTAGTCTCGGTTCAGCCTCGCGAACTCCGCCTCGACCTCCGGCACCTCGTCGACTCGGGCACGAAGCTCAGCGATGCGTTGCCGACGCGTCTCGATGTCCGTGCGCAGGCCGGCGATCTCGAGCTCCGCCTCGTTCAGTCGAATTTGCAGCGACTGATATACGGGGCTTTCCTCGAGCGAGGACGAGCGGGGCCCGGAGACGCTCGCGAGACGCTCAAGCTCCTCGGCGCGCTGCGCCTCGAGCCGCTCGATCGTCGCCTGCAGAGCGATGACGTCGGGATGCTTGTCCCTGTAGCGCAGCAGCAGTCTATCGAGCTCCGCCTGCAGCTCCGCGATACGCGAATCGAAACGCGTCTCCGGCGTATCCACCGTGTCCGCGCCGCCGGGACGGTATGTCAGCGGCAGGACGGGCTCGTCGCCGCGCAGTTGCTGACGCAAGTGATCGCGCCGCGCCTCGGCGAGCACGAGCTGCCGCTCCACCGCCGCGAGCGCGTCGAGCTCTTCCTGTAGCTGCTCGAAATAGCTGCCGATGGTGCCGGGCAGCCGGCCGACGTACCGCCGCCTGAACTCGGCGAGATTCTGCTCGGCCTGCTGGAGCCGCAGCTCGTACTCTCGAATACGCTCGTCGAGGAACCGCTGTGCCGCATCGGTGTTCTCACGGTTGCCGCCGAGCGTATTCTCGATCATCGAGTTCAGCAGCGTCCGCACGACGCCGACGGCGGTCCGCCGATCGGTATGCCGATAACTGATGTTGTAGATCCGGTTGTCGGCGGCCGCCTGCACCGAATTGATTCGGATCGTCTGGCGCACCCTGTCGAGCAGCTTGTCGAAATCCTCCGACGACGTGACCGCCGCATCGAGGTTGTTGTCGCGGACGACGCGCTCGAGGTGCTCGCGGCCGAGCAGCGCTTCACGCACGTAGCTGAGCTGCGTCCCGACATCGGTCCTGACGATGCGGCCGGAAAGGTACGGCTGCAGCGCCGAGGACGCATCGACGTAGACGACGGCGTTCGCCTCGTAGACGTTCGGCTGCCAAGCCACCCACGCCCAGCCGGCAAGACAAACTATCCACGCGACGGCGGCACCGACCCAGCGGAAGCGCCAAGCGCTACGAATCTCGACGAGTATGTGGGTGACGAGCTCTTGCATTCTCGTTGGTGCTCGGCGTCAGAAAACGGCCTCGGGGATGATCAGCACGTCACCCGGCCGCATCAGAATGTTCTGGTCGAGCGCCCCGCGGTTTATGAGATCGTTGAGACGGACGCGAATTTCCCGGCGCTCGCCGTTTACCGTACGGATGATACGGCTGCGATTTCCGGCCGCGAACTCGGTCAGTCCACCGACCTCGATGAGGACGTCCATCAGCGTCATTCGATCGCGATAAGGAATCGCGCGCGGCTGCACGGCCTGACCGAGCACCCGGATCTGCTCGCCGAAAGTGCCGACGAAGTTCTGAACGATGACGCTGACCTCCGGAGTCCGGATGTACTCCGAGAGCACGGCTTCGATGTCGCGCGCGAGCTGGCTCGGCGTCTTCCCCACCGCGACGATGTCCTCGACGAGCGGGGTCGAAATGCGGCCGTCGGGACGGACGGGCACCGTCGCGTTCAGCTCGGGCTCGCGCCACACGAAGATCTGCAGCACGTCGCCTGGCCCGATCAGGTACTCGCCGCTTTCCGACGCGGACACGAACGTCGCGGCATCGCTCGGACGGGCCGGCGTGGTGCCGCAGCCCGCGAGCCACACGGCGGCGAGCAACGTGATGATCAGCTGCATGCCGGCGGCGTGCCGGCTCGGGAGTCGACTGGCTGAATGGTTCGTCATTGAAGGTTCTCGCGTCGAGTCCGGTCGTTTGTCAGGGTTGTTCTGCGCGACTCGTGGTCACCTCTTGGCGCAGCGGCGTCCCGAAGTCTAGCGCATCCGCCCGGAGGTGGACGTGACGGAATCGTGCTTTGGCGCACATTACAGCGTCTCGAGCAGCGCCTCGGCATCGGCCCGCGACGCGAAAGGTTCCGAATCCTCGAGCAGACGGCCGAGCTCGGCCTTCGCGTCCCCGACCCGACCGGCGCGCGCGAGCGCGGCGGCGTAGTGGAAGCGGATGTCGCGGGCCTCTGGCGCCGCCTCGACGGCCGCTTCGAGATGTCCAAGCCCGTCGTCGATCCGCCCGGCCTCGACGAGGATCCAGCCGAGCGTGTCCCGCACCGCGGGGTTGTCGGGCGCCGCGCGGAAGGCTCGCTCGGCGAGCGCGAGGGCGCGCGGATCCCCCGCCTCGTAGCGAAGCCAAGCGGCATTGTTCAGCGCAACCACGTTGTCCGGCCAAGACGCGAGGATGGCGTCGTACGCGGCGAGCGCTGCGTCGCTTCGGCGCAGGTCCTGGTAGAGCATCGCGAGCGTGACGCGGCCCGGCAGATGGTCCGGGTTGTCTTCGGTCCAGCCCTCGAGATGAGCGAGCGCCTCCTCCGGCCGCCCGGCGTTGCGGAGAGCGGTGACGAGACTCGCCAATACGCGATAGTCCCGCTTGCGCTCATAGGCCGCAGCGAGTGCGGGGACGGCTTCGGCGAATCGGCCCTGCGCCATGCGAGCCTCGGCTTCGAGCAAATACCCCGCCGGGTTATCCGGCTCGGCAGCCTTGAGCTCCGCGGCAACGGCGAGGGCCGCGTCGGGATTCCCCAGCCGAAGCTCGACCGCGCCGAGCGCGACCTTGACCGGCAAACCCGCGGGGCCGCTATCCGCCGCGAGCGACAGAACCCGGCGCGCCTCGGGCAAGCCGCCCGCCGAGGCTCGCACGTCCGCGAGCGGAAGCAGCGCCGCGAGCGCCACCTGGTTGTCGGGCTCGAGCTCGAGCAGCGCGCGGGCCAACTGTTCTGCCTCCGCGACGAGATCGACGTCGGGATCGTCGCGCGGCGCGAGCACCGCGAGCGCGTCATCGCCGCGACCGGCTTCGGCATAGGCTCTCGCGAGCTCGGTGCGCAGCGTGCGAGGCGCCGACCCCTCCTCGGCGAAGCGCCGCAAGCTCGCGGCGGCGCCGGCGACGTCGCCCTTCGAGAGGATCGCGCGCGCGCTCATCACCACCACGTCCGGATCCACCGGAACGCGCTCGAGCACCTCGAGGGCGGCGTCGGGCCGACCTTGACGCAATCGAGTCTCGGCGACGAGCTTCAGCAGCGCAGGGTCGTCCGGCAGCATCGAGAGCGCCTGGTTGAAGTTCAGCTCCGCCTGCCCGTAGTTGCCGAGCGCGAGATGCGCGGCGCCGAGCAACATCCGAATGCGAGGATTCCGCGGAGCCGCCGCGGCGACGTTCGCGAGTCTGTCCGCCGCGACGTCGAAGCGGCCGCGCCGATACGCAACCAGACCTTGGTAATACGCCGCCATCTCCTGGCTCGGAGAGCGAGCGGCAAACCGCGCGGCCGCAGCCTCGGCTCGATCGAGCTCATTCAGGGCGACCCGGAGCTGAACGAGCATGCCGAGCGCTTCGAGCTCCTTCGGAAGAGCGCCGTTCGGAGCGTAGAGGTCGGCAGCCGCCTCGAAGTCCGCCGCCGCGGCGGCCGTATCCCCGCGCAGCAGCCGGTAGCGGGCACGGGACGCGAGCGCATCGCCGCGCTCGATCGGGACGCGAGCGGCGTCCACGGCCCGATCGAGCAGCGATGCCGCCGCGTCGACATCGCCCCGGTTCACCGCGAGCTGCGCGTCGGCGACGAGCCTGCGGCTGCTCGGCACGTCGGACTCGAGCGAGCCCGCGACATCGAGCGCTCGGGCCGCCTCGTCGGAGCGCCCGGCCGCGATCGCCGTCTCGCCGCGGAGCAGCCAGTATCGGGCGTTCCGCGCGTCTTCGGGGACGGCATCGAGCCGTCGAGCCGCCGCATCGACGTCGCCGAGCCTGAGCAGCGCATCTGCGAGCGCCAGCATCGCGGCCGGGTCATCCGCGCCGCGCTCGAGGGCGTGCTCGAGATCGTCCGCCGCAAACCGCGCGTCTCCCGCCACGAGGGCGAGCCGGCCTCGGACCACGCGCGCGGCCAGATTCTCGGGATCGGCCTCGAGGACCGCGTTCACGCGGATCGCTGCCGCCCGGAGGTCGCCCCGCGCGAGATCGCGGTCGGCACGGACGACTTCCTCGGTGGGATCGACGCCGCAAGCCGCGGTCAGCGCCAGCACGAGCACGGCGGCCGCACGCACGATGCCCCGGGTCCTTGCCCTGCCCTTCCCCGTCCGCCCCGCGGACGTCTCGAGCGCCGGCTGGAATGTAGACGTCATACGCCGCTTCTCCACGCGATCATGCCCCTCTATCGATGGCGAGTCGTCGCCCCTTGCTGGGCCGCAACTCCACGTGCGGCGGCCGGCAAGTCCGTCTCGGCGGCGCGGGGCGTGCCGGCCGGCAGTCGAATTCGAAACGTCGTCCCGCGCCCGACCTCGCTCTCGACCTCGACGTCGCCGCCGACCGCTCGCACGGTTTCACGAACCTGATACGCGCCGATGCCCATGCCCTTGGCGCCTTTGGTGCTCACGAACGGCCGGAACAGCCGGTCACGGACGAAGGCCGCGTCCATGCCGTTACCCGTGTCGCGCACGGCGATCCATACCTGGCCCTCGTCGTTCTCGACGTCGATCGAGATGCGGCCATCGGCCGGCGTCGCGTCCTGCGCGTTGCGGATCACGTGCGTCAGAACGCTCGCGAGCTTCTCGCGGTCGATGTTCACCCACAGCGAGCCCTCCGGCATCTTGACGTCCGGCACGGGCTCGCGATCCGCGCAGCGGGAGCGCACCTCCATGATGATCTTGGAGGCGTCGCAGCGGCTTCGGCTCGGCTCGCTCTGCGCGGCGTCGCGCAGCTGATCGAGAACGCGGCGCATGCGCTCGACACCGGCGCGAATCGTCGTCATCGCGTCGTCCACGAACTCCTTGCGATGACCGAAACGTTGAGCGTTCGCGACCACGAGCTCCTGCTGCGCGACGACGTTCTTGAGATCGTGCATCAAGAAGGTCACGAGCTTGTTCACGGCCTCGAACTGGCGGGTCGCGGTGAGCTGCTCCTGCGCCAAGGCCTGAGCGAGCACGACGGCGACCTGCCGCCCGGCGGTCTTCAGGATGTCGTGGTCCTCGAAGTTCAGCGCGTCGACTTCCGGCGGCTTCGACAGCACGATGAAGCCCTGCAGGCGTCCTTGGCAGTCGAGCGGGACGATGATCGTGTCGCGCGGCAGCAGCCCGTCCGCCGGATCGCCGAACGCGTTCCCGTAACGATCGGGCTCGAGCCGATACTCCTCGCTGTCGATCACCCACCCGCGCGTCGTCAAGAACACGACGATCGGATGGATCGGATCGTAGATCGCGTCGGTGCGGTCGCTCTCGTCGAGCCATGCGACCTGCTCGTAGCGCCCGTCCTCGCCGACGATCCACAACGAGCCATGCCGGCTGCCGAGAATTCCCGCGACGCCCTCGAGACCGCTCGCCGCGAGCAGCTTCGTGTCCCCGGTGCGGCTGAGCGCGCTCGTCAGACGCAGCCACTCCTGCCGGTAATCGTATTTGTTCCGATAAAAATGTTTGACCAGGAAGACTTTCGCGCGCGCCCGGATATTCGACGCGAAAAGCGCATACACGAGGATCGCAAGCGCGGCGACGAAAAAGATGAGCTGAAGCGCGACGCCCCACTGGCCGCCGACCGCGCGAATCACGTAACCGGCGGCGCCCATCAGGAGCAGGTATGTGCCGACGGCGACGAGGCTCGCGGTGTAGAACGCGACTTGCCGCGAGACGAAAAGCTCCCGCTCCCACTCGGACAGACGCTTCAAGCCGAGCAGCACGAGCACCGCGAACGCCGCGTTCAAGAAGCCCCTGCCCTGCCACGCGAACGGAATCAGCCTGCCGACGAGGCTCGCTTGCGAGTAGACGAAGACGTTCAGCACGAAGATCCCGCCGACGGCGAGGCACAGGAACCGCAATCCGTTCCGCTGCTCCTCGCGAGCGTTTCGAAACACCTGCTCGATGCCGAGCAGGCCGATCAGATTGATGCCGAGCAGCGGGAGAAAGATGCTCTGGCTCGAGATCACGGGATAGAGCGCGCCGAGCCGGGGCAGGCCCGCGGTTCCGGTCTCGGCGACCGCCGCGACGATGCTCCACGTGCCGAACAGCAACGAAGAGGCGACCAGCAGCGTTTTCGAGCGCCGCCGGGCCGGTGCCGGCGCGACCCACGACAGGATGCTCGCCGCCCAGACCGTGCCATGGAGCACGTCGAGCGCGACGAAACCGGCGAACGGCCCTCCAAGCATGAGCAGCGTCGAGTTGCCGAATCCCCAGATCGCCGCGACCGCGCACGCGGCCGTGATCCAGGTCGCGCTACGGCCTCCCGGATGGCCGGCGACGAGCATCGCGGTCACGGCGGCACTCACGCCCCCCGCCACCGCATAGCTCGCGACACCGAACCACGACATCTCGGGTCAGCGGGCCCCCTTCCCCCAAAGGACGACCTCGACGGTCTGCAGTATGACCATGAGATCGAAGACGACGCTCTTGTGTTTCACGTAGTAAAGGTCGTACTGAAGCTTTTCCATCGCGTCGTCGTCGGACGAGCCGTAGGGATAGCAAAGCTGCGCCCAACCCGTCACGCCGGGCTTGACGCTGTGACGCTCGTGGTAATAGGGAATCTTTCGCGAGAGATCCTCGACGAATTCCGGCCGCTCGGGACGCGGCCCGACGAGGCTCATGTCCCCGCGGATGACGTTGAATAGCTGGGGCAACTCGTCGAGGCGGGTCTTGCGGATGAAACGCCCGACCTTCGTCACGCGCGGGTCGTCGCGCCCGGCCCATTTCGGGCGCCCGTCGGATTCGGCGTCCTTGACCATGCTCCGGAACTTGTAAAGCTCGAACGTCTTACCGCCGTATCCGACACGCTTCTGACGGTACAGCACCGGCGCACCGTCCTCGAGGAAAATCGCCGCCGCGACCAACACGACGACCGGCAGGCTCAGCACCGCGAGCAGCGCGGCGATGACGAGATCGAGGATGCGCGACGCGACCCGCTGCGACGGCTTGATCGAGAAGCCTTCCGAGAAGATCAGCCACGCGGGGTTCATGAGATCGACCTTGATCTTTCCCGTCTCGCGCTCGAAGAAGCCGAGCAGATCGATCACGTCGATGCCGCTGAAGCGGCACTCGAGCAACTCGCGGATCGGGAGCGTCTCGCGCCGCTCGTCCATCGCGACGACGATCTCGTCGATGTCGTGATCGTGCGCGTATCGCACGAGATTGAGGGGCGTCGAGACGACCCTTTCGTCCTGCAAGCGGCTGCGGTCGCCCGGCGCGGGAACGAATGCCACGATCTTGAACGCCCGCTGATCGCTGCGTCGACGCAGCTTCAGCAGGCTCGCCGCGCGATCTCCGGCCCCGTAGACCAGCACCCGTCTTCGGAACGCTTCGTGATCGATGAACTTCGCGAAGACGATACGCGACACGCCGAGCAAACCGAGGCTGAGCGTGCTGCTCACGAGCAGAACCGGGCCGTCGCGGCCGATCGGGTAGTAGAGCGAGACGAGCGACAAGCACACCACGGCGAAGACGAGCGCCGCGATGAGCCGCAAAGCCACGCCCTCCGGTCTGAGACGCTGCTTGGGCTGGTAGAGGCCGACCGCGGTCAAGCCCACCACGACCGCGGTGCTGAACGCGAATACCCAGGGGATGACTCGCCCTTCGGCGTCGGCGAGTTGAAGGCCGCCGCCGACCAGCAACGAGACGGCGACCGCGAAAGCGATGGCGGCGACGCCGTACTCCGCTGCTGCCAGCAACAGGATAGGAGCGTGAATGTGCTGTCCGAACAGCTTCATCCGACCGTCCCAAGACGGAAGACGGCGCGCATTGTAAGCGCGCCCGGTTACGGGCGCTTTGAATCAGTCGACGGAATGAAGCGGCCCTGCTCCTTCTCCGACGATGGCTCCTCGACGCGGCCCCGCGCGCCGGGGCCGCCGATTCCTTCTATTTATTGCTCGCGGGAGTTTACGCCGAAACGCGCGCGGCCGCAGCATCGAGCACGACGGAGTCGCCGCGCCCGATCGCGAAATAACGAAAACCCAGCCTCCGCATGAGCTTGGGGTCGTAAACGTTGCGGCCGTCGAAAATTACGGGCTCGCGCAGCGACGATTTGATCAGATCGAAATTCGGGCTTCGAAACTCGCGCCACTCGGTGACGATCGCAAGGCAGTCCGCGCCCACGACAGCGTCCTCCGCCCTGTCGCACAAGACGAGATCGGGACGATCGCCGTAGATCGCCCGGGCCTGCTCCTGCGCGACCGGATCGTAGGCCTGGACGACGGCACCGGCCTTCCACAGCGCTTCCATCAGCACGCGGCTCGTCGCCTCGCGCATGTCGTCGGTATTCGGCTTGAACGCGAGCCCCCACAACGCAACGCGCTTTCCGGCGAGATTATCGCCGTAGTAGGCCCGCATCTTCTCGAACATCACGTGCTTCTGCCGCTGGTTCACGCTGTCGACGGCGCGCAGGATCTCCGCCTTGTAGCCGGCCGACGTCGCCGAAGCGATCAGCGCGCGAACGTCCTTCGGAAAGCAGGAGCCGCCGTAGCCGCATCCCGGATAGATGAACTCGTAGCCGATCCGCGGATCCGAGCCAATGCCGATCCGCACGTGCTCGATATCCGCCCCGAGCTGCTCGGCGATATTCGCGAGCTCGTTCATGAAGCTGATCTTCGTCGCGAGCATCGCGTTCGCCGCGTACTTCGTGAGCTCAGCCGAACGAATGTCCATCACGAGCATGCGATCGTGATTTCGATTGAACGGCTCGTAGAGCGTGCGCAGCAGCTCCGCGGTACGCGGGTTGTCCGTCCCGACGATGATGCGATCCGGCTTCATGAAGTCCTCGACCGCCGCGCCCTCTTTCAAGAACTCGGGGTTCGAGACGACATCGAACTCGACCCCGACACCGCGGCGATCGAGCTCGGCCTGAACCGCCTGACGAACCTTGTCCGCCGTACCCACGGGCACGGTCGACTTCGTGATGACGATCCGGTAATCCGAGAGATGCTCGCCGATGCTGCGCGCGACCGCGAGCACGGACTTGAGGTCCGCCGCGCCGTCGCCGCCGTCCGGCGTGCCGACGGCGATGAACTGGAACAGCCCGTGCGCGACCCCCTCGGCGGCGTCCGTCGTGAACGTGAGTCTGCCCGCGTCGCGGGCACGACGGACGATAGACTCGAGTCCCGGCTCGTAGATGGGGATCTCGCCGCGATTCAGCCGCTCGACCTTGGCCGCGTCGACGTCGACGCAGACCACGTGGTTGCCGACATCCGCGAAACACGCGCCCGTCACGAGCCCCACGTAACCCGAGCCGAAGATGGTAACCCGCATGTCGTCGTTGTCCTTGTTCCGAAAATCGGGGAAGGCTACTACACGCGGCATCCGAAGTCAGGACTTACGTCGAATTACGGGGATTGCCCCGATGCCGGAACCGAACGGTTCGGGCGGTTGCGGGGCCTCCGGAGAACCGCGCAAGCCGGAAGCGACGCGGGGGAGCACATTCGAGGCTTGCGGTTCGAGCGAGACGACCGGACAATAAGCACGTCGCGGCGGGACGGCCCTGCCGTCGAACGTTCGGAAACGGGCGATTAGCTCAGCGGGAGAGCGCTCCCCTCACACGGGAGAGGTCGCTGGTTCAATCCCAGCATCGCCCACCACTCCGCTCCATCTCCATCCCTCTTCCATCCGTCGAGCTGCGGCGGCCGCTGGCCGGCCGGCTCGTTGTATATGCGGCGCTTCGCCCCAAAAAGCACGAGGCCCGCCCCGTGATGGGCGAGCCTCGCCGTGGTGAAGCCGCGAGGACCCGTGATCAGAGGATCTGCTTCGAGGCCTCGTTGGAGTAGGCGCTCTCGACGCCGGACGAATCGACGGCGGTGACCGCGAAATACCACGTCGCGGGCGTCAGGTTGTCGATCGTGTGGGTCACGCGTCCCGAGCCTTGAACCATGACCGAGTTCGTGTAGTTGCGCGACGACTTACCCCAGTAGACTCGATAACCGGCGAGATCGACCGGCGAGCCGTCGGTGCGCTGCGTGACCGGTTGCCACGTGAGCGTCGCGGAGCCCGAGGCATTCGTGACGACCTGAATGCTGAACGCCTGCAGGCTCGCCGTCGCATTGCCGTCCGTGACTCGGATGCGGATGTTCGGATACGAGCCGACGTCGGCCTCCTCCGGCGTGCCGGAAAGCCGTCCGGTCGACTCGTCGAACGACGCCCAGCTCGGTCGACCCTGGATCGAGAACGTCAGCACGTCGCCGTCAGGATCGGAAGCCGTCGGCGTGAAGCTGTAGGTCTCGCCGACGAGCACTTGCGTCGGCGGGTTCCCGCTGATCGTCGGCGCGCGGTTGCCGTCCGACGGAGGATCGTCCGGCGGATCGCTCGGGGGATCGTCCGGCGGATCGTTCGGCGGGGGATTCTGCGAAACCGGAGGATCGTTCTGCCCCGGCTGCGTCGCAGGGGCGTCATCCCCGCCGCCGCAAGCCGTGAGTGCGAGCGCGCACGCCGCGAGCATGACTGGACGCCATGTGTCGCCTCGACGAGCGACGCGCTTGAGGACTTCGAGAACCCTTTCCACGCCTGGTAACCCCGCTGTCATAGGAATGCCTTTAGACCGGTGGCTTTGCGCGTCCATCCTTTCGGAAGGACTTGCCCTTGTCAGTCGTTGCAAGTCTGCAGAGTTTCTTGACCCTCTCGCAATGTGTCGCCGTGGGGCGACGAGCTCTTGCCGGACTTGACACCAGTTGACTCGAAGAAGGGAAGGCGTTCTGTGGCGCGCGTCACAGGACCGATCACGGCTCGATCAGCTCGGGGCGCGCGAGCGCCTTCAACGATTCCACGACCCGTTTCACATCTTGTGACGCCTGTCTCGGCGCGACGAGCACCGCATCCGGCGTCTCGACGACGATGAGCTCCTCCGCGCCGACGACCGCGACGAGCCGCCGGCTCGACGCGACGTAGCAGTTGCGGCAGCCTTCGACGATCGCGTCGCCGCGCACGACGTTTCCGTTCTCGTCCTTCTCGAGGATCTCGTGTAGCGCGTGCCACGAGCCGACGTCGCTCCATCCCGCATCGAGAGGCACGACCGCGGCATTACTCGTCTTTTCCATGACCGCGTAGTCGATCGAGTCCGAAGGACACTCGACGAAGGCCGGGCCGAGACGCGTGAAATCCGTATCCGCTTCGGCCTCGGCCGCGGCCCGGCGCGCCGCGGCCGCGATCGCCGGAGCGTGCCGCTCGAGCTCTTCGAGATAGCGCCTCGCGGAGAAAACGAACATGCCGCTGTTCCATAGATACCGACCGCTCAGGACGTATTCTTCCGCGGTCGCCCGGTCGGGCTTCTCGACGAAACGTTCGAGGCGCAGCCACCGGCCGCTTTCGTCGCCGGGCTCGCCTTTCAGCAGGTAGCCGTAGCCGGTCTCCGGATGCTGCGGCACGATGCCGAACGTGACGAGATGACCGCGCTCCGCCGCATCGGCTCCGATCTTCACCGCCTCCGCGAACGCCCCCCAATCGACGATGACGTGATCGGCCGGCAGCACGACGAGGAGCGGATCCTCCTGCCCCGATGCGGCACGCGGCGATCGGCCGCCGTCTCCGGAGCCGCTCGCCGTCGCCGCGCGGCTCGCGCCGTCGTCGGCGATAGCGAGCGCGATCCAGGCGGCAACGGCGACCGCCGGCGCGGTGTTCCGCCCCGCGGGCTCGAGCACGATCGTCTGCGGCGCGGCGCCGACCGCGCGCATCTGTTCCGCGGCAAGGAAGCGATGCCGCTCGTTGCAAACGACGATCGGCGGACGCATGCGATCACCGACGCTGAGCGTCCGCAGATAGGTTTCCTGGAGCATCGTTCGCTCGCCGACCAGCGGCAGGAACTGCTTCGGCCGAAGCTCGCGGGAGACCGGCCAGAGTCGGGTGCCCGATCCCCCGCAGAGAATGACGGGTATCAACGGTCGCACTCCACCGCCTCCTCGTTTCCCGATACTCGGAGTCAGCTTAATAGACGTACGAGCGGGCCGCAGGGCCCGCGGAATGTCGCCTGGGTCGGCTCACGCGCGAGCCGCGGCATGTCTTCGTAAGCTCGCCGCCACGCGCGGCGCGGTCCGTCCGTCCCAGAGCTCGATCTCGGTGCGGACGATGCCGCGCTCGAGCGCCGCGGAGACCTCGACGTCCAGCTCCGTCGGCCGCACGAGCCGATTCGTTCCCTCGGTCACCGTGATCGGACGCTCGGTGTTCTCCCGCAACGTCAGGCACGGAATCCCGAGATAGCTCGTCTCCTCCTGGATGCCGCCCGAGTCCGTGATCGCGAGCCGGCAGCCGACGACGAGGCTCATGAACTCGATATAGGACAGCGGCTCGACGACGCGGATTCCGGCCGAGCGCCCGAGCCGCTCCGCGAGACCGAACTCGTCGAGCCTGCGGCGGGTGCGAGGATGGACCGGAAACACGAGCGGTAATCGCTCCGACACCGTGACGAGACGTTCGACGATCAGCTCCAGCCGTTCGCGCGCATCGACGTTCGACGGCCGATGCAGCGTCACGACGCCGTACGCGCGCGGCTCGAGCCCGAGCTTCGCGGCCATCCCGGCCGCCTCGATCCTCGGCCGCAGCATCTCGAACGAGTCGATCATGATGTTGCCGACGCGCTCGATCCTTTCGGCCGGCACGCCCGCCGCGAGGAGATTCGCGTCGCCGTCGGGCGACGGCGTCCACAGCAGGTCGGCGATCGAATCCGTGACGATCCGGTTGATCTCCTCCGGCATGGTACGGTCGCCGCTCCTCAGGCCCGCTTCGAGGTGCGCGACGGGGATCAGGAGCTTCGCGCCGACGAGCGCGCACGCGAGCGTCGAGTTCACGTCGCCGACGACGACGATCCAATCGGGCCGATCCTCGAGGCACACCTTCTCGTACTCGATCATCACGCGCCCGGTTTGCTCGGCATGCGTGCCGCTGCCGACGCCGAGGTGCACGTGCGGCGACGGCATGCCGAGATCGGCGAAGAACGCGTCCGACATGTTCGGGTCATAGTGCTGACCGGTATGCACGATGCGCGGGGTGCACCAGTCCCGGCCCGCGAGCTCGTGGTAGAGCGGCGCGATCTTCATGAAGTTCGGACGCGCGGCGGCAATGAGATCAACCTTCATCGATGATCGTCTCTTTCAGTGGGGACGGCGAGCGCGGCGAGCCGTAGCGGCCGCGACGGGGCGCCCCGCGTTCCGCGCGACGCCCTGCCGTATCGTAGCCGCTTCGGGCGCGCCGCTCGCGGACGCCGCTCTCACTCTCGTGCGCCGCGGGAACGGGCGCACTCGGCTCCGACGCCTTGCGGCATCACCGCGCGGCGATGTGCTCGAGGGCGCGGTCGATCCGGGCGAGCGTGCGCTCCCGGCCGACGAGCACGAGCGTCGTGCCGATGCCGGGCGACGCCGCCTGGCCGGTCACGGCGACCCGCAGCGGCTGCGCGACCTTGCCGAGCTTGAGGCCGAGCCGCTCGGCGACGCCGCCGACGGCCGCCTCGAGCGCAGACTCGGACCAGTCGTCGACCGCCTCGAGCGCCGCGCGCAGCGCCGTCAGCACCTCCCGCGCGTCGGCCGTCAGGTGTTTCTCCGCCGCCTTCTCGTCGAACGCCTCGAACTCCTGGTAATAGCAATGCGCGCGCTCGGCCATCTCGGCCATCGTCTGACTGCGCTCGCGCAGCGCTTCGACCGTGCGCTCGAGCGGAGGCCCGTCGGCGGGATCGAGCCCGCGGCGCTCGAGCTGCTCGGCGAGGAGCGGCACGAGCTCCGCCGTCGGGGTCCTCAGGATGTGCTGCTGGTTGACCCACAGCAGCTTCATCGGATCGAAGCTCGCGGCCGAGCGGCTGACCCGGTCGAGATCGAAGAGCCGGATCAGCTCGTCGAGCGTGAAGATCTCCTGATCGCCGTGCGACCAGCCGAGGCGCGCGAGGTAATTCAGCATCGCGCTCGGCAGATAACCCATCTGCCGGTACTCGAGCACGTTGACGGCGCCGTGCCGCTTCGACAGCTTCGTCCCGTCCGGACCGTGGATCATCGGCAGATGCGCGTACGCCGGCGGCTCGGCGCCGAGCGCGCGGAAGATGTTGATCTGCCGAGGCGTGTTGTTCACGTGGTCGTCGCCGCGGATGACGTGCGTGATCCGCATATCCATGTCGTCGACGACGACCGTGAAGTTGTACGTCGGCGTGCCGTCCGAGCGTGCGATGACGAGATCGTCGAGCTCGGCGTTATCGAACACGATTCTGCCCTTGACGAGATCGTCGACGACCGTCTCGCCCTCGAGCGGCGTCTTGAAACGCACGGTCGGCGCGACGTCCGCCCGCTCGCGGCCGCCGGCGCGGCAACGGCCGTCGTAGCGCGGTTTCTCGCCGCGCGCCTGAGCCTCGGCACGCATCGCGTCGAGCTCCTCGCGCGTGCAGTAGCACCGGTACGCATGTCCGCTGGCGAGGAGCCGATCGATGATCTCGCGATAGCGATCGAAGCGCTGCGTCTGGAAGATCGGCGGCGCGTCGGCGGTCAGGCCGAGCCAGTCGAGGCCGTGGATGATCGCGTCGACCGCTTCTTGCGTCGACCTTTCGCGGTCCGTGTCCTCGATGCGCAGGAAGTACTCGCCGCCGTGATGGCGCGCATAGAGCCACGCGTAGAGGGCCGTGCGGACGCTACCGATGTGGAGATAGCCGGTCGGGCTCGGAGCGAATCGGGTGCGAACTTTCACGATGTCGGAGGCTCGGGTGATACGACGTGAAGCGCGCTATTGTAATCGCTCGGCCGTCGAAGCGAGCTTCAGGCGCTCGCGCGCGCTCGACCCCCCGTCTTCCCGCCTAGGACTCTACGCCGCTCGATGCGACGGTCCCCGCCGGCCGCTCGATCAGCCGTCGATAGACGTCCGTCGCGTTCCGTCCGATCGTGCGCCAGGCGTACGCGTCCTGCACGAGCTTCCACGCGTCGCGGTCGTCGCGGATGCGCGCGACCTCCTCCGGGTGCGACGCGAGAAACTCGAGCCGCGCGGCGAGACCCTCCGCGCCGCCGTCGAAGCGCCATCCGACCGTCGCCATCTCGAGCGGCTCGAGCAGACCCGGCCGCGGCGCCACGAGAACCGGCTTGCGCTGACCCAGCGCGGACAACAGCACCCCGCTCTGCGAGATCCGTCGATGCGGCAGCACGACGATATCGGCGCGGCGCAGCGCGAGGTGCAAGTCGGCCTCGGAGACGCGCTCGTCGATCAGGAGCAGCGAAGCGTGCCGCCGGGCGGCCTTCGCCGCCATGTCCTTGAGCTCCGGGTCGACCGCGCCGATGACGATCAGGCCCGCTTTCGCCGAGGTCCGAGCGTCGAAGAGCGCCCACGCGTCGAGCAGGATGTCGAGCCCCTTGTAACGGCTCCCGCGGCCGAGAAACAAAAAGTTGAGCGGATGCTGCGCCGCGAATCGCTTCAAGGTTCGACGATGCCGCGCGCGGCCCCGGCCGTCGATCTTGATCGGTCCGTGCCGCAGCACGTGGATGCGCGATGAGTCGATACCGAATCGGGCCGCGATCTCGTCCGCCGTCTTACGATGATGAACGACGATGGCATCGACCGTGCGATAGAGCCGGGCGAGCGCCCGATGCCTCCGCCCCTCGGTGCCGTGCGGCACGACGTTGTGCGCCGTCATCGCGACGCGTGCACCCAGCGCCTTCTTGAGCAGCACGACCAGGAGCAGGTCGAGCCACGGAAGCTTGAACCATTGGAAGTGGTAAAGCGCCGCGGGTCTCGAGAAGGCATCGATCGCGAGCCGCAGCAGCGAACGCAGGTAATAGACCGCCTTCAGGACCTCCGACCGCTTGCGGTTGTAGTCGAAGATCGGAGCCGGCTCGACCGACGCGGGCACGGGCCCGTCGTAAAGGGTCGAGCAATAGAACAGCACGTCGCCGTCGAAGCCCGAGTCGAGCAGCCCGCGTAGATAGCCGAGATCGTACTTCGCGAGGCCGTGGTACGACTGCGGATCGACGTATGCGATCCGCACCGCGGCGCTCGTCGAGCTGCGCCGGCGTGCGCGACGGGCCGCGGGACGCGAGCCGTTCGCCGCCATCGCTCAACCGGCCGCGGCCCGCCCGACCGGCGCCGCGCGGCGGGCTCGCCGCGGCTCGACGGCGGCCGCGCTCAGGATATCCATCGCCATCGCGTCCATGAGCCGATCGCGCCTGTAGGCTTCCTTGAAACGCGTACGATCGAAATGCGCGGGCTCGAGCGAGCGGAGCGCCCGGGCCATCGCGTGCGCGTCGCCGGGATCGAATACCGCGGCGCCGTCGATCTCCTTCGTGATGAACTGCCGCGCGTAACCTCGCACGCCCGCGAGAATCGGCTTCCCAGTCGCCGCGTACTCGAAAACCTTCGACGGCAAGACCTTCTCGAGGGACGAAAAACCGTTCAAGTGCAGCAGCAAGTAATGCGCGCGGCGATACTCGTCCAGCAACGCGTCGCGGCTCATCGGCGGCAATAACGTCACGTTGCGCACGCCGGCCGCGGCGAGACGGGCCGCGAGCGCCTCGCGCTGACCGCCGTCACCGATGATGCGGAACGCGTAGCCGTCGCCGAGCACGCGTGCCGCTTCCGGCACGAAGTCCGTGAGCCCTTGGCCGAGCCCGATATTGCCGGCGTACACGATCGTCCGCAGGCCGTCCGACGGCGGCTCGCGGAAGTCGAACTCGAGGAACTCGCGGTCGATCCCGTTGCTGAAGAAGCTGTATGGCCGCGGCGGAAAACGGTGTCGGCAATAGTCGAGGAACGCCTCCGACACGAGATTGACGCGCGCGGCGGTCGAGAACGTCTCCCGCTCGATCCGACGCAGCACCGGCACAAGCAGCGCCTTGCCGGGAATGCGGAACATCTCGCGCACGTTGTCCAGGAACATGTCGCGCACGTCGAGGTAGAACGTCGCGCCCGTGCGCCGCGCGATCCGAGCGCCGAGATAGCCGGTGAGCAAGCGCGAGCTCGTCGCGACGACGATGTCGTAGCGCTTGCCGCGCACGGCGCGCAACGCGCGCGCGGCGAAGCCCATGAACACGACGCTCTGGTCCAGCAAGCCGCTGCGATGGAAGCCGACCGGCAGCCGCGTGACCGTGAGCGCGCCCGAGCGCTCGAGAGCACGCGCTCTCTCCGCGGCGGCGTCGCGATACGACGCGTAGCGATGCGGACGGGTCGTGAGCACGTCGACCTCGACGTCGCGCCCGCCCGCGCGCAGCAGCGCTTCGGCCAGCGCAGCCGCTCGAAACGACCCGGCGGAAAGGTCCGGCGGGTAGTAAAACGTCAAGAGGAGCAGCTTCATGCGTGCCGCGCTTCGTGGCTGCTCACGACGATCATCCTTCCGGGGCTCACGGGTCAGCCGGTAGTGTAAACGCTCGTAAGACGCGTGAAAAACGCACACGTTCCCTGTCGCCGAGAAGCTGCGGGTATCATTGCCGCGTCCGTCGCGACGCGCGGACGTTCGACAACGCACATGACCCAACGACCCGCGGAACGACCTCGCGTCGTCTTCTTCAGCATCAACGGTGCAGGGCTCGGTCATCTGAGCCGAAGCCTCGCCTATGCGCGCCGCCTGCGAGAGCGAGCCGACTCGTTCTTCTTCTCCCTCGCATCCGCCATCGACGTGATTCACGATATGGGCTTTCCGGCCGACTACTTCGTCTCGGAAGCGTGGACCCGCTCCGAAAGCAATGCGTGGGAGCGCGAGCTGCTCGTTCGATTCGGTCTGCTGCTCGAAGAAGTCCGGCCGACCGTCGCCGTTTTCGACGGAACCTGGCCCTTCCAAGGTTTCCTCGACGCTTGTGATGCATACAACGTGCCGCGCCGAGTCTGGTCGAGGCGCGGCCTGCATCGTCCCGGTCACGGCATCGTGCCGGTCGACGAGCGGCATTTCGACCTCGTGATCGAGCCCGGCGAGCTCGGCACGTCGCTCACGGTCGTCCGGCCGCGGCGGCCCGGTCGCAAAGTGAGGACGCCGCCGGTCACGCTGCTCCGCGACGATGAGCTGCTCGACCGGGACGCGGCGCGCGCCGCGCTCGGGCTCTCGAGCGAAGGCCGCCATGCGCTCCTCGCGCTCGGCGCCGGCAACCTCGGCGACCCGACGCCCGCCGCGCTCGGCCTGATCGACGAGCTCGGGCGCCGCGGCTTCGACATCGCCTGCACGCGTGCGCCGATCTCGATCAAGGACATGCCGCTGCCCGACAACGTGCGTCCGCTGACGCTCTACCCGCTCGCCCGTTACCTTCGCGCGTTCGACGTGTTCGTCGGCGCGGCCGGCTACAACACGTGCTGCGAGGTCGTGCAGTCCGGCGTGCCGAGCTTGCTCGTGCCGAACACCGTCGCGGCCGACGATCAGGCGCGCCGCGCCGCCGCGGTCGCGAAGCATGCGCGCGCCGTCGTCTCGGAGTGCCTCACCACGGACGAGCGGCGCGAAGCCGTCGACCGCCTGCTCGCGCTCGCCGCCGCCGCGCCGCCGCCGCGGCCGGCGCTCGACGGCGCGCAGCACGCCGCGGACGAGCTCTTCGCGCTCTGCGGCGCGGGGGCCGCCGCATGACGGTCGCGGACGAAACGAAACGGCTGAGGCTCATGATCGAGCGGCTCGCCGCCGAGGCCGATTCCGACCCGGTCGTCGTGCGCTACCCGCCGCGTTTCGGGCGCATGCGCCTCGGTCTCTACCGGCGCGTGCGGATCGCCGTCGGCGACGTGCTGCGCGGCTTGGGGCTTCGCGCGCGGCCCGTGCCGAAACCGTGGCGCGTGGGGCTTCGCCATGCCGAGCGCACCGAGGAGGCCGGGCCGCTCGTGCTCTGGGCGCTCGGTGCCGAGCGCGACGCGCTGCGTCGGGCGTGCCTGGCGTTCAAAGCGATCGAGCCCGAGCTTCTGCCGGAGCTCGTGCCCGTGCTCGTCACCGACGTCACGGATTTCGCGTTCTTCTCGCGGCTCGGCTGGCTCGTCGAGTACGTGCCGACGCTGCCCGCGCCGGCCGAAGGCTATGCGGCGCGCAAGACCCGTTATCTCGCTCGGCGCTACCGCAACGCACCGGTGCTGCCGTGGTCGGCCGGGCTCGAAGCCGATTTCGGCACGGAGCGCATCCGGCGGTGGATCGCGGAAAGCACGACGTCTGCCGCGACACCATGAGCTCGAAGCGGCCGACGATCCTGTTCTTCAACATCAACGGCACCGGGCTCGGGCACCTGAGCACGTGCCTCGCATACGCGCATCGGCTGCGCGAGCACGCGCGGCCGGTCTTCTTCTCGCTTGCCGCCGCCGTCGAGAAAATCCACGACATGGGATTCGAGGCGGACTACTTCGTCTCGCCCGCGTGGTCCCGTGCCGCGAACCGTCACTGGAACCGCCAGCTCGCGCTGCGCGTCGGACTGATGCTCGAGCGCGTCCGGCCCGACATGCTCGTGTTCGACGGCACGTGGCCGTTCCACGGGCTGCTGCACGCCGCGACCGCTCATGGCGTGCGGCGGCTCGTGTGGTCGAACCTCGTCCTCTACAAGGACGGCATGCGGCCGGTGCCGGTGAGCGAAAACCGCTTCGACCTCGTGATCCGCCTCGGAGAGATCGGCACGCGCTTCATGGTCGAGCGCGAAGAGCGGCCCGGACGCCGTGTCGTCGTGCCGCCGGTCACGCTGCTTCGCGACGACGACCTCCTGACGCGCGACGCCGCACGCGCCGCGCTCGGCCTCGAGCGCGGCGGCCGCTACGCGCTCTTCTCGCTCGGCCCGGGCAACTTGAAAGATATCGCCGGCATCGGCCGCGGGCTGATCGACGAGATGAAGGCCCGCGGCTTCACCATCGTCTGGACCCGCACGCCGATCACCGTCAAGGACGTCCCGCTGCCGGAGGACGTCGTGCCGATCGCGGTCTATCCCCTCGCCCGCTACATGCGCGCTTTCGACGTCTACGTCGGCGCGGCCGGCTACAACTCGTGCTGCGAGGTTCTGCAGTCCGGCGTTCCGGCGCTGTTCGTGCCGAATACGCTCGTCGTCGACGATCAGACGCGGCGCGCGGAACGGGTCGCGGAAGCCGTGCCGGCGGTGGTGTCGCCGTGCGAGACGGCGTCGCAACGCGCCGACGCCGTGTCCAGGCTGATGGAGCTGGCCGGGCGGCAAGCCTCGAGCCGGCCGCCGCTCGACGGCGCGGAGCGCGCGGCCGAGGAGATCCTCGCGCTGCTCTGACCCCCGATTGCGGCCGCGCTCGGCCCGCCGCCTATAATCGGATCAGGCGACCGCCGCGGAGGGAAAGCTTGCAGGAATCGCTCGATGGGCTGCGCCGCATGCTCGACGAGCTCGCGAACGAGTCCGACGACGAGCTCGTCGCGCGCTACACGCCGCCGCGTCCTCCGCTGCCGAAGGGCGCGTACTGGCGGCTGCGCTGGCTCGCCGCGCGCACGCTGCACGCGCTCGAGCGGCTTCGCCTGGTGCCGTCCTACCCGTGGCCGGCGGCGTTGAGGCATGCGCCGGGCACACGCCGCACGAAGCCGTTCCTGATCTGGGCCGTGGGCACGGACCGCGAGACGCTCCGTCGCGCCTGCGCCGGTTTCTCGAAGCACCCGGTCGACGGGTTTGCGCCGGTGCTCGTCACCGACGTCGCGGATTTCGCGTTCTTCTCGCGGCTCGGCTGGCTCGTCGAATATCTGCCGCGGCTCGAAGGCGACGGCGAGCCGTACGAGCGGCGCAAGGCGCGCTTTCTCGCCCGACTCTATCGCGGCGCGCCGGTATTGCCGGTCACCGCCGGGCTCGAGCTCGAGGAAAATGGGGAAAGGATTCGCCGTTGGCTGCGACAACGCGAATGACCCTCCCCGTCACGCAACTCGATCCGCGCACTCGGTTCTTCCTGTTGCTGGTGCCGCGGCTTCTGACCGGACGCGTCACGCCGATTCGGCTAGCGGGGTATGCGGAGGAGCTCGACGCGAAAGGCAGCCGCGGCCTCGCCGCGTGGTGCTGGAAGCGAACGCTCGGCGCCGCCGCCCAGCCGGACGAGGGCATGCACCGCGTGCTCCTCGATCGATGCCTCGCCGCCGGACGCTTCGATATCGCGGAACGCCTCGTGCTCGAGAGCTTCCGGCAAAGCGGCGTATTGCCGGATCTCGGTCTCGAGCTCGTCGGCAAGCTCGCCGCATGCGGCCGCTTCGACGCGGCCGAGCGGGCGCTGGCCGTGCTGCTCGACGAAGGCGGCGAGCATCTCGCGCAGCTGTCGCCCGCGCCCGCGTGGCCCGTTCCGCCGCACGCCGCGGACACCGCGTCGAAGCTTCGAGCGCTCGCCCGCGGTAAGGCGTCTCCGACACTGCGGCGCGCCCTCGACATCGAGCTCGCGCGGCTGTGCTTCTCGTTCGCCGCGTTCGGCGCGAGCGCGGCACTCTTCCAGCAGGCGAGCAACGGGTCACCGCTCGAGGACGAAGACCGCATCGCATACCTGTATGCGCTGAAGCGTCTCGATCGCCTGGAGCATGCGGAGCTCCCGCTCGCCGAGCGGGCCTGCGAAGGCTCTCCAAAGGCGATCGATCCGGACTGGCGGATGCTCGAAGCGGCGGTCGCCGCGGCGGCGGGCGACGCGAGCGCCGCGGCGCGCGCGGCGGAAGACGCGCTGCGCGGCTCGCTCGCGAGCCGCGCCGATCTCGAGGCCGTGATCGCGGACTGCCGCGCGATGCTTACTTCGATCGCGGCGCTGCGCGACCTGACCTTCCGGGGCGAGAAGGCTTCGACCGCCCCTCGCGAGACCGCACCGCGCGGTCTCCCGAAGATCTTCGTCTGCGGCTACGGCTGGTCGGGCTCGGGCGCCGTATACGACGCGCTGCTCGATTGCGCGGACCTCCGCGAGCTGCCTTCGGTGAAAACCGACCGATACATCAACGACGACACCGAGCGGGAGATGATGTTCCTTCAGGGGGCCGGCGGTCTCGGCAAGCTTTGGCGCAAAGCGCGCGACGAGGGCCGGCTCACGAAGCGCGACGTGCTCGAGCTGTTCCGTTGTCATATCGTCGGGCTCGGCGCCATCGGCCATTCCGAGCACAAATGCGCGAACGCCGGACATCAGCTGCTCGCGATGTTCGGCACCGCCTACTCCGGTGTCTTTCGCCGCATGATCGAAGCGCTGTTGCACCTGCCGGCCGAACCGCCGCTCGAAGACTTTCGTCTGATCCTGACCGACACCACCGAAGCGCTGTCCGCCGCGCTCACCGGCGCGCGCGACGAGCAGCGCATCGTGTTCAACAACGCGATCTTCGGGCCGGAGATCGACATGCTCGCGATCTTCCGCAACGCCCGCGCCGCGGTCGTCGTGCGCGATCCGCTCGATCAGTACGCGGATCGCCGTGCGCACGACATCAAGCATTGGATGACGCCCGAGCGTTTCGTGCGTTTCTATCGTGACGGTCGGAGCGCATTCGCGCGAGGCCTCGCGAAGCTCGAGGCCGAGCAGGTCGCGCGGGTCCGCGAGGTCGAGTTCGAGCGGTTCGTGCGCGACGCCCGCTACCGCGAGGACGTGCTCGCGTGGCTGCTCGACGGCCGCATCGAGCGATACGAGTCGCGCCGCTTCGACCCCGAGCGCTCGGCGGCGAATATCGGCATCCACGCGGAAAGGCTCACGGATGCGGAGCGCGACGCGATCACGAAAGGGCTTGCGCGATGGCGACGGAGCTGAGCATCGGACGGCATCCGCCGGCGCGGCGCCGCTTGGGGGCGCTCGTTCGCCGCGCGGGCGCAGCCCTGCTCTCGGCGGACCCGCTCGACCCCGCGCATCCGGCCGTCGTGGCGCTCGTCGACGTGCTGAGCAAGCTCGCGGGGACGCGCATCGCCGCCGTTGCGCCCGGACTCGCGGCGCGGACGCGCTTCGACGACGCGGCGTCGCCCACGGCCGACGGCCCGCCGCTCACGCGCCTCGATCGATCCGTCCTCACGATTGCCCATGCGTGCTGCGCGGCGGGCAAGCTCGCCCGCGCCGAAGCGCTGCTCGAAGCGCACCGGCGAAGAGTCGGCGGCCGCATGCACCCGCGTCTCATCGAACGGCTCGCCGCGGTGCACCTCGCGGCCGGCCGCGTCGAGCACGCCGAGCGTGAGCTACTCGGTGCGCTGCGCGACGGCGCCGATGCCCCGGTTCTCCATCTCGCGCTCGCCGACACCTACGTGCGGCAGGGGCGGTGGTCGGACGCGATCGTGCACTTCGAGCGCGTGCCGGATGCGGCCCGCCTGGACGGAGGATTGGGCCTCGCGGCGCGGATCGCGCGCGCCTATCGCGAGGTCGGCCGGCCGCGCGACGGGTGGGCGCTCGCATCGCGCGCCGCGGCGCTCGCGCCTCACGATCCCGAGCTCGCGCGCGAGCTCGATATCTGTGCCCGCCGCGGCGCCGATTGGCCGAATTGTCTGGTCCAGGCGGACTCCGGTGCGATCGCGGGCCGCATCGACGCCTGGGGATTTCTCGGCGGCGGCAATGCACCCCTCGTCGGGCACGTCGCGCCGGGGCTGCCGGCCGGAGTCGAGATCCAGCTACGCGTCAACGGCTTGAGCGTAGCGACGACGCGCGCGGCCGCCGTCGACGGCGCGGCTCCACGATTCGCGCTCTGCTGCGCCGAGCTCGTCGACTATCTCGGCGACGGCGATCTGCTCGACGTCGTGGCCGGAGAGAACCGCGTCGAGTTTCCGAACGGCGCGGCGTCGGTGAGGGTCCAGAACGGCATGTCGAGCCGGTTCGACGCGCTCGAGGCGAAGATTCGGCGAGGCTACGTCTTCACGAAGAACGGCCGATTCGTGCCCGGGCATACCGACGCATCGAAACGCGCGGCGCTCGACTTCTATCTCGAGGTCGCCGAGTACCTTGCGGCGCGTACCGAGTTCCCTGTATTTCCGTTCTACGGCAATCTGCTCGGCGCGATTCGCGAGAACGATTTCATCGCGCATGACGTCGACGGCTTCGATCTGCTCTTGCTCTGCCGAAGTCGAGAGCCCGCCGGCGTCAAAGCGGACCTCGAGCGCGTCTGCGCGGCGTTGCGCGAGCGCGGCTACGAGCTCGAAGCGCGACCGTGGTGCGTTTACATCCGCCCGCGAGGCGGCGGGCCGCCGCTCCTCGACATGAGCTATGGATGGTTCGACGACGCCGATACGCTCGGCGTGTCGTTCGGCTGGCGTCATACCGCCGTCCGCGGCCGGGATGCGTTCACGGCGGCGCGCTATTGCCGGATCATGGACCGCGAGGTGCGTGTGCCGGGCAATGCCGAGGCGGTCCTCGAGCAGCTTTACGGGCCGACCTGGCGCATTCCCGATCAAGGCTACGCGCCGCTCGCGAATCTGACGCGAGACATGCGATATTGGCTCACGGACGCCGAGATCGCGGCGATCACGGGCAAAGCGGCGAGATCCGCCGCGTGATCCGCGACGCGTCGCCGGAGAGAGGAATGCCGACGGTTTCGATCATCGTGCCGTGCTACAACGTCGATCGATACGTCGACGAATGCATCGAAAGCGTCGTGCGGCAACCGTACGAGCGGCTCGAGATCCTCGCCGTCGATGACGGCAGCCGAGACGACACGGTGCCGAAGCTCAGGCGCTGGGCCGAGGCCGATCCGCGGGTCGTCGTGATCGAGCAACCGAATGCCGGCGCGGGCGCGGCCCGAAACCGCGGCATCGCGCGCGCGCGCGGCGACTACCTGCTGTTTCTGGATGCCGACGATTACCTCGCGCAGGGCGCGGTCGGTAAGCTCGTCGCGGAAGCCGAGAAGACCCGCGCCGACATCACGATGGGCGCGCGCGTCAAGTTCAACGCACGGACGAGCTATGTCAGCCCGACGCACACCTTCGAGCAGTATCGGCCCGGCGTCACCGCGGCGGAGTTTCCGGCGGTCTTCGCGGTCATCGCGATCCACGGCAAGCTCTTCCGCGCGTCGTTCGTTCACAAGTATCACCTGGCGTTCCAGGAGACGCTCGGCCAGGAAGATTTCGCTTTCAGCTATATCGCGTACCACCGCGCGCGGCGCATCACCGTGATTCCGGACGCGGTCTATCACTATCGAAAGCGCGGCGGCAGCGGCGACTCGCTGACGCAAAGCCGGTTGAAGATCCCGACGCTCGTCGGGCGCTTCGTGCAGATCGAGACGACGCTCGCGCTCGCGTACGGCGTCGACGGCAAACGCACGACGCCGCATCGGCGGCCGTTCAGAACCGAGTTCGGCAAGCGGCTGATGCGCCACGTCGTGAAGCTCCGGCGCGCACCCGACGACGCGACCACGGCGGAGGCGCTCGACATGATCGCGACGTTCTCCTACCCGTATCGGCGCGAGATCGAGCGGTATTGCCCGGAAGACGTATTCGCGGTGTACAAGGCCGTGTGGAGACGCGATCTCCCGAAAGTGCGCGCCGCGCTCAAGCGGCTCGCGGCGGCGCGGGTCGAGGCGAAACCGGCGGCGAACGCATTGTGAAGACGGGTGTGCGGCATCACGATCTCGACGACGCGGGCCGCACGAACGGAGCCCTGAACGTTTCAGCGCATCTTCGCAGCCCCGAGCTCGTCGAGCGACTGCGCGCGCTCTCGGGGCGCCGGGTGCTCTTCCACCCGCTGCCGGGCGGCGCCGGCGACTCGCTGCGGCAAGCCGCGACGTATCAGCTGCTCGCCGACCTCGACATCGACTTCCGCATCCTGTCCGACACCGACGACGTTTCCGGCGAGACGCTGATCATCGGCGGCGGCGGCAATCTCGTGCCGGCGTTCTCGAGCGTGCGCAAGACGCTGCTCCGCGCCGCCGACGCCGCACGCGAGGTCATCGTCCTCCCACAGACCGTGCGCGGCAACGAGGACCTGCTCGAACGTCTCGGGCCCTCGGTCGAGATCTTCTGCCGAGACGCCGAATCCTATCTGCACGTGCTCGAGCATCGCTCGCGCGCGCATGCGCGACTCGCGCACGACATGTCCTTCTTCATAGACGTCGAACGGCTCCGCGCCGCCGCGGGCCCCGCGGCCGAAGCGCTCCTCGCGAAGCATGCGCCCGATCGGCCGTTCGCCCGCATGATGGCGGATTCGGGCCACCGCTTCTTTTTCCGCAAGACCCGCGGCCGCACGAAGCGCATTCGTCCGAAGAGCAGCGTCGACATCTCGTTGGCCTTCAAGACCGGCACGAAGCCGGGCGAGGCCGAGGTCGGCGCGCTCGCCCTGCTCATGTACCTCGACGGCGTGCAGGAGCTTCATACGGAGCGGCTCCACGTCGCGATCGTCGGCGCGATGCTCGACAAACGGGTCTATCTCTACGACGATCCGCTCAGGATCGCCGGAAGCGCGTACCGGCATTCGCTGCACGCGGACTATCCGAAGGTGCAGCTGATCGAATGAAACGGCGATGAGCTTGCTTGCACGCATTCGGGAATGGCGGCGATCACGGCGGAGCTCGGAGCCGTCCCCTCCGCTGCTCGCGCCCGCGGTCGAGGGCGGGAAGTGGACGCAGGACTGGCACCGCGGCAAGCTCCGCATACGCGCGAGCTTCCCGGGCAACGCGCCCGCGAAAGTCTCGATCCGACTTGCCGGCGAGGTCGTGCGGCAGGTTCCGGCTCCGCTCTCCGAGGACGGCACGTGCGCGTTCTCGTTTGCGTTCGGCAAGTCGTCGCTCGCGCATTTTCCGAATCCCGCGGAGCTCGCGCTCGAGATCGACGGCGCGGTCATTCCGCACGAAAGCGGCGAGCACGCGATCAGCGTCGAGGTCCCGCGCGGCGACGGCACGCTGCATCGACGGCTCCGCGAAGGCTACGTCATCGACAAGTGGGGACAGCTGAAGCTGCCGATCGCCCTCAAGCCCGAGTGGGCGGAAGCGGTGCTCGTGCTCTACGAGCGCTTCTCGGATTATCTCGACGAGCGCTTCGGCCGGCGGCCGTTCTTCATCGCAGGCACCCTGCTCGGCCTCGTCCGCGACAACGATTTCCTGCCGTTCGACGACGACATGGACGTCGGCTACTTCTCGACGCGCACGCTGCCCGAGGACGTCCGCGACGAGATGTTCGAGATGCTCAAGACGATGATCGCGGACGGCTGGACCATTCGGGTGGGTCACAATGGCGGCTTCTACAAGGTCTACGGCGACGGTGCCGATTTCGACGTTTTCCCGAGCTGGGCGTACGAGTCCCGCCTGTGGCTGCCGCAGTCGCAGTCGATGCCGGCGGGGCCCGATCTGATGCACCCGCCGAAGGCCGTCGAGTTCCGCGGTGCGCGCGTCTTCATACCGAACCGGCCTGAGGATTATCTGGCTCATCACTACGGGCCGAGCTGGCGAGTGCCCGACCCGAGCTATCTCGAGACGAAGAAACCGGGCGTGCTCAAGGTGCTCGCGCGCGCACGATTGACGGACGAGCAACGCGCTGCATTGAAGACGTTGCAGCGAAAGTAACGGCACGCGTCCCGCCCCTCGAGCGCCTCGGTATTGGCGCCGTTTCGCCGACTCGGTAACCTGGGTTCGGTCAGCCTGGAGACGTTTCGTGGGGCTACAGATCGCGTTACCGGCGCCGAAGCGTCGCACCGAGCGGGACTACCTCGACATTCTGGACGGCGAGGAGACCTGGCTGCAGCGCCGGCTCGCGCGCAAGGGCGTCGCGAAGTACGAGCCCGAGACGCTCGCGACGCTGCTCGCGCTCGCGCACGGCGACGGCAGCCGCGGCGCGTTCGTCGACGTCGGCGCGCATTTCGGGTTCTATGCGGCCGTGCTCGAGCGCCTTGCCGGAGAGTGTCTCTCCGCCGTGCATGCGTTCGAGCCGACACCCGAGACGTACGACGTCGGCTGCCGAGTTCGAGACGGCAACGGCCTGCGTTTCGAGTATCACCGCGCCGCGGTCTCGAACGAGGCGGGCGAGGCGACGTTCTATCTTTCGAGCACCGCGGAGGTCACGAACTCGCTGACCGAGGGATTCCGGCGCCCGCGCGGCGTATTACGCGTCAAGACCGTCCGGATCGACGATCTTGTCGTCGAGACCGGCATCGAGCCGTCGCTTCTCAAGATCGACGTCGAAGGCCACGAGATACCGGCGCTCGCGGGTGCTCTCGGCACGATCGAGCGATACCGGCCGGCGATCGTCGTCGAGGTGCTCGAGCGGCATCACGACGCGTTCGTCGCTTCCCCGCTGTGGCAGCGCCTCGCGGAGCTGTCGTACCGCTTCTATCACATCGCGCCCGCGGTGCCGTGGCGCTCACAGCGGAGGAATACTCTGTATCCGCGCTCGCGCGACCTCCTGCTCGTGCCGAAACGCCTCGACGGGGCGTTCTGGCAGCGCTACATGGCGTGGCGCTACGCGATCGCCTACTGCACGCCGAAGCTCCATCGCCGAGTCGATTAGCGCTTCGTCTGCGCCAAGCGCAGCTGCCGGCTCTCCACCGAAAGCGAGAAGCGAAGCTCGACGAAATCCGGACGCTTGATGCTCCACGTTCCGGCGTCGTGCTCCTCGACCTTGAACCCCGCGCGATAGAACAGCATCAGCCAGTTCTCGTACGGCAGGCAGTTGAAGTGCGTCGCGAACCAGACCCAGCGCGCGTTGTGCATCGGCACGATCACGAATAGCCGCCCGTCATCCTTGAGCAAGCGGTTGTACGCCCAAAGCTGATACAGCGGGATCAAGCTGTGCTCGAGCGTGTGCCTTGTGGTGATGAAGTCGAGCGACTTCTCCGGGAAGTGGCGCAGGATGTTGAACATGTCGTCCTGGATATGGTCGCCGTAGTCGACCGGCTTGCCGATATCGAAGTACGTGACCTTGCAGCCCTTCTCCGCGAGCTTCTTGCAGAGATACTCCGTCCCGCCGACGTCGACGCCCGTCGCCCCGGCGGGCACGCGATCGAGCAGCCATTGGCACGAGCGGGTCTTGCCGCGCGTCCAGCGGTACTCTTTCTGCGGAAAGGCCGCGCGCAGCTCCTCGAGGAAACGCTTGAAGCTTTCGAGATCCGGGTTCGACGCGCCGAATGCGGCGGGCATGGGTTCCGGCTCGTCGCTTCTCGCGGGGTCCGCCGCCGGCGCCGCCGCGTTCCGACCGGACGAGACGTTGGACTGCTTCATTGACGATTCTCGCCTCATCGTCGCCCACGCGCGACGCCATCCGAAAGCCATTCTTGCGGTCCCGCGTTTCATCGGAATCCGTGCCCACGATACTTCATCGCGTGATCTTCACGGCCACCTGGCAGTGCCTCGTTCGCCACAGGTACGCGAACCGACGCTCGTAGGCCTCGGCCCAGTCCCACAGCGCGCGGTGCTCGTCGTCGTTGCCTTTCATGAGGTACTCGTCGAACAGAATCACGGTGCCCGGCGCGATCTTGTCGTTCAGCGGATCGAGCACGTCCCGCGTCGACTGGTAGAGATCCGCGTCCATGTGGATGAACGCGAGCGGCTCGCGCAACTCGCGCGCGAACGGCGGCACGGTATCCGCGAACCAGCCCTTGTAGACGCGGGTGATCCTCTCGTCGAACTTCGGAATCTTCCCTCCGACGTCGAAATGCCCCTTCTTCCACCGATCGAACCAATCCGTGGGAAGCCCCTCGAAGCTGTCGAACAGATGCAGCAGCCGACCGGAGCTCCTGAACACGAAGTGGCTCAAGAAGCGCGCCGTGCGCCCCTTGTAGACCCCGAACTCGGCGTAATCGCCCGGCAGCTCGATATAGGGAATCGACGCGTAAATCGAGATCAACGCATAGCTCGCCCACTTCTTCTCCGGCACGTACAACGCGTCGACATGCTGCACCGGCAGGTTCGCCATGATCCGGTCGGCCGACTGCCGCTCGAGAGTGATCATGCTATTCCAGCTCCCTGCGTAGCGCATCGAGCACGTCGAGCGCACGGAGCACGTCCTCGCGAGGAATGCTCAAGAAATGCTTCAGCGACCGCTTGAGCTCGGTCGTCGAGATGTCGTGAGTCCTCTCGAGATAGACGACCTCGCAGTACTCCTTCAGAAAGTCGAACTTCCCCTCCCAATCCTTTCCGATCGCGAAGATATCGACGCCGTACGTCTTCACGTCGTCGATCTTCTGCTCCCACGACACTTCCGGGATCACGAGGTCCACGTACCGGATCGCCTCGACGATCGCGACGCGCTGCTCGAAGGGAATGAGCGTTCGCTTGCCTTTCTGCGCGTTGAACTCGTCGGTCGAGACGGCGACGATCACGCGCCCCGCCATCTCCTTCAGCCGTCTGAGGAGATTGAGGTGTCCGATATGGAACAGATCGAACGTGCCGTACGTGATGATCGTCTTCTCGGCGCTGCTCATGGGGCCCCTCGATGGCGCTCCTTACCTATTACACGATCCACACCGAGGCGGGAGGGATAGGTAGACGCCCATATTGAGCGGAGCATCCAATCATCGAGAAATTGCAAGTTTGGGAGAGAAAGCTTGATCGGATTGGTGCTGGCTGCGGGCGCCGGGCGCAGATTGGGCCCGGAGACGAACGGGATCCCGAAGACCCTGCTGCACGTTCGCGGGTCGAGCACTATTCTCGACATCGCGCTCGGCAATCTCGCGGCCGTCGGCCTCTCCGACGTCGCGGTCGTCGTCGGCTACGCGGCCGACGCGATTCGGCGACGCAAAGCCGAGCTCGAGGAACGCCACGGCGTGCGATTGGAGCTGATCTTCAACGATCGGGCTCTCGACTGGAACAACGCCTACAGCCTTTGGCTCGCACGGGAGCATTTCGCCGAGGGCGCTCTGTTGATCAACGGCGACACCGTGCATCCGCCGAGCGTCGAGCATACGTTACTCACGAACCGCGGTCCCGAGCTGCTGCTCGCGGTCGACGACGAGAAATCGCTCGCGGACGAAGAGATGAAGGTCAAGTTCGGGCTCGACGGCCGTCTCGAGGCGATACACAAATCGCTCGATCCCGCCGATGCCGATGGGGAATATATCGGCGCTTGCCTGATCGAGCCCCGCGCCGCGTCGGCGTTCGCGGACGCGCTCGAAGCCACGTGGCGGCGGGATCCTCAGCTCTACTACGAGGACGGCATCGCTGCCTTCGCCGAGCAAGGCGGCGATGTCCGCGGCGTGCCGATCGGCACCGTGGACTGGGTCGAGGTCGATGATCCCACCGACCTCGCGCGTGCGCGGATCATCGCATGCCGCTACTGACTCGGACCGTCAATGCTCCTCTGATCATCGAGATCCGACGCGGTGCTTTGCGCGATATCGCCGCGATCCTCGCGAACCGCTTGATCTCGAGCGCCGGCCGGGTCGCCGTCGTGGTCGGTCCGGGCCTCGGTGAACGGATCGTCGAGCTCGTGCGGCCGCAGCTGCCCTCCGCCGATTTCATCGCGGTAACCGGCGGCACGCTCGAATCGGCGCTGGCGCTCGGGTCGAAGCTCCAACGACGCTCCTACGATGCTGTCGTCGGCATCGGCGGCGGACGCACGCTCGATACCGCGAAATGGGCGGCCGCGCGTTACGGCCTGCCGATGGTCAGCATCGCGACGAGTCTCGCGCACGATGGCTTCGCGTCTCCGGTGGCGTCGCTCGAGCACGACGGCCGCAGATACTCCTACGGCGTTCATTTGCCGATCGCGGTCATCGTGGATCTCGAGTTCGTCGGCCGCGCGCCCGCCGCTCAGTCGCGCGCCGGCATCGGCGACGCGTTGAGCAACCTATCGGCATGCGCGGACTGGGAACTCGCACACTGCGTTCGAGGCGAGCCGGTCGACGGTCTTGCGCTCGCCCTTTCCCGGGCGGGCGCGGAAGCGCTGATGAATCATCCCGGATCGGTGCGCGACGAGAGCTTCCTGACGACGCTCGGCGAAGCGCTAACGCTCGGCGGCATCGCGATGTCGGTGTGCGGCTCGTCCCGACCCTGCTCCGGCGGCTGCCACGAGATCTCGCACGCGCTCGACGAGCTCTACGCGTGCCCCGCGAGTCATGGCGAGCAGGTCGGTCTCGGAGCGCTCTTCTGCATGTTCCTGCGCGGAGACCCGAATTTCCGCGGCGTCGCCGCCTGCTTGAGGCGTCATGGGCTGCCGCTGCGTCCCGCGGAGCTCGGGCTCACCGACGAGGCCTTCGTCCGCGCAGTTGCCCACGCGCCGAATACGCGCCCTGACCGGTACACGATTCTCGAGCATCTCGCGCTCACGCCGCGAGAGATTGCCGCGAAGCTCGAGGCCTATCTCGAAGCGCTCGCCGGCATCGCCGCCCCTATCGCCCCGATGCCCGCCCCCGCTCGGACCCGCTACGGCGCGAACGCGCGATAAAGATCGAGCACGAACGTATACCCGTCGGCCACGTCCGCGACGTTCGCATATCGGGCCCGCTCGAGGCGAATATTCATCTTGTCGAGCGCACCGGTCGAAAGGAACTGGAGCGCTTTCGCGATCGTGTTCAGATAACGGTGCTTCTCGTTCGGCGCGAACACGTTCGGCGCTTCCCAGAAGACGTCGAAATGCGGATCCGGTTGGCGCCAGCTCTTCCCGTAGTGCGCCTCGAGATACGCCTCCGGATCGTCCGGCACGTAGAACTCCCTGCCGCCGACGTTCGCCGTTCTGAGCTCGAACGGACGATCGCGCCAACGGACGAATTGCCCGCCGTGCCAGCGGCCTTCGCCGTCGCTGAAGTTGACGAAGATGTCGACGGTGATGCCGGTCACGTGCTGCAGCTTGATCAGCCGATCCTCGACCGTCCCCATCGGCAGGAAGTACGGGTTCGCGGTGAAGATCCGCCACAGATCGTCGAGCGACGCCTCCTCCTCCAGGCAACCGAAGTCCATGTCCTTGTCCCAGGACAGGAGCTCGCCTTCCCGGACGAGCCCGAGCAACGTGCCGCCCATCGGGAAGAACCGCACGCCCGAGCTCTGCGTGACCTGAGCGATATGATTCAGCACCTTCTCACCCTTGCCCGGCGAATAGGCGCCTTTCTTCAACCCGGTCTCGATGTGGTACTCGGCGCCGTTCAGCGGCGCCGCGCCGGCATGCTTCTGGCAATGATTCACGACGGCGTCTCGAGCGGTTCGCTCGCCGACCTCGATCGCGCCCGCCCGGCCGCACGCGCGGATGAACTGCGCGGACGTGCCGATCGTCAAGCCGTTCCGGGCGATGCGCATTTTCTCCTCGAGGAACCGCTCGATATCGTGCGTGCCCCGCACGAGGCGGCTGAAGAGCGTCATCAGCGACGACGTCTTGGGCGATAACGCCGCTCCGATCGTCACCGTCTCCACGGCCCGGTCGAGATCGCCCTCGATGTAGTAGCACAGCGCGAGATTGCGACAGGCCTCGATCTTCGTGGCCTGCCGATCGATCGCGGCGGAAAAGATACTCTTTGCTCGGTCGATATCGCCTCTGAATAGCGACAGCCAACCGTCCTTCATCTGCGCGTCCCGGCCGGGCGTCTTGCGCAGCAGCGCCAACGCGTCGTCCCAGCAGCCTTTCAGATAGAGGTTCTCGGCAACCCGGATCGGCACGAGCACGTTGCCGGTCGAGATCAATTGCGAGGACTTGAGGCGGTCGATCAACGGCGAATCCGCAAGCCCGCCGAGCGACACCGAATCGACGGCGTGAGGCTGCTTGATCAGCTTGTACATCGCGCCGCCCTGCCACGGATTCGTGGCCACGATGGACGCAAACTGAACTCTGCGGATGAGCTTTCTGACGAACTTCGATTCGATCACGGGCACGAAGAAGCTCCTTTCCGCTGGCGGAGCGCACGCGAGAGCGTCAAGAGTTCGCGGACGATCGCTCCGCGTGAAACGATTGTCGTCGACGCTCAACGGCTTGTCCAGGATACGGACGCGCCGACTCGTCGGTGGAGCGTGTCGCCGTCGCGCGACTGCGCTCCGCCGCGTCGTCCCGAATCGCACGGGGGCGTCGCGGATCGATGAGGCGGCGGTCCGTAAACGCACCGATGCAACCGCAAGCGCGAACGTCTCGAGGCAAGAGAGGCAGGCGCCCGTACGCATCCGCATTCTGTGCTCGGCGGCATCAAACTTGCTTTCGAGCGCAGAGGATCGTTCGACAAGAAGAAAGAAACGAAACTACATGCTGCGATATCTTCCGTCACTCGCATCGGCCGCATTGCTCGCAGCATGCGAGGGCTCGACGGATTCCTCCGCGGCATCCGATGATCGATCGCCGAACGCACGACCCTCGACTTACGACGAAGACAAGACGGAAGCCTTCCGCTTCTTGAACCAAACGACATTCGGGGCGACCGAGTCCGCGGCCGCACAAGTCATCGAAAGCGGTTACGAGGCCTGGATCGAAGATCAGTTCTCGAAGCCTGCATCGCTTCAGCTTCCGTACCTTCTGTCGCTGCCGACGCCGAATCCCGTCTCCGCGCTGCAGGCCGATCGAATCGATATCTGGTTTCGCAACGCGATCGACGGAGAAGACCAGCTCCGGCAGCGCGTCGCGTTCGCGCTCTCGCAGCTGTTCGTGGTCTCGGAGCTCGGCTCGCTGTCGAACATGCCGTACGCGTTGGCGTCCTACTACGACCTGCTCGCGGAGCACGCGTTCGGCAATTTTCGAGCGCTGCTCGAAGCCGTGACCCTGCACCCGGCGATGGGCGTCTATCTCGGCATGCTCGGGAACGCGAAGCCCGATCCGGCATCGAACAGGCAGCCCGACGAGAACTTCGCGAGAGAGCTGCTGCAGCTCTTCACGATCGGGCTCGTCGAGCTCGAGCACGACGGCACGCCGAAGCTGGACGAGCGGGGCGAGCCGATTCCGACGTACGACCAGGAGATCGTCGAGGGTTTCGCGCACGTCTTCACCGGCTGGAGCTACGCGGGATTGAGCAACTTCAGGAACCCCACGCGAACGGTCGAGCGCCAAACCAAACCGATGGCGCTCTACCCGGACTTTCACGACACCGGTCCGAAACAGCTGCTCGGCGGCGTGACGCTGCCCGCCGGGCAGACCGGAGAGCAGGATCTCCGCGACGCCCTCGACAACATCTTCCGCCACCCGAATGTCGGGCCTTTCTTCTCGAGGTTCATGATTCAACGGCTCGTCGCGAGCAATCCTTCGCCCGAGTACGTGGCGCGCGTCGCGTCTGCCTTCGACGACAACGGGCACGGCGAACGCGGAGACCTGCGCGCCGTCGTGAAGGCCATGCTGCTCGACGAGGAGGCGCGCTCCGAGAACGCGTCCGCGTATCCGGGGAAGCTGAAAGAACCGCTACTGAAGCTGACGCAGCTCTGGCGCGCGTACCACGGCAAGCCGACGGGCGAGCGATACGGCTCGAGGAGCTACTTCCGTACCCGGCTCGGCCAAGGCCCGCTGCAGGCGCCGTCGGTCTTCAACTTCTTCAGCCCGTTCTATTCGCCGCCCGGCGAGCTCGCCGACGCCGACCTCGTCGCGCCCGAGCTCGAGATCGCGACCGAATACTACTGCGCGAGATTCGTGCGCCTCCTCTACGAGCAGTGCTTCCGCGGAAACTCCGCGCCGCAGAGCACGAAGGACACGAACGTTCTGATCGATATCGACGAGGAGCTCGACATCGCCGGAGACGCCGCGGCGCTCGTCGACCGAGTCGCGCACAAGCTCCTCGGCAGCCGAATGTCCGCGTCGCTTCGTAGCGCCGCGATCGAGCTCGCGGAGAGCGTGCAGGAGCCGGCCGGAAAGGTGGCCGAAGTGATCTTCATCGTCGCAATCTCGCCCGAGTTCGCGGTGCAGACGTGACCGCCATGCAAACAGTCAGCCGCCGCGAGCTCATGGTGATGGCCGGGTCGCTCGGTCTGAGCCTGGGCGTGCCGGGCGGCCTGGCGGTCGGACAGAGCGCGCGGCTCGACGACTACAAGGCGCTCGTTTGCGTCTTTCTCTTCGGCGGCAATGATTCGTTCAACATGCTCGTGCCGCGGGGCTCCGCGGAATATGCCGCCTACGCCGCCTCGCGCGAGAACATGGCTCTGCCGCGCGACACGCTCCTGCCGATCGCGCCCGTCGGCTACGGCGCCTCCGACTTCGGTCTTCATCCCGCGATGCCCGAGCTGCGAGATCTCTTCGAGTCGGGGGCGGCGGCGTTCGTCGTCAACGTCGGCCCCTTGATCGAGCCGACGACGAAGGAGGCCTATCTCGACAAGGCCGTGCGGCGGCCGCCGATGCTCTTCTCCCACAGAGATCAGCAAACGCAATGGAACAGGCTCTACACTGGCCCGGAAAGCAAATCGGGGTGGGCCGGGCGCGTTGCGGATCTGCTGGCAGCGAGCGTCGTGCAGCAGCAGCTCATGATGAATATCTCGCTGAACGGTACCGCCGAGCTTCAGGCGGGCGACATCGAGCGCGCTTACACGATGGGCTCGACCGGACCGGCGACGTTCCCGGGCCTCGGGAGCTCGTCGCAGCGGCGGCGGCTGTTCGAGCAGCTGCTCAGAGCCCACTACGAGTCGATCTACGCGCGCGCCTACGGCGAAGTGCATCTGCGCGCGTTACGAACGATCGACTTCGTCAAGCAGGCGCTCGACCAGGCGCCGCCCCTCGCCGCGCAGTTCCCGGACTCCGAGCTCGGCGAGCAGCTCAACACCGTCGCCCGCCTCATCGCCGTCCGCGAACGGCTGGACATGAGACGGCAGATCTTCTTCACCGGGATCGGGGGGTTCGATACGCACGACGCTCAGCTCGCGCGCCATGCCAATTTGCTCGCGGACGTCAGCGCGGCGCTCGCGGCGTTCCACGAGGCGACGGTCGAGCTCGGCGTGGCGGACCGCGTCACGACGTTCACTCAATCGGATTTCGGGCGCACGCTCACATCGAACGGCGACGGCACCGATCACGGCTGGGGCGGCGTGCAGATCGTGATGGGCGGGGCGGTGCGCGGCCGCGCGCTATACGGCGAATATCCGCTGCTGGAGCTGGGCGGGCCGAACGACGTCGGCCGCGGCCGACTGATCCCGGGAATCTCGGCCGATCAATATGCCGCGACGCTCGCGCGGTGGTTCGGAGTTCCGGAAACCGATCTCGATGCGGTCGCGCCGCACCTCCGCAATTTCGCCGAGCGCGATCTCGGCTTCAT
>Ga0207873_1000124_pt1 | contig 82002 bp, 75 predicted proteins | sample BGWIniCompost_FD_187373 | JGI IMG/M metagenome (GOLD analysis project Ga0207873, IMG submission 187373) | Cellulose adapted compost microbial communities from Newby Island Compost Facility, Milpitas, CA, USA - BGW Initial Compost (SPAdes)... ... | reverse complement strand
GCGCCTCGCGCGCCGCAGTGGCCTGATGGCCGACCCGAGCGAAGCCGACTGGGCGGTCTACCAGGAGCAGCGTCGGCGCTACGGCGACGTGCTCGCCCCGTTGGAGAACGTGCCGCAGCTCACGCTCGACACCAACCGCCCATCGGCACAGGTGCTCGACGACATCCTCGCCCACATCTCGCTCAAGCAGAGGCTGTGATCCCACGGCTTGCGATCGCGGATCTTGGCGTCATCCTGAGCGCAGCGAAGGATCTCTTGCTGGGGCGACGGCATGCGCCGGAGATCCTTCGCTTCGCTCAGGATGACAGAAGCCGCGGCGGGTGGCGGGAAAAGGCCAGCGTCAGGTGGTGTGGCCCACCAGCGCCCTTAGGTGCGGGGAGGGGCGGATTGCTCCGCGAGGAGCGGCGGCTCGGCGAGCTTGATGTAGCGACGAACGCTCATGCGGTTGCGCGAGTCGTCGGCCAGGCCGAGCAGGCGCAGCAGTTCCACCTCGTCGGCCCCCTCACGGGCACGATTGACCGCGAAGGTGTCGCGGAGCGTCTGCGGCGTCACGTGCCGCTGAATCCCGGCCGCCAGTGCGACCCGCTCCACCAGCTTGTTGAGCGACTGCGGCAGGATCGGGATCAGGTAGTCCAGCGGGCCGTGCTCTTCGACGAGCCGGCGGTAGATCGCGGTGAAGGGAGCGCCCGCGGCAAGCTTCCGCTCGCGACCCCGGTGGCGCGGGTTCTCGTAGAAGACATACACGACCGGCTGCTCGGGGTCGGAGAGATCCACATGGTCGGCGCGCAACTGCAGCACCTCGCCACGTGAGAGCCCGAGGCACAGCATCAACCAGACGGCAGCGTGCGCGCGGGGACCATCCGCCTCCGCGGCTGCGAGGATACGCTCCTGCTCCTCCCGGAAGAGGGGCCGGGGCGTCTTCAGCGGGATGTGCTCGGGGTAGAACGACTCAGTCGGGTCGTGCTCCAGCACCTGCGCCTTGTCGATAAGGAACTTGAAGAAGCCCGAGACGGACGTCAGCCGGCGCTTCCGCGTGGAGCGCGTCTGGCTGTCGTCGAGAAAGAGCGCGATGTCGCGCGGGCGAATCTCGCCGATCGGCTTGGAGCCGATCAGCATCTCGAACACCGCCAGGTCGTAGCTGTAGGAGTTGACCGTGTTGCGTGGGTGTCCGGACTGCTCCAGGTAGCGGCGATACCAGTAGCGTGCGATCTCCAGGCTGGAGTCCGGCGTGAGGTCAGGGACGAGCGCGACATGCCCACGGAGCCGCCCATCGGTGCCCAGTTCGAACAACGGCGGCTGAAGCGGGCGGCGGGGTGCCTGCGCTGGGGGCGTTCCGTCCGATCGCGACATGCGGCATCCCTTCGCCTTACGCCAACGTCTCTGGTAGGCTAACCAGGACGCGATCGAATGTCAAGCTGGGTGGGGGCCGCACCGGCGTTAGCAGGATCCCACGTGGTGCGTCCGGTAACGCTTGGCCTGGTGCATCGCCGCATCGGCGCGGGCGATCAGATCGCTGGCGCAGGTGCCATCCTCGGGGAATGTCGCCAGTCCCCAGGAAACGGTGGGGAGCAACTCGGTCTTGCTGGCCTCGGCGATCGCCTGGTCGATCTCCTGCAGGCGGGCTTGTAGCGTCCAGGGGGCCATCCCGGGGACGATCAGCGCGAACTCGTCGCCGCCGTAGCGCGCCACGACATCGCCGGGCCGGACGTGGGCCGCCAGGATCCCGGCCAGGGTGCGGATGGCATCGTTGCCCTGCTGATACCCGGCCGCGTCGTTCAGCGCCTTCATCCCGTCGGCATCCAGGATCGCGATCGAAAGCCGGTTTCCGGTCTGCCGTGCCCGCTCCACCTCCTGTTCGAGGCGCTCGTGGAAGGCCCGGTAGTTGAGCAGCCCGGTCATCGGGTCGAGGTCGGCTTGACGCTTGAGCTGGTCGTGGAGATGGGCCACCTCCATAGCCTGGGCCACATAGGTGCCGATCATCTCCAGCACCTGCTGGTCGGTCAGCGAGAAGGCGGCGGCGTGCGGGCTCTCCAGGTTGATGACACCGATGCAGCGCCCGTCGATGAGGAGCGGCACCGCCAGCTCCGAGCGCATCGGCTGGTGCCCGCGCACGACGTAGCGCGGATCCTTCCTGGTGTCGGGGACATTCTGTGAGACTCCGTGGCGGGCCACCCACCCGGCAATGCCCCGGTCCTCTTCGAGGATGTAGGTACCGGAGAGGACGGTCAGGTTCGGGTACTCGCTGTCGGGCGTGACGAGCATCAGGTAGCCTCGCTCCGGGTCGCGCAGCAGAATGTCGCAGACCGAGTCGGGGAACTCGGCCTCCAACACCGAAACCAGGCGGCGCAGGAAGCGGTCAATGTCCAGCAGCGCGCTGACCTCGGCGCTGATGCGCTGGAGTAGGCCAAGGGCGCGGGCCTCAGCACCTGCCGCACGCGGCATCGGCAGCGATCCGGTCGGAGGCGGATCATCCCGGATCGGCTGGAGCGTGCCCGTCTCCAATGCCGTCAACAGGGCGTCCACGACCTGTGGGGCGAAGTGGCTCCCCCGGCAGCGACGCACCTCCGCCATCACGTCTTCCCAGCTCATCGCGAGGCGGTACGGACGATTGGACAGCATCGTCTCGAAGGCATCAGCGAGGCCCACGATCGCCGCGCCGAGGGGGATCTCCTCCCCGGCGAGCCCGTCCGGGTAGCCGTGTCCGTCGTACCGCTCGTGATGGTGCCGGATGATCGGGACGATGGGAGCGAGCGCCGGGTTGTCGGCCAGGATGCGGGCGCCCAGATCCGGGTGACGACGGATCATCGTCCACTCGTCAGCGTCGAGCTTGCCCGGCTTCTGCAAGACTCGATCGGGGATACCGATCTTGCCCACGTCGTGCAGGAGCCCGGCCAGCTCGATAACCTCCACCTCGGACGGCGGGAGCCCCATGGTCTGCGCAATCTGCCGGCTGTAGGCGGCGACACGCCGGGAGTGGTTGTGGGTGTATGGGTCCTTCGCGTCGACGGCGGCTGCGAGCGACGCGACCGAGGCACGGTAGAGATCGCGCGTCCGGTCGGCCAGAAGAGCACGCTCGAGGGCGACCGCCACCTGGTGCGCGAGGAGACGCAAGAGCGCGGTGTCCAACTCCCCAGGCGTGCGCGGCTCCGGGTGGAAGAGCGCAAGAGTCCCCAGCAGGTCGTCCTGCTCCCCGATGAGCGGGACGGACCAGACGGTGTGGAGCACAGGGAACCGCGCCGCCAGCTCAGCCGCACGGGGCCAGCGCGGATCGGCTGCCAGGTTGGTCGCCACCACCAGGTCCCGCTCGACAGCCGCCGTACCGCAGGGCGTGGTGCCGAGCGCGATGTGCTTGATCTCCTCGGCCGCGCCCGCTGGCAGGCCGGTGCTGGCCGTCAGCGTCAGTAGATTGTGGGGTCGATCGAAGAGATGCAGTACCGCGCCGCCGCTCCGGATCACGGCCGAGATTTCCTCGACCGCGACCTCGGCGATCGCCTCCGGCGTCGGTGCGCTGTTCAGCCGCCGTGCCAGGCTATGCACGCTCGTCAGAATCTCACGATGGCGGTCGGCGGCCTTCACCAGGCGCTCCTGCTCGATTGCGAGCGCCGCATCCTCCGCGAAGTACTCTGCGAGCGCGACCTGCTCCGCGGAGAACGGCTCCGCGCTCGCGCGGTGCAGGCACAACGCGCCGAGCAACTCATCCCCGACGCTGATCGGGAGCATCAAGCACCATGGGGACCGCCCGGCGCCGCTGAGGTCCGGACCGACCCAGCAGGTACGCCGCATCTCCGGATCATCCCATTCGGGCGGGAGCGGCGGCGGGACCAGATCGTCATGCCCGGCGATGACGCGTGGGTGACTGTTGTGCCCCTCTCCTTCCGTCGCGTGGACAACGACAGCCGCGGCATCGCTCCCCGTCGCCGCCGCCAGCTCACGCAACGCCCCGGCGAACAGGGACTCCAGCGACTCCCCGGCGAGCAACCCACGGACAAGCGCGGCCAACACATGTGCCCTGCACGCGCCGTATGGAGATGCACCGTTGACCCCTACCGCGTGCGTGCACGCGTGTGCGACTTGGTCCCGCACGATGCTTCGCTCCATCTCTAGATACCCTGACGGGAGTATCGGCAAAGAGACGCGCATGCGGCAGGGGCGATAAGTCATGGACTATCGGGTACCCGCGTCCTGACCTCCGCGTACGAACGATATCATCGGACGAGCGCGGCACCGTCCTCGGCCCTTGCCCGTGCTTGGCAGGCCCGGTTACGATGCAGACCACACGGCATGCCTGTTCCGACAAGGAGAGCGAGGCGCGGGTGGGCAAGGACTACGCGGGGTACAGCTTCTGGCTTGCGACATCGGGTGACGACCTGACGCCGCGGCCGCCGTTGGACGGCTCGATCGAGGTCGATGTGGCCATCCTGGGCGCCGGGTTCAGCGGACTGTGGACCGCCTACTACCTGCTCCAGCGGCAACCCTCGCTGCGCGTCGCTCTGATCGAGGCCGAGATCGCCGGCTTCGGCGCGTCCGGGCGCAACGGCGGTTGGTGCAGCGCGAGCTTCCCGTACCCGCTGGCCAAGCTCGCCCGACGGAACGGTCGCGAGGGGGCGCTGGCGCTCGTGCGAGCGATGCGCGACACCGTCGACGAGGTCGGACGGGTCGCACGTGCCGAAGGGTTGGAGATCGACTACGTCAAGAGCGGCACGCTGCTCCTGGCCCGCGGTGACCACCAACTCCCCGCGCTGCAGGCGGCGTTCCGCAGCGCGCAGGAGCTCGGGATTGCCGACGACTACGAGTGGCTCGACGCTCGCCAGGCCGCGGAGAGGATCCGGGTGACCAACGTCCGCGCGGCGTACTTCAACCCACACTGCGCCACGATCCATCCCGGCAAGCTGGTGCGCGGGCTGGCACGGGTGGTCGAGCGCATGGGCGCGACCATCTACGAGCAGACGCCGGTGACCGCCTTCGAGCCGCGTCAGGCGGGAGTACCGGGCAGCCAGCCGCGGCTGATCACGACACGGGGCGATGTGCGCGCTGAGGTGGTGGTTCTGTGCGGGGAGGCCTACCTCTCGCGGCTGCCCGGCCTGCGCCGCCAGTTGATCCCGGTCTATACGCAGATCGCGATCACCGAGCCGCTCAGCGAGGCGCAGTGGGCCGAGATCGGCTGGGCGGGACGGGAGACCGTGGCGTCGATGCGGCTGGGGGTGGACTACCTGCAGCGCACCGCCGACGGCCGCATCGCGTTCGGGGAGCGCGGCTCACCCTACCGCTTCGGCTCTCGCATCAGCGACGACGCCGATGTCTACGAACCTGCCCGCGCCGCCCTGGAGCGCATGACCCTGGAGTGGTTCCCCATGCTGCGCGGCGTGCGCTTCACCCACCACTGGGGCGGGCCGATCGGCATGCCGCGCGACCGGATGCCGACGATCGACTACAACCGCCCGACCGGGATCGCCACTGCCCGGGGCTATACCGGCCTCGGCGTCGGGACCACCAACCTGGCAGGACGGATCCTCGCCGCGCTGATCTGTGACGACGACTCCCCGCTGCGCCGCTTGCCGATCGTGGGACACCGCTCGCCCAACTGGGAGCCGGAGCCGCTGCGCTGGATCGGCACGCGCTACGTGCAGCGCACCCTGCGCAAACGGGACGAGGAGATGGAGCGCACCGGCGTCGCGCCCCGGCGGCGCTCCCTCGCCGAGCGACTCTGGCAGCGCTCATAGTCCCGCACCCCAACTCGTCGCCCTGGCCGAACAATCGTTCTCATCCTGTCCTCATGGACAGGTGACAACCGCCCATGTGTACGTATACTTAGAACAGATGATCGCATAGCAACCGGACAGCGGTGTGTCACCGCCCGAAGGGCATCCGAGAGGGGGTCTTGATGGCGACGATCCAGCCCATTCTCCATGTGCCGGACGTCGACGCCACACTGCGTTACTACCGCGACGTCCTGGACTTCACGGTGGACTACGTCCTCCCCGATGAGACTGGGCGAACGATCCACGCGGAGCTGAACTGGCGCGGCGCTGATCTGATGCTGGCACCCACCGACACGTTGTCACCGGTGGCTCGCTCGCTCCTCGGCGCCGGGGTCATCCTGTACCTGACCGACCCCAACGGGGACATCGATACCTTCTACGAGTGCGTGCGGGAGCGAGGCGCTCAGATCGTGGACCCGATCAAGACCCAGGAGTGGGGCCACCGGACCTTCACCGTCAGCGACCCCGACGGCTACCGGCTGATGTTCGCCGCGCCGGTGCAGGAGCCGGGCCCGAGCGTGGTGGCGGGCTAGTGTCGCTCACCGGCCCACCGACCGCTCAGACCGCCGCCCGGCGCTCACCGGGCAAGCGGACGCAGAGACAACCCGACGCTCGCCTCACCCCGGAGGGAGCAGCGCCATGATACCCCTCGACCCCTGGATCGCTCGTCGCCTTGCCGGAGACCGGCAGGCGGAGCAGATCCAGCGCGCGGAGCAGGAGCGTACGCTCGGCGCGGCCACAACCGGCCGGGAGCCGACGCGCTCTGCCCGGCGCTTCATTGGCGGCCTGCTGATCCAGGCCGGTGTCTGGATCGCCGGGAGGCCGCTCAACCCGGAGGTGGCTGCCGGGCGCGACCGGGTACTCCCCGCGAAGACGTGACCCGTGTCGGCGGCTTCAGGCGAGCGACCCGGAGCCGCCGGCACGGCAATCCATACGCATCGCCGGCGGTCGTCCCAGAACCCGCCGGGATCGTGCTCGGGGTGAGTGCTCTGCGGCGCTCACCCCGCCGCGGCCACCCCGCGCGCGAACCGGGCACAGGAGAAGAGGGCGATGTCGTGCGCCGTCCGGCCGTCGAGTGCCAGGTCGGCCAGCACTTCGCCGACGACGCTGGCGGCCTTGAAGCCATGGCCGGAGAAACCGCAGGCAAACACCACCTGCGAATGATCCGGGTGCCGATCGATCACCCAGTGCCGGTCGGGGGTCATCGTGTACATGCAGGTCAATGTCTGCATCACCTCGCCGCCCGCACCCGGCAGGTAGTCGTTCAGCCGCTCGCGCAGCGCCGCGACCTCTCCCGGGTCGATCTCACGGCGGATCGTCTCAGGCGTCGTTGGCTCGCCGACATCATGCCGGCCGAATTTGACACCGTGCCCCGGTAGCGCGGTGAAGGCGGCGTAGAACCCCTCCGGTACCTCCCACATCGCCCAGGGGCAGCGACCCAGTCCGAAGCGCTCCTCGTCGTCCGGCTGGAAGTGTGCGTGGACGATCCGCCACACCTCCAGCGGCACCCCGAGGCCTGACAGAAGCGAACCCGCCCACGGCCCGGCCGTGACCACCAGCCGCCCGGCGTGGTACGTTCCCTGCTCCGTCTCCACCCGTACACCGTCGCCGTCGGCCGCCCACCGTCGCACCGGCTCGGCGCAGCGCAGGTGTGCGCCGTGGGCACGCGCCAGATCCAGGTGCGCCACGACGCACGCCTCCGGGTCCATCAGCCCGGCCCCCGGCTCGTAGACCGCCATCTGCCCATCGCGCAACCGGTAGGCAGGGAAGCGGCGGTTCACCTCAGCGGCATCCAGGTACTCGTGCGGCACCCCATGCGCCCGCGCGCTGGCGAGGGTCCCACTCACCAGTTCCGTGTCGGGCGCACCGAAGCAGAGCCCGCCGGTCACGGTGAGCAGCGTCCGCCCCGACGCTTCCTCCAGCTCCCGCCACAGCGCCATCGCCCGCCGCACCAGCGGCACGTACTCCGGAGCCTCGTAGTACGCCTCCCGGTAGATCCGTGTCTTTCCGTGCGACGACCCGAACGGGTGCGGCGGCGTTTGGGCATCCAGACCCAGCACCCGCGCGCCGCGGGAGGCGAGATGGTACGCCGCCGCGCTCCCCATCGCCCCTAGTCCCATCACGATCACATCGTAGGCCTCAGATGGCCGACTCCCCATCGACGCCCACCTTCCCGCTCCGGTTCCCGGAGGATGGTCCTATCGTCACCGTCTATCGCCAGTGTGCCGACATTGTACCCGTGATACCCGACCCCGCCGTGCCAGGCTGTCCCCTTACGTGGTACCAATGGGTGGAGTGCGAGGCCCTATGCAATTGTGCAGGCGGTCGGCATGTGCCCGGGGCTGAAGCCACCGGCATCAAGCGCGGGAGACCAGGACGGGTCGCCCCCCTCTCCCAAGGTTGGGAGAGGGGTCGGGGATGAGGGCCATTCTCGGCGGATTGTGCCGGGCAGGGACGCCCGCGCGCCACGTTGCGCTACAATCCCCTCGAAACCCTCCACATTAGTTGAGGTTCGATACGGGAGGGACCGGTGGCGAAGCCGAAGTGGACCAGCACCGAGTTGACACCGGGAGAGCTGTCGGCGCGCAGTGGCGTCTCGATCTCCGCGCTCCATTTCTACGAGCGTAAAGGACTCATCCACAGCCGGCGGACGCCGGGGAACCAGCGCCGCTATCCCCGGGAGACGCTGCGCCGCGTCGCGTTCATACGGGTATCGCAGCGGGTCGGCATCCCACTGGCTGAGATCCGGGCTGCTCTGGACACGCTGCCTGAGGGCCGCACGCCCAGCCGCGAGGATTGGGAGAGACTCTCGGAGCGCTGGCGCCGTGACCTGGATCGGCGGATCGAGCAGCTCATCCGCCTGCGCGACGACCTGACCAACTGCATCGGCTGCGGCTGTCTCTCGCTCGATCGCTGCGCGCTCGCCAACCCGCGCGACCGCCTCGGCGATGAGGGCCCCGGCCCGCGCCTCCTCGCGGTTGAGGGCGACTGATTCGTCGGCCGATGCCGCGTCCGGGATCGCCGCCTACGCCGCTGCCTCCGCGCGCGGCGGGGCGAGTTGGGTGCGGTACAGCTCCGCGTAGCGGCCACCGGCCGCCAGCAGGTCGTCGTGACGGCCACGCTCCACGATCCGGCCGCCTTCCACGACGAGGATCAGGTCGGCGGCCCGCACAGTCGACAGCCGATGCGCGATCACCACCACCGTGCGCCCGGCCAGCGCGTCGGTCAGCGCCTCGGAGACGGCCGCCTCGGACGTGGAGTCCAGGTGTGCGGTCGCCTCGTCGAGGATCACCACCCGCGGGTCGGCGAGCAGCAGCCGCGCGATCGTCAACCGCTGGCGCTCACCGCCCGACAGCCGGTAGCCCCGCTCGCCGACGACGGTGTCCAGCCCGTCCGGGAGCGTCGCGACGACGTCCGCGAGCCGCGCCCGCCGCAGCGCGTCCCACAGTTCCTCGTCCGTGGCCTCGGGGCGAGCCAGGCGCAGGTTCGCCCGAACCGTGTCGTGGAACAGGTGCCCGTCCTGGGTCACCATTCCCACCGTCTCGCGGATCGACGCCGCCGACAGGTCGCGCACGTCGATCCCGGACAACCGCACCGCACCGCTGTCGACATCGTAGAGCCGAGGAATGAGCTGCGCGATGGTCGACTTCCCGGCGCCGGATGACCCGACCAGGGCGACCATCTGCCCTGGCTCGGCGCGGAACGACACGCCGTGGAGCACCTCGACCCCACCGCGCGTGTCGAGTTCAGCGACGTCTTCCAGCGACGCGAGCGATACCTTGTCTGCCGAGGGGTAGCTGAAGTGCACGTCGTCGAACTCGACGGAGACGGGGCCGTCGGGCACGCGGCGGGCATCCGGCTTCTCCTTGATGAGCGGTTCCAGGTCCAGCACCTCGAAAACACGCTCGAAGCTCACGAGTGCGCCCATGACCTCCACCCGCGCCCCGGCCAGGGCAGTAAGCGGCGCGTAGAGCCGGGTCAGCAGCAGGGCCAGCGCCACGACCGCCCCCGCGTCCAACTGCCCCCGGAGCGCATAGAAGCCGCCGAGCCCGTACACGAGAGCCAGTGCCAGCGCCGAGACCAGCGTCAGCGCCGTGATGAAGACCCACTGCAGCATCGCAGACCGGACACCGATGTCGCGCACCCGCCGGGCACGGGCTGCGAACTCGCGCGACTCCTCCTCCGGCCGGCCGTACAGTTTCACCAGCGTGGCCCCGGGCGCGGAGAAGCGCTCCGTCATCTGCTCGAGCATCGCCGCGTTGTGGTTGGCCGCCTCACGCCGGAGGTGTGCCAACCGCGTGCCCATGCGCCGCGCCGGGAGGACGAACAGCGGGAGTAGCAGTAAGGCCAGTAGGGTGATCTGCCAGGAGATCTCAACCATCACCGCGAGCGTGAGCGCCAGCATTACCAGGTTGCTGACCACGCCGGAGAGCGTGTCGCTGAACGCACGCTGGGCGCCGATCACGTCGTTGTTCAGGCGGCTTACCAGCGCGCCGGTGCGGGTACGGGTGAAGAACGCGATCGGCATGCGCTGCACATGGTCGAACACCGCAGTGCGGAGATCGAGGATCAGCCCCTCGCCGATCCGCGCCGATAGCCAGCGATTCAGGATCCCTATCCCGGCTTCCGCGACCGCGATGGCAGCGATGAGGCTCGCCAGCAGCACGACCCGGCGTGCTGATGCTCCCGCGATGATGGCGTCCACCACGCGCCCGGCGAGGATCGGGGTGGCGACCGCAAGGATCGCCAGGACCACGCTGAGGGCCAGGAACAGCACAAGCTGTCTCCGGTGAGGCCGGGCGAACGCGGCGATCCGCCGCAGCGTGGCTCGAGAGAACGGACGCCGGTCCTGCTCCGCTCGCAGCACCTTGAACAGTGAATCCCAGGCGACGGCTTCCATGTCTGTGGCTCCTCGTGAGTCGTGGGCGACGGCGGATCGGGCTCCGGCGACCCGCGCTCCGAATGGCACCAGCCGTGCCCCCACTTGAGAGGACAGCGTACGGCTCGTGCATGGAGGTCGCCGCCACACCGGCGACGACACGCACACCTTACAACCTCAACATTGGTTGAGGTCAAGGCATTCCGGATTCGAGGAAGGTTCGGAAAGCCCGTTCAGGTTACCAGCAGCCAGAGGGCGACACCGACGCCGTAGATCAGCACCACCGCCCGCAGGCGACTCGGGCTCAGCCGCCGGGCAACGCGCACGCCGAGATAGCCTCCGGTCCAACTGGCCACGGCCATCAGCGCCGCCACCGGCCAGACGACGGGCCCGAACAGGGCAAAGTACAGAGCGGACACTCCATTGATGACCACGCTGAGCAGGCCCTTCAGCGCGTTCAGCCGCTGCAGGTTGTCCCGCAGGAAAATCCCGAGGAAGGCAAGGATGAGGATCCCGAGCCCGGCAGTGAAGTAGGCTCCATAGATGGACGCCAGCAACTGCGCGCCGATCACACCCACTGAGCGCTCGCCGCTGGCGTCGTCTCCCTGGCGGCGTAGCACCCAGAGCGCCAGCCGCTCCTGCACCGCCAGGAGCGCGCAAGCGAACAGGATCAGGAACGGCACGATCTGGTCGAAGAGCCGGGCCGGGCTGGCCAGGAGGAGCACCGACCCGATCAACGACCCGACCACCGAGGTGATTCCGAGCAGAACGATGCGGTCCCGCTGGCCCTCCAGCTCGCGGCGGTATGCCAGCGACCCGCCGATGGTGCCGGGCCAGACCGCGACGGTGTTGGTCACGTTCGCGGTGATGCTCGGGTAGCCGACCGCCAGCAGCGCCGGGAAGGAGATCAGTGATCCGCCACCGGCGACGGCGTTGATCCCACCGGCGATGAAGCCGGCGCTGCCGAGCAACGCCGCCTCCCCCAGCGTCACCATGTGGCGACCATACTCATGTCATCCCCCGCCTCACCGACCCTCGCCCGACGTGCCCGCACCGGGACGCGGGACACCCTGGCATTGTCCACTGCGCACCGCTGAGTGTCCACAGCCCCGCCACGCAGCGCCACGCGCCGGAAGGGGCGTACGTATAGGGCTTCAGGGGAGAGCCGCGGCGCCTCTTTACTTGACCCCTTACGGCGTCCGGTGTAGGATACTGATGATTACGGGCGCCCCGCCGGTTCCGAGAGGCACAGGCCATCATGAAAGTATCGACGCGTGGCGAATACGGAATGCGGGCGATGGTGTCGCTAGCCCGAATGTACGGCCAGGGGCCGGTGCCGCTGGCCGCCATCGCATCCGATTCCGCCGTGCCGGCAGCATATCTCGAACAGTTGATGGGGCCGCTTCGCCGGGCGGGCCTGGTGACGAGCACGCGCGGTGCACATGGCGGTTACGAACTGGCGCGTCCACCCGCCGAAGTTCGCGTCGGCGAGGTCTACCGGGTCATGGAAGGTCCCATCGCCCCCATGGCTTGTGTCAGCGAAGACAGTGGCGACGAGGACCTCTGCCCCATCATCGACGGCTGCGCCACCCGCGCAGTTTGGATCAAGGTCCGCGACAGCATCGCCGCCGCGCTCGACTCGACGACCCTGGCCGACCTGCTGGATCAGCACGCCGCGGCGGCACGCTGACGCCCATGACCGGCGGGCTGTCGATGGCGCCTACACCCACTCAACTCCCTGCATGCTCGCAACACATCACTTAGAGGAGGGGTCCGTGAACCAGACGGACATCTATCTCGATCACGCTGCAACCACGCCGCTGGACCCTGCGGTCCTGGAGGCCATGATGCCGTATCTCACCACGCGGTTCGGCAACCCCTCCAGCATCTACGCCGCTGGCCGGGACGCCCGCGCCGGGCTCGACTGGGCTCGGGCCAGCATCGCCAAGATCCTCAACTGCCAGGCGCGTGAGATCGTCTTCACCAGCGGCGCAACCGAGGCGGACAACCTTGCCGTCAAGGGTGTCGCCTGGAAGCACCGGCTCCAGCACCCCGACCGCCCCGGTCACATCGTCACCACCGCGTTTGAGCACCACGCCGTGCTCCACAGCGTCGAGTACCTGGAGAAGTTCGGGTTCGAGGCGACATACGTCCGGCCCGGGCCCGACGGCATCGTCCGGGTCGAAGACATCGCCGAGGCCATCCGCGACGACACTATCCTGATCTCGGTCATGTACGCCAACAACGAGATCGGGACCATTCAGCCGATCGCGGAGATCGGGAAGCTGGCCCGCGAGCGCGGCATCCCGTTCCACACCGACGCGGTGCAGGCAGCCGGCTGGCTCCCGCTCGACGTCCAGGCGCTCAACGTGGATCTCATGTCGCTGTCGGCCCACAAGTTCTACGGGCCGAAGGGTGTCGGCCTCCTCTACGTCCGCCGCCAGACCCCGATCCTCTGGCAGCAGAGCGGCGGCGCCCAGGAGAACAACCATCGCGCCGGGACCGAGAACGTGGCAGGGATTTACGGCATGGCGGTCGCCCTCCAGCGCGCCGTGCAGGAGCAAGAGGCGCGCACGGCCCATGTCCAGGCACTGCGGGACCGGCTGATCGACGCGCTGCTCACCCGCATCCCCGGCACCCGGCTCAACGGAGACCGGGAGCTGCGCCTGCCCAACAACGTCAACGTCTCGTTCGAGGGCGTCGAAGGGGAGACCGTGCTCCTCAACCTCGACATGCACGGCATCGCCGCCTCCAGCGGCTCGGCCTGCACCACCGGCTCGACCGAGCCGAGCCACGTGCTCACGGCGATCGGACTGCCCCCGGCGCTCGCCACCAGCAGCATCCGGCTCACCCTCGGCAAGGACAACACCGCCGAGGAGATCGACCGCGCCGTCGAGGTGCTGGCCGACACGGTCGCCCGCCTGCGCAAGATGGCCGTCGTTTCGGCCGACTGAGCCGCCAGCGGCTCGCAGGAGCGCCCGCACCGTGCCGGCTCACGTTTGGGACACGACCGGAGCCGACACGATGCGGGCGTTTTAGTGCCCACACGATTGGACACGCATGTACCAGCGAGACTACCTGCTCCGCCTGATCGCCCAGATGACGGAGGTCCTCGCCGTCGTGCTGCGGCTGAGGCGGCGCGGGGAACCGGAGCAGGCGCAGGCACTGATCGATCAGACCATGGGGCGCCTCGTCGGACTCCATCTCGCCGACGCCGATAGCCTCGACGCCGAGCAGATCGCCAGCCTCCTCCGCGTCGTCAAGGCCGATCACCCCGGCCCGCCAACGGTCGCCGAGCAACTGACCGTGATCGCGACACTCTTGCATGAGTCTGCGGACCTGCGGACGCCCGACTGGACCTTCGAGCGGGAGTACGCCCGCCGCGTCAAGGCGCTCATGCTGTACCTGATCGTGCTCCGCGATGAGGAGCCGGACTCGGCCCAGGCGATCGAAGGGGTCGACACCGTGCTCCGTGCGCTGGACGGCTACGAGTTGCCGGGAAGGGTGCGCGACGAGCTGTGGCAGCACTTCGCGCGGCGCGGGCAGTACGCCCGGGCGGAGGACTGGTTGTTCACGCTGGTCGACGACCCGGAGGCGCCGGATGACATCCTCGAGCGCGGGATGGCCTTCTATATGCGACTATGTGAGCTAAGTGACGCAGACCTGGAGGCCGGGAATCTCCCCCGGGACGAGGTTGACACCGGCCTGGCCGAGCTGCGAGCCATCGCGGCTCGGGCCATGCCCGGCAAGGGCGAGGCAGAAGGAGGTGACGCATGAGCCCAAACCGGCTGGAGGGGAAGGTCGCGATCGTGACCGGTGCCGCCAAGGGCATCGGCAAAGGGATCGCGCGCGTGCTGGCGGCGGAGGGCGCCAAGGTCGTTATCGCGGATGTCGATGAAGCACGAGGGATGGCGACGGCGGAGGAACTCCGGCAAGCCGGGCACGAGGTTGACTTCATCCGCACCGACGTCACGAAGCGGTCGGACGCCGAGGCGATGGCGAGCTTCGCGGTGAGCCGTTTCGGCGGGCTCCACATCCTCTGTGCCAACGCCGGGATCTTCCCGTCGGCTCGGATCGAAGACATGACCGAGGCCGACTGGGACCTGGTGCACAACATCAACCTCAAGGGCACCTTCTTCACCGTCCAGGCTTGCCTGCCCCACATGCGGCAGCAGCGCTACGGGAAGATCGTCGTCACCTCTTCGATCACCGGGCCGGTCACCGGATTCCCTGGCTGGGCTCACTACGGGGCCAGCAAGGCGGGCCAGATGGGGTTCATCCGGACGCTGGCCATCGAGGTCGCGCGCGACAACATCACGGTCAACGCCGTGCAGCCCGGCAACATCCGCACCGAGGGCATGGAGGATGTCGGGGAGGAATACATCCGCCAGGCCGAGGCCGTCATCCCGATGGGGCGGCTGGGCACCCCGGAGGATGTCGCCTACGCCGTGCTCTTCCTGGCCAGCGACGAGTCGAACTACATCACCGGCCATGCCATCGTCGTGGACGGCGGCCAGATCCTGCCGGAGTCACCGATGGCCCTCTCCTGAGGGGCGCGGGCATCGCACGGTGCTTGGCCCGGGCGCGTTGGGGAGCTCATCCCTCGTCCTCGGGCCCTGGCAGGTCGTCGGGAGGAGGTGGTAGCTCGGCGAGGCTGCCGAGGCCGAAGAAGCGCAGGAACTCGGTGGTGGTGCCGTACTGGATCGGGTTGCCCGGCGCCTGGAGCCGGCCGACCGGCTCGATCAGGCCACGCGCGAGCAGGGTCTGAAGCACGCCGCTGGAATCGACGCCGCGGATGGTATCAATCTCGCCGCGCGTGATGGGCTGGCGATAGGCCACGAGCGCCAGCGTCTCCAGCGCCGCCTGCGACAGGCGCACCGTCCGCTCCAGGCCGAGGAAGCGCTGCACCTGCCGCGCATAGCGCGGCGACGACACGACCTGCACTTGATCCTCGCCGCACCACTGCACCATCAACCCGACGGCGTCCAGGCGCGCGGCCAGCTCCTTAAGTGCAGCCCGCGCCTCGGCCGGGGTGCACCCGACATGTTGGGCCAGCACCGCCACCGGCACCGGGTCGCTCGCTACGAAGAGCAACGCGCCAAGCGCGGCGGCCCGCTCCCCTTCCGCCACCTGTTCGAGCGGCAACTGGAAGGGCTGAACCGAGGGTTCAGTCATCCGCGGCCTCCGCTGCGCTGTCAAGCCGCCAGACCTCGATCTCGCCGAAGAGCGTCGATTGGGTCGCGTCGACGACCCGCTGGCGCAGCAGCGAGAGCAGCGCGATGAAGCCCACGAGGTACTCCCCCCGGCTCGGCGAGTCGCCGAGCAGCGCGCTGAACCGGCTTCGGTCGCGGAGGCGCGACAGCAGGCGGCTCGTCATCTGCGCCAGCGTGATGATCGGCGTAGGGCGGTACGGGCGCGGTGCCGGGCGGACGCGTCCGAAGCAACGGCGCAGCGCGCGGAGCAGCGACGGTAGCGGCACCGGTGCCAGGTACTCGGTCACGGGGAGGCCATCCAGCCGTGCCGGAGGACGCGCGAAGGCACGCAGCCCGCTCCGCTCCCGCGCCTGCAGATGCTCTGCCGCAGCTTTCACGGCCTGGTAGACCCGGAGCTGGCGCGTCAGATCGTCCGGCTCCGGCTCCTCCACCTCCTGCGGCGGCGCCGGGAGGAGCGAGCGCGACTTGAGCGCCAGCAGCCGCGACGCGACAGCCGTGAACTCAGCCAGCAACTCGGGCGGGGTATCCGACAGCGCCGCGACGTAGGCGAGGAACTGGTCGGTCACTGCCACCAGCGACACGTCGGTGATGTCGAGCTGGTTCCGCTCGATCAGGCGCAGCAAGACGTCCAGCGGCCCCTCGAAGGTGGGCAGCCGGAGCTGGCAGTCGGCAAGTCGCAAGGGCGGCGCGACCGTCACCCCCACCCTTCCATCCCTTCATCCGCCGCCTGGAGCAAGCGCAAGCCAGGATCCTCCACGGCCTCGGCGTGGTGGTGCGCGATGAGCCAGCACACCCGCTCGTTGCAGCCGGCCTGGCGCGCCTGCTCCGCCCCCAGGCGCGCGTGCTCCTGGGCAAGGTACAGCCCGTGCCGCCAGCGATCGCGGCCAGGGCGGGCCAATGCCGCAAGCAGCTCTGGCGCGAAGCGGCCCAGCAGCACTGCCGCGACGCGCTGCGACACACCGGTGCGCGCCCGCTCGTCCGCCTTACCCACGTCGTGCAGCAGCGCCGCCAGCAGGACATCGTGATCCTGGCAGCCCTGAGCAACCAGGCGCCGGTAGACCCCCAGCAGGTGCGCACGGTCGGCACGGCTCAGGCGCGCCAGCAGCGCCCACTGCTCCGGGGTCACGAGTCGCCGCAACTCGCGATCCACCGCCCCGCGGCGCGGGCGGATGTAGGCGAAGAACTGCACGACCCGCTGGACCGGTCGCGCCGCCGCGCCGGCCGGGAGCGGTCCACCACCCAGCCCCATTCGACGCATGGCTAGATCGGCACAGGGCCGGCGATCAGCGACCTGAGGAGGCCGTAGACCGGTGCGTACATCGATACCAGGATCGGTTGGCCGATCCGCCCGATCATGATCAGCCCCAGCAGGATCAGGACACCGTACCGCTCCAGCGGCGCAAGGTAGGGGTACCAGAAGTCGGGCAAGAGCCCGGTCAGGATCTTGTGGCCGTCGAGCGGCGGGATCGGGATCAGGTTGAACGACGCCAGCAGGATGTTGACGAAGACCATTCGGTTCAGGAAGACCTCGGCCGCGTACGGCAGGTCCGCCTGCCCGAAGCGGAGCGGGATGATGAACAGCGTCGCCAGCACGATATTCGACGCCGGCCCGGCCAGTGCCGTCAGCGCCACGCCCCGCTGCCGGCCGCGCAGGCGCGCAGGGTTGATCGGGACCGGACGGCCCCAGCCGATGCCGAAGCCGGCGACGGCGATCAGCATCATGCCGAGGAACCCGATCGGGTCGAAGTGCGCGATCGGGTTCAACGTGATCCTGCCCTGACGCTGGGCGGTATCGTCGCCGAGCATCAGGGCAGACCACGCATGGCAGAACTCGTGCACGGTCGTCGCGATCACGAACGCGAGCATCGTCATGATGATAACGGTCGCGTCCGGTCGCGCGCCGGGAAAGCCGATCACGAGTGGAGCCGCTCGATCCTAGCGCTAGGCCCCCGAGTTCGGATAGAGGTGGCAGGCCACGAAGTGCCCACCGCCCTGATCCACGAACCTGGGCTCGATCGTCCGGCACACATCCATCGCGTACGGGCAGCGCGTGTGGAAGTGGCAGCCGGACGGCGGGTTGATCGGGCTCGGCACGTCGCCGGTCAGGATGATCCGCTCGCGCTTCTTCTCCACGACCGGGTCCGGGATCGGCACCGCCGACAGTAGCGCCTTGGTGTACGGGTGCAGCGGGTCCTCGTAGAGCGCGTTGCGGTCCGCCAGCTCCACGATCTTCCCGAGGTACATCACGGCCACCCGGTCCGAGATGTGCCGCACCACGCTCAGGTCGTGGGCGATGAAGAGGTACGTGAGCTGGAACTGCTCCTGCAGATCCTCCAGCAGGTTGATGATCTGCGCCTGGATCGACACGTCGAGTGCCGACACCGGCTCATCGGCCACGATGAACTCCGGATTCGCCGCCAGCGCCCGGGCCACGCCGATACGCTGCCGCTGACCGCCCGAGAACTCGTGCGGGTAGCGGTTGGCGAAGTACGGGTTCAGACCGACCGTCTCCAGCAGCTCCTGGACCCGCTCGTTCCGCTGGTTCTTCGGCACCAGGTTGTGGATCTGCATCGGCTCGCTGATGATGCTGCCGACCGTCATGCGCGGGTTGAGCGACGCATACGGATCCTGGAAGATCATCTGGAGATAGCGCCGCATCTTGCGCATCTGGCCGGCGTCGAGCTTCGTCAGATCCTGGCCCTTGAAGAGAACCTGGCCGGCAGTCGGCTTGTAGAGCTGCAGGATAGCCCGGCCGGTGGTGCTCTTACCGCACCCCGACTCGCCCACCAGCCCCAGGGTCTCGCCCTTGCGGACCTGGAACGTGACGCCATCAACCGCCTGGACCGCGCCAACCTTCCGCTGGAAGATGATGCCGCGGGTCAGCGGGAAATGCATATAGAGGTCGCGCACGTCGAGCAGGATTTCGCCCTGCTTGACCTCGCCGTTGCTTGTCACCTGCTCCGTCGCCATCGCCTATGCCCTCGGCCCTTCCTTGCTGACTTCCTCCCAGTACCAGCAGGCTGATCGATGCCGCTCATTCACGTCAAGCAGCGGCGGATTCTTCTGCTCACACTTCTCACGCGCATAGTCGCAGCGAGGGAGGAACGGGCACATGTCCGGCAGGTCAATGAGGTCCGGCGGCAGACCGCGGATCGGCTGGAGCTTCTCCTTGACCTGCGCGTCCAGGCGCGGGATCGAGTTCAGCAGGCCAACCGTGTACGGGTGCCGCGGGTTGGCGAACAGCTCCTCCGTCGGTGCCGTCTCGACGATGTGCCCGGCATACATGACCTGGATGCGATCCGTCATGCCGGCCACGACCCCCAGGTCGTGGGTAATCATCATCAACGCGGTGTTGTGCTCCTGCTGCAGGTTCCGCATCAGGTCGAGAATCTGGGCCTGAATCGTCACGTCGAGCGCGGTGGTCGGCTCGTCGGCGATCAGCATCCGTGGGTTGCAGGAGAGGGCCATCGCGATCATCACGCGCTGGCGCATACCGCCCGAGAACTGGTGCGGGTACTGGTCCACCCGCTCCTCGGCGTTGGGGATACCCACCATCTTCAGCAACTCGATGCTGCGCTGGCGTGCCTGGCTGCGGCTCATCCCCAGGTGCAGCTCGAGTGCCTCGCTGATCTGGCGGTTGATCGTCAGCACCGGGTTGAGCGACGTCATCGGGTCCTGGAAGATCATGGCGATCTTGTTGCCCCGAATCGAGCGGACCTCTTCGTCGCTCATCTTGAGGATGTCTTCACCCTCAAACAGGATCTCGCCACTGACGATCTTGCCGGGTGGCGATGGGATCAAGCGCATGATCGACATGGCGGTAATGCTCTTACCGCAGCCGCTCTCACCCACCACTCCCAGCGTCTCCCCGGGCATGATGTGGAAGGACACGTCATCGACGGCCTTCACCACACCATCCTGTGTGAAGAACTGGGTTCGCAGGTTCCTCACCTCGAGCAGCGGTTCCATTGCCTCTCCTTCACCTCTCCGCCTGCCGCCGCCACACCGTCACCCGCTCGGCAACCGCGGTGCATTCGCGCTCAACGGCTCCGCTCGCGCGGTTTCCGCGCGAGTTGAGTGCCGATTCCCAACCAGTTTCGAGGTACGGATGCTGAAGCTGCCATCTGCGTCATCGGCAGTGTAGCACGGGCGCCGCAGGTGGTCAAACCTCCCGCTGCCGGCAAATGATATACCGATCTCGATCATTCGCCTACGACCGGAACCCACTGCGCGATATCCGCACGATTGCGCACCAGGATAACGGTAATCTCGCTGCCCTGCAAGCGCTCCGATCGCGCCACCAGTACATGGGGGAACGCGAGCGGCAGGACCGGAAGTTCCTGCATCACGTGCTCCTGCATCTGCGCGTAGAGCTCCGCACGCTCCGCCCGGTCAGTGGCCTCAAGTGCCTGCTGCAGCAGCGCATCCACCTCGGCGCTCGCATAGTGCCCGATATTCAGTCCATCGAAAAAGGAGTCCGAGGACCATAGCATACTCTGATCCGGGTCAACCGGCCAGCGGTAGCCCAGGAGCACCGCGTCAAAGTCGCCCTCGCGGACCACGCGCTGCCGTACCGTGCTCCAGGTCTCGAACTGCGGCTCGACCGCGATCCCCAGCGCCTGCCAGCTCCGGATCAGCCACTCCGCCACCTGCCGCCGCCGGGGATTGTCGCCGTTGGTCGTGAGCGTGAAGCGGAGCGGCACGCCGTCCTTCACGCGGACCCCATCCGGCCCGGGCACCCAGCCCGCCTCGTCGAGCAGCTGCCGGGCGGCGTCGAGGTCCGCCCGGTAGACCGTCTCGCTGGTGCGATACGCCCACGAGGCCGGAGGCAGCGTCCCGTCCGCTACGTCGGCGTGGCCTTGCCAGAATTCGGCCACCGCGGCCTCGCGGTCGAGCGCCAGCATCAGTGCCTGCCGCACGCGCGGGTCGCTGAAGAGCGTGCTCTTGGCCGGGTCGAGCTGGAGCGCGACGTAGGTCATATCAAAGCTTGGCAGCCGCTCGATCACCACCCCATCAATCTGCTCCGCCTCGGCCACCATCGCCGGGTCCAGCTCCGCCCAGTCGATCGTGCCCTCCCGGAGCGCGGCGAGCAGGTCCTCCGGCGAGCCAAGGACCTGGTACACGTACTCTTCGGTCGCCAACGGCCCGCCGTGGTAGCCGGAGTGGCGGCGGAAGAGTATCCGGTCGCCGCGGATCCACTGTTGCAGGCTGAACGGCCCGGTACCGACCGCTGTGCTCAGGCCGAAGGGGCTTGTGACCAGCTCCTCAGGCAGCACACCCGCGAGCGCATGCTGCGGGACGATCCCCAGGGTGGCCAGCGTCGTAAGGAAGGAAGCATCGGCGTGGACCAGGTGGAACTCGACCGTGGCGGAGTCAAGCGCCCGCACCTGACGCACGCGCTCCACAAGGCGCGAGTAGCGCGGCGACCGCACCCGGTCGTTCATCATTGCCTCGTAGGTGAAGACCACATCCCGCGCCGAGAATGGCTGTCCGTCGTGCCAGACGACACCCTCGCGCAGGTGGAAGGTATAGGTCAGCCCGTCCTCGGAGACGTCCCACGACTCGGCGAGATCGGGCCGCGGCTCGGCGCTGACCGGGTCGACCGCCACCAGCCCACTGAACACCAGGGAACTGAGCGCCTCGGAGAGCGGGTCGGCGACGAAGAGGGGGTTGAGCGTGCGCGGCTCGGTCAGGCCACCTTCGACGATGCGCCCGCCCTTCACGCTGGGAGTCGACGGGATGGGGGTCGCCGGGCTACCCGCTTGTTCGGCGCCCGGCGTGGCCCACGCGGTGGGCGCCGCGGTGGGCGACGGGGCACCGCGACCGAACGGCGAGCAGGCCGTGAGCGCCAGCACCAGCGCCAACAGCGCCGCAAGCCGGCCGACGCGGGTTGTCCCGTCTCCCACCATCCGGGACCGCGCACTCCCCCCAGCGATAGCAACTACTCGATCGGCACCCGCGTCAGGTAGTGGCGGTAGGGCGAATCACCCCCGCGCACCAGCGTGAAGAAGATGTCCTGCAGTTTCTCGGTGATCGGCCCGCGTTGGCCGTCCCCGATGGGCCGACCGTCGATGGAGCCAACCGCCGCGATCTGGACGCCGGTGCCGCACAAGAACGCCTCGTCCGCGATGTACAGCTCACTGCGGTCGATCGAGCGCTCCTCGACCGGGATGCCCGCATCGCGCGCGAACTCAACGATGCTGCGGCGGGTGATCCCTTCCAGGATGTCGGACGTGACCGGCGAGGTGACCAGCGTCCCGTTGCGCACGATGAAGAGGTTGGCCCCGCTCGCCTCGGCGACCTCGCCGTGCTCGTTCAGCATGAGCGCGTCGTCGTAGCCGGCCTCGGCCGCCTGGTCCTTGGCGAGGGCGGAGTTGATGTAACCGCCGGTGACCTTGCCCCGGCTCGGGATGATGTTGTCCTCGATGCGCTGCCAGGAGGAGACCATCAGGCGCACCGGCTTGCTCAGGTCGAGGTAGTCGTCGAGCGGGATCATGTACACGGCCAGCTCGTCCTTGAGCCCGGTGAGCCGCGGCACCAACTGCAGGCTGGCCTTGTAGATGAAGGGGCGGATGTAGACGTTGTGGCGCGGCGCGTTGCGCCGGACCAGCTCGGTGATGATGCCGCACACGTCATCGGCGCTGTACGGCAGTTCCGCCCGCAGGAGCCGGCCGGAGTGAAGCAGGCGCTGGACGTGGTCCGAGAGCCGGAAGATGTTGATCGTCCGGCCGTCATTGTCGAGGTAGCCGCGGATCCCGCCGAAGGCGCCGGTCCCGTACTGCAGGGCGTGGGTCGCAATGCTGACCTTGGCCTGATCCGATGGGACAAACTCCCCCTCAAAGAACGCGTACTGTAGGAGCGGTGACGTCGTCATCTCACCACGCTTCCCTTCCGGGCCCGAAGGGCGGGCCGGTGCCGAGTGGCCGTCGATCCACCTCGCGCCACTTGCTTGCGCGGGGTACACATGCTGGCCGCATTCTAGCACGGCCCCCGGCACCCCCGCGCAACGGCGCGTTGACGTCCGGCGCATGCTCCCGTATAACCCCGACACCGGAGTGCCGTGCGATGGAGGCGGTGATGACCGAAACGGAATTCTGGCTCGGGTTCCATCTGGTGCCCGGGATCGGCGCGACCCGAGTTGCGCGCCTGCTGGAGCATTTCGGCTCGCTGGCCGCCGCCTGGGAAGCCAACGTGGAGGAGCTGCGCGCCGCGGGGCTAAGCGAGCGTGTCGCCGGGAAGCTGGTGGCGACCCGTCGGCGGATCTCGCTCGAGCGCGAGATGGAGCGCATCGCGCGGGCCGGCGTGTCGCTCGTCACGCTGGCCGATCCGGCCTACCCGCGGCTCCTGCGCGAGATCCCCAGCCCGCCGCTCCTTCTCTACGTGCGCGGCACACTCACCCCGGCTGACGAGCACAGCATCGGCATCGTCGGGACCCGGCGCGCCTCAGCCTACGGCCGGGAAATGACCCGCCGCCTCACCGGCGACCTCGTGCGCGCGGGTCTGACGATCGTCAGCGGCCTGGCCCGCGGCATCGACGCCGTCGCCCACCGCACAGCCCTGGAGATGGGCGGGCGGACCATCGCGGTCCTGGGCAGCGGCGTGGACGTCATCTACCCGCCGGAGCACCGGCAACTCGCCGAGCAGGTGGCACAGCAGGGGGCACTTGTGTCAGAGTTTCCTCTTGGCACGCCGCCCGATGGGCCGAACTTCCCGGTTCGGAATCGGCTCATCAGCGGCCTGTCACTGGGCGTGGTAGTCGTCGAAGCGCCACGCCGGAGCGGCGCGCTCATCACTGCCAACTTCGCCGCTGATCAGGGCCGGACCGTCTACGCCGTTCCGGGCTCGGCTATGGCTCCGGGCAGTGAGGGGCCACTGCAGCTCCTGCGGGATGGAGCGGTCCTTGCAGCGTCGGCAGAAGACATCCTGGCCGACCTCAAGCTGACCGTCCGGCAAGCGAACCTCGAGGCGCGCCAGGCGCTGCCGACCACGAGTGAGGAGGCGGACGTGCTCCACTATCTCGACGGCGAGCCGCGCCACATCGATGAGATCGCGCTGGAGTCGGGCCTTGCGATTAGCCGGCTGAGTGCGCTCCTCCTGGAGATGCAGCTCAAGGGCCTGGTTCGCAACGTTGGCCATCAACACTACGTTCGGGCCTGAGGTTTGAGGGAGGGACGGACGACGGTCCGTCCGACGCCCGATCCAGGCGCATGAACCAGATGTCATACTCATTGGCTTGGCGCACGTCCCGCCGCTCATAACCCTGTCATCCTGGCCGGGTATGCTGTCATCCAAAGGGCGGCGATAGAGCCTGCGCCGCCGGTCACGCCCGGTGAAAGGACGAGGCTTGATGGCGCTGTATGCAGTGATCCCCGCAGGCGGTAGCGGCACCCGGCTCTGGCCGGCGAGCCGCACGGCACGGCCGAAGTTCCTTCTGCCACTGCCCGGCCCGCTCTCGATGCTGCAGGCGACAGTCGAGCGGCTCCTGCCGCTCGTGCCCCCGGCCAACATGCTCATCGTCACCGGCGCCTCGCATGCCGACGCGGTCGCCGCACAGGTGCCGGAGATCCCGGAGGGGAACATCATCGTCGAGCCGCGGGCGCGGGGCACTGGACCGGCCATCGGCCTGGCCGCCGCACTCTTCGCCCGGCGCGACCCGGACGCGATCATGGGCTCCTTCGCGGCCGACCACCACGTCGCCGACCCGATCGCATTTCGCCAAGCGATCCGCGCCGCTGCCGAGGCTGCCAGGGAGGGCTACCTCGTCACCGTGGGCATCAAACCGACCTACCCCGAGACCGGTTACGGATACATCCGCTGTGGCGAGATCCTCTTCCACCGCGAGGGATTGGCCGTCCACGCGGTCGAGGAGTTCAAGGAAAAGCCCGATCTGGCTACGGCCGAGCGCTACGTCGCCAGCGGGCAGTATCAATGGAACGCCAGCATGTTCGTCTGGCGAGCCCAGACACTGCTCGACGCCATGCGGCGCCTGCTGCCGGACGTGTACGAGCTCCTGACGGAGATCGCCGCCGCCTGGGACCGCCCGGATCGCGCGGAGACGATGGAGCGGCTCTGGGCGCAGTTGCCGGAGGTCACCATCGACCACGGCATCATGGAGCACGCCGACAACGTCGCAGTTGTCCCGGCCTCCTTCGGCTGGACCGACCTGGGCGACTGGCACAGCCTGGCCGAGCTCCTGGCTAGCGAGAAGGACGACAACGTGGCGCTCGGCGCGGAGCACATCGCCACAGACACGCGTGGGACGCTCGTCTTCGGTGACGGGCGCGTCATCGCCACGCTGGGGGTCGAGGATCTGGTCATCGTCGACACCGACGACGTCCTCCTCGTCTGCCATCGCTCTCGTGCCCAGGATGTGCGGCGGATCGTCGAACGGCTGCGGGGACAGGGGGACCAGCGGCTCCTCTAGCAACGAGCCGGTGTAGCCGGGGTTGACACCGCTGGCTAAAATTAGTTGTCACGCCGACCGAGGCTAGGTAGTAGAACCGGCCTGGGCGCCGCACTGCGCGAGCGCCCCGCCCGGTGTGCCGACGGGCGCGTGGGCGGCACTAAGGACCATGGCACCATGAGTGCGTGCCGCCCCGATCGGAGACGTGAGACCACCGTCGCGCGCGGATCCCGCCGGGGCGAGGCCTCGGCGGTCACTACGACGCGCAGGATGGAGATTGACGACGATCACTATGGCTGAAGAGGCGAAGAGGAAGCGGACCACCACCAGCACTGAAGACGAGCAGACAACGGCCACCAGGCGCACGACGCGCCGCACGGCGGCCAAGAGTGACGGGACGACCTCCACGCGCTCGCGCGCCACGAAGAGCACCAAGACGACCAAGACGACGAAGCAAGCGAGCGGGAACGGCACCCTGGTCATCGTGGAGTCGCCGGCCAAGGCGCGCAACATCGGGCGCATCCTCGGCCGGGGCTACACAGTCAAGGCCTCCATGGGCCACGTCCGCGACCTGCCCAAGTCCAAGCTCGGGGTGGAGACCGACCGCGATTTCGCGCCGGTCTACCTCATCCCGCGCGACAAGAGCAAGGTCGTCAAGGAGCTGCGCGCCGACGTCAAGGAGGCCCGCGAGATCCTGCTCGCGACCGACCCCGACCGCGAGGGCGAGGCGATCGCCTGGCACCTCGTCGAGGCCACTGACCCGGGGGATAAGCCGGTGCGCCGGATCGTGTTCCACGAGATCACGCCTGAGGCGATCCGCGAGGCGCTCCGCAACCCGCGCGGGATCGACATGCGGCTGGTCGAGGCACAGCAGGCCCGGCGAATCCTCGACCGGCTGGTCGGCTACGAGATCAGCCCGCTGCTCTGGCGCAAAGTCAAGCGCGGCCTGTCGGCCGGGCGAGTCCAGTCGGTCGCGCTGCGTCTGGTGGTCGAGCGAGAGCGAGAGATCCAGAACTTCGTTCCGCAGGAGTACTGGACGCTCGACGCCGAGCTGACCAAGCGCGAGGCGGAAAACGGGCGCAAGCCGAAGCCGTTCGTCGCGTCTCTGTCGCGGGTCAACGGCCAGAAGCCGGACCTGAAAGACGAGGCGTCGACGATGGCGATCGTCCGCGCGCTCGACGGCGCCGAGTTCCAGGTGGTCAAGGTTGAGGTCAAGGAGACCCAGCGGCGGCCGGCGCCTCCGTTCACGACCAGCACCCTGCAGCAGGAGGCGTCCCGCAAGTTGAACATGCCCGTGCGCCGGACGATGCAGATCGCCCAGGAGCTCTACGAGGGGATCGACCTCGGCGACGCTGGCACGGTCGGCCTCATCACCTACATGCGCACCGACTCGACCAACGTGGCCGCCTCGGCCCAGGCGCGTGCGCGTGAGGTCATCGCCGAGCGCTACGGCCCCGAGTTCCTGCCCGACCGCCCACCGGTCTACACGCGCAAGGCCAAGGGGGCACAGGAGGCGCACGAGGCCATCCGCCCGACCGACCCGGCCCGCGACCCGGAGTCGATCAAGGCGTTCCTCGGTGGGGCCAGCAGCCCGCGCTACAAGCTCTACCGGCTGATCTGGCAGCGGTTCATCGCCAGCCAGACCCGCAATGCCGTGTTCGACAGCACCGCGGTCGACATCGACGCCGGCCCACCGGGCGGGCCGAAGCCCTACCGCTTCCGCGCGACGGGCTCGGTCATCAAGTTCCCCGGCTTCCTCGCCATCTACCGCGAGGGGCGGGACGACGACACCGTCGATGAGATCGACCGGGAGGCACTGCCGCCGCTGACAGAGGGCGAAGTGCTCGACCTGGTGCGCCTGCTCCCCGAGCAGCACTTCACCCAGCCGCCGCCACGGTTCACCGAGGCAACGCTGGTCAAGGCGCTGGAAGAGCTGGGCATCGGCCGGCCGAGCACCTACGCACCGACGATCGCCACGCTCCAGGCACGCAACTACGTCACCGTCGAGCAGCGGCGCCTCTACCCGACCGAGCTCGGCACCGTGGTCAACGACCTACTGGTCCAGCACTTCCCGGACATCGTGGACGTGAACTTCACCTCCAAGCTGGAGGACGAGTTGGACCAAATCGCCTCAGGCGAGCAGTCCTGGGTGCCGATGGTGCGTGCGTTCTACGGCCCGTTCCACGAAACGGTCGAGCGCGCCGAGAAAGAGATCGGGCGGGTCAAGGTCGCCGACGAGCCGACCGACGAGGTGTGCGAGAAGTGTGGCCGGCCGATGGTGATCAAGCTCGGCCGCTACGGGCGGTTCCTGGCCTGCTCCGGCTTCCCGGAGTGCCGCAACGCCCGGCCGCTGCTGCAGAAGATCGGTGTCACCTGCCCCCAGTGTGGCGAGGGCGACATCGTTCAGCGGCGGACCAAGAAGGGCCGGGTCTTCTACGGCTGCAGCCGCTACCCGGACTGCAACTTCTCGAGCTGGGAGAAGCCGACCGGCGAGCCGTGCCCGCAGTGCGGGGGCGTCCTGGTGGAGACGCGCGGCGGGACAGTCCGCTGCTCCACCCAGGGCTGCCAGTACCGCGCGACACGCCTGGAACGCACCGCCTAGCCCCGAGACACAAGACGGGCGCCGCCGGGTCTGGGTATACTTGGCCCGGCGGCGCCTGTGTCGTTTCGATAGGACGAAGTGAAGCGCAATGGCAGTCTTGAAGCTCGTCTACGAAGGTGATCCCCGGCTCCGGCAGAAGGCCGTGCGTATCCGCAAGGTCGACGACGACCTGCGGCGGCTCGCGGCAGACATGCTGGAGACGATGTACGCCGCCGACGGCGTGGGCCTCGCAGGGCCACAGGTCGGGGTCATGCGCCGCATCATCGTGATCGGCGTCCCGGCCGGGTTCGAGAACGAGGACGACCCGCCGATGGAGATGGCCCTGATCAACCCCGAGATCGTCCGCGCTTCGGGACGCCAGGTTGGACCGGAGGGGTGTCTGAGCATTCCGAACTGGTACGGTGAGGTCCCGCGCGCCATGCACGTCACCGTCAAGGCACGCGACCTCGACGACCGGGAGATCCGCATCAAGGCCTCCGGCGGCCTTGCGCGCATCCTGCAGCACGAGATCGACCACCTCGATGGGATCCTCTTCACCGACCGGGTAGAGGACAAGAGCACCCTGCAGTACATTGAGCCCGCTCCCGTCGAAGAAGAGGCCCCCGCCCCTGCCGACGATTAGCCCAACGCCGCGCTCCCCCGTCTACCCACTGACGGGCAGGCCCGGCTCACCATCGGCCGACTGGAGTTGGGAGCCGGGGTTTCTGGCGTTTGCCGACCATCACGGGCATACGCGGTCGGCATGTGCCCGGAGGTAAACCCCCGGGCCCCGACCGAGGCGCGAGATCCTCTCACCACGCGGCGGACGACGACTGCCCCGCTCCTCCGACCCCGACCACAGCGCGAGGATCCGCGCACCACCCGTCCTGAGCACACCACGAGGCACGCCAGCGTCGGCAGGATCAGCGTCAGATGGTCGGTGGGAATAAGGACGCTCGGTCGGGAACGCGCTCAGACATCCCGCCCCTCGCGCGGCAGGCGCGAGTTCTCCGCCAGGATGATCGCGTCGATCTTGTCGAGCGTCTCCTCGACCCGGTCGTTCTCGTTGAAGACCACGTAGTCGAACTCGTAGACCCGCCGCAGCTCGTGAGCCGCTGTCGAGATGCGTTGCATCAGCGCCTCGGGGTCGTCGGTCTTTCGACCGCGCAGGCGGCGCATCAGCTCCGCCATCGAGGGGGGTGTGAGGAAGATGAAGATGGAGTCGGGCATGATCTTTCGGATGGATGCCGCGCCCTGCACATCGACCTTCACCACGACGTTCTGCCCGGCGCGCAGCGCCCGCCGCACCCGATCCTTCGGCACGCCGTAGAGGTGGCCGTAGACTTCGGCCGACTCCAGGAACTCGCCCCGCGCCCGCGCTTCCTCAAACTCGGCGCGGGCCATGAAGATGTAGTGGACGCCGTCGATCTCACCCGGCCGCCTCGGCCGGGTCGTCGCGGTCACCGCGAAGCTGTACTCCGGGTGCCGCAGGCGCATCTGCTCGATGACGGTGTCTTTCCCCACGCCGGAGGGGCCGGAGATGACGATAAGGCGTGGGCGCGCGAGCGAGCGCAACTCTTCTATGAGTTCATCCGCCTGCTCGTTCCATCGCACCCTAGCCGCCACCAGGTTCTTCCTTCCCCGGCTCCGCTCCCCAAGCGCCATGCGCCCAGCACACGGCCGCCGTTACACTATCACAGTTGGCCGTTGCTGGGATTCGATGGCCGAGAGGGAGACGCTGAAACCATGTTCGACGTCTTGACGATCGCCGCGCTGGCGGACGAACTGGCGAGCCGGCTGGTCGGTGGTCGCATCCAACGCATCCTACAAATCGATGACGCGACCATTGGCCTGGAGGTGTACGCCGAACACCAGCGGTCCATTCTGGTCGCCAGCGCCGACTCGCGAAACCCGCGACTCTACCTATCGACGCAGCGGCTCAGCGCGGACCCCGATCGCGTGACACCGCTCCTACTCCTCCTCCGGAAGTACGCCCGCGGCGGTCGCGTCGCTGCAGTACAGCAGCCACCGCTTGAGCGCATTATGCGCCTGAGTATAGCCAAGCCGTTTTACCCGGACAACCGGCGCAAGCGCGACGATGCCCCCACAGAGGACGACGAGACGCCGTCCGAGCTGGTCTATACCCACCTCATTGTCGAACTGATGGGACGCCGGAGCAACATCATTCTCACCGACGACGAGGGCCGCATCCTCGACGCGATCAAGCGTGTCACTCCCGACATGAGCCGCGTCCGGCCGATCTTGCCGGGCCGACCCTACGTCCCCCCGCCGCCGCGGGAGGACGTCGTCGACCCCCGGCACCTAACGGCCGGCGCCCTCCACGACCTGCTGCGCCCAGCCCCGCCGGACGAGGAGCTGGCTCCGCTGCTCGTGCGACATCTGGCCGGGTTCAGCCCGCAGATGGCGCGGGAGGCGGTCCACCGCGCCACCGGCGAAGCCGACGCGCCCGTGCACGCCGTCGCCAGCCGCGACGGAGCGGCGGCGCTCGCTGAGGCCATCAAGTCCGTGCTCGCACCCTTGGAGACCGGGGACTGGACGCCGAGCGTCTACCTCAACGAGGGCCGCGCCGTCGCGTTCGCCGCCATCCCACTCGACCACCTCGCGGACGCCGAGGTCGAGCGGTTCCCGACCATGTCTCCCGCGATCGAGCGCTGGCTGACACTCGCCGGGGCGCCGCAGCCGGTGGCGCAGGCGCAGCGGCGCGACAAGCTCGTGGCACAGATCCGGAGCGCGCGCGAGCGCACCGCAGCCCGCCTCCGCTCCCTCGAGGAAGAGCGAGCACGCGGCGAGGAGGGCGAACGCTGGCGCACCATGGGTGAGTTGATCTACGCCTATCTCGCCTCCATCGAGCCCGGCCAGACGGAGCTGCAGGTGGACGGCCTGACGATCCCGCTCGACCCCGCGCTCTCACCCAGTGAGAACGCGCAGGCCTACTTCGAGCGCTACCGCAAGGCCCGCTCGGCCACCGAGAATCTCCCGGAGCTGATCGAGGCGACCCGGACCGAGCTCGCCTACCTGGAACAACTGGAGACCCTGGCCGGCTTCGCCGAGGGGATGGATCAGGTCGAGCAGGTCCGCCAGGAGTGGGAGAGCTACCGCGACCAGCGCCCCGACGCACCCCCGGGCAAGCGCCGCCGCCAATCCGAGCCGAAGCGTCCGAAGCCCCTGCGCACGGCGCGCGGCGACCTGATCTTTATCGGCCACAACGGCCGGCAGAACGACCTCATCACCTTCGACATCGCCGGCCCGGACGACACGTGGCTGCACGCACGCGGCCTACCAGGCGCCCACGTGATCGTGCGCTGGGCCGGTCCGGAGGACGAGGAGGTGCTGCTCCAAGCCGCAGCGCTCGCCGCCTACTTCAGCGCGGGACGGAACGCGACCAGCGTGGAGGTCGACGCCACCGCACGCCGCTACGTGCGCAAGATCAAGGGGGCAGGCCCTGGCATGGTGACCTACCGCAACGAACGCACGCTCAACGTCCGTCCCACGTCCCCCGAGGATCTCGGTCTCGCGTAGCCCCTTGGGTGCTGGCATCTGGGGTGGTCCGTTGCCGATGTGTAGGGATGTGTAGGAAGGTGGCAGAAAACTGCCCGCGGTCACGTGTGTACCCGGGGGTAAACCCCTGGGCACACATCACGGCGCGGGATCCTTCGCACCATCCGGCCGGCTCGTCATTTCCAGCCGGCTTCAGCCGGCGTCATCTTGTCAGCCCGGGAGTAGATCCCGGGCACGTACCCGGATGTAGGTAACCGAATCACCGGGTTGACGCGCTATTCGGACGCACCACAGGCAAGAAAAATCGCCCCGCCAGAACACCTCCAGCGGGGCGACTCGTCAGCTACGTGGATGGCGCGGCATCCCAGCCCTTGGTCAGGCGAGCCTCGCGAGGAGGATGCCGAACTCGTAGAGGGCGTACATCGGCGCCGCCACCATGAACATGTTGAAGGGGTCGGGTGTCGGCGTGATGATCGCGGCCGCGACCAGGACCAGGATAATCATGTACTTGCGGAGCGACGCGAGCCGCTGGGCTGTCACGATGTCGAGCTTCGCCAGCAGGAAGATCACCACCGGCGTCTCGAACACCAGGCCGATCCACAGCATGAGGGTCAGGTAGAACGAGACGACCTCTTGCGCGCGGAACTCGGCCCGGAACACATCGCCGCCGAACCCGGCCAGGAACGACAGCCCGCGCGGGATCACGATGAAGAAGGCGAAGGCCACACCCGCGATGAACATCAGGGTCACAAACGGGAGCGCACGGTACAGGTACCGACGCTCGCGTCTGGTCAACCCCGGCGCGAGGAAGCGCACGAAGTGGTAGATCAGGGCGGGCATGGCCACGGCGATGCCGATGTAGAGCGCCACCTTCATGTAGGTGGAGAAGCCCTCCAGCGGCGAGATTAGAACAAAGTCCGGTCGCCCCGTCATGTCGGCCATGATGCGCAGCACGCGGAGCGTCAACGCCAGGCCGACCACGAAGCCGGCAGCGACGAACAACGCCGAGTAGAGGAGACGCGATCGGAGTTCCTCCAGGTGCTCCTGGAGGGTCATCTCCTCAAAGATCTCCTCCTCTGGTTCGGCCTCCGGCACCACAGGTGGATTGGAGCGACCGCGCATGCGGTCGAGGATACTGACCATTCCTACTCAATCTCGTCGCGCTGGCGCGGCAGGTCGCCCATGATGGTCACCCGCAGCACCCGCGCCGCGGGCGTCTTTGGCGGCAGTGCCCCGATCCCGGCAAGACTCGTCTGCTCCACTGATTCCGGCAGGCGCGGTCTACGCCGCCCCGGTGCTACTTCGCCGCCGTGTGCTCCTGGATGAACTCCAGCGCGTCACCGACCGTGACGATGTTCTCCGCTTCCTCGTCGGAGATCTCGATGCCGAACTCCTCCTCGAGCTGCATGATCAACTCGACCAGATCGAGCGAGTCCGCATTCAGATCCTGCACGAACTCGGCGTCGGGCGTCACCTTCTCCGGATCAACCCCGAGTTGCTCCGCTACGACGCTCTGAACGCGCTCCAGAACCGAGGACGAATCCACGCCGATCACCTCCCCTGTCAGGTCGACTGATCCCAACCCCTGTCAGTTCCCGGCTATTATGCACGGATTCAAGCCCTGCGGCAACGTAGCCGGCCCGGCCTCCTAGCGCGAGGAGGCCAGGTTGCCCGCGATGGTGCCCAGCACCCCGTTGACAAAACGGCTGGAGTTGTCGCCGCCGAAACGCTTGGCCAATTCTACCGCTTCGTTGATGGCTGCCTTCACCGGCACGTCGTGCTCGTTCCGAAGTTCGTAGATCGCGATCCGCAGGATGTTGCGGTCGATCGGCGGCAACTGGTCCACCGGGAACGCCGGAGCCGCGGCGCCGATCTCGGCGTCGATCTTCTCCAGATCCTCCATCACTCCGGAGATCAATCGCTCCACATAGCGCCGCACCGGCTGCGGCAGCGACAGGTCGCTGGTGTAGCGAGCCAACACGTCCGACGCCGGGTGCTGGGCGACATCGGCCTCGTAGAGGATCTGGAGGGCCAGAGTTCTGGCCTGGTGTCGAATGGTTCCGACTGACATGGCTCCCTCGTCTCCAGCCCGTGCGACGGCCTCGTTCAGCCGGCCCCACGGCAGTGTTCCGGACGACGCCGAGCCGCTCCCGGCCCGGCGCATCTCTAATTGTACTCCGGCTACGCCGCGGTATCGCCAGTTCCGCTCGCTATTTCGGCAGCGCCTACCACCTGCCAATCTGCACGATCCGTTCCAGATCGCAGGCCGGCCGTCGCGCCTGTCATCCTGGGCGCAGTGGAGGATCTCGCGTCCGACCGGCCACGGACCGGGGAGATCCTTCGGCTCGGACGGAGTCGCCGAGCGCGGCTGGCCGCCCCCGGCTCCGCTCAGGATGACAGCAACCGGGCAAAGGGGGGGTCAGATGTGGTGTATCACCGCAATTCGTGAAACTCCATAACCCCCGGGCACGCGCCACGGCCAGCGCGGTTACAACTCGAACGACGCCGTCATGGGGCCGGAGCGGGCCAGGAACTGCTGCACGAAGCGCGTGGAGATCTGCCCGGCACGGAAGGCCGGGTCGTCCAGGAGCCGCAGGTGGAAGCCGGTCGTCGTGTCTACGCCACCGATCACCGTCTCCGCCAGCGCCCGCCGCAGCCGGGTGATTGCCTCGTCCCGCGTCGGAGCCCAGGCGATCACCTTCGCCAGCAGCGAGTCGTAGTAGGGCGGAACGACGTAGCCGGGGTAGAGGTGGCTGTCGACGCGGATGCCCGGCCCACCCGGCAGCACAAGGCCGGTGATCTCGCCACAACTCGGCTGGAAGTCGTGGTCCGGGTGCTCGGCGGTGATGCGCACCTCGATGGCGTGGCCGCGCAGGCGCACATCCCGCTGCGAGAAGTCCAGTTCCTCGCCCGCCGCCACTCGGATCTGCCATTGCACCAGGTCGATTCCGGTCACCATCTCCGTGACCGGGTGCTCCACCTGGATCCGGCTGTTCGCCTCGGTGAAGTAGAAACGGCCGTCCTTGTCCACCAGGAACTCGAACGTCCCAGCGTTGGTGTAACCGATGGCCTTGGCAGCCTTGACCGCCGCCTTGGCCAGATTCTCCCGCACCTTGTTTGAGAGGTTCGGCGCGGGCGACTCCTCGACGAGCTTCTGATAGCGCCGCTGGAGCGAGCAGTCCCGCTCGCCCAGGGCGACCACGTGGCCGTGGTGGTCGGCAAGGACCTGCACCTCGACGTGGCGCGGTTCCTCCAGATAGCGCTCGATGTAGACCGCACCGTTGCCGAAGGCTGCCTGCGCCTCGGACTGCGCCACCGGGAACACGCGGATCAGCTCTCGCTCGTCCTGGGCAATGCGCATCCCACGGCCGCCGCCGCCCGCCACGGCCTTGATGAGGACCGGATAACCGATCCGCTTCGCCACCTCGCGCGCGGCGGTTGTGTCGTGGACCGGCTCCTCCACGCCCGGGATGATCGGGAGCCCCGCCTTGCGCATCATCGCGCGGGCCGTCGCCTTGTTGCCCATCTGGGCGATGACGTCCGGCGAGGGACCAATGAAGGTCAGGTTGCACTCGCGGCAGATCTCCGCCAGTGATGGGCTCTCGGCCAGGAAGCCGTAGCCGGGGTGCAGCGCGTCGCAGCCGGTCACGATGGCCGCACTGATGATCGCCGGGATGTTGTTGTAGCTGCGCCCGGCCGGCGCGGGGCCGATGCAGACTGCCTCGTCCGAGAGCCGCACCGGGAGGCTGTCGCGGTCGGCCTCGGAGTAGGCGACCACCGCCTTGATGCCCAGCTCACGACACGCGCGCAGCACCCGCAGCGCGATCTCACCACGGTTCGCGATCAGAATCTTTCGGAACACCGGGTCTCCTCACGGCGCCTCATCAGGTCGCCATGAACAGGCCGCCATCGACGCTCAGCACGGCACCGGTGATGTACCCGGCCGCCGGGGAGGCGAGGAACGCGATCGCCTCGGCGACATCCTCCGGCTTCCCGAAGCGCTGGAGCGGGATCTGCTTCAGGGCCGCCTCCTGCAGTTCCGCCGGGATGGCGTCGGTCAACCGGGTCTCGATGAAACCTGGCGCGACCGCGTTGACCGTAATCCCGCGCGACCCGACTTCTCGCGCCAGCGACTTGGTCAGCCCGACGATCCCCGCCTTCGACGCGGCGTAGTTGACCTGCCCGACGTTTCCAACCAGCCCGACGACCGAGGTCAGGTTCACAATCCGGCCGTAGCGCTGCCGCATCATCGGGCGGATCGCCGCCTTGCAGCACAGGAACGTGCTCGTCAGGTTGGTCTGCAGGACGGCGTGCCAGTCCTCCTCCTTCATCCGCATCATGAGGGTGTCACGGGTGATGCCGGCATTGTTGACGAGGACGTCGAGGCGGCCGAACTGGTTGATCGTCTCCTCGATCAGCCGGCCTACTGCATCCGCGTCGGTCACGTCGGCCTGGATCGCGATGGCGGTCCCCCCCGCCGCGACGATCTCATCAACGACTGCTTTCGCTTCCGACTCGTCACCACGGTAGTTGACCACGACCTGGTAGCCGTCGCGGGCCAATCGCAGCGCAGTCGCGCGCCCGATGCCGCGCACCGCCCCCGTGACGATGGCCGACCGCGTCACCGCATCCTCAGCCACGCTCCCCACCTCCTCGCGTGATGCGTCATGCGTCATACGTCATTCGTGCTGCGTGCTTCGTGTTGTGTGGCCTTACGCCATCGTGCCGTGTTCCACCCTGCACGTCTTTGACGTATGACGAGTGCCGTATCCTCACCCCAGCAGCGGCTCGACCGGCACGGCCTCCACGCCGGGGACGATCCGCGAGATCAGGCCGGACAGCACCTTGCCCGGGCCGATCTCGAAAAAGCGGCGGGCGCCATGTTCGTGCGCAGCGCGCACCACATCCACCCAGCGGACAGAAGCCGTGATCTGTCCCAGCAATTCGGCTCGGATCGCGTCCGGGTCGCGCAGCGGGCGGGCATCGACGTCGGCGATCAGCGGGGCGATCGGCTCCCGCATCGGCGCAGCCTCGATCATGGGCCGCAGCGCCTCCGCCACCGGCTGCATCAGCGACGAGTGGAAGGCGCCGTTGACCGGCAGGGTCACGACCCGCCGCGCACCGCGCTCCTTGGCCAGGGCCGCCGCCGCTTCCAGGGCGTCGCTCCTGCCGCTCAGCGTCGTCTGGCCCGGCGCGTTGAAGTTGGCCACCTCGACGCCGGTCTCGCGCGCGACCTCCTCCAGGACCGCGTCGTCGAGACCCAGCACCGCAACCATGCCGCCGCGGCCATGCTCCTCCATCAGCTCACCCCGGCGCCGCACGATGCGCGCGGCGTCGGCGAGATCGAGCGCTCCCGCGGCAACCAGCGCGGTGTACTCGCCCAGGCTGTGTCCGGCAACGCAGACCGGGTCGGGCAGCGAGCCCTCCTCGCGCAAGACGGTGAAATAGGCGATGCTGGTAGCCAGAATGGCCGGCTGTTGATTCTTCGTCGAGACCAGTGCCTCGTCCGGCCCTTCGAAGATTGTCTGGGAAAGTGGGAAGCCGAGGGCGCTGTCGACCGTCTCGAAAACGGCTCGGGCCGCGGCGGAGCGCTCTGCCAGGGCCTTGCCCATCCCGACCCGCTGCGACCCCTGGCCGGGGAAGACCCAGGCAACGTCACTCACCACCGCTCACCCTCTCCACACCGTCGCGTCCCCAACGCACCACCGTCGCGCCCCAGGACAACCCGGCGCCGAAGCCGACGAGGACCACGTTCATCCCCGGCCGCAAGGCTCCGGCCTCTACCGCCTCCACGATGCAGATCGGCACCGAGGCGGCCGAGGTGTTCCCGTACCGGTCTAGGTTGGCCCAGATCCGCTCACGTGGCAAGTCCAGCCGCTTGGCAGCGGCGTCGATGATCCGGATGTTGGCCTGGTGAGGGATCAAGAGGTCGATATCGGCCAGCGACAGGCCCGCCTGCTCGACCGCCGCCGCGGCGGCCTCGCCGATGACACGCACCGAGAAGCGGAAGACCTCGCTACCGTTCATCTTCATGTACGGCCGCCGCAGCGCCTCGCGGTTCCCGTCCTGGACGATCCCGGTGCCCCAGCCGTCAACATAGAGGTGACAGGCACCGCGGCCATCGGAGCCGAGGACGGTCGAGAGGATGCCGACCGGCTCCTCGGTCGCCTGCAGCACCACCGCCCCGGCGCCGTCACCGAAGAGGATGCACGTGCCGCGGTCGGTGAAGTCGATCATCCGGGTGAGCGTATCCGCACCCACCACCAGCACGGTGCGGGAGGTACCGGCCCGGACGAACTGGGCGGCGACGTTGATCGCGTAGATGAACCCGGCGCAGGCTGCGACCACATCGAACGCCCCGGCACGGAACGCGCCCAGCTCACGCTGGAGCAGGGACGCGGTCGCGGGCATGAAGGTGTCCGGGGTTGTGGTCGCCAGGACGATAAGGTCGAGATCCAGCGGCGAGATGCCGGCCACATCCAGCGCCTGCCGCGCTGCGGTCAGTGACAGGCTGAGGGTCGTCTCCGACGGAGAAGCGATGCGCCGTTCGCGAATGCCGGTGCGCGTAACAATCCACTCGTCGGAGGTGTCGACCATCCGCTCGAGGTCAGCATTCGTCAAGACTTGCTCCGGGAGGGCCATGCCCCACCCGGTGATGGCGGCGTTCCGCACTTTCCGAGGCTACCCCTTCCCCCACGGTGCGGTGAGCGCGCCACAGGCGCCGTGCCTGAGACTAGCCGCACGTCCCCCCCGACGGCCTCGCTCCCGGCCGTGGCCGGCTACTACTGCTGGGACTGACGCCGCGATCGCTTGCTAACGTCGATGACCTGGCGGCCCTTATAGGTACCGCAGTTCGGGCAGACGTAGTGCGTCCGCTTCTTCTCGCCGCACGTGGGGCAGGTCATCAACTGCGGCAGCTTGAGCCAGTGATGCCGCCGCCGGTTACCCTGCCGGTGCCGACTGACCTTCTTCTTGGGAAGCGCTCCCATCCTCCACCATCCTCCTCGTGCCGCCACCCGGGATACGCCCGGCGGCGGGACTCGATTACCGCCACGCAGGACGGCGCTGCTCGCTATTCGGTGCCCTCATCGAGCAAGGTACGCAGCACGGCGAAGCGGTCGTCCACCTCGTCCTCCGCCGCCGGGAACTCCGGCTGAAATCCCGCGCACTGCTCGCCACACACCGGGCGCATCGGCAGCGCCAGAATAATCACCTGGCGCAACAGCGGCGCCAAATCAAGCTCATGGTTGTGGTCGATGATGAAGATGTCGTCGTCCTCCGGCGCGGCCATCGGCACCCCGGTGCGCACGTCCACGCTGGGGCGGAACTCACCATCGAACACACTGCGGTACGGCTGGTCGAACTCGTTCAAGCAGCGCACGCACTGCACATTCGCGACGCCAGCCACCTCGCCATCTACCAGGATACCAGCTTCGAAGCGCGTCAGGCGGATATTCGCCTCGACATCGCGCGCCCACTGCCCCTCATCCAACGTCAGACGCTGGAGGTGAATCTGGAAGGTGCGCGTCGCTCCAACCGGCTGCTTGAGCAATTGAGCGACGTTCAGCACCGTGTCGTTTGCTAGGTTCGGCAAGCGTAGATCCATGGTGGTCCTCCTGGCGGCCTGCGCCTTCTGGGCAAGATAGGCGCAAACTGGTCTAGTGTATCATGCCGTGGCGCAGGTTGTGTACCTCGGAGCCTGCGACCAGCGACTCAGAATGACAGGGATTGCGTGGCGGACGTCCACGGCACAATCACCGTAGCCGATCCCCGGAACCCGCCAGACGACACGACGGGAGGAGCCATGGGCACGACACGCGATCCGGCAGCCAGACTCCTCGCGACGCTCGACGCCGCGTGGGCCGACTTCCACGCTTCCTACGCCGGCTTATCGGACGACGAGCTCCTCGAACCAGGCGTGAGCGGCGACTGGTCGATCCGCGACATCATGGCCCATGTGAGCTGGTGGGAAGAGGAGGCGCTGAAACACCTTCCCGTGATCCTCGCGGGCGGTCGCCCACCCCGCTACTCGGACCTCTACGGCGGCATCGACGCCTTCAATGCGCGCAAGGCTGAAGAGTGGCGCGGCCTGTCGCTCGCCGAGGTCCGCCACCGCCTCCACGAGACGCATGACCGCCTCGTCGCCTATCTCCAGCAGGTACCGCCCGACCACCTCAAGAGCGGCACGCGCTTCCGCCGCCGCCTGCGCCTCGACACCTACGGCCACTACCCGCTCCACACCCAGGCGATCCGCGAGTGGCGCACGCGGCGGGCACGCCACTGACCGCCCGCTGCAGGAGACCGGCCAACTCTCTCGGCTCATGGAGTTTGACGAATCACCGTGATCCACCGGAGCCGACCCCGTCGCCCAGCGGCCGTCGTCCTGAGCGAAGCCGGAGGTGGCGGCCAGCCGCCCCCGGCGACTCCGTCCGAGCCGAAGGATCTCCCCGGGACGTGGCCGGTCCAACGCGAGATCCTTCGCTGCGCTCAGGATGACACGGGTGCGGTTTCGATTGCTGGCGGAGATACCAGGTCAATTCGTCCATCTCAATGAGCCGATTGGTAGAATGGCGCTGCGGGAGGCAGGTAACCACGATTACGGGAGGTGCAGGTGGCGCGGATCCTCGTCGTCGAGGATGAAGCAAGTATCCGCACGACGATCGCATACAACCTCAAAAAGGCGGGGCACGACGTGCGCACCGTCGCCGACGGCGAGGCCGCCATCGCTCAGGCCAACGCCGACCCGCCCGATCTGGTCATCCTCGACATCATGCTCCCCACCATCGACGGCTTCGATGTCTGCCGACACATCCGCCGTTCTAGCTCGGTGCCGATCCTCATGCTCACCGCGCGAGACGATGAGGTCGACCGCGTCGTCGGCCTGGAGATCGGGGCCGACGACTACGTCACAAAGCCCTTCTCGATGCGAGAACTTATGGCCCGCGTCAAAGCGCTCCTGCGCCGCCGCGAGCTGCTGGAGCAGGAACTCGCCAGCAACCCGGACGGCCGGGAGGAAGTCTTCGAGATCGGCACCCTGCGCATCGACCCGGCCGCCTACCGCGTGACCCGCGACGGCCGCGAGGTTCAGCTCACGCCCAAAGAGATGGACTTGCTGGTCTACCTCGCCCGGCACCGGGGAAACGTCTGCCCAACCCGCCGGATCCTCGAGGCGGTCTGGGGGTACGACTACTACGGCGACAACCGCACCGTGGCCGTGCATATCCATGGCCTGCGAGAGAAACTGGAGGAAGACCCGCGCCAGCCCCGGCTGATCGAGACGGTTCGCGGCGTGGGGTATCGCCTGGCAGGGTAGCATCGTGCTCCGTCGGCTCCACACGCGCCTCAGTCTCGGCTACATCGCGCTCATGGCGGGCGTATTCCTCCTGTTGGGAGCCTACCTCGTCAACTACGTCCAGGACCTGGAACGACAGGAACTGCGCACTCGACTCGAGTCCCAGGCGTGGCTCGTGGCCCTGGCGGCCGCGCCGATGATCGGGACCACGGAGGAGCCCAACCTTCAGGAGTTCGCCCAGGACGCAGCCGGCCAGATCGACGCCCGGGTCACGATCGTCGACCAGGAGGGCCGCGTGCTCGGCGACTCGGAGGCGGACCCCGCGACGATGGAGAACCACGCGGACCGCCCCGAGGTGGCCGCGGCGCTCTCCGGCCAGATCGGTGAGTCGAGCCGCCCGAGCGACACCCTCGACCGCACCCTGATCTACCTCGCCGTCCCGATCGTGCGCGATGGCGAGCAACTCGGCGCCGCGCGCGTCGCCCTGCCGAGCGACCAGTTCGCCGGCTGGCTGCGAAATATCGTGGTGGCGGTCGTCGCCGCCCTCGGGATCGCCGCCCTGGCGATCGCTGCACTCTCAGCCATCCTGGCGGGGGTCATCACCCGCCCGCTCAGCGAGCTGATCCAGACCGCGCGTCGAATCGCACAGGGTGACCTGGCGGCCCGCGCCCCGGAGCACGCCGGAGGCGAAATCGCGGAGCTGTCCCACGCCTTCAACGAGATGACCACCACGCTGCAGGCCAACATCGAGGCGATCGAGGCCGAGCGGGCACGCCTGAGCGCGATCGTCGAGCACCTGACCGATGGGATCCTGATTGTCGACGATCAGGGCCAGCTCGCGCTGATCAACAACGCGGCCGAACGGCTCCTGGGCACCCCCCGAGACCGCCTGCTGAACCGTCCCTACGCGCTGGCCGTGCGGGATCACGACCTGGCCGAGGTCATCGCACAGGCGCACAGCGGGGACGAACCGGTCAGGCGGCTGTTCGAGATTGGGCAGCCGCGCCGCTACGTCGAGGGGGTGGCCTACTCCATTCCCCACCGCGCGACGCCGGTCGTCGTCATTCTGCGGGATGTCACGGAGTTGCGCCGGACCGACATGATCCGGCGGGATTTCGTCGCCAACGTCTCGCATGAACTCCGCACGCCCATCGCGTCCCTCAAGGCTCTGGTCGAGACGCTCCTCGACGGCGCATTGGAGGACGAAGAGGTCGCGCACGAGTTCCTGGCGCGCATGGAAACTGAGGTCGACGGGCTCGCCCGGCTGGTCCAGGATCTCCTGGAGCTCTCCCGCGCGGAGTCCGGCCGGCTGACCCTGAGCCCGGTGGCCGCCGACATCCGGCGGGTGGCTGAGCAGGTCATCGCCCGCCTCCGCACCCAGGCCGAGCCGAAGAAACTCGACATCCGGATCGAGATCCCCGACGGGCTGCCGCCCGGCCGTTTCGACCCGGAGCGCATCGAGCAGGTCCTGGTCAACCTGGTCCACAACGCGGTGAAGTTCACCCCGCCCGGCGGCATCATCACCGTCGGGGCAGCGGCTGAAGACGACCACCTGGTCGTCTGGGTGGCCGACACCGGCCCCGGCGTTGCCCCCGAGGATCGGGATCGAATCTTCGAGCGGTTCTACAAGACGGATCGCTCCCGCGCCGACGCCGGAACCGGGTTGGGGCTCTCCATCGCCCGGCATCTCGTCGAACTGCACGGCGGGCGCATCTGGGTCGACGGCACCGCCCGTCCCGGCACCACCATCAAGTTCACCCTCCCGCTCGCCCTCGAGCCCGCCCCAACCGGCGACTCCACTCCCAGCGCGCACCGAGCCTGAGATCGGCTCTCATCCACCGGGCACGCGCTTGCACGCTCGATCCCAGCAAGATACCCCGCTCCTTGTTGTGTCATCCTGAGCGAAGTAAAGGATCTCGTGCTGGGGCGTCCGCACTCACTGGAGATCCTTCGCTTCGCTCAGGATGACATCGGTTGCTCCGAGTGACACGGCGGGGCATCCACCTGCGCTGAAACAGCGGGTGGGAGACCCCGCCGTCACACAGCGATAGCACTCCTTTAATCGCTCCTTAATGCATCTCCGACAGTGGGCTAACACCCGGTTCCTACACTCAGGCCGGCAAGTCGGCTGGCGACGCTTGGGTCGCCGCCGCACAGCGGAACGATGAGGAGGAATCGGTGATTGCCCAATCATGGAAGCGACTCGGCGCGCTGATCGCCCTGCTCATGGTAGCGGCCATGGTGCTGGTCGCCTGCGGCGGCGGCAGCGACAGCACCCCAACCGCCGCCGGCGGGGATGGCGCGACGTCGACCGCCATCGGAGAGGCGTCGACGAGCGCGCCCGCCGGCAGCCCCACCGGCACCGGTGGCAGTGCCAGTGACGGCGGCGCTCACAGCGACCTGCAGGCGAACCTGACGGGCTCTGGTGCGAGCTTCCCCGACCCGCTCTACCAGCGCTGGATCGAGGAATACAAGAGCGTCGCACCCGGCGTCACGATCAACTACCAGTCGGTCGGCTCCGGCCAGGGCAAGAACGACTTCATCAGCGGGGTAACCGACTTCGGAGGCACCGACGCCTACATGACCGATGAGGAGCTGGCCGAAGCGCCCGACACGCTCCACATCCCGACCGTCCTCGGCGCGGTCACGGTCACCTACAACCTGCCGGGCGTCGACGACCTCCGGTTCTCCGGCCCCACCCTCGCGGGCATCTTCCTCGGCCAGATCACGACCTGGAACGACCCGGCCATCGCGGCTGACAACCCCGGCGTCGAACTGCCCGATCAGCCGATCACCGTGGTCTACCGATCGGACGGCTCCGGCACGACCGCCATCTTCACCGACTACCTGAGCAAGGTCAGCGAGGAGTGGGCATCCCAGGTCGGGAGCGGCACCGCGGTCCAGTGGCCGGTCGGCATCGGCGCCGAGAAGAACCCAGGCGTGACGGCGGCTGTCCAGCAGACGCCGGGAGCCATTGGCTATGTCGAGTTGATCTACGCGCTCGCGAACGATCTTCCGGCCCCCGCGATCAAGAACGCGGCGGGGAACTACGTCACCCCGTCGCTGGAGTCGGTGAGCGAAGCGGCCGCTGGGTTCCTGGCCGACCTGCCGGACGATCTGCGGGTGTCGATCACCAACCCACCGGAGGGTGAGAACGCCTACCCGATCGCGGGCTTCACCTGGATCCTCGTCCGCGGCCAGTACGACGACGAGGCCAAGGCCCGGGCGCTGACCGAGTTCCTCTATTGGGCACTGACCGAGGGTGATGGCTACGCGGAGGAGCTGCACTACGCGCCGCTGCCCGACCCGGTCAAGGAACTGGCGATCCAGAAGCTGGAGCAGGTCACGGTTGGCGGCACGCCAGTCTTCACCTCCCCCGCGCAATAGAACTGCGCGCCCCTCCTCCCCTCTCCCCTTGTGGGAGAGGGGGCCAGGGCGTGCGGGGAACGGATTACGGACGACCGACACTGCAGAAGGAAACGGCAGGAGAGATTCTCATGATCGCGACCGGGCAGCCCGTTTCCCGGTCTCACCGGCTCCGACGGCGGCTCCGGCACGGGGATGTTCCCTTCCGGCTGCTTGCCGCCACATTCGCGTTCGTCGTCGTCGCGCTCCTGGTGGCTATCGTCGGCGTCGCCTGGGACGGGTCGGCCGCCGCACGGGAGGCGTTCGGCTTGGGCTTCCTGACTCGCACCGCCTGGAACCCGGTCGCCGGCGAGTTTGGAGCGCTCCCCGCCATCTACGGCACGATCGTCTCCTCGGCGATTGCACTCTTGCTGGCAGCACCGCCCGGCATCATGATCGGCATCTTCCTGAGCGACCTCAGCCCGGCCCGGCTGCGCGGGCCGCTCTCGCTCATGGTCGAGCTCCTTGCCGCGATCCCCAGCGTCGTCTACGGCATGTGGGGCATCTTCGTCTTCATCCCGTTCTTCCGCGGGGCCATCGCTGAGCCGGTGTCACGCGCACTCGGCGACACCGTGCCCTTCCTGGCCGGGCCCGTCACCGTCGGGCGCGGCCTGCTGGTGGCGGGGATCATCCTGGCGATTATGATCCTCCCCACGATCGCGGCCGTCTCACGCGACGTGCTCTCGGTCGTACCGACGCACCAGCGCGAGGCCCTGCTGGCGCTCGGCGCCACCCGCTGGGAGGTCATCCGCCACGCGCTGCTCCCCTACGCCCGCGCCGGGATCGTCGGCGGGATGATGCTCGGCCTGGGCCGGGCACTCGGCGAGACGATGGCGGCGACCATGGTGATCGGCAACACGCCGCGGATCGATCCGTCACTCTTCCAGCCAGCGACGACAGCCGCCTCCCTGATCGCGAGCCAGCTCCCGACCACCAACACCGAGCTGCACTCCAGCGCGCTCGTCTACCTGGCGCTGGTTCTGTTCCTCATCACCCTGCTGGCCAACTCGATCGCCCGCCTCCTCGTCTGGCGCGTGGCGGGCGCCGCCGGGGGGAGACGCTAGATGTTCGACACCGTTGCGAACGCTGCCAGCGTGCGGTACCGCCGCCGGGTCTGGGTGAACCGGCTCATGCTCGGCCTCACCATCGGCTCGACCGCCGTCGCGCTGGTGCCGCTCGTCCTGATCCTCTCCTACGTGGTGCGACAGGGAGTTGGCGCGCTCAGCGTCGGGTTTTTCACCGAGACCTTCCGGCCGGTGACGATCGGCGTGGCCGGTGGCGCCGGGGGCGTGCTCCATGCCATCGTCGGCTCCGCTCTCATCGTCGGTGCGGCCCTGCTCCTGGCGACCCCGCTCGGCGTCCTGGCGGGCATCTACCTCGCCGAGTACCGATCCGGTCCCGCCGCGACCGTGATCCGCTTCTGCACGGACGTCCTGAGCGCCATGCCGTCGATCGTCGTCGGCGTGACCGCCTACGTCTTAATCGTGCAGCGGACTCGCCAGTTCTCCGGCCTGGCTGGATCGATCGCCCTGGCCGTGCTGATGGTGCCGGTCATCACGCGCACGACCGAGGAGATCCTGCAACTCGTCCCCCAGAGCGTGCGCGAAGCGGCGGCGGCTCTCGGCGCGCCGCGGTGGTGGACGACGCTCACGGTGGTGCTGCCGGCCGCGCTGGGCGGCATCGCCACTGGCGTCTTGCTCGCGATGGCACGCGCCGCGGGCGAAACGGCGCCGCTGCTGGTCACGGTGCTCGGCAACAACCAGCTCACCTTCGACATCTTCGGCCCGATGCAGGCCCTGCCGTTGCTGGCCTACCGGTACACCGAGCAGCCGTTCGCGGTGCTCAACGAGCAGGCGTGGGGCGCCGCGCTGATCCTCGTCGTGCTCGTGCTCGGGACGAACATCCTGGTCCGCGCCCTCACCCGACGCCGGGCCGGGTAGGAGAAGGAGCATCTGTGGCGACCACCCCGCCCACCGCACCGGCGATTCGAATGCCGCCCACCTCGGAGGCGCACCTGGTGCTGGAAGGGCTCACGCTGCGCTACGGCGCCCGCATCGCCGTCGCACCGACCACGCTGACCATCCCGCGCCACCGGGTGACGGCGATCATCGGGCCATCGGGTGCGGGCAAGTCGACCCTGCTGCGCGCGCTGAACCGTCTCCACGAGACGGTCCCGGGCGCCGGTGTCGACGGCCGCGTCCTCCTCGACGGCGAGGACATCTACGGCCTTGGCGTCGACCCGATCCTCCTCCGGCGCAGGGTCGGTATGGTGTTCCAGCAGCCCAACCCACTGCTCACCCGCTCGATCGCCGAGAACGTGAGCATCGGGCTCGAACTCGTCGGCATGCCACGCCGGGAGCGCGCCGCGACCGTCGAGTGGGCGCTGCGTCGCGCGGCGCTCTGGGACGAGGTCCGCGACCGGCTGGATCACCCGGCCACCTCGCTCTCCGGCGGGCAGCAGCAGCGGCTCTGCATCGCCCGGACCCTCGCGGTCCGCCCCGAGGTGATCCTGATGGACGAGCCGGCCAGCGCACTCGACCCGATCGCCACCTCCCGCATCGAGGACCTGATTCGTGAGCTGGCGAGCGAGTTCACCGTCGTCATCGTGACCCACAACATGCAGCAGGCGGCCCGGATCGCGGACTACACCGTCTTCATGACCCCCAACGAGGACGGCGCCGGCGAGGTGGTCGAGGCCGGGCCGACAGAGGAGATCTTCACCGCGCCGCACAACCAGCGCACCGAGGACTACATCACCGGGAGGTTCGGCTAATGCAGCAAGCAGGAGTGACCACGGTGGTCCCCGAACGCCGCATCCACCTCGCCGTCGCCGGCGCCCGCGACGACGCCCCGGCGATCCCTGCAGCGAGCGAGGTCAAGCTGGACATACGCAAGCTCACCATCATCTACGGGCAGCGTGTCGCTGTGCGGGACATCGATCTGCGCATCCCCGCCCAGGCTGTGACCGCCATCATCGGTCCGTCGGGGTCGGGCAAGTCGACCCTGCTCCGGGCGCTGAATCGCATGCACGACGACGTACCCGGCGTGCGGGTCACCGGCGAAGTCCTCCTCGACGGGCAGCCGGTCTACGGGCCCGAAGTGGACCCCGTCGAAGTCCGGCGCCGGATCGGCATGGTCTTCCAGCGTCCCAACCCCTTCGCCAAGTCCATCTTCGATAACGTCGCCTTCGGCCTGACCGTCTTCGGCACGCGCCGCCTCTCCCGTCGGGAGGTGGCGGAGCGGGTCGAGCGGGCTTTGCGTCAGGCTGCGCTCTGGGACGAAGTGAAGGACCGCCTGCACCAGCCGGCCACGTCGCTCTCCGGTGGACAGCAGCAGCGGCTGTGCGTGGCCCGAGCGCTGGCTGTCGAGCCGGATGTCGTGCTCCTGGACGAGCCGACCAGTGCCCTCGACCCGATCGCCACGGGCCGGATCGAGCAGTTGATGCGGGAGCTGGTCGAGGAGCACGGGTACACCGTGGTCGTGGTCACGCACAACATGCAGCAGGCGGCTCGCGTCTCCGACGTGACCGCCTTCATGACCGTCGATGCGAGCCGCGCGGGGACACTCGTCGAGGTCGGCCCCACCGCTCGCATCTTCACCAACCCCCAGGACCAGCGGACCGAGGACTACATCACCGGCCGCGTGGGTTAGGAGCGAAGAGTCCATGACCGCACCAGGACAGCCCCGGGCTCACTACGATCGGCAGCTCGACACGCTGCGCCGGGATCTGCTGATGCTCGGCAGCGTCACCGAGAAGGCCGTCGCCCGCGCCGTCGACGCACTGCGCCGGCGCGACAGCGCGCTGGCACGCGAGGTCATCCGCGAGGATCGGAACATCGACGAGCGCAGCTACGACCTGGAGGAGCGCGCGCTCCTGCTACTCGCCACCCAGCAGCCACTTGCGACCGACCTGCGCACCATCGCGGCGACGCTCTTCATCATCACCGAGCTCGAGCGCATCGGCGACTACGCCGAGGGGATCGCCCGCATCACCCTCATGCTGGAGCCATACCCGCCGCTCAAGCCGCTGATCGACATCCCGCGCATGGCCGAGATCGTGCTGGAGATGCTCCACGGCAGCCTCGCCGCGTTCGTCGACGGGGATCTCGTGGCCTGCCAGGCCATCTGGCACCGGGACGACGAGGTGGACGCGCTCTACGATCAGGTCTACCGCGAGCTGCTCACCTACATGCTCTCCGACCCCGGCACCATCGAGCGCGCCACCCGCCTCATCTGGGCGGCGCACAACCTGGAGCGCATCGCCGACCGGGTGACCAACATCTGCGAGCGCACCGCCTTCGTCATCACCGGAAATCCCCGCGCGCTTCCGAGCGACGAGGAGGCAGCCCCCGGCGGGTGAGCGAATGCGCCGTCGCGACGACGCAGCAGGCCCACGACTGCCGTATCATGTGACCACACCGCTGAGCCCGGCAGCGCCGCACGGGAGTGAGAGGAGCAACCGCGATGAAGTACGCTGCGATCATCCAGTACGGCAATCGTGAGCAGATCGCGAAGGTCCGCCCGGTCCACCGCGAATACCTCGGGCGCCTGAAGGAGCAGGGGAAACTCTGGGCTTCCGGCCCGTTCACCGACGACAGCGGCGCCCTCATCATCTACGAAGCCGAGTCCGAAGAGGAGGCCCGCCGCCTCATCACGGACGACCCCTTCCACGCCGCCGGCGTCTTCGTCAGCTACGAGCTGAAACCGTGGCAGCAGGTGTTCTAACTCATACGTCATGCGTCATGCGTCCCCCTCACCCCCGGCCTCTCTCGGACGGAGCCCTCCAGGGGAGAGGGGAGCAGGACGTGTGACGCATGACGCATGACGGGTGACGCATGACGCCCCCTCCCCCACCCCAATTGACATCTCCACCCCGCGAATCGTATTGTGAGGCTATCGAACCACGAGTCAGAAGCCGGCCGCGTAGATCCCGTCTCCACCGATCTACCACTGCCGTCACACCAGGCGAGGAGGGAAGCATGGCCGCATTGTCCTACGCCCACGGCGCCAGCCCGATCCCCCTGCTGGGTGAGACCATCGGCGAGAACCTGCGGCGCACGGTGGAGCGCGTCGGGGACCACGAGGCGCTTGTCGTCCGCCATCAGGATTACCGCGCCACCTACCGGGAATTCTGGGAGCAGACCGGACTGGCGGCCCGTGGCCTGCTGGCCCGTGGTGTCCGCAAGGGGGATCGCGTCGGGATCTGGTCGCCCAACCGCTACGAGTGGGTCGTCATCCAATACGCCACCGCCCGCATCGGCGCGATCCTGGTCAACATTAACCCGGCCTACAAGACCGCCGAGCTCGAGTACGCACTGAACCAGTCGGGCACAAGTTTCCTGATCCTGGCGCGCGCCTTCCGGACAACGGACTATGTCGCCATGCTCAACGAGGTCCGCGACCGCTGCCCGGAGCTGCGGCAAACGCTGGTGCTCGACGACGAATGGGAGGGACTGCTCGCCGACGGAGCGGGCGTACCGGAGGCGACGCTTGCAGAGATTGAGGCGAGCCTCCAGTTCGACGAGCCGATCAACATCCAATACACCTCGGGTACCACCGGGTTCCCCAAAGGCGCGACCCTCTCTCACCACAACATCCTGAACAACGGCTTCTTCATCGGGGAGGGCTTGCGCTACACGGAGAACGACCGCGTGTGTATCCCGGTACCGTTCTACCACTGCTTCGGGATGGTGCTGGGCAATCTCGCGTGCACCACCCATGGCGCCTGCATTGTCGTCCCCGGCGAGGCCTACGACCCGGTCGCGGTGCTGGAGACGGTGCAGGCCGAGCGCTGTACCTCGCTCTACGGCGTCCCCACCATGTTCATCGGCGAACTGGAGCACCCGCGCTTCTCGGAGTTCGACCTCTCGACCCTCCGCACCGGGATCATGGCGGGTTCCCCCTGCCCGGTCGAGGTGATGAAGCGCGTTCAGTCGCAGATGCATATGACCGAGGTCGCCATCTGCTACGGCATGACCGAGACTTCGCCCGTCTCGACCCAGACCGCGATCGACGACCCGCTGGAGAAGCGTGTGGGGTCTGTCGGCATGGTTCACCCGCATATCGAGGTCAAGATCATCGACCCGGCCACCGGCGAGATCGTGCCGCGCGGCACCCCGGGCGAGCTGTGCACCCGTGGCTACTCCGTGATGCTGGGCTACTGGAACAACGAGGAGGCCACCCGCCAGGCGATCGACGCCGCTCGCTGGATGCATACCGGCGACCTGGCAACGATGGACGACGAGGGGTACGTCAACATCGTCGGCCGGATCAAGGACATGATCATCCGCGGCGGGGAGAACATCTATCCGCGCGAGGTGGAGGAGTTCCTCTACACCCACCCGGCGGTAGCCGACGTCCAGGTCATCGGCGTGCCGGACGAGCGATACGGTGAAGAGGTCATGGCCTGGGTCAAGCTGCGGGAGGGTGCGCAGGTCACCGGGGAGGAGCTGGCCGCCTACTGCCGGGGCCGCATCGCGACGTACAAGATCCCGCGCTACTGGAAATTCACCGACACCTTCCCGATGACGGTGACGGGCAAGATCCAGAAGTTCCGGATGCGGGAGATGGCGATCGAGGAACTCGGCCTGCACGGCGCCGCCGCGGTCCGGACCGCCTAGACGGTCGTCGCAGGACGGGCTGAGGCCGCCATCCCCTCACGCCAAGCCGGGAGATGCTGACCACGGGGTCGCGCGGGCGCCGCCTGCCGGTCGTCCGCCCCTATGGCTGACTGCGTGACCAGCGGTCCATCCATGCCTCGCCGACCGCCCGAACCAGGCGGGGGATCGATCCAGTCCCGCCCTTGACCAGCTAGCGGGAATCTCCGGAGCACGCCCCGGCGACGCAGGCGTCCCTTCGGTGCTACTATGTGCCCTGAGCCGCCCATACCAGCGGGATGCCCGCATCTGGGCCCGGCACCAGCGAGGGATCGGACCGCGCCGGTTACGGCCGGCGTTCGCCACGGGTACTCGGGAGGTAACCACCATGGCGACAGAGGTCACCACGAAGGAGTATCGGCTGTTGATCGGCGGGCAGTTCGTCCCCGCCGCCTCCGGGGAGACCTTCCCCACCTACAACCCGGCCACCAACGAGGTCATCGCGCATGTGCCGAAGGCGGGCCGCGAGGATGTCAACCGGGCCGTCGCCGCCGCGCGCAAGGCCTTCGACGAGGGGCCCTGGGGGAAGATGACCCCGATGGAGCGCGCCAAGCGCATGCGTCGGGTCGCGGAGATCCTGCGCGAGCGGCTGGAAGAGATCGCCCGCCTGGAGACGCTCAACTGCGGCAAGATCATCATCGAGTCGCGCGCCGACGTGGCCGCCTCGGCCAACTGCTTCGATTACTACGCCAACCTGACCGGGCACATGTGGGGCGAGACGATCCCCATGAACGGCCCGCTCTTCGACTACACCGTACGTGAGCCGTACGGCGTCTGCGGGCAGATCATCCCCTGGAACTTCCCGCTGCTGATGGCGGCCTGGAAGGTCGCGCCGGCGCTCGCCGCGGGCAACACGATCGTCCTCAAGCCCGCCAGCGCCACGCCGCTCACCGCGCTCGTCCTGGGCGAGATCTGCCAGGAGGCGGATATCCCCGATGGGGTCGTCAACATCCTGACCGGACCGGGCGTCGAGGTCGGCGCGGCCATCGCCGAGCACCCAGACGTCGATAAGATCGCCTTCACTGGCGAGACGGAGACCGGCCGCGAGATCCTGCGGCTGTCGGCCGGGACGATCAAGAAGGTGTCGCTGGAGCTGGGCGGCAAGTCGCCCAACATCGTCTTCCCCGATGCCGACCTGGAGGAGGCGGTCAACGGCTCGCTCTTCGCCATCTTCACCAACGCCGGCCAGCGCTGCACCGCTCGCACCCGGCTCTTCCTCCACGAGTCGATCCACGACCAGTTCCTGTCGGACTTCATCGCCAAGGCCGGCAAGATCCGCGTCGGCGACCCACTGGAGGACGCCACGCAGATGGGCCCGGTCATCTCCAAGCGCCAGTGCGAGCGCGTGCTGAGCTTCATCGAGCGGGCGCGCAGCGAGGGCGCGAACCTGGCGCTCGGCGGCAAGCGCCCGGACGACGAGGTGCTCCAGAAGGGCAACTTCATCGAGCCGACCATCTTCACCCAGGTCCAGAACGACATGACGATCGCGCAGCAGGAGGTCTTCGGGCCGGTGCTGTCGGTCATCCGCTTCCGGGATGAGTCCGAGGTCGTGGAGATGGCGAACAACACCATCTACGGCCTGGCCGCCACGATCTGGACCAACGACCTGAAGCGCGCTCACCGGCTGGCATCCCGGATTCGTGCCGGGAACATCAGCATCAACTTCCCGACCGTCAACCCGCCGGAGGCTCCGTTTGGCGGCTTCAAGCAGAGCGGCATCGGCCGGGAGCTCAGCCGCCACGCGCTCGACCTCTACACCCAGGTCAAGAACGTGGTCGTCAACCTGGCCGACGAGCGATTCGACTGGTACGGCAAGTGGCCGGTGGGGCAGAAGTAGGAGACGGGCCCCCTCACCCCCTAACCCCCTCTCCCACCAGGGAGAGGGGGGACGGCCGGGGGTGTGGGCCGTTAACCTTTCGTCATCACCGGGAACACGGCCTCTAGCGCGTAGCGGCCGGCGCTGAGGAGCATGAGTATCGCGTAGGCGCCGAGGAGGGCTCCGAGAGCGGGGCCGGCGAGATCACGCGGCGTCGCAGCCGCCGACACACGCGCCCGGCCGAGCAGGATCAGCACCAGCGCAATCTCGAAGAGGGCCAGCACCGCCGCGCCGATCAGGAGCAGCGTGATCGGCGTGTAGAGCGCCGGGACGCCGCTCCCTGCCGCCAGCCCAAACCCACTCGCCAGCACGAGCACCGCCGCGAGGTCACGCCACCCGCGCAGTGCCGGTTCCCGGCGCGTCAGGTCTGGGCGCCAGAGCGTCGCCGCGGTGAGCAACCAGAGGAACGCCCCCAACGTTGTACCCATGAGCGCTCCGGTGATATACCGGAGCGCATTTGTTGGGGGATAGATCGCCGGAAGGCCGGTGTCGTCGAGGAGCGAGTTGAACCCGTCGATGCCCATGGCCACGGCGAACCCACCGAGCAACAGGACAATCGGAAGGGAAGGCAGCCCGGCAGCGCGCACGCGTCCCCGGGTCAGGAGGTAGAGCTGGGTCACCAGAAACCCGCCGTAGATGCCGGTCATGCGCGCGTCGAAGGGGAGCCGCACCACGCCGAACCAAAACGAATGGTCCGGGGTCTGGGCACACAGGCCGTGCAGCAGCGCGAGGGACTTCGTCTCCAGCGGCGCCGGCACGCCCAGGAACACGAGGAGTGACAATCCAGCAAGCAATACAAACACGGTCCCCCGCCGCTCACCGCCGGTGAGTGCCCGGTATGCGACCTTCGTCATCGTTGGGCTCCCTCCTCACCCGCTACCGGCATCCCCGCGTATAGTAGACTAGGTGACCCATCCCTAGTATTTTCCGGCAACGACTGCTCGTTGTACGGACATCTTGACCGTTCATTCGTTGGGGACGTACCGTTGTCGCGAGCGCAGCCGACTCCGTGCGGCTGCCGCCTGACGAGACGAAGAGCGAGCAGGCCATGTTGCGTGAGCGATTGAATCGGCGGACGTTGCTCAAGGTGGCCGGGGGCGCGCTCCTGGCGAGCGTCGTGGACCTCCGGCAACCGGGAGCACAGGCCAGCGCCATGACCCGTACGGCGTGGGTCGAGCGCGGCGTCTTCCCCACGAGCGGCCAGTATCAATCGGCCGTGTTTACCACCGAGGGCCAGTACAACAGCGTCGAGGTCGGCTGGTTCGCTGATGTCCCGGCGGGAAGCCGGCTCGACTTCGCGGTGCGCACCAGCGTCGACGGGACGACCTGGAGCGAGTGGGTCGACCTCCACACCGACCACCACCTGCACCCGCTCGAAGGCCGGCGCACCTACGCTGCCCCGCTCCTGACGGAGCCCAGCACCCACCTGCAGTACCGGGTCGACATCGTGCCGAACGCTCTGGGCGAGGCACCGATCCTCCACGAGGTCGAGATCGCAGCGGTCGATACTTCCGCTCCGGCGCAGCTCCTGGCGACTCCCCAGCTCATCGACGGCTGGATCATCCCGCGCGCCGGCTGGGGTGCTGACGAATCGCTGCGCTTCAAGGACGGCGAGGAGATCTGGCCGCCCCGGTACGCGCCGATCGAAAAGGTGATCCTGCACCACACCGTCACCCAGAACCGGCCACCGGACCCGGCCGCCGCCATCCGGTCGATCTACTACTACCATGCCGTCACCCTCGGCTGGGGCGACATCGGCTACAACTTCCTCGTCGACTGGGAAGGTCGCGTCTACGAAGGCCGGTACGGCGGCGGCGGCGTCATCGGCGGCCACGCGCTCCAGTACAACCGCGGCAGCATCGGTATCGCCGTGCTCGGGAACTTCCAACAGACGGCCGTGCCCCAGGCGGCGCTCGACGCGATCGTGCGTCTAATCCGCGAGCGTGCCGGAAACGTCGACCCGGGCGGCTGGAGCTTCTTCGTCGACAAGGACAACGTCCCCAACATTGCCGGCCACCGCGACGTGCTGTCGACCGAATGCCCCGGCTCGGAGTTCTACGCTCGACTCCCCGAGATCCGGGGCTGGCTGAAGGGGACCGGGCCGATCTACGCGCCGCAATCAGCCGAGGCGCGGGGCCGCCTTGTCTCCGTCACCATCACGCCGAAGACAACCTACGTCGGGATGCCGATCCGCGTCGACGCCGTGGTCGAGAACGTCGGATCGACCCCGCTCTACGGGCAGGAGCCCGCCGACGGGTTCACCTACGTCGAGGGGCAGGACTTCCAGAGCGCCGGCTTCCCCAAGATCGAGGGGCGCTTCCGCGTCGGGATCGACTACACTGGCAACAACGGCCTACCGAATCCGTTCCGATGGGGACCGCCCGGCCCGATCGCGGCCGGAGAGCGGGCAACCATCACCGGCTACTTCCGCCTCGCCTCCACCGGCACCAAGACGATCACCGCGAGCCTCGTCCAGGAATTCGTCCGCTACCATGAGGAGAACGCCTTCCCCCAGGAGATCACGATCGAACCCCCGCCGACCGACGCGGTACCCCGCAGCCCCAATGCGGACATGGTCTACGTCGACGTGACCGGGCACAACGTCCCCCGGATCTTCTGGGACTACTGGGAGCGCAACGGGGGCCTGATGCGCTTCGGCTACCCGCTGACCGAGCCGTTCTACGAGCCGTCGCCGGTGGACGGCAAGACGCTGCTGGTCCAGTACTTCGAGCGTGCCCGCTTCGAACACCACCCCGAGCTGGCCGGGACGCCCTACGAAGTGCTCCTCGGCCTGCTGGGTCGCGAAATCACCGCCGGGCGCGAGCACGAGGCGCCGTTCCGACCGCTGGCGAACGCCACGCCCGGCCCTGACCGCGACTTCTTCCCGGAGACGGGTCACACCCTCGCCTACGGCTTCCGCGACTACTGGTACCGCAACGGCGGGCTGCCGATCTTCGGTTATCCGATCAGCGAGGAGTTTCAGGAGCTGAGCAGGACCGACGGCGAGATGCACACGGTGCAATACTTCGAGCGCGCCCGCTTCGAGTGGCACCCGGACAAGCGCGGCACGCCCTACGAGTTCCTGCTTGGACACCTTGGGCGGGAGATCCTCATCGCCCGCGGCTGGCTGAAGGGCGCGTACTAGAGGCGCGGAAGGCACTTAGGGGAACACAATCGCGGCGGGCGTTGTGATGCCCGCCGCGTCGCGTTTCACGCCCGAGGCGGATGAGCACATGGTCTCCTTCATCCGACACCGAGCGCGGGGCAACGCCCCCGGCCGGTGCTAGACGACAAGCACCTCGACATCAATGTTGCCGCGGGTTGCCTTGGAGTAGGGGCACGCGGCGTGGGCCGCGTTGACCAACTCCTGCGCCTTCTCACGGTCCACACCGGGGATTTCAACCATGATCTTCGCCGCGAGGCCGAACCCACCCTCGGGCTCGGCCCCCAGCGCCACTTCCACCTTCACGGTCGAGTCCGACACGTCCACGTCGGACTGACGACCGACCGCCATCAAGGCGCCCTGGAAGCAGGCGCCCCACGCGGCGGCGAAGAGCTGCTCCGGATTGGTCCCCTCATTGGGGCCGTCCGTCTTCGGGCGCCGGAGCTGGACATCCAGCACACCGTCGTCGCTGACGGCGTGGCCCTCGCGCCCGCCGGTTACCGTGACGGTCGTCGAATAGCGTGGAGTGATCTTTGCCATACGTCCTCCCTCTGTCTCCAACCGATCTCTTGCCGTCGTTCCTGGGATGTCCTCCCCATCGTAGCAGCGGCCATGCGGCAGCGGAACCCTGGCCGTGACCTCCCCGCCTAGTGCACCGGCTGCCCGCCGGGGTCGCTGGCGACGCCCGCCCGCCCCCGCTCGGCGGCGACGAGCGCCCGAGCCGCCGGCGCGACCTCGGACGCGAAGATCTCGATCGTCGCCGCGTCGTCCGCCGCCAGGATGAAGCCACTGATGCCGTACGCCAGGGCGATCGCCGCGATCTGCTCCGCCCATGCGTCCGGTGGCCCGTCGAACAGGCCGCGACCCGTGGGCGCGAACCGGCCCCCGATGTTCAGGAACCGTCGGACCGCTCGGGGGTCACGCCCCGCCTGGGCTGCGCCCTCGTCGATGTACGTGTTCATCTCCTCCAGGTCGGCCACCCCGCCCTCCAGGTAGCCGAGCGTCGGGATCCAGCCGTCCGCGCGGCGACCGACGAGGCGCAGCATCCGCGGCTTGTAGGCACCGATCCAGATCTCGATGTCGTGCGCCGGCGCAGGGCCCCGCTTGGCGCCCTTGACCTGATAGTACGTGCCGTCGAAGTACACCCCGCCGCGCTGATCGGCCGCCCACAGTTCGCGGATGATCTGGATCGCTTCCTCCAGGGCCTCGACCGCCTGGCCGGGCGTCCGGCGGGGCCCGCCCATGGCAGCGATGGGCCCCCAAAACCCACCCGCCCCGAGACCCAGTTCGAAGCGGCCGCCGCTCAGCCGGTCCAGGCTGGCGGCCGCGCGGGCGAGGACGGCAGGCTGCCGCAGCGGCAGGTTGAGCACGTTCCCGGCGACGCGGATACGCTCTGTCCGAGACGCCACGAAGGAGAGCAGCGTCCAGGTGTCGTGGAAGGCCGGCTGGTAGGGGTGGTCCTGAAACGTCACCAAATCGAGCCCGGCGCGCTCCGACACAAGGGCCAGATCCACCGCGTGCATCACCGGCTGCGCCACCGGTGTGATGAAAGTCCCGAAGAGCAGTTCGTGTCCGTAGTCGGTCATGGCGCCTCCTCGATGCTGGTTCGATGTGCCGGATCAGCGGGCGAGCACACCCGGCGCGATGTTGAAGTTGTCGCGGAAGACGTTGTCCGGGTCGTAGCGGGCCTTCAACTCGCGCAGGCGCTGGAGCGTCCGCGGCGGGAACGCGTCGGCGATCCGCTCCGGGCGCGGGTCAGTCTCAAAGTTGAGGTAGATCCCGGTGAAGTGGTGGTGCAGCGCATCCCACTCGGCATCGACACGGGCTCGGTTAGAGCCGAACGCGGTCACGTGGAAGTTGGCCGAGCGGTGGGCGTAGGCCGTGGCGTCGGGGTCGACATCCGCCACCGCGCCGCCGACGGACCGGATCTGAAAGAAATACACCGCCCCGCTGCGGATGAGTCGCTCCGCCGCGGCGGCGAACTCGGGCGTGATGTGCTCGATGAGCCCCGATCGCCCGACCGGCTCACCCTGCCCGTCGTGGTAGCCACCCTGCGCGTTGGCCATGATGCTCGCGTACGGTGTGATCACGGCGTACTGGTCGTAGAGCGGCGCGACGGTGGCGAGCGGCTGCAAGCGGTCGACGATCGTCTCCGGCTGGTCAGAGGCGACCACGGCCATCACCTGCGCCACCAGCGGCTGCCCCCGGCGCGGGCGGCCCATGACCAGGAAGCTCGTCAGATCGCGCGGCGCTGATTCGACCGCCGCACCCCACCGTTCCAGGAACCCGGCCGTATCGCTGGCGTCGAAGACGAACTGTGCCCAGCCGACATTACCCACCGCGTCGGCCTCGAACTCGAACGACGTCACGATGCCGAAGTTGGCCCCGGCGCCCCGCACCGCCCAGAACAGGTCCGGGTTCTCGTCCTCGCTGGCGCGCACGACCGACCCATCGGCGAGGACCATCTCCACCGCCCGCAGGTGGTCGATGGTCAACCCGTGCAGGCGGGAGAGCCAGCCGATACCGCCGGCCGTCGCCAGCCCACCGACGCCGACACCGCCGTAGTCACCGGAGCTGAGCGCCAACCCGTAGGGAGCCAGGGCCGCGGCGACATCGCCCCAGCGGGCGCCCGGCCCGAGCCGGACGCGGCGCGCCACCGGGTCCAGCACCTCGATGCGGTTCATCCGGCCCAGGTCGATGACGATGCCGCCGTCATTGGTCGACCGGCCGCTGATCCCGTGCCCGCCGCTCCGGATCGAGAGCGGCACGTGCGGGTGGGCACGCGCAAAGGCGAGCGCGTCGATCACCTGCTCGACGCTGCTCACCGGGAGCACAATGCCGGGCGAGCCACCGCGCATGTACGTCGACCGGACACGCGCGTACTCCGTGTCTCCCGGCTCGATCGCTACGTCGACTAACGACGGCGGGACGGCATCGTAGTCGATCCCCGGGTGGCGTCGGGCGCGTGCCGCGGCACGGCGGATTCGGACGCCGAAGTGCCCCTCCGGGAACGCCCGCTCCGCCTCTGCGCGCAGGGCCGGGGCCACCTCGGTCGCAAACCGCTCGATCGTCTCCGGGTCGTCGGACGCGAGGATGATGGTGCCGATACCGTCTTCCACCACCAGCGGCAAGAGGTCTTCGACCCACTGCTCGCTCGGCCCGTTGAGGAAGCCGCCGCGCGACGATGAGAAGCGTCCGGAGACATTGACCAGCCGGCGGATCTCTCGCGGGTCCCGCCCGGCCGCGCGGGCCGCCTCGTCGATGATCCGGTTCCCGGCGGCGATGTCGCCCAGCTGGATGTACCCCAGCGATGGAAGCCAGCCGTCCGCCTTCCGGCCGATCAGCCGCAGCATCCGCGGCTTGTACCCGCCGATCCAGATCGGGATATCGTGCGCGGGCACCGGCCCGGGTCGCGCGCCCTCCAGCCGGTAATGCTCGCCCGCGAACCGTAGGGAGCGGGCGGCGGTGGTGTCCCAGATCGCGCGGATGACATCGATCGCCTCGTCGAGCGCATCCACCGCCTCGCCCGGGCTGAGCCGCCGCCCACCCATCGCCGCAATGGCGTCCCAGAACGCCCCCGCGCCCAGACCCAGTGCCAGGCGACCGCCCGAGAGCAGGTCCAGGCTCGCCGCTGCGCGTGCGAGCACCGCCGGAGAGCGCAGCGGCAGGTTGGCCACGTTGGGCGCCAGGTGGATACGCTCGGTCTGGCCCGCAACCCAGCTCAGCAGCGTCCAGGTGTCAAGAAACCGCGGCTGGTAGGGATGATCCTGGAAGGTCACCAGATCCAGCCCCACCCGCTCGGCGAGCCGGGCAAGCTCCACCACCGCCTCCGGATCCTGGCTTTGTGGGGTGATGAAGACGCCGAATTGTAACTCGTGACCGTAGTTCGCCATGACGCTCCTCCGACGGCTCCTGGTCGACCGGCCAACTATAATCCCGCAAAGGTTGACATGTCAACCATTGGAGGGGTAGAATCAGCGCCATGAATACCGAGGCATCGTCGCGACCGCTGTCAAACATGGAGATATGGCGCCGCCACAGCCTCGTCTACGCGCACCTGATGAGCTACCTGGCGCGCCAGCTCACCCGAGCCACCGGGCTGTCGGAGGCCGACTACCAGGTCCTGGACGCCCTGCTCGACGCGCCCGGCCAGCGTGCCCGCGCGCGGGAGTTGCGCTGGACACTGCAGTGGGAAAAGAGTCGGCTATCGCACCAGCTCCGGCGCATGGTCGCCCGCGGCCTGATTGACCGGCAGGCCTGTGCCGAGGACGCGCGGGGCGCGGACGTCGTTCTCACCGACGCCGGACGCGAGGCGGCGCAGCGTGCGCGGCAGGTGCGGGAAGAGTCGCTGCAGGCGATCGTCTTCGATACCCTAGGGCCGGAGCACATGGCCCGCCTAAACGAGGCGACGACGCTGCTCGCAGATCGGCTCGCCCGGGCGGCCGAGGAGGACCCGGACTGCCAGGCGGCCTACGCAGAGGCCTTCGAGACTGACGAAGGAGCCTGACCGGAGCACGGCCCCGCCGACGGGACGCGACGCGGTCATGCGACATCGTGAGGAGGCAGAGATGAACCAGCAACCGGCCGAGCACGCCGGCCCGGTGACCGGTGAGCAGCGCTCGCCACAGCCGGCCGGGACGGCCGCGAACGAAAACAATGAGACGACCACGCCCCCGGCCGCGCCGGGCCTCGTGATGATCACCACCGACGACGCGGGCGTTTGCACCGGCGACGCCTGCTCCCTACCGGTAAAGGACGACTGAGCAATGCGGGTTGAGATCTGGTCCGACATCGTGTGCCCCTGGTGCTACATCGGCAAGCGCCGCTTCGAGCGGGCACTCGCCGGCTTCCCCCACGCCGACGAGGTCGAGGTCGTGTGGCGCAGCTTCCAACTGAACCCCGACCACCCCAAGGGGGCACGCGTGCCGCTGGAAGAGTCGCTCGCCGCCAAGATGGGCGCCACCGTCGAGCAGGTCCGCGCCATGAACGCCCGGGTGAAGGCCATCGCCGCTGAGGAGGGGCTGGAGTACGACTTCGACCGCTACAACGTCGTCAACACCTTCGACGCCCACCGCCTGACCCATCTGGCCAAGGCGTACAACCTCAACGCCGAGCTGCACGAGCGCTTCCTCCGCGCGCAACTGGTCGAGGGTGAGGTGCTCGACGACCCGGACACCCTCGTCCGGCTGGCCGCCGAGGTGGGTGTGCCCGAGGCCGAAGCGCGCCGGGTGCTCGAGAGCGACGACTTCGCAGCCGAGGTCGAGGCAGACAGCGCAGAGCTCCGCGCCCTGGGCGGCAACGGCGTGCCGTTCTTCGTGATCGACCGCCGCTTCGGCATCTCCGGCGCGCAGCCCACAGAGGTCTTCGAGCGCGCCCTCGCCATGGCCCACGAGGCCGCAACTCAAGAGTCCTCCTCCAGTCGATAACCGGAGCACGACGCGTCCAGCCCGTCGATCCGGGCTGGACGCAGCCCCCCATCGCCGGGCTGGGTTCTCCCTACCCGAACAAACCCAGATGCAACGAGACAATGAGTCGGCCGGGTGGTGAGAGGGTACTTTAGCCGTGGCGCGTGCCGGGGGAAGTTCGCCAAACTCCATGACCCGGGGGCACCGGCCACTGCACAGGATTCCTTCACCTCCCATCTCGGGGATGGTCGGCAGCCGATCGCTCCGACGGATGCGAACTGGAGACGGACGGCCGGAATACCTGAACAGTTCATCAAGGCCCGCTAGCCCTGGGCGCGTGTCGACCGCGTACCCTCATGTGATTCGTCAAAGACCATCACGCAGCGCATCACCCCGGCCCCCGCCTAATACTCCGGCCGGCTGACACGAATGACATCCTTCCCCCGTCCCTGGACCGCGACGCGTCGACCGCGGCGGACTATGCTAGTGCCCAACACCCGGACCGCAATGCCCGGCGCGGGAGGATGCGGACCGAGAGCGACTGCCGGGGATCAACCATCCCACTTCCAGGAGGTGACATGATGCCGCACTGGCTCTTTACCGCGCAGTTGCTGCTCCACGCCCACTTCGCCGCGTCGTACCTCGTCCCGCTCGACGAGACAAGCCAGGGAGCGTTCGGCGGCCTGCTGCGGTGGGTCTGGCCCTGGGCCGTGGGCAACCGTGGGCCGCTGGGCACCGTGACCAAGTCTGGCTCCCCGCTCACCGGGTTCTGGCTGGCTGTCACCTCAGCACTCGCGTTCCTCCTCGCGGCCCTGGCCGTGGCCGGGCTCTGGGTGCCCCTCGCCTGGTGGCGCCCGCTGACGATCGCGGGAGCCATCCTGTCGCTCTTCCTGCTGGTGGCCTTCATCAGTCCGACCAAGCTCCTGCCGATCGCCCTGAACCTCTTCCTGCTCTGGAGGGCCGCAACCGATCGGTTGCCCGCAACCGCCAGTTGAGCCCGCCCGGACCGCGGCCGGCGATGGTATGGTGCTGGCAATGAGCGACAACGAGCGCTCAGACGGGCCGTGAGGCCGATCGGAAGGAGCACGCCATCGTGTGGTGGGCTGACCTGCTGTGGGGGTTCTGGAACGGCCTGACGGCCTGGGTTGTCCTGATCGTCCACATCTTCGGCGGCTGGGAGCAATATCCCTTCTACGACGTGGCACGTGCGGGCAACTGGTACGACTTCGGATTCCTCGTCGGCGCAGGCTCTCCACTCCTCGGCGCCCTCGGCGGCACCAGCCGCCGCGCCCCGGCGTGAGCGCGGCATCATTGAACGCATCGACAGGCAACCCTGCCAGCCTACTGCTTCACGACGACCAGCGTGTCGGCAACGAGGTCGTGCAGCGCCTGCTTCCGTTCGGTGAACGCTGCCGCGAGGAAGCCAAGATACAGCGGAAGGGCGGACAGCCATTTCGCCCAATAGCGCCCAGTAGCGCGGGCGAACGATAGCCGCTGTCCGTATTGGTCGGTCACGACGATGCCGACGGCCATCTTCCCAAGGGTAGCCTGGTAGGAAGAGCTCTCCATGAACGCGTGGTAGAGCCATGGTCCGACCAAGGTCAGCAATCCCGTCAGGGCCGCACCGCTGTCCGAGTAATCCGCCTCCACAAAAACTGAAACTACGTAGATAGCGAACAGCACAAAAAGGTTATCCAGTATCGAGGCACCAGCGCGCTTCCAGAATCCGGCGTAGTAGCTGGTCGAAGCCGACGTACGAGCGACTAGCACCTCCGGCGCAATCGCCGCAGTGGCGCCCGCCACTGGCGGGATAGATCGCGGTTCGTCCACCACCTCTTCGGGTCGCCTGGCGCCGCAGCGGGTACAGAACTGAGCGCCCTCCAGATACCGTGCCCCGCATGCAGGACAATACGCCACCAAACTCCTCCTACCTCCTCATGCCGCTCGAACGGACCAATTGTATCATCGAACACCGACGCTCATCACTCAACATCAGCTCACAGGCGCACGTCATGAACACCTAGGCTTACTCAGATTGAGGCACCTTTCTGATAGCTGAAGACCGACAGGGCACCGCGTGGGGGCGACGCAGGAATGAGACGGGCGGTCATTGGCCCGGGGGCCACGATCAGGTTTCGAACATGCCGTTCCTGCCCGTCACCCGTTCCTCCCCGGGCACGAGGCCGCTGCACACGGGGTTACGCACCGAACGACAGCCCACGCTGCTGGTCATCCACCTCTCCGGCAATCACTCATGGAACTCTAGGATTCTTGTACCAATACGCCGTTACGCTGATCTCATTACACACCGTCACATTCCATATCAGGTATGATATCGTGAGCAACGTTTCGCGGCGATTCTTGGTTCAAAGCCGGCGGTGTCGCCTGGGACGGGTGAGTGCCGCGGGAGCCGCCATGTACCGGTTTGCGGACCAGTCGAGATCCCGTGGTCCTGTCCGGTCCGTCCTGCAGCGCACATGGAAACGCTCGGGGGCATGTGAGGAGTAGGCGATGCGGGGATCAGTCGCGATATTGCTCGTCGTCCCGGTCGTCGTGTTTCTCGTTGCCGTCTACGTCCAAAGGGAATATGAGGCGACGTGGCAAGCAGTCCTCGCCCGGGAGTATCCGTCCGTCAGCGCGGCCCAACGTCAGCAACTCACGCTCAAGTCCCTCTGTGCCGATCCTGAATTGGCCGGCGAAACCATGTGCTCCGACTTGGCGAAGGTACGGCTGCTCAGACAAGGAGCAGTCGTCGGCGCCGTCTTGGGAATCGCGCTCCTCCTCGGCATCCGCTGGGCTGGGCAGGCAGGCGTCGAGGACCGAACCGTACTTCTCCGCCTGTTCCGTCCGGGTCTCCACGTAACCTTGTGGACACTCGTGGGGCTGATTGGCCTCCAGGCAGTCCTGGCCATCGGAGCCCTCTACTACGGGATGGCAACGGCGACCGGGTACGTCTTGCCGAAGCTCATGGCCGGTATCGGCCTCGGCGCGCTCATCGGCATGGGCATGCTCATCAAGGCATCGCTCAGCGTCGTCGGGCCGCTACGCCACCCGGTCGTGGGCAAACCGCTGGGTAAGGAGGAACATGCGGCCCTCTGGGATCTCGTCCGGGATGTGGCAGCCAAGGTCGGAACTCAGCCGCCCAACACCATCCTTGCCGGCCTGGAGCCGAACTTTTTCGTGACGGAGGCAGAGATCGTAACACCCAGCAGCCGGTACGCCGGGCGCACGCTGTATCTGTCGCTCCCGTTGTGCCGTGTATTAGAGCGCGCAGAGCTACGGGCCATCATCGCGCACGAGCTTGCCCACTTCCATGGGCAAGACACACAGTTCAGCGTGAAGTTCTACCCGATCTACCGCGGCGCCACGCAGGCGCTTCACAGCCTGGCATCCGCTGCGGCGGAGCGCACAACCCAACTCCTGGCAACCCTGCCGGCACTGATGATCCTCCGCTACTTCCTGGATTCGTTCGAGACGGCCGAAGCGAAGCTCAGCCGGGAAAGAGAGTTGGCAGCCGACCGTGTCGCAGCCACCGTCGGCGGGGTAATGCCAACCGCGACCGCCCTCTTGCGCGTTCACCTCTACGATCCGGCCTGGCCGGTCACACTGGGGCTCGCACGAAAAGCGGTAAGTGAGCGTCAGGCGTACGCGAATCTCAGCGAGACGTATCAACGTGTCGTCGAGGCGACCCCGCTCCCAACGCTGCTTGCCCAAGTCGACGCGCGCACGCACCCGCACCCGACGGACTCTCACCCACCCCTATCTGCTCGCCTGGAGGCCCTGGGTCAGTCCGTGAACGATTTGATCGCGCATACCCAGAACCCGGTTCCAGCAGACCCAGCGATCAACCTGGTGACGAACTACGAGCAACTGGAGCACGAACTTTCCAGGATGGTTCAGTCCATGCTGGCACAGCCGGATAACGGGGTCTCGTCTTCGCCCGTGCAGTAACCCCAACCCGCTACGTGCTGCGACGTGTGGCAGCCGCGGGGAACCCCAGCCCCATCCGCCGCAGGGAGCGGAACTGGTTGTGGCCGACGATGAGGTGGTCGAGGAGGTCGATGCCGAGTAACTGTGCGGCCTGGACCAGTTGAGCGGTGAGCGCGACATCGGCGGCGGACGGGGTCGGGTCGCCCGACGGGTGGTTGTGCAGGATCGCGATGGCGGGGGCGTTCAGGCGCACGGCGTCGCGGAAAACCTCGGCGACGCGCACTTGGGCGCTGTTGACGCTCCCCTGGTAGAGCGTCACCGTGCGCAGCACGCGGTTCTTGGTGTCGAGCACGACCACCCGGAGCTGTTCCTGGTCGAGCGCGCCCATGTCGCTGCCGGCCACGGCGTAGATGTCCTCCGGAGTCTGCACACGCGGGCGATCCTCCGGCTGGGCGACGGTGAGGCGTCGCCCCAGCTCAAGTGCAGCCTTCAGCTTGGCGGCCTTGGCCTCGCCGATGCCGTGCGACCTGCGGAGATCCTCGAAGTCGAGGCGCGCAAGCCCCGGCAGCCCGTCGTGCTCGACCAGCAGGCGGGTCGCAACGTCGAGCACCGTCGCGCCGCGCACACCGGTGTTCAGGATGATCGCCAGCAGCTCGGCGTTGGTGAGCGCGGCAGCGCCGCGCAGGCGCAACTTCTCGCGCGGGCGCTCATCGGCCGGCATCTCGCGCATGGTCAGGTGGTAGGTTGCCCGCGAATCAGCACCCATGGCACGTCCTGGTCTTGTCTCCAGTCGACACCGACACTATCGCTGATGTCGCCGACATGATCAAGTCCTCGTCCGTCGGATCGCGTTCTGCTATGCTGATTCAGTGAACGGCAACCCCATGGACCTGCGCATCCGCTGGCCGCGCCGTGCTCACCGCTGTCGAGGAGGCAAGCGATGTTTGGCAGACGCAAGCGGATCAATCAACTGGAGCGGCAGATGCAGGCGCAGCAGGCTGAGATCCAGCAACTGCGCGAAGAGCTGCGCAGCGTCCAGGCCACGGCTCGGCGCGATACCCACGTCGAGGTCCGCGTCCGCAGGCGCGACGCCTTCTGGGTAGCTTCTGGTGGGGGATTTTCCAGGGGCTGAAGCGCTAGCTCCTCGCCCGCTTCCCAGGCGGCACGAGCAGGTCGCCTATCAATGGTATACTTGTCTTGCGCCGCGCCGGAGGTTTACGGCGCGGCTTTACGCACTAAGACACAGAGAATCCCACCGACAGCGAGGGCCGATTCGTGGTATTCAGCAGGCTATTTCGCCGGCGCGCCGAGCCAGAGCCAAAGATCGAAGCCGGTCTTAAGAAGACGCGCCGCGGCATCTTCAAGGACATCGCAAACCTGTTCGAGCGGAGCGAGATCACCGAGGACCTGTTCGAGGACCTCGAGGCGCTCCTGATCCAGGCCGACCTCGGCGTGGAAACAACCCTGGAGTTGCTCGATAACCTGCGCGATCGGATCGACCGCGAGCGGATCAAGCAGCCGGCCGACGCCCGCGAGGCGCTGCGGACGGAGATGATCGCGCTGCTGGAGAACGCCACGCGCAACCGCAAGATCAAGATCTACCAGCGCGGGGTTCCCTTCGTCATCCTGGTGGTCGGCGTCAACGGTACGGGGAAGACGACGACGATCGCGAAGCTCGCGAAGTACCACCAGGACCAGGGGCGCAACGTCATGCTCGTGGCCGGGGACACCTTCCGCGCCGCCGCGATCGACCAGCTCAAGGTCTGGGGCGAGCGGCTGAAGGTCCCGGTGATCGCCCACGACCCGGGGGCCGACCCCGGCGCGGTCGTCTTCGACGGCATGCAGGCCGCCTACAACCGGAACGCCGACATCCTGCTCGTCGACACCGCCGGCCGGCTGCACACCAAGTACAACCTCATGGAGGAGCTGAAGAAGATCCGCAAGGTGATGCAGCGGCATGTGGCGGAGGCGCCGCAGGAGGTGCTGCTGGTGATCGACGCCACCACCGGACAGAACGGCCTGGTGCAGGCCAAGAAGTTCGCCGAGGCGGTCGAGATCACCGACATCGCCATCGCCAAGCTCGACGGCACCGCCCGCGGCGGCATCGCCTTCGCCATCGCCCGGGAGCTGGGCACGCCCATCAGCTACGTCGGCACCGGGGAGCAGGTGACGGCCCTGGCCGAGTTCAACCCGGTCACCTACGTCGACGCCCTCTTCTTCGGTGAGGAGGAGGAACTCTAGTCATGTTCGAGACACTTAGCGACCGGTTGACCGCGGTCTTCCAGCGCATCGGCAACAAGGGCCGCCTCACCGAGCAGGACGTCGACGAGGCCATGCGCGAGGTCCGCCGCGCGCTCCTGGAGGCGGACGTCAACTACAAGGTCGTCCGGGACTTCGTCAGCGCCGTGCGCGAGCGCGCCGTCGGCGAGGAGGTCCTGAAGGCGCTGACCCCCGCCCAGCAGGTCATCTCCATCGTGCGGGATGAATTGATCAAGATCCTGGGCGAGGAGCGCGTGCCGCTGCAACTGGCCCAGGTGCCGCCGACCATCGTGATGGTGGTCGGCCTCCAGGGTTCCGGGAAGACGACCCACGTCGCCAAGATCGCCAACCTCCTCAAGAAGGAGGGGCGCCGGCCCCTCATGGTCGCCGCCGACGTCTACCGCCCGGCCGCCATCGACCAGCTCCAGACCCTCGGCGGGCAGATCGACGTGCCGGTCTACAGCGAGGGCACCAAGGCCAACCCCGTCGACATCGCCAAGAACGCGGTCAAGCTGGCCAGGGACCGCGGGTACACGGTCGTCCTGATCGACACCGCCGGCCGGCTGCAGATCGACGAGCCGATGATGCAGGAGGTCGAGCGGATCGCCGAGGCGGTCAAGCCGCATGAAATCCTCCTGGTGGCCGACGCTATGACCGGTCAGGAGGCGGTCAACGTCGCCCAGGAGTTCCACCGGCGACTGGCGCTGACCGGGTTGATCCTGACCAAGATGGACGGCGACGCCCGCGGCGGCGCCGCGCTCTCTATCCGCTCGGTCGTCGGTGTGCCGATCAAGTACATCGGCACCGGCGAGCGCATCGACGCGGTCGAGCCGTTCTACCCTGACCGGCTGGCCTCGCGCATCCTCGGCATGGGCGACGTCCTGACGCTGATCGAGCGCGCCCAGGCGGAGATCACCGAAGAGGAGAGCCGCGCACTCGAAGAGAAGGTGCTCGCCGGCCAGTTCAACTTCGAGGACTTCCTGAACCAGCTCCAGCAGATCAAGCGGATGGGGCCGCTGACGCAACTCCTCGAGATGATCCCCGGTATCGGGCAGGCACTGCGCCAGCAGCAGGTGCAGATCAGCGACGACGAGTTCAAGCACATCGAGGCCATGATCTTCTCGATGACGCCCGAGGAGCGCCGCAACCCGGACATCCTGAAGCCGAGCCGCCGCAAGCGCATCGCGGCCGGCAGCGGCACCTCGGTGGCCCAGGTCAACCAGCTCGTCAACCAGTTCAAGCAGATGCAGAAGATGATGGCCCAGTTCGGGGAGCTGGCCGGCGGCACGGGCGGCCGGCGCGGGCTGCGCGGGCTGATGCGCAGCCGCCAGGCGCTGGCCGGCTTGGGAGACGCCGACCTGGAGGCGCTGATGCAGCAGGGCGCCTTCCCGCCCGGGATGGGCAACCCCGCCCTCGGTGGGCCGGTACCGCGCAAGGCAACCAACTCGCCCAAGAAGGGCAAGAGCAAGAAAAAGAAGTCTAAGGGGCGGCGGCGCTAACCCGCCGCCTCGCCGTTTCTCACCCGACCGCCGGGACCTCCAGGTGGACCACGCCCTGCATCTCCATGACGTAGCCCGCGCGAACCTGGACAACGCGCATCTGGACCGACTCGCACGCCGGGCAGCGGAGCACCGCCCCCATCTCCCCGCCGTACAGGAGCAGCGCCCCGAGCGGCGAGATCTGCCCGCAGCCGGCGCAGGTGCTGCGCGCCATGGTGACGTCGAAGGCGAAAAGCTGCCCCAGCAGCCCGGCCGCCGCGTTGCCGTCGAGCCGCAGCGTCTCGGCGCTCATGCTCACCCTCCCGTCGGCCCGAAGCGCTCGGTCTTGACCGACGCCGGGTCGTACCCCAGATCCACCAGCAACGTCGCCACCGCCTCGACCAGCGGCGTCGGCCCGCAGACGAACGCCCGCGGCCGCTCCTCCGGCGCCCAGGCGACCTCGTTCAGCATCTCCCGGTCGATCCGCCGCCGGTAGCCGGTCCAGCCCTTCGGCTGTGCGCGCGTCAGCGTGTGGATCACCGCCAGGTCGGGGTCGTCCGCCGCCAACCGCTCCAGCTCGTCCCGGTAGATGATGTCGTCGGCGGAGCGCGACGAGTACAGGAGCCGGACCGGCACCGGGCTCCGGTGCGCCGCGCGGTGCCGCAGCATCGCCATCAGTGGCGCAATCCCGGACCCGCCCGCGACCAGCAGCAGCGGCCCACCCTCCCGTGTGTGCCAGGTGAACCAGCCGCCGATCGGCCCGCGAAGCTCCAGCAGGTCGCCGGGGCGCAGCTCATCGGCAAGGTAGGGCGATACCTCACCGTCCTCCAGCCGCTCGACGGTGATCGTGATCCACGGCTCTTCGGGGGCCGAGGCGATAGAGTAGCTGCGCTGCGCCTGGTACCCGTCTTCGGCGGTCAGGCGCACGTCGATGTGCTGCCCGGCGCGGTGCCCCTCCCAATCCGGGACGTCGAGCACCAGGCTCACCACCCGTGCCGTCTCCGGCACGATCTCCCGGACGGTCGCGACGCGCCAGGTGAGTCGCGGTCGCGTGGCCACCATCACTCATCACCCCAGTATCGCTGCTCCCGCCAGGGATCGCCGTACATGTGGTAGCCAAGCGACTCCCAGAAGCCGGGCTGGTCCTGCGGCAGCAACTCCAGCCCCCGTACCCACTTCGCGCTCTTCCAGAAGTAGAGGTGTGGCACCAGCAGCCGCGCCGGACCGCCGTGCTCCGGCTCCAGCGGCTGTCCCTCGTACTCGTAGGCGATCCACGCCTTGCCGCCAGTCACGTCCTCCAGCGGCAGGTTGGTCGTATAGCCCCCGTCGCAGAACGCCAGCACGTAGTCGGCGCTCGTCTCCACCCCGGCCAGCAGCGTGTCGACCGACACGCCCTTCCAGGTCGTGTCCAGCTTGCTCCACTTGGTGACGCAGTGGATGTCACGGGTGATCTCCTCGGCCGGGAGCTGGAGGAATTCCGCCCAGGTCCAGCGCCGGGCCTGATCCACCTGTCCGACGACCGAGAAGTCCCAGCGGTCGAGCGGCGTGCGTGGCGTGGGTCCCGCCGAGAGGACGGGGAACCCATCCACCACGTACTGCCCCGGCGGCAGCCGCCCCGCGACACCCTCGGTCCGCCGTCGCCCCTTGAAGCCACGGGAAATGAAGCTCACAACCCCCACCTCTCGGCTGTCGCGTTCGGATTACGTCGAGCCAGCGACCGCACAGCCTGTGCCGCGTGTCGGAGGTCGTGGCGTTACTTGCAAGAGGGTCAGGATCCCGGGGAAGGCACTCGCCGCAGCCGATGCACGCGGACGTGCACCCCGGCGTCGTTGGGGTCGGGCCAGGGGCCGTCCCACTCGCCGTCTGATTCGCTCAGTTCCCAGTCCTGCGCGCAGGCGATCTCGATGAAGCGGGCCGCCACCGGCCGCCGCGGCTCCGCCAGCCAGAGCAGCCCACCAGGCGCGACCAGCCGGCCGAGCAGCCCCAGGAGCGGCTGCACATCGCGCGATTCATAGAGAACGTCGGCCGCAAGCACCACCGGGAAGCCCTCCCCGGCCAGGTCAAACAACTCGTCCGGCGGCTTGCGCCAGTTCATCTGCAATGTGGACGGCTCACGTCCGGCGTTGGCGAGGCAGTTGGCACGGGCGAGCAGCAGCGACTCCGGCGCGTAGTCGGTGACGGTAAGATCGGCCCCGGCGTTGAGCGCGGCAATCGCCGTCACTCCCAGCCCGCAGCCGATCTCCAGCACGCGGAATCCCGCGACCGTCTGCGGGCGCAACGCAATCGCATCCGCCAGCGCGATCCCGCTCGGCCAGAGCTCCGCCCAGTAGGGCAGGTTCTGCTCCGGGTCATCCGCCACGGCGTCGATCAGCGGGTCAATATCCGCCGGGTGCATGATGCGGAGAGATCGGCCACTCCGGGGAAGGCGAACATCAGTGGTAACAAGGGGAGTGATGAAGCGTTCGATCATCGGGTCGCCAGCTGCCGGGTCGGAGGACGCCTCGTGGGCGCCACATGCGTCATCCCCACAGGTGACGAAGAACCTTCCGCAACCACTCGCCCCGATTTCTTGTCCCGCACAGAGAGGACCACAGTGTAGCCAAGCGCACCGAGGTACCGCTGAAGCGTCGCGAGTGTGATGTTGGTAGCCGCGCGCTCAAGTCGGCTGATGGCTTGCTGCTGTAGCCCGGATCTTGCTGCGGCTTCCTTCTGTGTTAGGCCGCGATGAAGCCGCGCGTGATACAGCAGGTGCGCGATATCAAGCGCCTCCGACGCAGCAGCAATCTCAGCACGCTCACCTTCATTCAGAGTGGCGATGTATGCGTCCAAATCATCGTTCATCTGCCTGTAATCGCTCATTGATGTCGCTTCTCCCAATCAGCCTTGTATCGGCGTGCTCGATCGAGTTCCTTCTGGTTAAGCGTTTGTCGTTGTTTGACGTAGCCGTTCGTAACGATGATTTCTGCACCATGCTGGAAGAAGAAGAACGCTCGCGCGATATTGGCGTGCCCCACGCGAAGTTCGTAGATCTTGTTCTTCCGGTCGACGCAGGCCGTCAGTGGTGGACCGTGACGGTTACGGCTGCGTAGCTTGTCGAGCCCGGCAAGGACGAGCGCGTGAAGGGTTGGTTGTTGGTCCCGAAGTTCGTTCAGCCATTCGGTCATCGGCACATGGCCAGTCGCCGTGGCGTAGAAGCGGACCCGAAACTCCATCTCGCTCCCTACAACATCTATATTGTATCACGCGCGTGGGCAGCCACAAGCTCCCTACCTGCCCGACTAAGGTGGACATCATGACACCATCATAGCGAATACCGCGAAATGCTGAAATCTCGGGGACACACTGAAACATGAAAGGAGGAGAGGGAGCCCGCCCCGGACTCCCTCTCCTGAAACCTGCGCACGACTCCCGCTGGCTTTTTTCACCCCTCCGCTCGCGCGCCGGCGAGGCGGCCGACCTTAGTGATGCCGACGGCAACACGCTCCTTGCCCACCTTGATCTCCTCGCGGTGGAAGCCGTCGGCCTCAGGGTCACCGGGCCGCAGGTCGGTCGAGAGCGTCTCGCCCTTGATGTAGTCGGCAAAGCGTTCGATGGCCTCAGCCAGCTCGCCGGTCGCCTGGTAGACCGTCTCGATGGTGTCCTCGATCTGCAGGCCCGCATTCTTGCGCGCGTCCTGCACACCGCGGACGAAGTCGCGCGCCATCCCTTCGAGCCGCAGCTCCGGCGTGATGGTCAGGTCAATCGCGACCATGAAGTCGCGGTCCTCGGCGACGCTGTAGCCTTCACGGTCCTGGACCTCGACCAGCAGCTCGTCGGGGGTCAGCTCGACCGTCTCGTCGTCGACCGTGAGCGTTACCGGGCGCCCGGCGCGCTGGAGCTGGCCGATGCGCGCCGGGTCGGCGGCTTCCAGCGCCTTCCGGATCGCGCCGAGCTTCGGGCCGTACTTCGGACCGAGCACCGCGAGGTTCGGACGCACCCGGTAGGTGACGTACTCGTCCGGGTTCGCGACGACCTCGAATTCCTTGACGTTCAGCTCGTCGAGGAGCTGGTCCTTCAGACGCTCAATCGCACCAACCGCCCCGTCCTGCCGCGAGCCGACCAGCACGCGCGGCAGCGGCTGGCGGACCTTGACGTTCGCCCGGGCGCGGGCGGCCCGCCCGAGGCCGACGACGTGCAGCAGCGCCGCCATGTCGCGGTCGAGGTCCGGATCGACCTTCGACTCGTCCACCTCAGGGAAGTCGGTCAGGTGGACCGACTCCGGCGCCGACGGATCCACGCTCAGGACCAGGTTGCGATACATCACCTCGGTCATGAACGGAAGGAAGGGCGCGAGCAGCTTGGTGACCGTGACCAGCACCTCGTGCAGCGTCAGGTAGGCGGCCGCCTTGTCCCGGTCGCTCTCCGTCTTCCAGAAGCGGCGCCGGTTCCGCCGGATGTACCAGTTCGACAGGTCCTCGACGACGAACTCCTCGATGGCGCGCGCCGCGTTGAGCGAGTCGTAGTCGCTCAGGCGGTCGCGGACTACCCGCACGACCTCCTGCAGGCGGGAGAGGATCCAGCGGTCGAGCAGGGTCCGCTCCGCCAGCGGCACGTCGTGCTCGGCCGGGTTGAAGCCGTCGAGCGCGGCGTAGTTGGCGAAGAAGGCGTAGGAGTTCCAAAGCGGCAGGATGAACTGCCGCCGCGCCTCGTCGCCGAGCGAGAAGCCGAAGTTGAGGTTCTGCGCCGGGTTGTGCTTCAGATAGAGCCAACGCATGACGTCGGCGCCCATCCGCTCCGCGGCGTCATCGAACCAGATGGCGTTGCCCTTGCTCTTGTGCATCTCCTCGCCGCGCTCGTCGCGGAGCGTGGCGAAGCCGAGCACCGTCCGGAACGGTGCCTGCCCAACGAGCACCGTGCTCTGCGCCAGCAGCGAGTAGAACCAGTTGCGGAACTGGCCCGGGAACGACTCGGTGATGAAGTCGGCCGGGAACCACTCGCGCCAGTACTCGCGGTCATGCCGGTAGCGCAGCGTCGAGAACGGCACGATGCCGGCGTCGAGCCACGGGTTGCCGACGTCGGGGATGCGCGAGGCGATCTCGCCGCACTGTTCGCAGCGGATCTTCACCGCGTCGATCCACGGCCGGTGCGGGGTATGCCCCTCGAACTCCTGCCAGCCGGCGACGGCCCGCTCCTTCAGCTCGGTCTCGCTGCCGATGACGTCGAACCAGCCGCAGGCGTCGCACGTCCAGATCGGGAGAGCCAGACCCCAGTACCGCTTCTTGGAGATCATCCAGTCGTCCATGTTGCGGAGCCAGTCCAGCTCGCGCTCCAGGCCGAACTCGGGGATCCAGCGGACCGTCTTGGCGACCTCCATGATCTGCTCGCGCCACGGGTCGACGGCGATGTACCACTCCTCGACCAGGCGGAAGACCAGGTCGGTGCCGCAGCGCCAGCAGGTCGGGTAGCGGTGAGTGTGCGCGTAGGCGTGGTAGAGCAGGCCCTTCTCGCGCAGGTTCTCGACGATCGGCTCGGCCACGGTCGCGACCTGCATCCCGGTGAGCCAGTCGAAGCCGTCGAGGTAGACGCCGTTCTCGTCCAGCGGCGCGACGACCGCCAGGTTGTGCTCCTTGCCGAGCTGGTAGTCCTCACGCCCGGCTCCGGGGGCGATGTGGACGATGCCGGTACCCTCAGCCGCGTCAACGGCGTCCCACGGGATGACGCGGTGCTCGACCCCCTGCTCGGCGGGCAGCTCGTCGAACGGGCCACGGTAGCGCCAGCCGAGCATGTCGCTTCCCTTGACCTCGCCCACGACCTCGTACTCACCCCGGATCGCGTTCGGGACCGCCTCGCGCGCCACGTAGTAGATGTCGTCGCCCTGCTTGACCTTCTGGTAGGTCAGGTCCGGGTGAACAGCCGCGGCCACGTTCGCCGCGAGCGTCCAGGGCGTCGTGGTCCAGACGAGCAGGTACTCTCGATCCCGACCCTCCAGCGGGAAGCGGGCGTAGAGGCTCGTGTGGGTCCGCTCCTGGTAACCCTCGCTCACCTCCATCTCGGACAGGCCGGTCGCGCAGCGGGGGCACCACGGCATCACGTCGGCGCCGCGGTAGATCCAGCCGCGCTCGTGGCACACCTTCAGGAAGTGCCAGATCATGTAGTTGTTCTCGTCGGACATCGTGTAGTAGGAGTTGTCCCAGTCCATGAAGTAGCCGAGGCGCTTGGACTGCTCGGTCTGCACCGCGGCGTACTTCCAGACCCGCTCCTTGCACTTCTCGACGAAGCGCGCGATGCCGTAGGCCTCGATGTCCTGCTTGGAGGTGAACCCGAGTTCCTTCTCGACCTCGACCTCGACCCACAGCCCCTGGCAGTCGAACCCGTTCTGGTAGCGCTGGCGCTCACCCAGCATGGTGTGGAAGCGCTGGTACAAGTCCTTATAAGTTCGACCCCAGGCGTGGTGCACCCCCATCGGGTTGTTCGCGGTGATGGGACCGTCGATGAACGACCAACGCTTCTTGGACTTTTCGTTGCGCTTCAGGTACTTCTCAACGACGCCGCTCTCATACCACCAGCGCAGCGTCTCCCGCTCCATGGCTGGAAAGTCAACCTTGGTTGAAACGGGCTTGAACACGGCCGACCCTCCTGCTTTCTCTCCGCGCCGTCGGTCGCATCCGGCGCGGCGTCACTCGCAATATCCAACGGTGCCAAAACACCAAACCCCGTCCTCAAATTGAGGACGGGGTTCACCCGCGGTACCACCTCAGTTGACCCGCGCTGCGGGCCCACTCAGCGAGATGCTGTCCGCCGCCCCTCCGGGCATGCGGCTCTACATCTCCGTCACGATAACGGGTGACGACTCCGGCCACGTCTACTAGGCGACGGCGTCGCCGTTCGGGTGGCGGCTCGGGAAGGATTTTCCGCGGGGATCCGACGCATCCGGCTCACACCAACCCCGGACTCGCTGGGCCGATCGCGCCGCGTACTCGTTTCCGTCGCAGCCGTTGCATTATCGTTGAAATGTTACCAGTTTCACGACACCGGGTCAACGCGCGTGCCGGTTCGGCCCGCCCGCGCGTCTACAGCCGCCCGGTCACGCTGCCGATGAGGCGCAGGCCGAAGGCCAGGATCACCGCGCCGACGATCGCCGGGATAACAGCGATGCCGCCGATGTGCGGCGGGATGCTGCCGATCAGGAGCGTGCCGAGCCAACTCCCGGCGAGTCCGGCCACGATCGCGCCAAGCACGCCGTAGGGGAGCCGTCCGGGAACGATGTAGCCTGCCAGGAAACCGATCACCGCCGCCACAAGCAGCGTGAAGACCAGCCCGACCAGCGTGAAGGTGATCTTGATCAGGATCAGGAGGACAATCAACGCTGCAATGAGGCCGATCGCGACACCCACCTCTGTCGCCTCCTCGCTTCACCACGAGCCCCGTCAGGGGTGTGCTCCGTCCCTCCAAGGTATACCAAAACCGGTACCCACCGCGTGTGGTGCACGGACTCGTGCATGAGGATCCGGTGCGTGTTCAGAACCATTCTCCTATGCCATCCGATACCATTGGCGCGCTGAGACGTTGTACCGTTTAAGGGGACACAGGCGACGTGTGCGGCCCGATCCGGATGGACCCCGGGCCGCCGCACACGTCGCCTGCTCGTCGCGTACGGGGAAGGGACGGGACCACCATGACACAGCACCGGACGCCCCCGCGGGGCAGATCGCGCCTCCGCACCTGGCTCTACCTACCGCTGGCACTCCTCCTCACCGCGCTGCCCGTACTCTCCGCCCAAGCCCCCGTGAAAGCAGCCGACCCCTTCGATGAGGTGCTCGCCACGATCAACACCTACCGTGCCTGGCTCGGCCTCCAGCCGATGAAGCGACACCCAGCCCTCGACGCTGCGGCCCAAGGCCACGCTCGCTACTACCAGCTCAACTTCGGCGATCCCAACCTCGCCGGAATGGGGCTGCACGCCCAGCAGCCGGGTAGGCCGGGCTTCACCGGCGCCACGATGCAGGACCGCGCCCGCGCCGCTGGCTACACCGGCTGGGTCAACGAGAACATCGGCATCAGCGGCTCGATGGCCGCCAGCGTCGACTGGTTCATCGCAACGATCAACCATCGGCTGACCCTCATCGACCCGCGCTACACCGAGATCGGGTTCGGCGCCGTCAACGACGGCAACGTGCGCATCGAAGTGATCGACGTCGGCGCGCCGTCCTGGAGCGACACGGCCACCCCGGAGTGGGTCGCCTGGCCGCCGGACGGGACCACCGGCGTCGGCCTCCGGTTCTGGGGTGAGGCCCCCAACCCCTTCCCCGGCGCCAGCTACCCCGTCGGCTACCCGATCACGCTCAAATACCACGGTCCGGGGAACGTGACCTTCGAGCGCGCCACCCTGATGGCCAACGGTCGCACCGTCCCCGTGATCGCGCAGACGGGCAACGGCTGGCTCACGCGACGGACCTACATGATTGCCGCCACCAGCCCGCTTGAGCCGGGCACCACGTATACGATCACCGTCGAGGGCCACGTCGACGGCGCGCCCTTCTCCCGCACCTGGTCGTTCCGCACCGCCAACGGGGACGGTGAGCGCCTAGGCCGCCCCGGCCCGGTGCCCGTCGCCCCGCCGCTGGCCGCGCTCCCGCCGGGCGTCGCCGCCGCGGACCGCGCGGTGCAGGACCTCTGGCGCACGACCGACGGCTACATCGCGCAGGGCGCCGACGCGCGCAGTTGGCTGTGGGGACCCGATACCTTCGCCGCACTGAAGGAGGCATACGCCGAGTCGCCCGGCGGCAGCCGCCAGGTCTATTACTTCGACAAGAGCCGCATGGAGATCACCAACCCGGGCGGCGACCGCACCAGCCCCTGGTTCGTCACCAATGGCCTGCTGGTGCGCGACATGATCCGCGGCGAGATCCAGATCGGGGACAACGCGTTCCAGTCGGTCGGCCCGGCCGCTGTCCCGGTCGCGGGGGACCCTGCTCCCCAGAACCCCGACGCGCCCACCTACGCCTCGCTGCGAGGTGTCGCGACCGTCGCCGACGACCACCGGGTTCCCAACCGCATCGGCGCCGCCGTGCAGGAGACCCTGAACAAGGCCGGCGCGGTCGGTGTGGAGCCGACGCTGGCCGGGTACACGACGCTCGCAGCCTACGACGAGGTCACCGGGCACAACGTCGCCGCGGTGTTCCATGACTGGCTGACGCAGCAGCCCTGGAATCCGATCTACGTGGTCGGGCGCCCGATCACCGAGCCGTACTGGGTTCGCGCGCGGGTGCAGGGCGTCGACCAGTGGGTGCTGGTCCAGGCCTTCGAGCGGCGCCTGCTGACCTACACGCCCGCCAACGCGGACGAATGGCAGGTGGAGATGGGCAACGTCGGGCGCCACTACTACCAGTGGCGCTACGGCTCGCCCCCGCCATCTCCCTAGCGGCGCTCTCCACACCCGATAGTCACCTGCCCTGGGAGCCGGGCGACCGCTACAATTGCGGCACGATGCCCGCGGCCGGGTCCACCCGGCCTCGCTCCCAGGAGGCACCATGACCAGCTACAAGGGCGTCGACCACTACGCCACTGTCCGCGAGCGCGTCAACGACCTCTTCCGCAGCACCGAGAGCGTGCAGGCCATCTTCGACGGCGTCTGCGCGATCCTCACGGAAACCCTCCCCCACTTCACCTGGGCCGGAATCTACATGGTGGAGGGCAACGACCTCGTCCTGGCCGCCTGGCGCGGCCCGGCTGCGACCGAGCATGTGCGCATCCCAATCGGCGAGGGGATCTGCGGCTATGCCGCCGCGCACGGAGAGTCGATCATCGTACCGGACGTCTCCAAGGACCCGCGCTACCTCCAGTGCTTCGCCGAGACGCGCGCCGAGATCGTCGTCCCGATCCTGGCGGGCGATCGGGTGCTCGGCGAGATCGACGTCGACTCGAACCAGCTCAACGCCTTCGGCGCGGCCGACCAGGAGATCCTGGAGGAACTGGCCGACCGGCTGGCCAGCACCATCCTGAAGGGGGATCGAGCCTAGCTCCCCGGCTGGCACGCCCCTTGCACCCTCCCCCCGGATCAAAGTGGTTCAACGTGCGACGAGTGCCGGGCAAACCCGGCCGGTCGTCGCCCCAAGGGGAGAAAGCATGACCGTACCGGGTGACACAGGCGGATGGAACCGTGACAAGCTCCAGGCAGCGCTGGCGGGGGGCTATCGCACCGTGATCGGCGTCTTCCCCTCGGTAGACGATGCCCGCTCCGGCCTGGAGCGCCTGCACAGTGCCGGGTTCGACCGCGACATGCTCTCGCTCGTCACACGCGGCACCGACGCCGCAGCAGAGATCCCGTCACAGGCGGCGTCCGACCAGGCCTCCAGCTCGTCCCTGGCGGGCGCGCTCGGCGGTGGTGTCGTGGGCGGCGTACTGGGCGGGCTGGTCGGCGCCGGGCTCCTGGCGATACCGGGGGCGGGGCCGCTCCTGGCCGCGGGCTGGCTGGCCTCGGCGCTGGGCGGCGCGGCCGTGGGCGCAGGCGCCGGCGGCTGGATCGCTTCCGTGGCCGGGCTCGGCGTGCCCAAGGATCTCGCCGCGCACTACAAGCAGCTCGTCGAGCAGGGCAACTTCCTGGTGATGGTCCTGGCCAAGGAAGGCGAGCAGGTCACAACCGCGGAGCGGCTGCTCGACGAGGCCGACGCCCGGGACGTCGCCAGCTACCGCTACCAGGCCCACCCGGAAGCCTTCCCCGGCTCCGAATCCCCCGCCGAGGACCACCCGCAGTAGCGCTTCCAGCGCCAGCGTCCCATAAAGCCTCGCCGGTCCCTCGCGCCCGGCTCCCCTCTCCCAACGTTGGGGGAGGGGACGGGGGTGAGGGCGGTTCTCACAGATTGGGCCAGGCGAGGACGCCAGCGCCTCTGCTCCTACCGGCTCGCGATGGCGTCGCGGATATCTAGCGGCGTGTTGCTGGCGATGCCGTCGACCCCGGCCCGGGCAACGCGGGCGGCTTCGCCGGGGTCGTCCACGGTCCAGGTGAAGACCCGGTAGCCGCGCCGGCGGAGGAAACGCACCAGCCACGGGGTGACCACCCGGTGCTGGAGCATCACCGACCGCGCCCGGGAGATCCACAGGCCGGGCAGCAGCATCAGGAGGAGGGTGAGCCGCAGCCAGCGGGCTGCCAACGGCTGCAGCGGCGGGGGTGCGCTGGAGGCGAGGTGCCCGCGGGACAGCCCCAGCGCCAGCTCAGGCACCATCTGGCCGAGCCGCCGCAGGCTCCAGATGTGGACGCTTGACACCAGGGCCTGAGCCACCACGTCGTGGCGCCGGAGCGCGGCCGCGATCTCCGCTTCGTAGCCGCGGGCCTTCATGTCGAGGTTGAACGGCCGCGCCTTCCCGAATTGCTCGAGGAACTCGTCCAGCGTCAGCAGCCCCGGCACGGCTGCGCGCAGGTCAGCGACCGGCGTCTCCGCCACGTGGAACCGGCGACCGCCCACGTGGACCGTGGCGTCGTGGACAAGGATCAGCGCGCCGTCGACCGTGCGGCGGACGTCGAACTCCACCATGTCGACAGGCATCTGCTCCGTGCGGGCGAAGACGGGGGCGGTGTTTTCCTCGTTGCCCCGGGCGCCGCCGCGGTGCGCGATCAGGATCGGCCGGCCGATCCCCGGCGCGTCAGCCGCGCGGCGCTCCGGACCGGCCATCCTATCCGTCCTGTCCGTTGTCCGCGTGGAGCCACGACCGGACCCACCGGTACACCGTCACCAGCCCTAGCAGGTAGGCCAGACCGAGCAGGTAGGAGGCGAGCACGTCGGTCAGCCAGTGGTGGCCCAGGTAGACGCGCGACGGCCCGACCAGCGCCGCCATCGTCGCGATGAAGCCAGTCGTGACCCAGCGCACGACGCCGTTCCGCACCTTGGTGAAGATGAGGTACGAGAAGAAGCCCCAGAACGCGACGTAGTGCAGCGTGTGCCCGCTCGGGAAGCTCGAGTCGCGGATGTTCGCCTCGACCACGCGGAACAGCTCGCCGTCCGGCCGAGGGCGCTGCACGAAGAGCTTCGTGGTGAAGCTGAGGAAGCTGGCGCCCCAGGCAGCGATGAGGAAGAGGGCCTCGGTGCGGAACCGCAGCAGCCACGCCCCTGCGATGGCCGTGGCCGGCAGGATCAGGCTCTGCGGGCGGAATCCGAACCAGCTCACGGCGGACATCGCCCGCACGAGCATCGGGTGCTGTGTCCGCTGGATGCGCATGGTGGCGGCCACATCCGCCTGGAGCGACTTATTGGCGCGGACCACCACCATGAGTGAGAGGTAGCCGACCAGTGCGATTGCCGACGCGAGCAGGAAGAACCGTCCCCGGCGACGCTGCACCCGGCCTGGAACGACCGCGCGGTGCGCCCGGCGAGCCGCCTCATCCGCCACGTCGGAGGCGTGCTCGATCAAGTCCGCCATCGCCGCTCCTCTCGCTCCAGCGCGCCGCCCGCAGCCGGCGCGGTCCCTACGCGATACGGCGGCCCCTGCGAGCCGCCGTTCGGATGCTACGCTGCGCTTCCACCGAGCGATGCCCGGGGCTAGTAGGCCGGGACGTCGTCCAGGTCGCGGTAGCGAATGCCACCCTCGGGCGGGGCGAAGCCCTGCCCCACCAGCCAGTCGACCACGCCCTCGATCACGTCGTCCGGGGTGGAGGCCCCGGCCGTCACGCCCACGACCTCGACGCCGTCGAGCCAGGCGGGCTCGATCTCCGCCTCGCTCTCGATGTGGTAGCTGGGTACACCGTAGCTCCGGCCGACCTCGGCCAGCCGAGCCGTGTTCGAGCTCTTCTTACCCCCGATGGCCAGGATGAGGTCGACCTCGCCGGCCAGCCGCCGCAGCGCGTTCTGCCGCTCCGAGGTCGGCTCGCAGATCGTGTTGCACACCCGGATCTCACCGCCGTCGCGGGCGACCATCGACGTCAACTGGGTGACGAACTCCATGAATTCGTCGACGTTTTTGGTCGTCTGCGAGACGACCGCCACCTTGCGCGGGGGTACCTTGGCGTCCGGGTCGGTCGACCCGCGCGGCGCGTTCCAGGGCAGGTCCTCGATATGCTTGGCGGCGACGGCACGTGAGGTTTCGGCCCAGGCGAGAACCCCGCGCACCTCGGGGTGGAAGGAATCGCCATAGACCACCAGGAAGTACCCCTGCCGCACCAACTTCTGCCCGAGCCGCTGGACCTTGGTCACCAGGGGGCAGGTCGTGTCGAT
>Ga0207873_1000123_pt1 | contig 82193 bp, 57 predicted proteins | sample BGWIniCompost_FD_187373 | JGI IMG/M metagenome (GOLD analysis project Ga0207873, IMG submission 187373) | Cellulose adapted compost microbial communities from Newby Island Compost Facility, Milpitas, CA, USA - BGW Initial Compost (SPAdes)... ... | reverse complement strand
GGCTATCGGGGGCCGCGGTCTGAACGCTGCAGGGCAGGGCTGCGCCCAGCGTAGGTCCAGCGCAGACCCCCGAGCGCCTCACTCCGCGGTGAGGCGAGCGATCTCTTCCTTGATCAGGGTCTCGGCGAGCACCGGGACGACCTCCCACACCACCCGCTCCACGACCTCGCGGGACAGGGCCAACACTCCCTGCACCTGGTTCGCGTCGAGGCCGAGCTCCTGGAGCTGTCCCGTCAGATCGGCCCCGGCTGCCGCGACCGCCGCCGCGACGCGAGGAGCGCTCGCAGCTTGGGGAGCTGCAGCTGGCGCCGCGGGAGGAGCCGCTGGCGCGGACGCGGGAGGAGCGACGGGCGCGGGCTGACGTGCGCCGGCGCCGAAGGTGGGAGCCGGCGCCATCGGGCGCGCGCCCACCTGCGGGCTCGGGGAGGCCGGGCGGGAGGCGGGCACCGCCGGGGAGGCGGAGACCGGAGGGGACGCGGGGCGCTGCGGGACCGCCGAGACCGTCGGGCGGGGCGCCTGCCGCGGGGCGAGGCCGGGCTGACCCACCTGAGGGGGCGGCGCCTGCGGGACGCTCACTTGAGGTGGGGGGGCCTGTGGCGGAGGGGCCTGTGGTGGATGGGGCTGAGCCGGGGCCGCTTGCGGCGGAGGGGCCTGGGGGCGCTCTCCCACGAGGAGCGCGCGCACCTTTTCGATGAGCTTCTGGGTGTCGAAGGGCTTATCGATGTAGTCATCGGCGCCCACCTGCGCACCCCGGGTCTGATCGTAGGGGCGGTGCTTGCTCGAGAGCAGGATCACGCGGGTCGCGGGGGCTTCCCCCTTGATTTGCTGGCAGAGATCGTAGCCGCTGGCCCCGGCCAGGAAGGTGTCGAGCAGGACGATCGCGGGCCGGTTCACCCGAAGTTTTTGGAGCGCCTCGTCCGGGCTCCCGGCGAGCTCGGTCTGGAAATCCTCTCCAGCGAAGGTGATTTCGAGCACCTTGCGAAGGGTTTTGCTGTCGTCGACAGCCAGCAGCTTGGTGGTCACGAGTGCTCCTGCGTGGGGAAGGATAAAGTCCGGCGAAATCATCAGGGGGGGGTCCAAAAGTGTCAAGGATTTCACCTGCTCCTTTGACGTTCGCTCTTCCGTGGAGAAGAAGATCAGGGCGTGGAAGGTCTCAGCGGACGTCGGCAGGCGGTGTTGTACGCCCTGGTGACCGAGTTCATCGCCACTGGTGAGCCGGTCGGTAGTCGCACGCTCACGAAGAAGTACGCCTTCGATCTGTCGCCAGCCACGATCCGCAACGAGCTCAAGGACCTCGAGGACGACGGGTTCCTCACACAACCACACACGTCGGCTGGGCGAATCCCTACCGAGCGCGCCTTCCGCGTCTTCATCGACGCGCTCATGCGGGTCCGTGAGCTCCCCACGCAGGACGCCCGGCGCATCCAGGAGCTGTTCGAGACCCTGCGCCCCGGCGCCGACGTGTTGCGAGAGACGGCCAAGCTCCTGAGCGACCTGAGCGGGGTCCCCGCCGTGCTGCTCCAGGCGCGCAGCAGTCAACGGCGCGTCCAGACGTTGCGCTTCATCCCGACGCGGCAAGGGGAGCTGTTGAGCGTGCTCGTGATGTCCGACGGGACCGTCGAGAATCGCTTCATCCCCGCGGAGCCGTCTCTCACCGAGTCCCAGCTCGAGCGCGTACACAACCTGCTCGACGAGCTCGTGGCGGGTCGCACCCTCCAGGACGTGCGCGATCACCTGCAGCGGCTCGCCAGCGAGCAACGGGACGAGCTGTTCGCCTTGCAGAAGCTCGGTGAAGGGCTGCTCGGCGCGGCGATCGAGGGCGCGGATCGCTCGAAGGATCTCATCATCGAGGGGGTGTCCCGGCTGGTGGACGGACCCATCGCCGTGGAGACGGAGCGTCTCCGGGATCTGATGCGGGCCCTCGAAGACAAGGAAGAGCTCCTGCGCCTGCTCGATCGGATCCTCGTGTCGCCGGACGTGCAGGTCTTCCTGGGTGAGGACACGAGCCGCACCGTCGGGCACCCGGTGAGCGTCGTGGCCGCGCCGTACCAGCGGGGCGCGTCCGCGACGGGCGCGGTGGGCGTCGTCGGTCCTCCGCGCATGGACTATCCCTTCCTCGTCCCTCTGGTGGGCGCCACGGCCGCCGCGATGAGTCAAGCCCTGGCGCAGCGGGGGGCCGACCATTTGCCCGGATCCGGAGAGGGCGAGGACGAATGAAGGGAGGGCCGAGCGGGCGCTGTGCCCCGTGATGGCCTCGGCGTGGTAGCCTGGGAGCTCTGATGCCCGCTTCTCCTCCCCCGCCGCGCCCGCTCGATCGCGCCCTCGATCACCTGCTTCGGAAGGCTCCCGAGCGCGCCCTCGCGGACCTGCTCGGGATCATCGAGGCGCGCCGGGATCCCGCCGCGCTGTGGGCCGCGGGGCGTGCGCTGGCCGAGTGCGCGGCCGCGGGGCGCCCGACCGAGGCCGCGGCGGAGAAGGTGTTGCGCGCCGCCGCGCGCACGGCGACCCGCGCCCGGAACCTCGCCCTGGCCGCGGCGGCCTGCGCGGCCCTCGAGGAGCTGGGGTGCTCCGCGGCGACGGAGTACGACGAGATCGGGACCACCTTCGCCGGGCCCTGGGACGACGCTCCGCCCCCGAACCCCCCCGATCCGAACGCCGTCCTGCCCCCGCCCCCCGATCTGGAGTTCCTCGACCTGGTGGACCGGATCGAGGCCGTGAGTGAACAGGTAGCGGAGGGGGAGGTCGCGGTCGGTTCCCCCGGGACGACGGAGCTCCTCTGCTCGAAGCTGGGCCCCCAGGAGGTCGGCGCCTTCGCGCGGACCCTCGAGCCGCGCCTCGCCGCGGCGGGGGACGTGCTCATCGAGGAGGGGCGCCCGGGGCGGGCCGCTTATTTCATCGCGCGGGGCGAGGTGCAGGTGGTGCGTGCCGGACGCGACGGGGACGACCAGGTGCTCGCACGCCTCGGAGCGGGGAGCCTCTTCGGCGAGATGGCGCTGCTGTCACGCAGCCCGCGGGCGGCCAGCGTCCTGGCCCTGCGACCCTGCATCGTCCTGCGGGGATCCCGGCGCGCCCTGGACGCGGTCGCCGCTGCCAACCCGCGCCTCGGACGTGCCCTCGCCTCGTTCTGCCGGCGACGCATGATCGACAATTTGGTGCGGACGAGCGCGGTGCTCCGGCCGCTCCGGACCGCCGAGCGGGAGGCCCTGCTCGGGCGCTTCCGGGCCCGGAGCTTCGAGGCGGGCCAGGTCGTCATCGCCGCGGGGGAGGAGCAGGCGGGGCTGCACCTGCTCGCCTCCGGGACCCTGCGGGTTTTGGCGGAGGAGGCCGGAGAGACCACCCAGCTGGCCACCCTGAGCCCGGGGGAGGTCGTCGGGGAGGTCGGGTTGGTGCTGCGGCGCCCCGCGCCGACCTCCGTCGTGGCCGAGTGCCCCGCCGTCACCCTGCATCTGCCCGCCGAGGAGTTCCTGTCCGTGATCAAGGAGCACCCCGAGCTGCTGGCGCAGCTGTACGAGCTGGCCGTGCAGCGGGAGGACGAGACCCGAAATCTGCTGGCTCAACCGGCCCAGGACGCCAGCGATTGGGTGCTGATTTGAGCAGCCGAAGGCCGCCGCTCGCCTTGACCCGACGCCGGGCCGCGGTTAAGCCGCCGCTCTATGAAGACTCCGAAGTCCAGCGCGTCCGCGCGTCGCCCGTCCTCGCTCCGGGCGCGGCTCGTCAGGCTGTCCGCTTTCGCGGTGCTCACGACCGCGGCGGCGACCGCCTGGGCCCAGACCAAGGTGGCGGTGGTGGACACCCAGCGCGCCATCATGGAGACGGAGGACGGCCTCAGGATGCAGGCCACGCTGAAGAAGCTGTTCGACAGCAAGCAGCGTGAGCTGGATCAGAAGCAGAACCAGCTGGAGCAGGAGCGCGCCGACATCGAGAAGCAGAAGGGCGCCCTCAGCCAGGAGGCGCTCCAGCGGCGCGCGGAGAAGTGGCAGCGGGAGATGATGGCGCTGCAGCAGGTCTTCGTGGAGTACAACAAGGACCTCCAGAAGAAGCAGAACGAGCTCACCCAGCCGATCTTCGCGAAGGCGATGGGCCTCATTCGCCGCCTGGCGACCCAGGAGGGCTTCGACGTGATCATCGACAAGCAGGCGGTGCCCTACGTGCGCAGCGACCTGGACGTCACCGATCGGGTGATCACGATGTACAACGGCGGCACGGCGCCCGCGCCGGCCAAGGAAGGCGCTCCGAAGCAGGAAGCCCCGAAGCTCGGCGCTCCGACGTTGGAGGCGCCACGGCCCTGAGTCGAGCTCGCGCCGCGCGTCCGGAGACGCCCCTCGGAGCCCCCGTCGGCCAACGTGCTGGAGGGGGCTTCGTCGTGGAGGCGTGAGGGCTCATGGAGGCATGACGGCTCGTGAAAGCGAGGCCGCTCGTGAAGCGTGGCCGGCCACTTGCTGCGGGCGAAGGCCGAGAGGGGCTCAATAGAACGAGCTCGTTATATTCGCAGTGCGCAATATAGCGAGATGGTTATATTGCGGCGGCGCTGAGAGGTCCGTGGGCACGTCGCGGACTCGCCGTCGCCCGCCACCGCCGCCCACGCGTCGTCGTGGTCCGCTCATCGGCGTGCCCCCCGGCGTCGTCGTCGAGGGCTCGTCGCTCCGCGCAAGCGCCGTGGCTCAGCCCTTGCGCCCGAAGAGGCCGTCGAACACCGCGTCGAACTCGTCGTCGTCGTTGACGGCCTTGGTGCCGGAGGGCTCGAGCTTCAGGGCCGCGATGCGCTCACTCACGTCTCGATAACCGGGATCGCGGCGGGCGATCTTCTCGAAATAGTAGAGCGCCGACTTCGGATCTGCGCGCATCTCGTAGACCACGCCGAGATCGTAGTAGAGGCTCATCTCCTGCTCGACGGTCTTCTGCTCCGCCTCGAGGGCCTTGATGTACGCGTCCGTCGCCGCCTCGAGCTGGCCCTGCTCCAGGTGGATCATGCCGATCATGGCGAAGCACATGCAGGCCTTCTGAGGATCCCGGCTCGCGAGCTCGAACTCGTTGCGCGCGTCCTCCAGCAGACCCATCTCCTTGTAGGCGACCCCGAGATCGTAGTGCGTGGCGGCGTCGCTGTCGGCGACCGTGGCCCGCACGCCCTCCTTGAACTTCTCGAACACCTGGTCGACGTCCACCTCGTCGGAGGGGGCTCGGAGGGCGGGGCGCGCGTCCGGCTGCTCGATGGTGTCCAGCGCGTCGAGGGACGCGGCGATGTCGAAGGAGTGGTCGCTCGGCCGCGCCTCCAGCTGATCCCGCTCGATCGTCCCGCTCTGTTGCTGGGCGCTCTCACGGGCCTGGCGCACCTCGTCGAGGCGCTCGAGCAGCAACGGGTGGCGCGGTGTGCGGCGGAGCTGATCGACGAGGATGGCTTCCGCGTCGGCGAAGAGCCCCTGGGCCGCGAAGAACTCCGCCTCCTCCAGGATTTCGTCGAGGGCCTCGCTGCTGACGCGCTGGGAGCCGAACTCGCTCGAGTCGCGGTCTCCGCCGTCCAGCTCGAGGGGCTCGTCCAGATCCAGAGGGAAGCTGGGGAGAGGACCCTCTTCGTCCCCGAAGGGCTCGTCGGGGGGCGGGTGCGCGCCGACCATCGCCTGGGACGGCCGCACTCCCTCCAGATCGTAGGACGACAGCGGCATCGACGCGGCGCTCGCCGCGAGCTCCTCCCGGATGGCGACCACGTGCCGCATCAGGTGCTGGGCGTCAGGGTGGTCCGGCTCGATCCCCAGGACCTCGCCGAGCAACGCCTCGGCTTCGTCGGGCTCGCTGCGGTGCAGGTGGATCGTGGCGATGTTCAGGGTCTCGACGATGGCGCTCTCGCGCTCGCCCGTCTCCACCAGGATCTCCCGGAGCTTCTGGCGGATGTCGATCGAGTTGGGATCGATCTCGAGGGCGATGTGCAGGGCCTCGATGGCCTTGTCGTACAGGCGCAGCCGGCGGAAGGACTCGGCGTCGAGGATCGCCTTGCGGGCGTGGAGCACGGGATCGAAGGACTGCGGACCCTCCGCCTCCGCCGTACCGCCGCGCTCGATGATCTCGACGCTCTCCCCGCCCGCCTCCTCCACCTCGAGCTCGGGCGCCGAGGTCATCACGGCGCGCGGCGCCTCCTGGACGACCGGGGGAGCCTCGGAGATCTCCTCGATCTCTTCGAAGTCGTCGAGCAGCTCCACCTCGTCGTCGAGGGGGATCACGTCGTCGTCGAAGCCCTCCTCCTCGAGCGAGGCCTCCTCGAGCGGGGCCTCCTCGAGCGGGGCCTCCTCCACCACCTCGAGCTCGGGGCCGTCGTCGTGCTCGGGCCGCTCCGCGGGCGCCACGGACATCGGGCCCGCCTTCTCCAAGGCGAGCACCTGGTCGTCGTTGGGAGCCACGGTCTTCAGGTGCGCGATGAGCTGCTTGAACAGCTCCACCTTGCCCTGCTCCCGCGCCAGGCGGGCCATCTCCTTGTGGACGGCCACGGCCTTTTCCCCCTGGTCGATGGCCTCGAAGGCCTGGGCCAGGAGCGCGAGCGTGTCGAGGTTCTTGGGGTCGGCCTGGAACGCCAGCTGCAACTTGGCGAGGGCTTGCATCCCCGCGTCACGTCCCCCTTGGCGCAGGTGGAGCTCCGCGGCGGCGCGCGCGTACACGGGATCCTGGCGAAAGTGCAGGATGCGTTCGATCACCTTGAGGGCGTCGTCCGGACGCCCCATGCCGAGCAGCAGCTCCGACGCCGTCCAGAAGGAGTCGATGGCGTCGTCCAGCGCCTGCACGCGACAACACGCCTCTGCCAGACGCAGGTGCGGGAGGGGATTGCCCGCGTCGATGGCGACCATCTTGCGGAAGACGTCGATGGCGTCGCGATCGCGCCCCGTCCGCTGATAACGCGTCGCTACCTCGTCGTAGGCAGCGAGGGCGTCGGTGGTCAGGCCGAGCTGGGTGTAGATGTCCGCGAGCCTGGGGACGATGTGCCCATAGCTGTCGGCGAGCTGTGGGGCGTGCTTGCGGATGAGCTCGCGGATCTGTTTGTAGACCGCGATCGCCTTCACCGAGAACCCCTGGCTCGCGTAGAACTGCGCGACGCGATCGTAGGTGGCGATCGCGAGGGGGTAGGCCTCCATGCGGGCCTGGAGGTCACCGATCTTCAGCAGAGTGCGCGCGTCGCGAGGATCATGGGCAATGATCTTCTCGTACTCGGCGATGGCTTTGTCGTACCGTCGCCGATCGACGAGCTTCTGGGCAGTCTGCAGAATTTTGTCGCGATCGATGGCCACGTCCGTCTTGTTCGGTCTGCGAGACGCTCGGGGCGTCCAAAAAAGGACCTAGCCGCGGTCCCAGCGCAACACAATCGAAAGCATCTCAGCTTAGAAGGGCAGCCCGATCGGGTCAAGGAATCGAGAGCTTTCAAGGACTTACGGTAGAGGGGGCTCCGCGGGGGCGGCGCACCCGACGGCAGACGGGACACCTCACGGCGAGGGACTCCGGAGGACCGCGCCGAAGGCACGCGCTGAGGGGCGCGTGCGACGCGGACGTCAGGGCGACGGGAACGCCGGGCGTGAGGAGGTGGGCCGCGGGAAGACGCGGGTCGACCGGGCCAGGCGACGGGGCCAGGCGACGGGGCCAGGCGACGGGGCCAGGCGACGGGGCCAGGCGACGAGAACAGGGCAGGAGGGCCGCGGCGAGAGGGACGATGGGGACCGCGCGGTGATCTGGAGTGGTCCGTGAGGGGGGGGCGCGACTTCGGCGAAGGGGTGAAAGGTGTGCGCGGACCCGCTTCGCTTGGAGAGGGGGTGGGGAATCGGTCGTCAGGTGGGGTGACCGGAGGGGTGACGACGTGCCTGGGCGCAGGGAGACAGGCCGTCTTCCCGGGCGTGGGTGGTGACCGAGGGGGGGAGGCCCCCCGTTGCTTGCGGGGATCTGGCGCCGGGCGCATGTTGTCCGAGATGAATGCTCCCCAGCAGTCCACCGACCACCTACGCGTACTTCCTCGCGCCCCCTTCGCCCCCGGAGGCAGCATCGACATGGAGGTCTGCCGCAAGCTCCTCGCCGTCGCGCTGTCCAGGGGCGGGGACTACGCGGACCTGTTCTTCGAGTACCGAGCCTCGGGCGGCCTGAGCTTCGAGGAGGGGATCACCCGCAGCGCGTCGCGGGGGGTGAGCATGGGGGTCGGGATCCGGGTCCAGCGCGGCGACGCCACCGGGTACGCCCACGTGGAAGACCTGAGCTGGGACGCGATGAAGCGCGCCGCCGAGACCGCCGCGCGCATCGCCACGGGACAGCCGGGCGCGCCCCCCGAGAAGCTGCGACCGCTGACGCTGCCCAGCCGCTACGAGCTCGACGTGCTCAGCCTCGGGGAGCCGGGGGCGAAGAAGCGGGAGCTCCTCGAGCGCGCGAGCCGGGCGGCCCACGCCTACGACCCCCAAATCGTGAAGGTGGAGGCGAGCTTCAACGAGTCCGTGCGCGAGGTGCTCGTCGTGACCAGCGATGGTCACTGGGCCTACGACCTCCAGCCGATGATCCGCTTCGGCGTGCGCGCCGTGGCGGAGCGGGATGGGCGCCGGGAGGCGGGGCGGAGCGGTGGCGGCGGCCGGATGACCCTCGCCTATTTCGACGACAAGTCGCCGGAGTGGCACGCGGAGGTCGCAGCGAAGCAGGCGATCGTGTTGCTCGACGCGCGGAGCGCCCCGGCGGGGCAGCTCGAGGTGGTGCTGGCCCCTGGGGACAGCGGCATCCTCCTCCACGAAGCGGTGGGTCACGGCCTGGAGGCGGACTTCAACCGCAAGGGGACGAGCAACTACACCGGTCAGGTCGGACGGGAGGTGGCCAGCTCCCTGTGCACGGTCGTGGACGATCCCTCCTTCGTGCAGAGCCGCGGCGCCATCAACGTCGACGACGAGGGCGTCGAACCCCGCACCAACGTGCTCATCGAGAACGGCGTGCTGCGCGGGTACCTCCAGGATCGGCTCTCCGCGAAGCATTTCGGAGTCGAGCCCACCGGCAACGGGCGCCGGGAGAGCTTCTCCTGTGCGCCGATGCCGCGCATGACCAACACCGTGCTCCTGGGTGGGCCCCACGACCCGGAGGAGATTGTTTCGTCGGTCAAGAAGGGGATCTACGCCCACACCTTCGGCGGGGGCCAAGTCGACATTTCCAATGGAGACTTCGTGTTCTCTCTGACGGAGAGCTACCTGATCGAGGACGGAAAAATCACCGCCCCCCTCAAAGGGGTGAATCTTATCGGAAACGGGCCCGAAACATTGCGCCAGGTATCCATGCTTGGGAACGACGTAGCCCTCTCCGACGGCATCTGGACCTGTGGCAAAGACGGCCAGAGCGTCCCCGTGGGTGTGGGCTGCCCGACGATAAAAATTGCCCGCATCACCGTTGGTGGCACCGAGATTGGCTGACTCTCCCCTCCCCAGGCCCACGCCCAGATCCAGAAGCTTCGTGGCCGTCATCGGCCACGGCCCGATGCTCGATCGGGAAGAAGGAGCCATCGCGACCCTGCGACAGCTCGGAGCTTCCGTCCGCTCCCTGGACCTCTGGGACGATCCCGTGAACCTCATCGACGAAGACGACGAGGAAGACGAGGTTCGGCCCCGCGCCCTCGTCTTCGAAGCGCTCGACCGGCCGGACCTCGCCGTCGCCGCCCTGCGCGCCGTCCGCAAGGAGCCCTACTTCGACAACGTCGGGGCTCTCATCGCCGTGACGGTCGGCCAGGTCGCGCGCATCGAGCCGTCCAGCGGCTTCGACGACTTCGTCCTGCACCCCTACGTGCCCGAAGAGCTCTACGGCCGCATCCGCGCCCTCGAGTGGCGGCGCAGCGAGTTCGCCACGGAGGAGCGCCACAAGGTGGGCGAGATCGTCGTCGACAAGGCGGGCCACGAGGTCACCGTCGGCGGACGCCCCGTCTCCCTGACCGCGAAGGAGTTCGCGTTGTTGGCGCACCTCTGCGAGCGGCGCGGCAAGGTCCTGTCCCGGGAGCACCTCCTCGCGCGCGTCTGGGGCAACCGCTACGACGGCGGCCCGCGCACGGTGGACATCCACGTGCGGCGCCTGCGGGCCAAGCTCGGCGATTCCCTTCCGCTGGAAACACTCCGCGGCTCGGGGTACAAGCTGCGCGTTCCCGATGCCGAGGACGAGGACGACGAAGGCGACGAGTTCTCCGGGGAATCCTCGGCGGCGCGCCGCGCGGACTGAGCAGACGCCGAGCGAGCAGCGCCCGGTCGTGATCTCGACGGGGTGCCCGGCGGGCATCGGGCCGGAGGTCGCCGTGAGCGCTGCCCTGCGTCTGCGCGGGGTCCCCTGTGTTCTGGTGGGGGATGGCCCGACCCTCGAGCGCGCCCGGGAGCTCGTCGCCGACCGCCTCGGCGCGCGGGGGCGGAAGCCCTTGGTGCCGTTCGTCCCTGGCGCGCGGCTGCCTCCCGTCTCCTACGTCCAGGCGGGGCCCCCGCTCCGCGCGAAGGATCGTCGCTTCGGGAAGCCGAGCGAGCGCAGCGGCGCGGCGCAGCTCGCCTACCTCGAGGAGGCGTTCCGGCTGGCGCGCTCCCAGGGGTGGCCCCTGGCGACCGCCCCCGTGAGCAAGGAGGCGATCGCCGGCTCCGCCGAGGCCAATTGTCCCGACTTCCGCGGGCACACGGAGTGGCTCGAGGCGCAGGACGGAGCGGACCACAGCGTCATGTGCTTCGCGGCGCCGCGTCTCGTCACCAGCCTGGTCACGACCCACGTCCCCCTGGCGCAGGTGCCCGCCGCCCTCACCGTCGAGGGGGTGAGCCACGCGATCGCGGAGCTCGTGGGGCTGCTCCAGCGCCTGGGGAAGCCGAAGCCGCGGGTGACCGTGTGCTCCTTGAATCCTCACGCGGGGGAAGGGGAGCTGCTCGGCTCCGAGGAGCGGCGGGTGATCGCGCCGGCCGTGGCGGCGTGTCGCGAGCGGTTCCGCCGTAGGGCGGAGCTCGTCGGACCCATGGGGGCCGAGACCGCGTATCGCAAGGCCTACGCTGGCGTGTTCGACGGGGTCGTGGCGATGTACCACGACCAGGCCACGATCCCGATGAAGCTGGTGGCCTTCGGCGAGGCGGTGAACGTCACCTTGGGGTTGTCCATCGTGAGGACCTCCGTCGACCACGGCACGGGCTACGACATCGCCGGGCGCGCGACCGCCGACGATCGCGGGATGGCCGCCGCGATTCTGCTCGCGGCGCGCCTCGCCGCGCCCGCTCCGCCCGCCCACGCGCGGCCGAGGGGCAGAGCCCGTTGAGCGAGGGGGCCCGCGACGTCGCGCTCCGTGATGTCTTGGAGAGCGCCGAGCCCGCCGAGGTGGCGTGGCTCACGCGCGCTGCGTTGACGCGCGCCGCTGCGATCCTGGCGGACCGCCTCGGCTTGCCCCGGGCAGCGCTCGTCGAAGGGAGGCTGCAGGGGGCGCAGGACGACGATCGCGCGAGCTCGAAGGAACGGCGCCCGGAAATCCTCCACGGAGCAGGGGCTCACGACGCGCGCCTCGAAGCGGCCGTCCGCACCTACGTCGACGCGGCCCTCCCGGGCGGAGCTCCCCCGTCGGGAGCGGAGAACCTGCGCTGCGCCCACCTCATCGGCGAGCTCCTGAACGATCTGCTCGCCGTCGGGATGCAGCTCGAAGGCGCCGCTCCGGGGAGCCCGTCGCTGCGCCGCCGGAGCGGCAGCTTCTTCACGCCGCCAGCGGTGTGCGCGTCCGTCGTCGGGGAGGCCCTCGGCCCGTTGCGGGAACGGCCGGCGCTGGAGCGCGCCGCTCCGCGCCCCTTCCGGATCTGCGATCCCGCCGTCGGCGGGGGGGCGTTCCTCCTGGAGGCGTGCAGCGTCCTCGAAGCGCAGGAGCGCGCCGCCGGAGCGAGCCCCGCGGAGGCTCGGCGTCGAGCGGTGCTCCAGGTGTGCGGGGTCGATCGTTCGCAGCTGGCGGTGGCCGTCGCGGAGACCGCCCTGTGGCTCTATCTCGCCGATCCCGACGTCTCGCCCGCCGCGCTGCGGCGGCACTTCGTGCACGGCGACGCCCTGTGTGGCGACGCCTGGACCCCGACGCCGTGGTTCACCTCGCCCTCCGAGCCCCCGGCCCCCGTGCCCCCCGCGGCGAGCCTGCGGCTCGACTGGCACGCGGCCTTTCCAGAGGTGGCCCCGGAGGGCTTCGAGCTCGTCGTCGGCAACCCGCCGTGGGTGGCCTTCGCGGGGCGTTCGGCGCAGCCCCTCACGGCGGAGTGGCGCGCCTACTTCCGCGGTCGCTACGCCGCGTTCTCGGGCTTCCCGACGCTGCACGGCGTGTTCGTGCAGAGGGCGGCGGAGCTGGCGCCTCGGGGACGCGTCGCCCTGCTGCTGCCGAGCGCCGTCGCCGATCTCGACGGCTACCGCGCCGCCCGCGCCACCCTCGAACGGACCCACGACGTCGCCGCGCCCCTGACGGAGCTCGGGCAAGACGTGTTCGAGGGCGTGGTGCAGCCCACCTTCGTGCTCATCGCGGACGGCCGCGGTGAGCGCAGCGGCGAAGCGCGCGCGAACGTGCCCGGCGAGCAGACAGGCGAACGGCCCAGCGAACCGGGCGGCGCCACAGCCGGCACGGGGGCTCCGTGGGTCCTGCGGGAGCGCGCACGATCGACGATCGAGCTCACCTACGCGCCTCCGCCAGAGGCCCTGGAGAAGCTCGAGGGGCGCGCGCCGCTGCCGGAGAAGACCTTCCGGGAGCTGGGCTTCCAGAGCAACCGCCAGGTGACCACGCGCCTGTTTCTGAGGAACGCGGAGCCGTCGCCCCCCTTTACCCTGCCGTTGCTCGAGGGACGGACGGTGAAGGAGTTCCGCACGGAGCCCCCGCGGGTGTTCCTGTGGGACGATCCAGAGGAGCTCGCGGCGGCGGGCGTTCGCCTGCGTCCCGGCGCCGAGTACGCCGCCGTCGACTTCGTCGTGCGCCAGACGGCCGCGGTGACGATCGCCGCGCGGAGCCCGGGCCTGGCCTTCCGCAACTCCCTCCTGGCGGGCTACGCCGTCGACACCTTCGACGCGGACCTCCTCGTGGGCCTCCTGAACAGCTCCCTGTTCCGGGCGCTGCACCTGAGCCGACAGCGGGACGCCCGCCAGGCCGCGTTCCCCCAGGTGAAGGTGGGGCACCTGCGGCGTCTGCCGCGACCGCCCGAAGATCCGGAGCTGCGGGCCACCGTGCGGCGCCTGTCGGCGCGAGCGACGGAGCTGCGGGGATGCCCGTCAGAGCTGCGCGCCGCCCTCGACGGGGCGGTGGCCCGGCTCTTCGGGCTCGACGACGGAGAGCTGGACGCCGTGCGGAGGTTTCTGGCGGAGCGCGTCGGGGGCCCCGGCCGGGTCGACGGCGAGGAGCCGGCGGAGTCGGGCGCCTCCGTCGAAGCGAGCCGCACCGCTGCGGAGTCAGGCTCCACGGAAGCGGACGCCCCTCAAAGAGAAACCCTCGAAGGCTGATGCCTCGAGGGTTTCTTCGTGGAGCCGAGGGGGATCGAACCCCTGACCTCATGACTGCCAGTCATGCGCTCTCCCAGCTGAGCTACGGCCCCGGATTTGGGTCGGGTGGGCTGGCCTCCCGTTGGGGCGCGGACTCTGGCACGAGAATCCGCGTTTGGCGAGAGGAAAATCAGTCGTGCCCGTGTCCGGCGTGATCGTCCGCCGGGGAAGGCTGCTCGACGGCCGCCGCGCCGCTCGCCGAATCGTCGACGACGTCCCCACCGTCCTGGGCGATCAGCGCGCCGAGGGCGGCCGCCAGGAAGAGGAAGCCGCCGAGCAGGGGCATCCACCAGGGCGTGTGGGGCTCGTCCGGATCGAGCTCGAGCTTCTCCGGCTCGTGCGCGTGGTCGTCGCTCATGGGGGCGCTTATCGGTTGCATCGGGGGGTGGGGTCAAGGGGGTGCGCGCGGGAGGGGGGACGGCGCGGTGTGGGTCCCGCGGCTCCTTGACCGCTCTGACCAGCGCCCCGTAGGCTCGTGCAGCCGAAATCTCGCCTCCGCGCAGGGTGCTGGCGACTTCGGACGCGACATCGATGGCACAACAACAACAGCGTTACCGGGTGCTCGACCGCATCGCCGCCGGCGGCATGGCGGAGGTGTTCCGCGCCGAGAGCGCTGGGCTCGAGGGCTTCAAGAAGACCGTCGCCATCAAGCGCGTGCTGCCGCACCTGTCGGAGAAGAAGCAGTTCATCGGGATGTTTCTCGACGAGGCTCGGCTCAGCGCGCACCTGAGCCACTCGAACTGCGTGCAGGTCTTCGACATCGGCCGCGGCGACAACACGTACTTCATCGTGATGGAGTACGTCGATGGCTCCGATCTGAAGGGGATCATCGAGCACCTCCGCGAGACCAACGGTGTGATGCCGTTGGAGGAAGCCTGCCTCATCTGCGTGCGCATCTGCGAGGGGCTCGCCTACGCCCACGAGCTGCGGGACTCGTCCGGGCGCTCCCTGAACATCGTGCACCGCGACATGTCACCTCCCAACGTGCTCCTCACGCGGCACGGCGAGGTGAAGATCGTGGACTTCGGTCTCGCCAAGGCGAACAGCCAGCTCGAGCACAGCGAGCCCGGGATCATCAAGGGCAAGTTCAGCTACCTGTCGCCGGAGGCAGCCCAGGGCAAGGAGGTGGACGCGCGCACGGACGTGTTCGCCGTGGGCATCATCCTGTGGGAGCTCCTGGCCGGACGGCGCCTCTTCCAGGGAGAGACCGACCTCGAGACGGTCAGGCAGGTGCAGAAGGCGGCCGTGCCGGACATCCGTCAGCTGCGCCCCGAGGTGCCCGACTTCCTCGCGAGCGTGCTGGCCCGCGCGCTCGCGGCAGATCCGAACCAGCGTTACCAGAGCGCGCGGGAGCTGGGACACGACCTGAACCAGGTGTTGTTCCGCTTGCCCCGGGCGGTGTCGTCCTTCGACCTCGCGCGACTGGTCGTGCCCGTGCAGCGGCAGCGGGCGACGGAGACGGCGCGCAAGGCGACGGCCGGCTCGTTGATCGGTTCGCTGATCGACGAAGCTCTCTTCGAGTTCACGTCTCTGCAGGACGGTGAGCAGCAGAGCGGTCCCAGCCAGGGTTCGGCGCCCCTCAACCTGGGGAGCTTCGACGCTCCGAAGGACTGGAGCACGGATCTCGGGCTCGGCGCGGATCTGTCGACGGGAGACCAGGCGGCTTACCGGTACGAGCCAGGCAACCTCGCGGCGCTCGAAGAAGGTGGGCTCGCCGCCCTCGAAGAAGGGCCCGAGTCCGCCCCAGGGAGCGCTCCGGCGCCCAGCCACGTCAGTGACGGACCTCCCGAGCTGCCCGAGGAGCGCCCCCGGCGGGGCGGCCTCATCGCGCTCCTGGTGGTGCTCGCCCTGCTGGGGGGCGCGACGGGAGCGTACTTCGCGGGGGCGCTGCCGGCGCCTCTCCAGAACGCGCTCCCTCGCAAGGGGAACTGAGCCGCACGACGGCCTCCCGGAGGATCTCGACGAAAACCAGGCGCCGCTCGACTCGCCCGCCAGCTGGGTCGGGCAAGGCTTGCTTGCGTCGTCCGTCGACGGACCGTCGACGGTCGTCGGCCGTCGGGAAGGAGCGCGGCGGCCGAGCGCTCGTCGTCTTCGTTCGCCCGTCGTCTTCGTTCGCCGCGTCGTGAGCGGGTGGGGCGCGCCGTGAGCGCGTGGGGCGGTGTTTGCCGTCGGCCGTCGTCCGTTGACGGGCGGCGCCGAGGGAGAGGGGGTTCGACGTCGTCCGCCCCGCCCAGAGAGTGAGCGGGGGGACGGAGCGGCGGTGCCGGTTTAGGGGACGCGTTACGGGGCGACCGCCTTACGGGGCGACGACGGACTCAATCTTCGTCGTCGTCGTCCTCGTCATCGTCCCCCCCATCTTCCTCGTCGTCGTCCTCGTCATCATCGAAGTCGTCGTCGTCGTCGTCATCGAAGTCGTCGTCGTCGTCCTCGAAGTCTTCGACGGAGGTGGTGCTGGCGGCCTTGGCAGCCTCTGCGGCCTCCTGCCGCTGACGACGAGCTTCACGCTCCTCGTCGCTGCGCAGCCGATCCAGCTCCCGCTCGCGGGCCCGCTCCGCCTCGCGGGCAGCCTTCTCCTGCGCGAGCTTCTGCAGGATGGCGGCCTTCGGGGCGAGCATGATCGCCATCGTGCGCCCCTCCATGGTGGGGTTCAGCTCGACGACCGCGAGATCCTCGGCGTGGCTCACGATGTGGTTCAGCTGCATGCGGGCCCGCTCCGGGTGCGCGATCTCGCGGCCCCGGAATCGGCACACCACCTTCACCTTGTTGCCCTGCTCGAGGAAGCGGCGGGCGTTGCGGACCTTGACCTCCAGGTCGTGGTCGTCCGTCTTCGGGCGGAGCTTGATCTCCTTGACCTCGACGACGGTCTGCTTGCGCTTCGCCTCGCGCTTCTTGCGGCTCTCCTCGTACTTGAACTTGCCGTAGTCGAGGATCTTACAGACCGGAGGCGAGCCCTTCGGGTTGATCTCGACCAGGTCCAGCCCGACGTCCCGGGCTCTCCGGAGGGCCTCCTGGGTCGGCAGCACGCCCAGGTTCGAGCCGTCTTCGGCGACGACGCGCACCTCGGGCACGCGGATGCGGTGATTGACGCGGATCTGGGGACCGCGGGGCTCAGCTCGAAAACGGCGGCGCATTGCCATAACAGGAGACTTCTCTATTCCTTCCCGGGGCGAAGACCCCGTCCACAACGTCTAGGGTCTGAGGTGAACGGTCGCCGCGTCGCCGTTCGAGGCACGGCGGACCGATGATGGATGAAACGAACGTACGTTCGATGCGCAGCTTTCCCGCGCGCGGGGTTTCGGTGGGGACACCTTCGGTCGGGAGGCAGCTCCGCGCTCCTCGACGCTCGGCTTTTCGACGCTCGGCTCCCCAAGCACCGGCTCCCCGACGCTCCGGCCATGGTCTCCCGCGCACCGACGAAGCTCCGGCCGAGGCGGAGGCGTCGCTCGCAGCGCGCACCTTCGCCCCCCAGCGACAGTCCACTGGCCCTCTCGCTCTGAGACCCGAGCTGCCGAACCGATCACACCAGCGCCATGGTCAGGAGCGGGAGGGTGGGGCAGAACGTTCCGTGCGAGCCAGCTTCAGCCGAGCCAGCTTCAGCCGAGCCAGCCCTCGTCGAGTCTGCGATCGCTCCCCCCACGTGCCAGGGGCATGCGGGGGTAGGCGCGGGCAGGATTGAACTGCCGACCCCTACCGTGTCAAGGTAGTGCTCTACCACTGAGCTACGCGCCTTCGGGTCTGCTGGACTCGAGTCTGCCGAGGAGAACGCCGCGAGGTTCTTGGTCGCTTCACGGCCTTTCCAGGAGAGCAGTCTCCCGAAGACCGATCGCCCACGAGCAGCACGTGATTTCCGCTGCACCTTCCCCTCGTTGGAGGTTCTGTGAGCCACGGCGGAAGTCACTGGGCGTCTCGGACCGTGAACATCTTGCGGACGTTGTTCTGGCAGGGGCCACCAAGTAGCCCCGACGCCGGTGTGTGTCAAGCACCCTGGAGCGACCCGTGCCACACGTACCCCCCTGTGCGGCTTGCTGACACCAGGGAATGCGGGTATTAGGGGCGCCCACTCGGCGCCCGGCGTACCGCCGTTCGGCGTGGGGTGATGGCGAGAAACTTCGGAGGACAATCTTGGCGTTAGCCCTGCAACAGCTCCCTCCCGCCCCCGGGCAGGGTACGACCGCACCTGCTCCGGCCCCGGAGGGGGGCCCTCCGGCTGGGCCCGGGCCCGGCTTGGGAATGTGGCTCCCTCTGCTGGTGTTCCTTCCCATGATCCTCCTCATGTTCTGGTCGTCGCGCTCCCAGCAGAAGCGACACCAGAAGGCGCTGGCCGAGCTCAAGAAGGGGGACGCGGTGCTCACCCAGTCGGGCCTCCGGGGCAAGCTCGTCGAGATGGGTGATCGCTTCGCGAAGGTGGAGCTGGCGCCCGGGGTCAAGGTCGACGTGCTCAAGAGCGCGTTGCTCGGCAAGGACAACGTCGAGACGGCCGCCCAGCTCGAGAAGAAGTAAGGACGAGGCCTCTCCGTGGCGAATACCTACCTTCTCTACATTTTCGGCGGGCTCGCGTTCCTGATGGCGATCGCCGGCTTGGTGCGGCGCCCGGATCGTCTGATCCTCTGGCTGGGCGCGGCCAGCTCGGGCGCGGCGGCGTGGTTCGCCTACTCGGACGGCTTCGGCGCGCTGGTGGCGTTCGGCCTGTTCGCCCTGTTCTTCCTCATCCTGGCGCTGCCGGTGATGGATCTGGGGTGGCGCGCGCGGTGCGGCGTGGTCACGTCCGTCTCGCTGCTGGCCCTCCTCGTGCTCTGGCCCTCCCTGTCGAGCATGACGGGCGGGCTCGTGCCGGTGCCCGAGTGGGTGAAGGACCGCGTGGGGGCCCGCCTCGTCGCGGGTCTCGACCTGCGCGGCGGCTTGCGCCTCATGTACACGGTCGACGTGGAGGAGGCGATCAAGGACAAGCGCGATCGCTACTACGAGGACATGCGCCACGAGCTGGCGAAGCTCTACGCGGATCACTCCGGTGACGACGCGCCGAGCGAGGAGGTCCTCCAGCGGCTCCGGGAGAAGGTGGACGTCTCCGCGCCCCGCCGCCCGGCGCATCTCATTCGCCTCCACGTGAAGGAGGGGGCCGACCCCGGGAAGATCGACGCGCGCTTCCGCGACCTGTTCAAGCCGGACGTGGAGACGCGCGTCGTGGACGATCGCACCTTCGAGTTCACCATTCGGCAGCAGGCGGAGAGCCAGATCCGCGAGCGGGCGGTGAGCCAGGCCCGAGACATCATCCTGCGCCGCGTCGACGAGCTCGGTCTGCGCGAGGCCGCGGTGTCCACCCGGGACGAAGACATCATCGTCGAGGTGCCCGGCGAGGACGAAGCGAGCTTCGAGACCATCCGCGAGATCATCAGCCGGACCGCGCGTCTGGAGTTCAAGCTCCTCGACGACGACTCGGATTTCTTCGCCCAGCTGAGCCAGACCGCGTCCCCCGACACCCTGCCGGAGGGCCTCGAGTTCCGCCAGGAGATCGCGCCCGTGGGGCGGGACGCCGACGGCGAGCGCGTCACCCAGCCGACCACCTACGCCTATCTGCCCAACCAGGAGGGCGAGTCGAGCCAGGCGGCCTTCCAGCGCATCCGTGAGTGGGCGGCGACGCTCACTCCGCCGCCGGATCGGGAGATCGGCTTCGAGGTCGTCAAGGAGCTGGTCGACGAGGCGACGCTCCAGGAGCGTGAGGTGGGCTGGCGCACGTACCTGCTGCGCAGCCGCGCGGACATCACCGGCGACATGATCCGCGACGCCGCCGCGGTCCCCGATCAGAGCACCCAGAGCCTGGGTGGGTGGCACGTGGTGCTCACCTTCACGGACCAGGGTGGCCGCATCTTCGAGCGGATCACGGGGGCCAACGTCAACCGGCGTTTCGCCATCATCCTCGATGGTCGCGTCGAGAGCGCACCCGAGATCCGCGATCGGATCGCGGGGCAGGCCACCATCACCATGGGATCGCGGGATCCCAAGTCGCAGCTGCGGGACTCGCGCCAGCTTGAGCTCGTGCTCCGCTCCGGTGCCCTGCCGGCGCCCATCTCGCCGTCGAACGAGCAGCGGATCGGCCCGTCCCTGGGGCGTGACTCGATTCGCCTCGCCGTCGAGGGGGCCGGGGCGGGCGCGACGCTCGTCCTCCTGTTCATGGTCTTCTACTACCGGCGTGGCGGGCTCATCGCCGACGTCGCGGTGGTGCTCAACCTGCTGCTCCAGCTCGCCATCCTCGCCTCCTTTGGAGCGTCGATGACCCTGCCGGGCATCGCGGGTCTCGCCCTCACCATGGGTATGGGTGTGGACGCGAACGTCCTCATCAACGAACGCATCCGGGAGGAGCTCCGCGACGGCAAGAGCCCGAGACGAGCGGTCGAGCTCGGCTTCGGCAAGGCGCTGAGCGCGATCGTGGACGGTCAGCTGACCACGTTCATCGCGGGCGTCGTCCTGGCCCAGTACGGCACGGGCCCCATCAAGGGCTTCGCGGTCACGCTGATGGTCGGCGTCTTGTGCAGCATCTTCACCGGCGTCGTGGTGACCCGACTCCTGTTCGACCTGTGGGTCCGCAACCTCGACAAGAAGTCGTCTTTCAACGTGGGCTGAGTCATGCAGCTATTCCCTCCCGGCAAAGTTTACGACTTCATGAGGCACAGCCGGCTCTTCGGGAGCCTGAGCATCCTGGCGATGGTCGCCTCCGTCGTGGCGTTCTTCTACCCGGGGCCGAAGTTCGGCACGGACTTCGTGGGGGGAACGGAGATCGAGGTCGCTTTCCAGAAGCCCGTCTCGCCCGAACAGGTGCGGAGCGCCATCGAGTCGGCGGACTTCTCCCGCCCGGAGGTCATCCGCGTCGAGGATCCGAGCAACCCGCACCGCTGGCTCATCCGCGTGCAGGAGGTGTCGATCATCGACGAGGCGCAGCAGGAGGCCGTCGAGCGCCGCCTGTGCCTCAACCAGGAGAGCGCCGAGTGTCCGCCCGAGCGGCGGGCGACGGAGGTGAAGTTCAGCCCCGGCGGTGAGAAGCTCCTCGTGCGCTTCGAGGAGACGCCGGACCTCGACTGGATCCGCGAGCGGATGGGAGGGATCGAGGGGATCCGGCTGCGGCCGGGGGACAACAACCCGAACCTCCAGAACGCACGGGAGAACCGGGTGGAGGTGCAGCTCATGAGCCGGGGTGACCAGCTCATGGACGCCCTCCGCGCTGGACTCGGCGCCGAGGCGGTGCCCGCGTCGCCGCTGCGCAGCGAATGGATCGGCCCGAAGGCGGGCGCTCAGCTCCGGGACTCGGCGATCAAGAGCATCGGGCTCACGCTGGTCTTCATGATGGCGTACATCGCGCTGCGCTTCGACCTGCGCTACACGCCGGGGGCCGTCATCGGGCTGGCGCACGACGCCCTGATCACGCTCGGCGTGCTCGTGTTCCTGCAGAAGGAGCTCAACCTCACGACGGTCGCCTCGGTCCTGTTCATCATCGGCTACTCGATCAACGACACCGTCGTCGTGTTCGACCGCATGCGTGAGAACATGGGGCTGTCGCGGGGCACGTCCTTCAGGCGGTTGGTGAACGTGAGCCTCTCGGAGACGATGAGCCGTACGGTGCTCACCAGCTGTACGACGATGTTCAGCCTCGTGTGCTTCTTCATCTGGGGCACGGGCATGCTGAAGGACTTCGCCTTCACCCTCATCGTGGGCCTCGCTCTCGGCACCTACTCGTCGATCTTCGTGGCGATGCCCATCACGGAGATCATCGATCGCCGGCTCTTCAAGCGTGGGAAGCCGACCCGCTCTGGCGTCGGCAAGCGCAGCACGGCGGCTGCCTGAGCGCCGCCGCGCAGAGCCGTCACCGCGCCGTGCTCTCGACCCGGCGTGAAGACGCCGGGCGCGCACGGCGCCGCGCTGTGCTCCCGCCGCGCTGTGCTCCCGCCGCGCTGAGGCGGCGCCGCGCTGTGCTCCCGCGGCGGTGTGACGGCACCGCGGCGCGCCCCCGCGCGGCGCAGAGCCCGCACGGCGCAGAGCCGCCGCCGCGCTGAACGTCGCACGGTGGGGGGCTGAGCTCGTCTTGCGGCCCGTGCTCCTCGAGGGACCCGTGTCCTCAGGGGACCCGTGTCCTCAGGGGACTTCTCAGGGAACGGAGCGCGACAAGCGCTCCGGGAGACCGTAGGTGGCGGGGAGGCCACCGAGCCCCTGGGCGACGCTGAAGTCCCAGTAGCGCTCACCGAGCCGCTCCGCGGCCCGCTCCAGGCGTGGGCTGGTGCGCCGGATCCCGTCGAGGAGCTGCACCACGGAACGAACGCCGCGAGGGAAGCGCCGATGGGTGCGCTCGAGCCCGAGCGCGTCGGCGAGCTCGTCGCCGACGAGGTACCGCGACAGGGCGGTGGCTGCGGCGACGTGGGCTTCGGCCAGGCGTCGCGCGGCGCGCCAGCGGCGCAGGGCCCGGCGATCCCCGTTGGCCTCCGGCGGGGGTGGACCGATACGGCGCCGGGGCCCATCGAGCAGAGCCCGCACGAGGGCCCGTGAGTCCGCGTCGGGCGGGCCCTGGGTGAGGTGGACGAACTCCCCGAGCCGCACGGCCTCCCCGTAGGTGGCGGGAAGAAGCTCCGGCGCCACGCCGAGCAGGGTGCCGACCCAGCGCCACAGGTGCTGGTAGTCGTCCGCTTCGGCCTCGCTGACGTGGAGCCCCAGCTTGCGCACGCCGTCGACGAACACCATCGAGAAGAGCAGCACGGTGGCCATCATGTCGTGCTGGTTGATGGGCAAGGACCACAGCTCGTTGGACCAGCGCTCGTCCCGCAGGAGCAGGCGGCGCACCTGGGCGTGCATCAGGCGGACCTGCAGGGAGATCTGCCAACCCGGGGCGCCCGGCGCCGTGCCCCCGGGGGCGCACACGGCGGTGACGAAATGCCCCGTCTCCGCGAGCCGTCGGTCGGCGCGCTCCGTGAGTCGACCGGAGAAGGCGAGGGGCTTGTTGCCGGCGGGCGCGGCGTAGCCGTGGACGAGGCTGCTCAAGCCGAGGGTCGCCCCGCCCAGGAGCCCGGCCCGCCGGAACACGGCGCCAGCGCGCTCGATCCGTGCCCAGTCGACCCAAGGGGGCACCCGGCACGCGCCGGCGATCAGCTCGGCGAGGGGCGGGGGCAGGGGCGGCGGCGTCTCCCCCGCCGGGATCGTCGCGAGCGCCTTCTCGATCAGGGCGTGGCGCTCGGCCCGCTGGAGCTCGGCGAGGGCTTCGACGGCCGCATCCGCGAGGGGATCCCCCTGGTCCAAATAAGGAAGGAGGCGCGGCGGCAGGTCTCCGAACCTCCGCAGCGCCTCCTCCGCTCGATGCACCCGAGCGGGCCAGGTCGAGCTCGTGCTCACCATGGCCGGGGTGATCCTCTCACTCAGTCCCGAGCCGCCATGAACAGCCGCAGCACGTAGAAGAACATGAGGGCCACGGAGGCGAAGAGCTGCAGAGCCGCCCCGACGTAGCGGTCCTCCGGGTAGTGATGCAGCACGTTGGACGTGTCGTAGAGGATGGCCGCGCCCGCGAAGCCCACCATGGCGACGCTGAAGAAGGTGCCGAGGTTGAACCCGAAGAGGAGCGACGCCCCGATGAGCACCAGCGCCAGCACGCCGCCCCAACGCAGCATCCCGCCCAGGAAGGAGAAATCCTTGCGGGTGGTCCAGGCCACCGCCGTGAGCCCGCCGAACCCGAGGAAGGTCACCAGGGCCGCGCTCTGGATCGCCCCCGGCGCGAAGGCGTTCGCCATCGCGAGGATGGGGACGAAGATGATCGACTCCATCACCACGAAGCCCGCCAGGGCCGCGTACTGGGCCCCCTTCGAGCTGGCGGTGTGGGCGACGCGGCTCGCCAGCCAGCTGACGATCATGAACGCGCCGAGGACGACGATCCAGTTGCCGGCCAGCGTGCCGGCGATCGACTGGGCGATGTTCGCCTTGAAGAGCGCGATCTGGATGCCGGCGAAGGCGGCGATGGAGAGGAACAGGGTGTTGTAGGTGCGCACGATGAAGCGCGCGCGCTCCTCCACGGCACCTGCGTAGGCCCGGGGTAGGGCTTGGTTGAATGCAGTCATGACAGTCGAACCCCACCCTAGCGCGAAACGTTTCTGAACGCCTCCTCTCCGGCTCACTCTCTGCGCGAGTCTTTCGGCCGAGCCCAGGCTCGAGCACCTCCGGGTCGAGAGCGCCCCGCCCCGAAGACCCCGCCTCGAAGGCCCCGGCTCGTGAACCCCGTCTCGTGAACCCCGTCTCGTGAACCCCGTCTCGAAGACCCCGGCTCGTGAACCCCGGCTCGTGAACCGAGAGGAGGACCGAAGGTCGGGGAGACGCGACCGGGGGAGCCCCTGTTGACACTCCCGCGGGCCACGTGGTCGAACGCTCGGCGTGTCGTCCTCGTTCGGACTCCTTGGTGACCCTCGGGCTCCGAAGCGCGAGGACGCCCCGAGTTCCAGCGACCCCGCCATGCCCGGATCCGGGGTTCGCCTGGCGGGGGACGCGGGACGTCCGAGCGCCGCGGCTCGGGAGCTCGCCCGCAGGTTGGCGGTGACCTCGACGGTCGCCGAGCACCTGCTGCGCCTGGGGTACGGCACCAGCGGAGAGCAGCTGGCCCGGGTGGAGCGGTTCTTGGAGCCGCGCCTGCGGGACCTGACCCCACCGGATGCCATGGCGGACCGCGGGGTGGCCGCGGCGCGCCTGGCCCGCGCCATCCGCGACGGAGAGCGCATCTGCGTCTTCGGCGACTACGACTGTGACGGCATCACGGCGACGGCGATCCTGTCGGACGTGCTGGAGGAGCTCGGGGGGCGGGTGACGGCGTGCCTCGCCAGCCGCTTCGACGGCGGCTACGGCGTCTCTCCCGCGGCGCTCCAGCGCATCCTCGCCTGCGAGCCGCAGCTGCTCGTCACCTGCGACTGTGGCAGCTCCGATCACGAGACCCTCGCGGAGGTGGTGGCTCGGGGCGTCGACGTGATCGTCATCGATCACCACCTGGTGCCCGAGGAGCCCCTGCCGGCGCTGGCCTTCCTGAACCCTCACCGCCCCGAGTGTGGGTTCCCCTACAAGGGCCTGGCCTCCTGCGGGCTCGTGCTCTCCGTGGCCGCCGCGCTCCGGCAGGAGCTCGGGGTGGAGCTCGACGTGCGGCGTTGGCTCGATCTGGTGGCCATCGGCTCCGTCGCGGACGTGGCGCCCCTCGACGGCGACAACCGGGCCCTCGTGCAGGCGGGGCTCAAGGCCCTGCGACGCGCGGAGCGTCCCGGCGTGCGCGCCCTGCTCGAGCTGGCGAACATGGACGGCTCCACCGCCATCACAGCGGAGGACGTGGCCTTCCGGATCGCGCCGCGCCTCAACGCGCCGGGGCGGCTCCAGGCGCCGGATCTGGCGCTCGAGCTGCTGCGCGCGAAGACGGCGGATCGGGCTCGGGCCCTCGCCGCCCAGGTGGAGCAGCTCTCGATGACCCGCCGTGAGCTCCAGGGGCAGATGGTCGAGGAGGCCCTGGAGGAGGTGAAGCGGGAGGGCTGGGAGGAGCGCCCCGGCATCGTCGTGGGGCGGCGCGGTTGGAACCACGGCATCGTCGGCATCGTGGCGGGGCGGCTCGCCAGCGAGCTGCGACGCCCGGTGGCCGTGATCGGCTTCGACGAGGCGACCGGGCGCGGCTCACTCCGCGGGCCCGCGGGAGCGCGCCTCTTCGACGCCCTGGCGCGGGTGAGCGACGTGCTCGTGCGCTACGGCGGGCACCAGGCGGCGGCGGGGTTCGAGGTGCGCGAGGAACGGCTCGGGGAGCTCCGGGCCCGCTTCGAGGAGTCCTGTCGCGACCTCGGCTACGATGCGGCGCGGGAGGAGCTGCCCCCCCTGCCCCTGGCCCCCGGAGAAGATCCGAGCCTCGTGCTCCGGGATTTGTACCGCCTCGAGCCCTGCGGGGAGCGCAACCCCCTGCCCGTCCTGTCCGTCGACGGAGACGTCCGGGTGGCGCGGGAGGTGCGCGGGGGACACCTCAAGCTGGAGGTCGAGCTGCCCGGCGGGCGCCGTCTCGGCGGGTTCGGGGCCAACCTGGGGGATCGGGCGGGCGCCTTGCGGGGATGGGTCCGGGTGATAGGCACTCTGCGCCCCGATCGTTGGCGCGGCGGCGACGCGGTGGAGATGCTCGTCCGCAGCGTCGACCCCCTGAGCGAGCCAGCGGCGCCGCAGCGGGGCTGAGCTTTCTCGACGGCTTTCTCGACGGCTCCTCTCGACGAAGGGACATGGCGGACACCCTCATCCAGTTCACCGGCGTGAAGAAGGCCTTTGGCCCCAAGGTCGTGTACCGCGGGCTCGATCTGGCGGTGCACCGCGGCGAGGTGCTCACGGTGATCGGCGGCTCCGGCGTCGGCAAGAGCGTGATGCTGAAGATGCTCATCGGCCTCCTGCGCCCCGACGCGGGCAGCATCACCTTCGACGGGGCGGAGGTGACCACCATGGACGAGAGCAAGCTCGCCCGCGTCCGCCAGCGCATCGCCATGCTGTTCCAGAGCGGCGCGCTCTTCGACTCCCTCAGCGTCGCGGAGAACGTCGCCTACGGCCTGGACGAGCACTTCCGCTATCAGATGACCCCCGCCGAGGTGCGCGATCGGGTCGCCTGGGCCCTGGGGCTCGTCGGGCTGCCCGGCATCGAAGAGATGCGCCCCGCGGATCTGTCCGGGGGCATGCGCAAGCGCGTCGGGCTCGCGCGCGCCATTGCGGTGCGGCCAGAGGTCGTGCTCTACGACGAACCCACCACCGGGCTCGATCCCATCAACACCGCCCGCGTGAACCACATGATCATGGGGCTGCAGGAGAAGCTGAACATCACCAGCGTCGTGGTGACCCACGACATGGGCAGCGCGTTCACCATCAGCGACCGCATGGCCATGGTGCACTCGGGTCGCATCATTGCCTACGGTGACCCCGAGGAGTTCCGGGCGTCGAAGGACCCCCGGGTCGCGGATTTCATCGAGGGGCGCGCGCCTGTCGACGAAGACGTGGAGACGCTGCTCAATGCTTGATTCAGGGCTCGACCGAGGGCGCACCCCGGGACGCCGGACGGCTCCACGACGCCCCGCCGACACGCCACCTCGACAGCCGGGGGCGTGCTTGGTTTGGTATGGTGCTGGGTCGCAGCACGCCTGAGGCATCGATGGGAACGTCCCGAGAAATCAAGGTGGGGGCCTTCGTCCTGATCGGCCTGATGGTCGTCGGGCTGGTGGTGTTCCTCATCGGCGACGAGAGCGCCATGTTCCAGCGGCACACGACCTTCCGCACGTCCTTCGAGGACGTGCAGGGGCTGACCCGCGGCTCGCCCGTGCGCATGGGCGGCGTCGGCGTCGGCAAGGTCGACTCGATCGGGTACGCCAGCGAGGCGTCCGATCCGACGATCTACGTGGAGTTCTCCATCGTGGAGACCGAAGCGCGGCGCATCCGCGCCGACAGCGTCGCCACCATCGAGGCCAAGGGTCTCCTCGGCGACAAGATGCTCGTCGTGAGCGTCGGTAGCCCCGACAAGCCCGCCCTCGAGCCCGGCGCGCTCATCCCGAGCGAGTCCCCGCGGGACATGACCGCGATCGTCGGCGACGTGGCCCAGGTGGCCGCAGGCGCCGAGAAGGTGATCAGTAACCTCGAGCGGACGACCGCCGCCCTGGCGGAGGACGAGTTCCACAAGGACATCAAGGACTCCGTGGCGCACCTGAGTGGCGTGCTGCACTCCCTCGAGAGCGGCGATGGCTATCTGGCGCGGCTCCTGCGAGACGGCGAGGAGGCGGAGCGGCTGTCGCGGGTCGTCGCGAACCTGGAGCGGGCTTCGGCGCGCCTGGATGGCCTCTTGGGTAGCGCCCAGTCCGTCGCGGATCGGGTGCGGACCGGGCCGGGCTTCGCCCACGAGGTCATCTACGGCGAGGACGGCGCCAAGGCGCTGGCTCAGGTGGGGGGCGCCGCGGAGGAGCTGGGGCTGACCCTGCGGGGCGTCCGCGAGGGCCATGGCCTGGCTCGGGGCATCCTCTACGGCGACGAGGGCTCCGATCAGCTGATGGGCAACCTGAACCAGATGAGCGCCGATCTACGGGACATCGTCGCCGATCTGAAGGGCGGCAAGGGCACCCTCGGCGCGCTCCTGTCCGATCCGTCGGTCTACGAGGACGTGAAGATGTTGCTCGGCAACGTGGGGCGCAATCGCTCCCTGCGCGCGCTGGTGCGCTACTCGATCCAGCGGGACGAGGTGAGCCCCTCGCCACCCACCGACGCGGCGGCGCCGGCTTCCGGCTCCTCGGCGGTGACGTCCGAAGCCGCGGGGCAGTGAACTCCAAGGTCCGCGAGCTGCGTCGCGGCGGAGGGGAGCGGCCGCCGGGAGCGGCCGGGCGTGGGGAGATTCCAGGCGACCTGAACTGACACCCTGCGCCCCGGGCCGTATACTGGGCCGCATGCGTTTCTTCGAGCGAGTCGGGCGCACCCTCATCCTCCTCGGTGCGTTCGCGTTGGCGTCCTACTTCGCGCTCCGCTTCGGCACGGGCGGTCTGTGGCGAGGGATGCGGGCGGCCCACGCGGTCGTCACGACGGGCAAGACGCAGGCGCCCTACGATCTCACGCAGCTGACCGCGGTCAACGAGACGCTCGAGACCATCCGCAAGAAGTACGTGGACCCCGATCGGGTGCAGCCGCGGCAGATGTTCCTCAGCGCCCTCGACCAGGTGCAGAAGGAGGTCGCCCAGGTCATCGTCCTGCACGAAGAGAAGGCGCCCACGGTCACGGTGCGGGTGGACACGGCGGAGAGCAAATTCCGCGTGGACAACGTGCAGGGCCCCTGGGACGTCGCGGCGCGCCTCCGGGACGTGTTCGCTTTCTTGCAGAAGCACCTGCAGGGCACGGAGGTCGACCTGGCGTCCGTGGAGTACGCGGCGTGCAACGGGATGCTGCGCACCCTGGATCCGCACAGCGTGTTCATGAGCCCGGAGGCGTACCGGGAGATGAACCTGTCGACGTCCGGTCACTTCGGCGGGCTCGGCATCGTGATCAGCATCCGCGACCAGATGCTCACGGTGATGCGTCCCATGCCCGAGACCCCCGCGGGGCGCTCCGGCCTCAAGCGGCTCGATCGCATCACGAAAATCAACAACGAGTCCACGCTCAACATGCCGCTCGACGACGCCGTCAAGCGGCTGCGCGGCAAGCCCGGATCCAAGGTCACCATCTGGGTCCACCGGGAAGGCCCCGACGGTTGGAAGGGGGAGCGCCCCTTCGAGCTGGTCCGTGAGGAGATCCGGATCCGCTCCGTCGAGGCCCACAAGCTCGGGAGCGGGATCGGCTACGTGCGGCTCAAGCAGTTCCAGTCCACGACCGCGACGGAGCTGGCGCAGGCCCTCGCGGAGCTGCGGCAGGCGGGCTCCCTCAAGGGGCTCGTGATGGACCTGCGGGACAACCCGGGCGGGCTGCTCGATCAGGCCACGAAGGTGGCGGACATGTTCCTCTCCGATGGCGTCATCGTCACCACCGCCGGGTACAGCGAGGGGCGCGAGGAGCAGCGGGCTCGCCCCGTCGGCACCCAGCCGAACTACCCCATCGCCGTCCTGGTGAACGGAAACTCCGCGAGCGCCAGCGAGATCGTGGCGGGCGCCCTCAAGAACCACGATCGCGCCATGATCGTCGGTCAGACGACCTTCGGCAAAGGCACGGTCCAGCTGGTGTTCCCCAACATCACGCCGGAGCAAGCCGCCCTCAAGCTGACGATCGCCCAGTACCTGACGCCCGGGGACATGTCGATCCAGGGGGTGGGGGTCGCGCCCGACATCGAGCTCGACCCGATGACGGCGGATCCCTTGGAGATGGATCTGTTCAAGAACGAGAGCGCGCTCCGGGAGCGGGATCTCTCGAAGAGCCTCACGGCGCAGTTCAACCGCAGCCAGGAGCGCGCGATGTACCGGCTCCGCTTCAACCTGCCGGAGTCGGAGCGCGCCGAGATCCGAGAGCGTGGCGGCGACGTCGAGGACGAGTTCCGCGTGGACACCCCGATCCGGATCGCGCGGGAGCTGGTGTCCCACGTCGAGGCGGGCCAGCCGCGCACGAAGCAGCTCGAGAGCGCGCGGGAGGTGGTGGATCGCCTGCAGCGCAAGGAGATGGCGGCCATCACCGCGGAGCTGAAGAAGCTGGACATCGACTGGAGCTCGCCGCCAGCGGGTTACGTCGGTCCGGATCCGAAGAACCTGAAGATCGAGGTCAGCACCGACCGCCCCGACGACATCGTGCGGGCGGGGGAGCCGATGACCCTCAAGGTGACGGTGCGCAACGAAGACAAGGTGCCCGTCTATCAGCTCCGCGCGATCACCAAGAGCGACGCGGGCTACTACGAGGACAAGGAGCTCGTCTTCGGCAAGATCGAGCCCGGGCAGAGCAAGGTGGCGACGGCTCCGATGGGCTGGTGCGTCATCGAGGGCCGCAAGGTGGGCTCGACGCGCCCGCTGCCGGAGGACGCCAAGCGCGTGTGCTCGATCCCGAAGGACGCCCTGATGCGTCAGGACGTGGTGCGGCTGCGCTTCTCCGCCGAGGGGGCCGATCCGCCGGAGGTCGCGGAGTTCCGCCCGACCATCCAGAGCCTCCCGCGTCCGGTGTTCGCCTACGCCTACCAGGTGGTGGACAACCGCAACGCCAACGGCAACGGCCAGCTGGAGCGCGGCGAAGGGGCGAGCATCTACCTGCGCGTCAAGAACGTGGGGAAGGGCCCGTCCTACGAGACCCAGGCGAACCTGCGCAACCTCACCGGGGATGGCCTGCTGCTCCGGGCCGGTCGCTTCGATCTCTCGAACATGCAGCCGGGGGAGACCCGGGAGGTCGTGTTCACCTTCGACGTCCTCGACGGGCTGCAGGAGTCGGAGCTGACGATGGATCTCAGCGTCGTGGATCGGGATCTGAAGGTGGTGTCGAGCGAGAAGCTCGTGCTGCCCGTCGCGAAGCGCGGCGTCGAGCTCAAGAAGGCCGAGGGCAACGTCGAGGTGGTGCGTCAGGCGACGCTGCGCGATCAGCCGGTCGCAGGTGCCCTGGTCGTCGGTCGGGTCGCCGAGGGACAGGTGCTCGAGCAGCTCGGCGCCTACGGAGACTTCATCAAGGTGGGCCTCACGGGCAACCGCTTCGCGTTCCTCGAGGCGGCCGCGACGCGGCCGACGAAAGTGGCGCTCCAAGGTCCTCCGGCCTTCGAGGTCGAGCTCACCCGGTCGCCGCCGCTGCTCGAGGTGGCGCCAGCGACCTTGGCCACCCGAGAGCCGCGAGTGCGCATCGAAGGGCGCGCCACGGACAACGACGGCGGCGTGCTCGACGCGTACATCTTCGTCGGGGCTCGGAAGGTGTTCTACGAGTCGAACAACGGCGGCTCGGACAAGTCGTCGATGACCTTCTCTCTGGACGCGCACCTCAACCCGGGCGTCAACGTCATCACCGTCGTCGCTCGAGAGAGCGAGGACACGGCGACCCGCCACACGATGATCGTGCGTCGGGATGGCCCGAACGGAGAGGTCCTCCCGACGCCGAAGACGGAGCTCTTCGGGGCGGACTGGGAGTTCACGGACGGAGCGCCCTGACGCCCCGAGGGCGCTCCTTGCTGGAGCAGGTGCGCCTTTGTTATGAGGAGCGCCGGGGACGGCGGAGGACGGGCGTCGGCCCTCGGATCTCCTCGCGCTCCCGAGTTTTCGCGCTCGAGGTCGCGGTGCTTCCAATTGGGGGCGCACCGCGGGCTCGACCCGGCTGAGGACGAATCGTGATCCGATTGCACATCAACATCGACCACGTCGCTACGCTCCGCAACCAACGCGACACCAGCTATCCGAGTCCGGTGCTGGCTGCGCAGCTGTGTGAGCTGGCGGGCGCGGATGGCATCACGGCTCACCTGCGGGAGGATCGCCGGCACATCCGAGATCGGGACGTGGAGGATCTCCGCGCGGCGGTGACGACGCTGTTGAACCTGGAGATGGCGGCGACGGATGAGATGTGCGCCATCGCGGATCGGGTGCGACCGGACGTGGTGACCCTCGTGCCGGAGCGCCGGGAGGAGCGCACCACGGAGGGCGGGCTCGACGTGACGCGGACGCGGGCTCACATCGAGCCGATCGCGGCGATGTGCGCGCGTCGGAACATCAAGCTCAGCTTGTTCATCGAGGCCGACGAGGCGCAGGTGCGGGCGAGCCGGGACGTGGGCGCCCAGCAGGTGGAGCTGCACACCGGGCACTACTGCGAAGTGCAGGGCGCGGAGCGGGCGAAGTGGCTCGAGCGTCTCCGGGGCGCCGCGGCGCTGGCCCACGAGCTCGGCATGGAGGTCGCGGCGGGGCACGGGTTGACCCGGGCGAACGTGCTGGACGTCGCGGCGCTGCCCTACGTCGCGGAGCTGAACATCGGCCACTCCGTCGTCGCCGACGCCGTTCTGGTCGGGCTCGATCGGGCCGTGCGGGATCTGCGCGCGGCGATCGATCGAGGTGCGGCGCGCCGGGCCCAGTGAGGTCGCTCGCGCGCTGGACATGAACCCGGGGAAGCGCATGCGCCCCCGTGCGGGCGGCGCGCGTCGGGCGGCGCGCGTCGGGCGGCCGGCAGGATGCGACCGATCGGTCTCTTTTGTGGGGTCGCGGGGCGGGGGTGCGCTTGGGGCGGCCAGCAGGATGCGACCGATCGGTCTCTTTTGTGGGGTCGCGGGGCTGGATGGGCCTCCGGGGGGGGCGCTTGGGGCGGACGCAGGATGCGACCGATCGGTCTCTTTCGTGGTGTCGCGGGCGGGCTGCGCCCAGGGGGTTGCGCTTCGGGCGAACGCAGGATGCGACCGAACGGTCTCTTTTGTCGGCTCGTTTCGAGGATTCGAGGAGCGAGGCGGTCCTTCGACGCGTGCCGGCAGGGCGAGGGGACGAGAGACCGCTCGGTCTCTTTGTCGGTTGCCGGGTGACGGACGGGGGGCCTGCCGTGGTGCTCGGGGGTCTGGGGAGGCGGCTCCCCCCGAGACGTCCCGAGGGCACCGATCGGTTCGTCCTCGGCGCGTGCGCTCATCGGGGCTGGGCGCTCATCGGGGCTGGGCGGTCCGCGGGGCGGGGGAGGCGCATCCAAACCGGAATTTTTCTCGCAGCAGGGTGCTCCGAGCGCTGGTCCGTCGCTTCTCTGGTCCCGCCGACGCGCTGGTCCCGCCGGGGCGTGTTCCCGCCGACGCGCTGGTCCGTCGCTTCTCTGGTCCCGCCGACGCGCTGTTCCCGCTGGGGCGTGTTCCCGTTGGGCGCCGGGCTCCCGGCGTGCTTCTGGAGCGCGAAGGAGCGCGCTCCGGCAAACCGTCCGTCGCTCTAGGCGGGGCGCCCGGGGGGATGATAGCGTTTTTTCATGCTTTCGACGCCGCTGCTTCGCTCTTCGTTGCTCTTGGGACTCTGCTTCGCCCTCGGCGCCTGCTCGGGCGACGACGGGACGGCCGAAGAGAGCGGGCCGTCCTTTTGCACGTCGCCCACGGAGGTGGATCACACCCACGCGGAGGCCGCCTATGCCCACTGGAAGGAGACCCTCCTCATCTCCGAGGGAGCGGGCGGGCACCTGCGCGTGCGCCGGCCCAACTCGGCCGGGGCCGTCGTGGACTCCACGGTGTCCGAGGGGATCGCCTACGGCATGCTGCTGGCGGTGTACATGGATGACCAGGAGACCTTCGACGAGCTGTGGAAGTACAGCCAGCTGCACGTCGACGATTCGGGGCTGATGATCTGGTACATCGGCCCCGACGGTGAGCCCCTCGGGGAGGGGCCCGCGACGGACTCCGACGAGGACATCGCCTTCGCCCTCGTGATGGCGGCCGAGAGGTGGGGCGGCCGCGGCAGCCTCGACGAGAGCTACGAGGAGGCGGCGAAGCGCCAGATCAACCTGGTGATGGAGCACGAGATCGAGCCGGTCACCTACATCGTGCGGCCCGGTCGCTGGGGGGGCTCGGACGTCACCAACATCTCCTACTTCGCGCCGGCCTTCTACCGCACCTTCGCCACCGTGACGGGCGACGACCGTTGGTACAAGGTCATCGACACGGCCTACGAGATCCTCGAGGCGTCCCTCAACGAGGAGCAGGGCAACGCCGACAACGGCCTCGTGCCCGCCTGGTGCGACGGCTATGGCAACCCCACCAGCCAGTCGAGCGGTCACCCGATCCACTTCCAGTTCGACTCGTGCCGCACCCCGTTCCGCATCGGACAGGACTGGTGCTGGCACGGCGAGCCGCGAGCCAAGGACTATCTGGCGAAGATCACGTCTTTCTACGAGGAGGTGGGGCTCGAGAACATCATCGACGGCTACGATCTCGACGGCACGCCGCGACCGGAGTTCTCCGTGGACGGGAGCCGCGCCGCTGCCTTCGTCGGACCGGCGGGCGTGGGCGCGATGTACGACGCGGCCCACCAGGAGTTCGTCGATGGGGCCTACGAGGATCTGTACACCCCGGATCGTCTCATCGTCGGAGACGCCAACCACGTCAACGACGGCAGCATCTATTACAATACGTCCTGGCGGGTGCTGTCTCTGCTGATGATGGACGGCACGTTCCGCGACTACACCCTGCGGTGAGCAGGGCGGCCCGCCCGGAGCTCGCCCGAGCACGGCGGGCCGAGCACGGCGGGCCGATCACCGCGGGCGGAGCACGGCGGGCCGAGCACGACGAACGGAGCTCGACGAACCGAGCGACGGGCTGGGTGAGTCGGCGGGGCCGAGCCCGTTCGCCGAAGGGCGTGCCGTCCTCACGGACGACAGGGACGACTGGAGGGCGAGGCTCGCGGACCACCGCGAGCTCGGCGACGGCCGGCCGGTGGCGGCGTCGTCGACGGCCGACGGGCGGACGACTCGTGACCACGCTGCGGCCCCTCGGGTACGGCGGGCGGGCTCTGGGCGGGCTCGCTCACCGAGTGCTACCGTCCCGGACATGCAGCCCGTGTTGTCCCGGGAGCAGGTGCGGTCGTTCGATCGGCGCGCCATCGAAGCGGGGGTACCCGGCGTCGTCCTCATGGAGAACGCCGGACGAGGCGCCGCGGAGGTGGCGCTGACGTTGCTCGAGGCGAGCGGGGCGTCGCCGCGTCGGGTCCTGGTGTTGTGCGGGGGCGGCAACAACGGAGGCGACGGGTACGTCGTCGCCCGGCGACTGCGGACGGCGGGGATCGAGGTCGAGGTGCTCAGCGCGATCCCGCCGGACGGCTTGCGCGGCGACGCGCTCCTCGCGGCGCGCGCCTGGGCGGCGGTGAACTCCGGCGGGCTCCCCACGGCGCCCGATCTCCCCGCGCTGCGTGAGGCCCTCGCTGGCGTGGATCTGGTCGTGGACGCCCTGCTCGGGACGGGCGCGAATCGACCCGTGAGCGAGCCGTTGGCGAGCTGGATCGAGGCGGTGAACGCCGCCGGGCCTCGCGTCCTGGCGCTGGACGTGCCCTCGGGGCTCGACGCGGATACGGGCGCCGTGCTCGGGGTCGCGGTGCGTGCGGACGCCACCGTGACCTTCGCCTACCCCAAGCGGGGACTCTTCGGCTCCGCCGGTCACGAGCTCGCGGGAGAGATCTTCGTGGCGGACATCGGCGTGCCGCAGGAGGCCTTCCGGGCGGACGCCGACGGGGCGCCGGCGGCCTTCCTCTTGGAGGACGTCGACGTGAGCGCCGCGCTGCGCCCCCGCGCCGTGTCGGCGCACAAAGGTCAGTCGGGGCGGGTGGTGCTCGTCGCCGGGAGCCCGGGGAAGATCGGCGCGGCGCGACTGGCTGCCCGCGGCGCCCTCCGCGCGGGAGCCGGGCTGGTCACGGTGGCGACGTGGCCGGAGGCGGCGGCGCAGCTCGAGGGGGGCGTTCACGAAGAGATGACGGCGCGGATCGATCCGGCGCAGCCCTCCGCCGTCTTCGACCAGACGAGCCCCGACGTCGTCGCCGTGGGGCCGGGGCTCGGGCTCGACGACGCCGCCTGGCGGGTGCTCGAGGCCGTCCTCGCGCGGAGTGAGCCCGTCGTGCTGGACGCGGACGCCCTGCACTTGCTGGCCGTGCGTGGAGGCGGCGAGGGGAGCCTGGGACCGGGGCCGCGCGTCCTCACGCCCCATCCGGGAGAAGCGGCGCGCTTGCTCGGCGTCGGCGCGGCGGACGTCGAGGCGGACCGCTTCGGCGCCGTCCGCGCGTTGTGCACTCGCTTCGGCGCGACGGTGGTGCTCAAGGGATCGCGGACCCTGATCGCCACCCCCGCCGAGGTGACGCGGATCTCCCCTTGGGGCAGCCCGGTGTTGGCGACGGGAGGGACCGGCGACGTCCTGACCGGGGTCGTGGCGGCCCTCCTGGTGCACCACGCGCCCCTGGAGGCGGCTTGTCTCGGCGTCGCGGTGCACGGGCTGGCGGGAGAGCTGCGGGCTGCTCGGGGAGGGGTCGATCGCGGCGTGCTGGCGCGGGAGGTCGCGGATGGGGTGCCCCGCGCGCTCGGCGCGCTCCTCGCGGCGCGGCGCGGGCCATCGGAGGCGCCATCGGAGGCGCCAGCGAGCTTCGGGCGACGTTGCCGTTCTGGCTCGGGGAGGCCCGGGGCGGTTGCCAGATTGACACGCCGCCCCCGCGGGTGACGCGGGCCGGCGGGCGGCGAAGGCGGTTTTTTCGCGGGTTCGGCGGCGGGAGCGAGTTCCCAGGAGGCTGGCACGAAGCTTGCGATGGAGGCGGGAGTCAGTCCTCGCTCGGACGTCGCCTCAGGAGCCAGCCATGTCCTCCCTCACCTCGTCACAGCACACGTTTCGTCGGGATCTCGCCGCCAGCGGCCAGATGCTGCGGCGCCGCGCGCTCGCCCTCACCCGCAACGCCCAGCAGGTCGACGATCTCGTGCAGGACACGATGGAGCGGGCCTTGCGCTTCGAGCGCTCCTACGAACCGGGCTCGAACTTCGCCGCTTGGCTGACGCGCATCCTCCACAACGCCTTCATGAGCCAGTGCCGGCGGCGCGGCATCGAGCGGCGCGTCCTGCAGCGCATCGCGTTGATGGAGCGGGGCGAGCGGCAGGCGCCCCTGCAGCCGTGGCTCTCGCCGAAGCTGGAGCAGGCGCTGGACGAGCTCCCCGAGAAGATCGGCAGCGTCGTGCGGCTCGTGGATCTCCACGACATGACCTACGGCGAAGCGGCGGGGCTGCTCGAGGTGCCCGTGGGGACCGTGATGAGCCGGCTCCATCGGGGCCGCAAGCGCCTGGCGAGCAGCCTGGCGGAGCCGCCGCGGGCGCGCGGCGAGGGCTCCGTCGCCTACGCCGCCTGAGCCTCGGAGCGCCCCCTGCCGCGCGGCGCACCTCAGCGATCGATGAGCGTGACGTGGCCGGCGTGGACGGCGCGCTCTTCGCCCGCGCGATCGCAGAGCCGCAGAGCTCCCTCCGCCGTGATGCCCGCCGCGATCCCCTCGAGCTCGTCGACGCGCACGGAGCGCCCACGGAGGGCGTCCGCCTCGCTCAGCTCGGGCAAGAACGACTCGAGCCCGTCGCGGAGGAAGCGCTCGTAACGCGCCTGGAGACTGCCCAGGAGCTCTGCCAGGATCTCCTCGAAGGCCAGCGTCGGTGTGTCGTCCACCAAGTCGTCCACCTCCGGGCTCGTCCTTGGGTCGACGTCGAGGCCTGCCTCTCGGGGAACCTCGCGCGGGGGCGCGGGCGCCCTCGAGGAGGAGCGACGCGGGCGCAGCTCTCGGGCCAGGGAGGTGGCCTGCCCCATGAGCTCCTCCGGGAACACGAGGGTGTGCACGTTGAGCCCGATGCCGACGATCGCGGCGCTCACCTCGTCGCCGCGGAGACGGCTCTCCACGAGCACCCCAGCGATCTTGCGGGCGCCCACCCAGACGTCGTTGGGCCACTTGAGGAGCACGGGGGGCGCGTGCAGGGCCAGGGCGGCGCCGAGGCGTTGGGCGACCACCTCGCGCACGGCGAGCCCGACGACGAGGGGCAGGGAGTGCACCTTCGCGGCAGGGAGCCGAGGCCGGAGCAGCACCGAGAAGGTGAGGTTGTCCCCCGCGGCGGCCCACCACGGGTTGCCGCGCCGGCCGCGCCCCTGGGTCTGCTCGCGGGCCACGTAGACGGCGCCCTCGGTCGCCCCGGCGCGCTCCGCCGTGAGCGCGAGGTCGTTCGTGGAGGTCGTCGTCGGGACGGCGACGAGGGGCTCACCCCAGCCGCAGCCCTGGGCGCCGAGGGCCCGATGAAAGCGCGCTGGATCGAACCACGGCGTCCCGGAGATCACCCAGCGACCCCGATGAGCTCGAGGGCGAGGGAGATGTCCGCCGCCGGGGCGGAGTGCGTGAGCGCTCCCACGCTGATCACGTCGACGCCCAGCTGGGCGAGCCGGGTGACGCGGTCGAGCCCGACGTTCCCGGACACCTCGAGGAGGGCGCGCCCCGCTGTCCGCTGCACCGCTTCGGCGGTGCGCGCGTCGTCGAAGTTGTCGAGCATGATGATCTCGACGCCGAGCCGGAGGGCTTCGTCGAGCTGCTCCAGATCCGTCACCTCGACCTCGATGCGGCTGGTGTGAGGGGCCCGTGAGCGGGCGCGCTCGACCGCGGGCTCGATGCCCCCCGCTGCGGCGATGTGGTTGTCCTTGATCATCACCGCCGAGCCGAGGCTGTCGCGGTGGTTGTGTCCGCCGCCCATGCGCACGGCGTAGCGCTCGAGGGCGCGCAGGCCGGGGGTGGTCTTGCGGGTGTCTGCTACGCGGGTCCGCGCGCCCGGCGGGAGCGCGTCGACGAAGCGCCGAGTGAGGCTCGCGATCCCGCTGAGGCGTTGCGCGAAGTTGAGGGCGGTGCGCTCGGCCAGGAGCAGCGAGCGGGCGCTGCCTTCCACCCGCCACAGCTCGGTCCCCGCGTCGACGCGCGTGCCCTCGTCCACGAGCCGCTCGACGCGGACCCCGGGATCGATCGCGTAGAAGGCGCGAGCGAAGACGTCGCCGCCGCACGCCACGAGGGGAGACTTGGCGATGGCGCGCCCCACCGCCGCGGCGTCGGGAGGGACGACGGAGTCCGTCGTCACGTCACCGCCAGCGAGGTCCTCGTCGAGGGCCCGGCGCACGACCTCGTCGAGCAGATGCCTGGGAATCACGGCAGGAGACCGTAGCCACGCCCCAGAAACGACGCAAAGAGGTTGCAGCTCGCGTGGTAGAGCACTCCCGCCCCGATGCCTCCGGTGCGCGCGCGCAGCCAGCCGAAGGCGAGGGACGGGAAGAAGACGGCGAGGCGGGCGGGCTCGGGGACCGTCGCCAGGTGGCCGAGGGCGAACACCGCGCTCGTCACCACCACGGCCCAGCCGAGGGGCGCTCCGAGGACGCGATGCCGTGGCGGCCACCGCTCCTCGAGGGAGGTTTGGAGATAGCCGCGGAAGAACGCCTCTTCGGGCAGAGCGATCACCAGCAGCTGACCGAGGGCCTCGTCGAGGAGCCGCCAGTCGACGGTCGGCGTGAAGGCGCCCTCGGCGCCGTACCAGAACACGAACCCGAGCCAGAACGGAGGCAGGGTGATCAGGGCGAGGGCCGCGGCGTAGCCGAGGGCGCGGAGGGTCGCGCGGGCGAGGCGCGGGCCGCTCAGCGGCTCCCGATCCAGGAGGCCTCCCAAAGACAGGCCCCAGCGCGCCGCGCTGTCGGCTTCGGGGGACGCCGGATCGACGGGGTCGGCGGCGGGGTCAGCGACGGAGTTGGCGGAGGAGTCGGCCGCGTTCGTGGGGCCGGCCGACGGAGGCTCGCGGAGGGTGAGCGCGTAGGTGGCGACGAGGAACCAGAGACCCACCGCGGTGGCGGAGTACGCCGGCGGGAGCAGATAGGACAGAGCGGCGGCGCAGCACGAGACCACCAGGGCCACCCCCAAGGGGTTCTCTCGCAAACGGAACTTTCCAAATGTGGTCATGGCCCTGTCGGGGTGGCTCCCGTGAGCACGACGCCCGGGGGCGCCCCGCTTTCCATCCCTGGAAGAAATCGAGCTTTCGAGCCCGCCGGGGACTAGGTAATGTCTCGCGGCGCGAAGTTAGCGGAAGTGGACCCCGTTTGGCGCATCGTGTGGAACTTGGCTGCCCCTGAGGGCTGCTGGCGCGAGCGAGACAGCGGGGTCTTTCCACGGAGGACTCATGCTCGAGGCGAATCGACCGAACTTTGAACCCCGCCCCCCGGCACCCCCCACGTCTGGGCCCCACCTCGGCGAAAGTCCGCGCGAGCAGGTGCTCGCGGCGCAATGGCCTCCGCCCGATGACGGGCCCGCCAGCTTCGGCGGCGGCCTCGCCGGCGGCATCCCGGGGGGTGGCGGCGGCTTCGACGGGGGCGATGGGGACTTCAAGAAGGGCGGCAAGGCGAAGCTCATCGCCATCGCCGCGCTCGTGGTGGCTCTGGGAGCGGGCGCCGTGTTCGCCTTGAGCGGCTCCGGCGATGAGGAAGCCCTCACGATCGATCAGGCCGCCGAGCACATGAAGAACATCTTCGTGCTCCCGAAGAACGAGCAGGCCGAGCAGTGGCGCATCTGGGCGAGCAAGCCGGGCGACACGGGCGGGATCACGGAGATCAAGCAAGAGGCCCTCAAGCAGCTGGCGTGGGCGCGGGACGAGCAAGGGGTGGCCCTCGCCATCCAGGCCTTGAAGTCCCCGGAGCCGAAGCTGCAGAGCATGGCCGCGACGGCCCTCGCTCACTACGGCTCGCCGGCGGCGGACAGCGCCAAGCCCGCGCTGCTCGAGGCGCTGAAGGTGGCGGGCGCCGGCGCGAAGCCGCAGATCGCCTGGGCCCTCGTCATCCTCGGCGAGCAGGCCGCCTTCGAGGAGATCATGGCCATCTACCGCAGGGGCGAGCTGTCGACGGTGCAGCGCCTCGGCGGCGGGGTCGCCTTCGATCCGAACAAGCTGACCGAGATGGTCCCCCTGGAGCGGCTCGCGGAGCTCGCCGGCGACGAGAGCCCCTCGGTGCGTCAGCTGGTGGCCACGGTGTTGTCGCGCAACGCCGAGCCGAAGTGGACGGAGACGCTCATCAAGCTCCTCGACGATCCCGAGCACGACGTCGCGCGGCAGGCGGCGCCGGGCCTCGGCAAGATCGGTGACAAGGCGTCCCGCGAGCCCCTGATCGCGAAGCTCAGGGACGCGGACAAGGACTCCCGCGAGAAGTACCTCCAGGCGCTCCGGGACGGCGTGGGCGGCATCGGCCTCGTGCTGGCGCTGTATGCGGTGGACGAGTCGGACCCGCAGACGAACTGGTACCGCAAGAAGCAGATCTTCGGGCTCATCGACGAGCTGAACGATCCGCGGGCGGGCAACGCGCTGTACGAGTACCTCCAGGTGGAGAAGCACATCCACTACCAGACGCGCGCGGCGTCCGCGTTGGCCGCGATCGGCGACCTGCGCGCCGTGCCGATGCTGGCGAAGCGTCTGCGCATGGATCCGCTGAAGATCTACAGCGACCAGTACGACTGGGAGATGGCGCTCAAGCGCGACGACGCCGAGCGCCGCGAGGCGGCGCGCATGATCGCCGATCTGGCGGTGCTGCACCCCGACAAGCGAGCGCAGATCGCCGAGCAGGCCGAGGACGCGGTCATCTTCTGGATCCACGAGATGCCGAGCCCCCACGCCAACGGCCTGCGCGCCCTGGCGGCGATGGGTTCCCAGAAGGACATCGAGGCCCTCCGCAAGTGGGCCAACCCGCAGGTCCCGCTCCCCAAGGAGGGACAGCAGCCGCCCATGCCCGAGGAGTGGGTCATCGCCCAGAGCGCGCTGCGCTACGTCGGCATGATGAAGGACCAGAAGTCCTGGCCCGTGTTGCTCGACATGCTGAAGAAGAAGCCGAGCAACCTGAACATCTCCAACGACGCCATGTATCAGGGCGGGCTGGCGATCCTCGGCATGTCCCTGAACGCCATCGGCAAGGGAGCCGCGGACGGTCTGTCCGAGTGGGGTGACCCGAAGGCCTTCGGACCGCTGCTCGAGTTCATCGAGGACTCCTCGCAGAACGAGAACGCGCGGGAGAGCGCCTGCGCGGCCCTGGCCTGGGTGGCGACGCCCGAAAACTTCCTGACGATCGCGGAGAAGATCCAGCAGTACGAGGGGCAGAACCCCCCCGACGCGTTCCGGCGCAAGTGCCTGCTCGAGGCCCTGATCCAGCGCCCCGTGCCGGGCACGGCCTCCGCGCTCCTCACGCTCCTGAACCGGGATCAGGCGCTCGAGACCCGCAACCAGGTGGCGCGCGCCATCGCCAAGAGCGGGATCGACGCGGACACCGAGGCGAAGCTCTTCGAGCTGGCCAAGGACGAGAACCTCCTGAACGACGCCGCGCTGGCGTTGATCCTGGGGGGCAGCCCCTCGGCGGCGGCGCGGGCCGTGGCCTTCTACGCCGACAAGCCCCAGGTGGCCCTCGAGGAGCTGCAGGACCTGTGGTTCAAGAGCTTCGGCTACTGGTCGAAGGCGGACTTGGATACGGGCGTGCTGTTCAAGTACGTGGACAACGCCGTGGCGATCTCCCGCGTCGAGATCAAGCAGACGCCCCAGGAGTGGGCGCCCGTCCTGCTGGAGAAGCAGTTCGACAACCTGATCTTCGACAACGGGCCGCACTCGTTCACCCGCGTGGTGCTGCGCAAGCGGCTCTACGACATGGCGCGGGGCTCCGACGCCGAGAAGCGGGCGGGCGCCATCCGCACCCTGCTCTTCATGAAGGAGCAGGGGGCTCTGCTCGCGCTCCGGGACGAGGAGGGCGAGACGGGTAAGCTGGCGGGCGAGGCCCACTTCCAGCTCATGAACCCGAAGCTCGTGAGCGGCGTGAAGGTGCCGGAGACGGCGAGCAAGTGACGGACGACGGGGCAGACCGCGGTCGCGGGACGCCCCGCCGCAGACCGTTCGGAGGGATGAGGGTCGCCGTGGCGGCCCTCGTCGCCATTTCCGTGGGGGGCGCCTGCGGTGGCTCGAAGCGCGGGACGCTGACCGGGAAGAGCGACGGCGTGCGCGGGCCGACGGAGCAGCGCGACCAGATGGGAGGGAGCGCCCCCGTGCTCGACGGGCCCTGTGTCCCGACGGGACCGGAGCTGTGTTTCAACGCCCTCGACGACAACTGCAACGGCCTGCTGGACGAAGGCTGCGGGGTGCGGGCGGGCCTCGTGCACTTCATGGCGGCGTGGGCGGAGCCCGACGTCGACGTCGATCTCCACGTGACCGACCCGGGCGGTGAGGTGGCCGAGGTGGGGCATGTGAGTGGATGTGGACTGACCAAGGTGCAGGATTGCCCGGGAGACCAGCACCTCTGCCACGGTCAGAACTACGAGAGCGTCTACCTCGATGGTGACGAGCCCGTCGCCGGGGAGTATCGCGTCGCGGTGCGGCTCGACGCCCTGGGCTCTGCGGAGCCCCCGATCACCGTACGGATCGGGGCTCGGCTCGGGGGCAGTGCTTACAATCGGGTCGTGCAGCTGACCCACGAGGAGGACGAGCAGGTCCTCACCTTTCGGCTCGGCGGAGATTTCGGCGCGGAAGGTTTGGGGGTACGTTCTTCTCCACGTGGGACAGGTACTCGGTAAGGTCACGAAGGCGGTCGACGACGAGCGTGGCCCGGACGTGCTGCACCGGATCTCCGTGCCGGCCGGGTGGCTCTCCGAGGGGGCGGCGATCGACGTCGAGCTCCCCCGCCACCTGAGCTGCGCGCGCTGCGAGGGGGGAGGGTGCGACGCGTGTCAGCGTTCCGGCGCGCTGACCCTGCGCGAGCGGGACGAAGCCCCGGAGGTCGTGTCGGTGACCCTGCCCGTCAGCGAGGTGGGGGACGTCGTGCTGCGCATCCCCGACGCAGGGGGCTTGCCGCCTCCGGATCGACCCTACGGGCGTGGGCTCCTCTTGCTGCGTGTCTCGGTCGCGGACGCTCCCAGCGCGGGGGTGGTCCGATCGCTCGCGCAGGAGCGGCCGTTGACCATCTCGCCGGAGGAGCGGCGCGAGCTGATTCGGCGCAGCGTGCTCGTGGCCGTTGGCCTCACCGTGTTGTTCGTAGTGCTGCTCTGGCTCGCGGGATGGCTGTGACCCCGAGCCGGTCTTCGTCAAGGAACACGAAACGATGAATCCGTGGGTGATGGCGGGCGTCCTGGTGGGCCTCGTTGGTTTGTTCGTGTGGAGCGCGCGCCGGCGTTGGGCGTTGCTCCGGCTGGGCGCGCCGACGTGGGAGTCGCGGGTGGATCGCATCCCGGAGCGGCTGGCCACGCTTTGGACGTTCGGGCTCTACCAGAAGAAGATGCGGTACTACTTCTGGGCGGGCATCGGGCACCAGCTGATCTTCCTGGGGTTCGTCGTGCTGCTGCTGCGCACCCTGGTGCTCTGGGGGCGCGGGTTCGATCCGTCGTTCAACCTGTGGATCCTGGCGCCGGACGGCGGCTTGGGGGGCTTCTACGCGTTCCTCAAGGACGTCTTCGCCACCCTCGTGCTCATCGGTACGAGCATCTTCGTCTACTACCGGGTGATCCGCCCGCAGCGGCGGATGGCCTTGGGGCTCGAGGGGCTGCTCATCCTCGGCATCATCGCCACCATGATGATCGCCGATCTCATCTACGACGGCGCCATCACGGTACTGAACCACCGTTACGCGGAGCTGTGCGCCGCCGGAGCCGCGTCGTCGAGCTGCGACACCGCGGCCGCCATGATCGCCCCCCTCGGCGCGGCCGAGGGCCCCCTGACCTGGCATCTCTATCCGGAGCCCGCGAGCGGGGTGTTCGCGTCGTTGCTGGCGGGCGCGAGGCTCGACACGCTGATCGGGCTGGGGCAGCTCGGTTTCTGGACGCACGCGATCCTCGTGCTCGTCTTCCTGAACATCCTCCCCTACTCGAAGCACTTCCACATCATCACGGCGCTGCCGAACATCTTCCTCTCCGACCTCCAGCGCCCCGGGCGGCTGCGTCCCCTCGCCAAGGACACGGAGGAGCTCATGGGCCTCGTGGAGAAGGCGAGCGAGAGCGAGGACATGGGGGCCGCGCGCATCGGCTACGCGCGCATCGGGCATTTCACCTGGAAGGACATGCTCGACTTCTACACCTGCACCGAGTGCGGGCGCTGCAGCGACAACTGCCCCGCGACCCTCACCGGCAAGAAGTTGAGCCCGAAGCACTACACCCTCGATCTGCGCGATCACCTCTACAGCCTGCAGGAGAAGGTGGCGAAGGCGACGGACGTCGGGGCACCGGGGGAGTCCGCCGAGGCCCAGGCCGCGGAGCTGACGGCGGCGGCCGCTGACGGCTCGCAGCAACCCGACGAGGTGAAGCCCGGCGGGGGAGGCGTCGCAGCGCAGCGCGACCTGGTGCCGGACATCATCGATCCGGACGTCCTGTGGGCCTGCACCACCTGCCGCGCCTGCGAAGAGCAGTGCCCGGTGAACATCACCTACGTCGACAAGATCGTGCAGATGCGGCGCAACCTGGTGGTGATCCGGGGCGAGTTCCCCGCGGAGCTGAACAAGCCCTTCGAGGGGATGGAGGTGAACGGCAACCCCTGGAACCTCTCCCGTATGGATCGGGCCAACTGGGCCGAGGGGCTCGGGGTGCGGATGGCCGCCGAGCATCCCACCGCGGAGGTGTTGTTCTGGGTGGGGTGCGCCGCCAGCTACGACGACCGCGCCAAGAAGATCGCCCGAGCCACGGCGCAGCTCCTGACCGCCGCGGGGGTCGACTACGCCATCCTCGGCGAGGAAGAGACGTGCACCGGAGATCCGGCGCGTCGCGCCGGCAACGAGTACCTCTTCTCGATGCTCGCGGAGACGAACGTGGCCACGCTCTCGGGCTACCGGGAGCAGGGGGGCGTGAAGCGCATCGTCACGACCTGCCCCCACTGCTTCAACACGCTGAAGAACGAGTACACGGACTTCGGGATCGAGCTCGAGGTGATCAACCACACGGATTTCTTGTTGGGGTTGGTCGCGGAGAAGAAGCTCGAGCCGACGCGGCCCGTGAAGGCGCGCGTCGCCTACCACGACTCGTGTTACCTCGGTCGTTACAACGGCATCTACGACTCGCCGCGCGAGATCCTCCGGCAGATCCAGGGGGTGGAGCTCGTCGAGGTCGACGGCTGGAACCGCAGCAAGGGTTTGTGCTGCGGCGCTGGCGGCGCGCAGATGTTCATGGAGGAGCAGAACAACGACCGCGTGAACGTGAAGCGGACCAAGCAGCTGCTGGAGACCGGCGCAGAGACGATCGCCAGCGCGTGCCCCTTCTGCATGACGATGTTGACGGACGGCCTGAAGGCGGAGTCCAAGGAAGACGTGGTGAAGAACCTCGACGTCGTCGAGCTCCTGGCGCAGGCGTGCGAGCTCACCGTCCCGAGTCAGAGCGCCGCGGAGTGAGGGGGCGAGGGGGCCCTCACGCAGGGGCCCCCGCACGCCGCGGGCGCCCGTCGCCCGAGCTGTCGCGTAGCCCCCTCGTACTTCGTGAGCTCTTCATTGGAGAGGCGCCGCCGGCGGGCCCCACGGCGGGCTGCGCTCCAGGAGCTCCCGGGCGGTGCTGCGGAGCAGGGGCGGCAGCGCCGGATCCCGGACCACGGAGCTCAGCTCCCGGCGCCCGCAGACGTGCAACAGAGGGACGGTCACCTCCACCGGACACGTGGGCTGGAGCACCAGGGCGAGGCGCACCCGCGGACGCGTGAGCCACCGCAAGCTCCCGCTGAGGATGCGGAGCCCGGGGCGGTGGGGCGGACGACGGCTGGCGAGGCGCAGCACGTCCGCCTCCGTCATCTGTGGGGAGGCCAGGAGCTGTTCGACCACGAGCGGGTGGGGATCCTGGAGCAGACGCTCGATCTGCGCCCGAGGGGGGCGCCGCGCGAGGGAGCGTCGTTCGCCCACGGTGAGCTCACGGCCGGCGCCGTAGTCCGGGACGGCCAGCTCGGGTGCGGAGAGGGGCTCGCTCGAGGGCGCCGAGCGCAGGAGCCGTTCGAGCGCCCACCAGGCTCGGCGCTCCGCGAGCTCCCGGAGCTTGCGCCGATCGGGGTGCTCGCCGGCGCCGTCCCAGTCTGCGAGCTGGGCCAGGCTCAATGCCAGCGGGAGCATGACTTCCCGGGCGCGTGTGTCCCCCTGCAGAGCGGCGGCGCAGATCCCGTCCAGGGCGGCCCCCTGGAGCTCGGGGGGAGCAGCGAAGCTCTCACGGAGCGATCGCACCCGCAGTTCGACGGTGGGGAGAGCGAGGATCGTGCGCAGGAGTCCCTCGATGCCGGCGTTCGAATCCACCGCGCCAGTTTAGGACACCGAACGGGGTGCCGCAGTCGCGCGCTGCCGCTGACCGGATCGGGGCTCAGGTGGAGCGCCGGGTGGAGAGCCAGGTCGAGACACTGTCCCCCCACGCCCGGGGCGCTATGCTCGGCGGGTGCCCGTGCCCGAGCGCCTCGAACAACTACGTGCGACCTGGTTGGGGCGCCTGCGCTCACCGGTCTTCTGGTGTTGTTTGTGGGGCGTGGTCCTGGGCGTGGCCCTGGTCTCGCAGCTGGCGCGGCTGGGCACCATGGCGGCCCGAGCGAGCAGCGGGCTGATCCTCGTCGCGGGCCTGCTGACCCTGGTGGGGCTCGCCTGGCGCGAAGGGCGGATTTGGCGCGATCCGCGGGGCATCGTGCGGCGCGTGCTGTTCGCCGTGAGCCGCCCCCTGGGGGAGCGCACGCTCCGGGCACAGTCGCTCGCGGCGCGGGTCGCCGCGGGGTCGGGGGAATCGGAGGAGCTCGCTCGCCTCCACTACGAGCGCCTGCTCGAGCAAGCGTCCCTCGACGCCGTCGCCGGGGCGGCCCAGAAGCGCGCGCGTGCGTGGCGCGCGGGCTGGATCCTCGCGGCGCTCGGCAGCTTGGGCATGGCCCTCGCCTTGCCGCTGCACGTGGTGGAGGGGCTCGACGTGCTCCTGGCGCGGCGCGGTAAGGCTCCCCTCGAGCTGGCCTACCTCGCGGAGCCCCTCGTCACCGTCGAGCTCCCTGCGTACTTGCGGGAGACGCGCCGCGCCCTGCTCCTGCCGGAGGGCAACAGTACCTTGCCCGAGGGCAGCGTCATCACCGTGCGCGGGACACCGCGGGTGACGGGGCGGCAGCTGGTCGTCACGGACGGCGTGCAGGACGTCCCGCTGGTGAGCGACGGGCGCGGGGGCCTCGTGGCCCACTGGACGGTGCGCGATCCCGTCGAGCTCAGGGTGGCGGCGCAGTTCGGGGACGTGAAGATCTTCGATCCGCTCGAGCGGACCATCTCGGCGCTGCCCGATCGGGAGCCGACGGTGGTGCTCGAAGGCGCTCCACGGACGGAAGAGCTCGGGGAGCTCGAGCGCCTCGAGCTCCGGTTCCTCGCGAGCGACGATCACGGCCTCGATCAGATCGATCTGGTGTTCCGATCGGGGCGCCGCGAGGAGCGTCGACCTCTGGTGAAGCTCTCCGGCGAAGAGCGTCTCTACCGGGCCGGTCACGCCCTCACCCCGGACGATCCGTTCCTCGCCCGCATCTTCTTGCCCGTGTCCATCACGATCGAGGCCAAGGACAACGACACGGCGACGGGGCCGAAGTGGGGGCGCAGCGCGGCGATCACGCTCTCGCCCCCGCCGGTGGGCGCCCGGGAGGCCGCCCGCTATGAGGGATTAAAGGCGATCCGGGAGGCGCTGGTCGATCTGGTCGCGGTCGATCGCACCACCAAGGATCGCGAGCTCGCCGAACGGGCGAAGGCCCTCGAGGCGGCCCACGCCGCCGTCGCGACCGCTCTGGAGCGTAGCCTGGAGCAGCGCCCCGGAGGGCTCGAGGTCGCGCGCGGTCCACGCCATTTCCTGGAGGCCCAGGTCGAGGCCTTGCGGGGCACGGGGGCGCAGCGCGCCACGCCGGAGCACGTGCTGCTCGCGGTGGACGTGCTCCTGGGGCGGCTCTCCACCGAGGAGGCGCGCCGGGTGGCGCCGCGCCTGGGCGACGTGGTCGAAGAGCTCGCCGTGCGGATCCGCCTGCTGCGGGACGCGCCGGAGCAAGATCCCGAGGGGGTGACCACGGTGCTCCGCTTCGCGGACGCGGGAGCGGAGGCGCTCGGTCGCTTGGGGATGCTCGGCGCGGATCTCGGGAGCGTGGCCGAGGCGGATCTCGGGCGGGTGCGGCGCTCGATCGAGGCGCGGGATCTGCGTCACGCGGAGCTGGCCGCCGTCCACCTGGCGGCGCGGCTGCGTCGACCGGAGCCCTCGTTCGGCTCGGCGGGGGGCGGCGCCGTGGAGAGCGGCATGCCCGGCCGCGGGCAGGGAACCGGCGAAGCCCCGTCGGGAGCACCGGGCGATTTCGATCAGCTCGCCGATCAGATCGACGAGCTGGCGGGGGATCACGCGCAGCAGCTCAGTGAGCTTGAGCGTCTCCTGCGGGAAGCGGAGCAGGCGGCGCGAAGTGACGAGCGACGCCGTGACGCGCGCCGCCGAGCGGAGGAGCTCCGGGAGGCTCTGGCTCCCTTGCCCGAGGTGGGCGCCGACAGCGGGAGCGCGCGGGCCGTCGCGGCGGAAGGGCGTGCTCACGGGGAGGCCATGGCCGACAGCCTCGAGCGCCTCGATCTCGAGGAGGCCGTGGAGAGCGGGCGCCGGGCCCTGGAGCGGCTCGACGAGGCGGAGCGGCGCCGCGGAGAGGGGAGCGGATCCTGGCTGAACCCCGAAGACCTGGAGCAGGCGCGGCAGCGGGTCCGCCAAGAGCTGGGCCAAGCGGAGCGGGACCTGCGTCAGCTCCGGGAGAGGGCGCGGGACGAGCTGCAGGGCAAGCTGCAAGAGCGCGCCGAGCGGGAGGCGGAGATGGCCGGGCGAGCCCAGGACCTCGCCCGCAAGGGGCGGGACGCGGAGGCGCCGCTGCCCGGAGAGATCGTGCAGGGGCTCGAAGAGGCCGCGCGGTTGATGCGTGAGGCGGCGCGGCAGCTCGCCGAGGGCAACGCGGAGCGGGCTCACGCCCTGGAGCAGGACGCCCAGCGACAGCTGGAGCGCTCCCGCACGGGGCGCGCCGAGGAGAGTCAGGGCGATCCGTCGAACGAGTCGCAGCGAGATCATGGCGGCGAGCGCGGCGCCATGGCGCGCGACGGAGATGTGCCCGGAGCCCGGGAGCGCAACGCGGCGGAGGATTTTCGTGAGCGCTTGCAGCGCGGGCTCGGGCAACCGAGCGGGCGCCTCGCCCCGGCGGTGCGCCGTTACGCGGAGTCGTTGCAATGAAGAGGTGGATCGGACTGCTCGCCCTGTGTGCCTCCCTGGTGGGCATCGCCTGGCCGGGTACCGCGGTGGCGCGCTCGAACCTCGGCGCCGCTCACGAGGCGATCCAGGAGCTGGACGTCGCCGCGGCGGCGCAGCTCCTCGAGGGCGCGCGGGGTCAGGATGCGACCTACCTGCGCGCGCTGCTGGCCATCTATCGAGCGGACTGCGACGGCGCCGCTGCGCTGCTCACGTCCCCCGTGATGCGGGAACGCGAGGACGGATCGCACCTCTACGATCTGGCGCGGCGCTGCGCGGGGGCCACCGCGGGGGGCGTCATCGTCGAGGATCGGGAGCACGGCATCTGGATCCGTCTGCAGGACGAGCGTGACCGGGTGCTGGTACCGCTGATCGTGGGCTCGGGGGCGCGCGCTCGTGACGCCATCGAGGCGCACCTCGGGGTGGACCTGCCTCGGCCCATGCGGATCGATCTGGTGCGCGATCTGTTCTCCCTCGCGGCGGTCAGCGGTCTGCCCCTGCAAGCCGCGGAGACGACCGGCACCGTGGCGGTCGCACGGTGGGGACGCATCACCATGATCTCACCGCGGGCGATGACCCGTGGCTATCCCTGGCAAGACACCCTCGCCCACGAGATCACACACCTGTTGCTCAGCCGCGCCTCACGGGATCGCGCGCCGCTGTGGCTGCAAGAGGGGATCGCGAAGCGCGAGGAGACGCGCTGGCGGGATCCGCGGCCCTTCGACGGCAGGCCCGATCCGAGCGAGGTGGCCTGGAACGCCCTGCGTCGCGGTACGGCGGTGGGCATCGATCGTCTGGGGGCGTCCATCGCCATGTTGCCGACGCCGCAGGCGGCCAGCATCGCCTTCGCGGAGGTCTCGAGCTTCATGGGCTACTGGGTCGAGCAGAATGGTCCGGCGGCGCTCACGCTGCTCCTGGCCGACATGAAGGTGGCCAAGGACGCCGAGCAGGCGATGCGGAGCGTGAGCGGCTATGGGCTCGAAGAGTGGAAGCTGCGCTGGCAGAACCACCTGGCCGCGACCCTCGGCGAGCGCGAACCCGACGCGGGGCTTTCCTTCGAGGAGGTCGAGGCCTTGGCACCGGGCGCTCACGAGGGACGCCCCACCCTGTCGCCGCGGGAGCTCTCCCGGCTCCTGCGCCTCGGCGAGCTCCTCGGCAACGCCGGCCAGCACGGCGCGGCCCTCGCCATCCTCGACCCCGAGCTGCCCCAGGCGCCCATGGTCGCGCCCCTGCGCTGGGAGGGGGCGAAGGCGGCGTGGTTGTCCGGGCGCGGAGACGCACCGGAGGTGTTGGGGACCCTGCGGGACATCGACGCAGTGCATGGAGGGTGGCTCGCCCTGCGTGCCCGATGGGTGGACGAGCGGCCCGAGCCCACGGACCCGGAGTCGAAGGGGAGCGTCCCTCCGCCGACGGCCGAGCAGCTCTGGGAGCACGCCCTCGCGGTGGACCCGCTCTCCGTCGACGTGGCGTGCGAAGGGTACCCCCTGCGCCTTCCGGGCCCGAGCCAGGCCCCCCCGCTGCCCGAGGATCCGGACCGGCGCGCTCTGTGTGAGCATGTCCGCCAGCTGCGCCCCCGCGGCAGCGAGTGAGCGACGCGCCCACCTCTACCCCCGGCCTCCTGACCCCGCCCCCGAGGTTCGGCCTCGGCTGCCCCCTGGGCGCTCGTAGGCACTCTGTCGGGTTCCGGCTCCTGGGCTGGCCCAGGCGCGTGCGGGGCGGCCCGGCTCGTCCGGTGCAACGGGCTCCCCGATTTGACCGACTGCGCGCGAAATGCCTACGATGCTGAACCGACGTAATTTGCTAGGGTTTCCGCGTGAGTGTAACGACGTTCGCTGCCGCACAGCTCATCCGCGCCCTCCCCCGGGTCCGGATCAGTCGCGCCGTAGGTAACCTCTGTGAGGCGCCATTGCCGGGGGCGGTGTCTCGGCTCGTGGAGCGCGCCTACTGCGCTGCCTATCGCGTCAACCTGGAGGAGGCCGCGCCGGAACCTGGCCCGTACGTCAGCTTCGATGCGTTCTTCACCCGACGTCTTCGCCCGGGCGCCCGTCCGATCGACGACGCCGCGATCGTCAGCCCTTCGGACGGCAGGTTGTCGTGCCATGGCCCCATCGATCCGGGCGCTCGGATCTTCGTCAAAGGCCAGGCCTACGACGTGGGCGAGCTGGCGGGCGATGGGCGCGATGCGGCGCGCTATCGCGGCGGGCACTTCGCCGTCGTCTACCTCGCGCCGAGCGATTACCATCGCGTGCATTCCCCCGTAGATGGGGAGATCTCTTTGATCCGGGGCATCCCCGGTGACCTGTATCCCGTCAACTCCATCGGCGAGCGTCACATCCCCCGCCTGTTCGCCCGGAACAACCGGGTGAACATCTGCATCGACACTCCGGACATGGGCCGGGTGAGCGTCATCATGGTGGGTGCGACCATCGTTGGCAGAATCAGCGTCTCGATGATCCCTCAACCCGCGGTGCCCCCCGGAGAGACCCGCCTGGAGAGCCCCTACCGGGTCGAGCGCGGAGACGAGATCGGGATCTTCCATCTGGGCTCGACGGTCGTGATGCTGCTCGAGCCAGGGGTCACGTTGTCCCGCGAGCCGGGAGTGGTGCGTTACGGTCAATCACTCCTGAAGTCCCCATGAACCAAGCCGAGGGAGAGAAGGAGCCGCTCGAGGCTGCGGAGGCGCCAGCCCCGGCAGCCTCCGCGCCCCGTGAGCGGCTCCCCTCGGAGCCGGCCCCTGGGGAAGTGGCGTCGTTCGTGCGCCGTTCGTCCCCGCCTGCCGCAGAGCCCCTCGCGCAGCGTTCGAGTCGCCCTCCGCCCCGCCCGGGGAGCTCCCCCGGTGGTGAGCTCCGCCCGGTGCTGTCGCCGAGTCGCCCGCCGCGCCCGACGCCCTCGACGTCACCGAAACCCGCCACCCGCGGAGGGGACGCCGCGGCGAGCGGTGAAGGGGAAGCTCACGGAGGTCCCCGTCCTTTGCCGCCGGAGCCCGAAGACGACACGTCGGCGGTGCTCATCCCCATCCACGCGATGCGGGTCATCGCGATCGGTCGTGACGACGACGACCCGCCCGCCTTCGAGCCGGAGATCCGCGAGGACGACATCGTCGAGGAGGACGAAGGCGACGAGCTGACCGCCGCCCTCCACGCGGCGGCGCTCGAGGGGAGCCGCGGGCTCGACGGGATCGACGTGGCCGTGGAGGTCGCGCCAGACTCCGTGCCCGAGGAGTCCCTCGAGATCGAAGAGGTCGTCGCCCCCAGCGGTGACTTCCCCGGCGCCGAGCCGGCCATCACCTTCGAGGAGGAGGTGCTCTTCGACGAGGCCACCCCCGCTGGCGGCATAGCGGTGGCCCCACTCGAAAACCCGGCGGCGAGCTCGGTGGAAATCCCTGTCGAGGCTGGCCCACCGCCTGCGACGCCGGCCAGCCCGGTCGAACCGAGCACCGCGGCGAGCACCGCCCCGAACGTCGTCACGGACGACGACGTGGAGACCCTCGACGACGCCGATCTCGCCCTCGAGACGCCGAAGCCGCCGCCCCCGAAGGCGCCCGCCAAGAGCTTGCCGCCCCGTCCCAAGGCGCGCAGCCAGGTGCCGCAGCCCCCGGCGACCCGCCGCCGACCCTGGTGGGAGCACCTGTTCGGCGACGACTTCGCGCGGGCCTACCGCCCGCTCACGGACGCTCAGGTCAAGCGCCAGGTGGATTTCATCGAGCAGTCCCTCGGCCTCGAGGCGGGGGCGGTCGTGCTCGACCTGTGCTGCGGGCAGGGGCAACAGGCGGTGGAGCTCGCGGCGCGGGGGTACGGGGTGGTCGGGTACGATCTCTCGGTGTTCCAGCTCGCCTTGGCCGCAGAGAACGCCCAGGCGAAGCAGCTGAAGATCAACTTCCTGCAAGGGGACGCGCGGGAAATGGCGTTCGACGAGATGTTCGACGCCGTCCTGTGCTGGGACACGAGCTTCGGGTACTTCGAGGAAGAGAAGAACCTGAACGTCGCGGAGCGCATGTACAAGGCGCTCCGCCCCGGCGGCGTCCTGTTGCTCGACGTGCTCAACCGCGATTTCGCGGCGGTCGAGTCGCCGAACCACGTGTGGTTCGAGGGGGACGGCTGCATCTGCATGGATGACGTGTCCCTCGATTGGATCACGAGTCGGCTGCGCGTGAAGCGCTCCTTGATCCTCGACGACGGGCGGAGCCGTGAGGTGACCTACTCCCTCCGCCTGTACAGCCTGCACGAGCTGGGCAAGCTGCTGCACGACGTCGGGTTTCGGGTCACCCAAGCCAGCGGCAACCTGGCGACCCCCGGCGTCTTCATGGGGCCTCAGTCTCCGCGCATCATCGTCCGCGCGCAGAAGCCCGTGAAGAAGTGAGCGCCCGCTGAGCCGTCGCGGCTCCGCGCCGGCGTTACGGGCAAAGCGCTCGGCGCTTCAAAGGTACAGCGCGGCGCGCTCTCCGGGAGCGACCGGCGACGCCCGTCTCACGAACAGCTCACGTGGAGGCCACCGGCGCGTTCCTCGCAGCGACAACCCGCTCCGAGGGCGCGGGTCACGCACGCACAGCTCGGCTCCTGGGGGCAGCTCGGCAGCCAGCTGCACGCCGCGCCGCCGACGGCGTCTTCGTCGCAGTAGAACCCCGCCGGGCAGAGGCCGGAGCCGCACTCGAAACAGGAGCCGTCACTGCAGCGGCTCTCCGGCTCCCGCTGCGTCGCGCCCGACGTGAGCTCTTCGTCTTCGGACGAATCCGCCGCGGCGCTCGCGGGGGCGCCGAGGGGGGGCTGCTCGCTCGCCGCGCCGCCGCAGCCCGCTCCGCCGAGCAACAGCAGGGAAGCGAGCCACGGGACCGGAGCGAGCCGCCGAGTGCGTCGCACGAAAAGGTCGGCGACCCTCGCGGCGCGGGCCTGGACAGGGGCAGAGGACGGGCAACCCATGGCCCGAGCGTATACGTTCGGGGCGCCCCGGGGTACAAATGACCGAGTGAAGCAGGTGCCCGGGAGCGTGACGGACAAGCTCGGGGAGGTGTTCGGGGAGGCTCGAGTGAGCACGCGGCTCGCCGATCTCGACGCCTCCGCGCGAGACTGTTGGCCGCGGGGGTTGATCGCGGGGCTCCCCGATCCCGGGAGCCGCCCCTTGGCGGTGGTGTGGCCCGAGCACGTCGAGGAGGTGTCGGCGCTGGTGGAGCTCGCCCGCAGGGAGGGCTTCGCGCTCGCTCCGCTCGGGGCGGGCAGCGGCGTGTGCGGCGGGTTCTGGCCCGATCCGCGCACGGTCGTGGTGGATCTCAAACGACTCACCAGCTTCGAGGTGTCCGAGGACGGCGCGGAGGTGCGAGCGGGCGCGGGGCTCCTCGGGTGGGATCTGGAGCAGCGCCTGGAGAAGCTGGGGCGGACGGCGGGGCATTTTCCCTCGAGCATCCTGTGCTCGACGGTCGGTGGCTGGGCGGCGGCGCGCGGCGCCGGTCAGTGCTCCGGACGTTACGGGAAGATCGAGGACATGGTGACGGAGCTCGAGTGCGTGCTCGGCTCCGGGCGGCACCTGGTGATGCGGTCGCGGAGCGGTGACGTCGACCTCGTGCCCTGGCTCGTCGGCAGCGAGGGCACCCTCGGGATCATCACCCGTGTGGGGCTGCGTTTGTTCCCGGCGCCAGCGGAGCGCGCGATGGTGGCCTTCAGCTTCCCGACCTTCGAGGACGGGCAAGAGGCCTTGCGGGTGATCTACCAGGGGGGGCTACGGCCGGCGGTCGCGCGGCTCTATGACGCGGTGGACTCCGTGCTGCACACCTCGAAGGGCAGTGAGGACTTGCCCGGCGAGCCGGAGCCGCGCGGCGGATCGTGGCTGCCGTCCCTGGACACGCTCGAGGCCTTGGCCCTGCGGAGCGTGCTCAAGGCACCCGGACAGCTCGCCCGCCTGGTCTCACTGCTGGAGCGGCAGGGGCGGGCGCGCTCGCGGTTGCTGCTCTCCTTCGAGAACGTCAGCGATCCAGCGGGACAGGCGCAGCTGGCGACGCGCTGGTGTGAGGAGCTCGGTGGTGAGCCGCTGGGCGAGGGACCCGTGCGCAGCTGGTACGAGCACCGCTACGACGTGAGCTTCCGGCAGTCGAAGGTCTTCCGTGCGGGGGCCTTCAGCGACACGATGGAGGTCGCCGCGCCCTGGTCGAAGCTCGCCGACGTCTACCGGGAGGTGCGCGCCGCGATCGGTGACCGCGTCCTGCTGATGGCCCACGTGAGCCACTGTTATCCGGACGGCGCGGCGATCTACTTCACCTTCGTGGGCCACGGACGCTCTCCGGAGCGCGCCCTGCTCCGTTACGACTCCGTCTGGGCGGACGCCCTCTCCGCCGCGGTGTCCGCGGGCGCCTGCGTGAGCCATCACCATGGGGTCGGGCGCAGCAAGGCAGGAACCCTCGCGGAGCAGGGGAGCGGCGCGGTGCGGGATCTGTTGGGCCGCGCCTGGGATCCGGAGGGAGTGCTCAACCCGGGCACGCTCGGGTTCCGCGGCGAGCCAGCCACCCCCGTGGGGCGCGCGCCCCTCCCGGGAGGCGAGGCGGCTCCGCACGAACGCCCCCTGATCCAGGTGGATCGGGTATCACAGCTGGTCGACGTGGACGCGGGCCTGACCTTGGACGAGCTGGAGAACCTGCTCTTCAAGCAGGGGCTCACCTTGGGAGCGGAGGGGAGCGGCGAGCTGCGACTCCGCGACTGGGTGGCCGCAGGGCTCCCCGGGCTCCCGAGCCGCTGGGACGATCCCGTGGCGCGTCCGATCGCGGGGCTGCGTGGAACCCTCGCGTCGGGGGCGCGCTGCGAGCTGTCGGCGGCGCCGCGGCGCGCGGAGGGACCCGACGCCGCGGCGTGCTTCACCGGGACGGGGGGCGCCTTGGGGCACCTGGAGCGCGTCGTGCTCGCCGTGGCGCGGCGCGGGGTGCAGGTCGATCCCACGCCGGGGGTGCGCCCGATGGCCACGGCCCCGAGCCCCGACGAGCGCGCGGCCTTCGATGAGGTGCGGCGCGCGTCCCTCCCGGCTCGAGCGCGCTGGTGAGCGTCGCGGGCGGCGTCCCGGCTCAGGCGAACGCTGCGACCGGATCGGCGCAGAGCTGCTGCAGCGCGTTCTCGACGAGCCGTCGATCCGTGGGGTGCACCTCGCCGCGACCCGCACGGTGCAGGGCGTAGCGGAGGGCGGCGGCCTCGAGGGGCTCGAGGGTGGCGACGCGGGAGAGGTTCAGATCGTCCACGCGGTAGTGGAGCTGGACGCGCCCGTCGTCGAGCACGCGCTCGGTCACGATGCGCGCTCGTGGCTCCCCGCCCTCTCGTCCTCCCCGGGGGGGCCACGGATCGGTCAGCTGAACGACGATGCTGCGCACGCGCCGCGCACGCCGCCGCACCTCTCGGGCCGCCGACGCCTCGAACAGGTCGAAGAAGCGGTTCCGCGAGTAGGTGCCCGGCGCCAGGATCAGCGCACACAGCAACGCGTTTGGATCGGGGGATGCCCTCACGGCCTCCATTCTAGCCGTCTTTTTGCGATCGTTCGAGGAGGGCGGCCTGGTGCCAGGTGACGACCGCGTCGATGAGCTCTCCGAGGTCCCCTTCGATCACCGCGTCGAGGCGGTACAAGGTGAGGCCGACGCGGTGATCCGTGAGGCGGTTCTGCGGAAAATTGTAGGTGCGGATTTTCTCGGAGCGATCGCCCGCCTTGACCATCGTCCGGCGCTCGTCGCGGATGGCGTCCGCCTGCTTCTGCTGCTCGATCTCGAGCAGCCGGCTGCGCAGGATCTTCAGCGCGCGCGCCTTGTTCTTGAGCTGGCTTCGCTCGTCCTGGCACTTGACGATGAGCCCCGTCGGCAGGTGGGTGACCTGCACGGCGCTGTTGGTGGTGTTCACGCCCTGACCCCCGGGCCCGCCAGCGGCGGCGATGTCGAAGCGGAGCTCCTTCTCGTCGAGCTCGACGTCGACGTCGTCCGCTTCGGGGAGGATCGCCACCGTGGCCGTCGAGGTGTGCACGCGACCCTGGGTCTCCGTGGCGGGGACCCGCTGCACTCGGTGGACGCCGCTCTCGAACTTGAGCTTCGAGTACACGTTCGTGCCCGTGATCAGGGCGATGATCTCCTTGTAGCCTCCCGCGGTGGCGTCGCTCCGGCTGAGGACCTCGACGCGCCAACCGACGTCCTCGGCGTAGCGGGCGTACATGCGGAAGAGGTCGGCGGCGAACAGGGCCGCCTCTTCTCCGCCCGTCCCCGCGCGGATCTCGATCACCGTGTTGCGCTCGTCGTTGGGGTCCCGGGGCAAGAGCAGGATGTGGATGGTGCGCTCGAGCTGTTCGAGCTCCGCCTCCAGGCCTGGGAGCTCGTCGCGCACGAGGGGGCCCAGCTCGGGATCGCTCAGGGCGTCGCGATCTTCGGCGATGCGGCGCGCCAGGGATTTCCAACGGCGGAAGGCGGCCACCACCGGCTCGAGGCGCGCGCGCTCGCGGTTGAGCTCGTTCATGCGGCGCGGATCGGTGAGCACGTCCGGGTCACACAGCAGCTGGTCGAGCTCGTCCATGCGGCGGGTGAACGACTCGAGTTTGTCGACGGGGATCATGGGGGCGTAGGCGAAGAGGCGAGAGAAGGGCGACGTCGGACGCGCCGAGGTCGCGGAGACGACGAGGAGGCCCTCGCGAGGAGGTGCCGGGCACGGCCGCGAGGGGGCACAGCCTAGGAGGGCACAGCCTAGCGCATCCTTGCGCGCGGTGTGGGTGGCGGTCGGCGACGCTGGAGGGTTTCCCGGGAGACTGCCTCGGGTCAGGAGCAGCCAGCAGAGCGGCCAAGAAACGGAGCCGTCCGAAAACGGGATGGCCGAGAACGGGATGGCCGAGACCGAGGCGGCGGAGAAGCGGTGCCGCGGAGGAAGGGGGTCTCCGAAGGCGGCGCGGTGAACGGAGCAGGGTGGCCGAGAGGGCTAGCGTGGCGCCGGAGGCCGGGGGACCATGCCTTGACGACGCGGACCCCGCCCCATAGCAACCCCTCTTTGCCCATGGACTCCAAGGATCCTCGCCTCGCGGCTTCCGTCGTGGCCTCGTCCCCGTCCCGGCGAGAGGTGCTCCACCGCCTCGGTGCTGCGGGCGCCGTGTTGGTCGGCGCGGGGGCCGTCGCTCACCTCCGCTACGATCCCGGCGGCTTCGGCGTGCGCGCGCCGACGGGGGCACGCCAGGTGCGAGACTTCCGCGGGGCGGGGGGGACGGGGCCGCGCATGGCCATCGCCAAGAGCTCACGGGATCCGGCGGTGCTCACGCGGCGGGCCATCGAGGCCCTGGGCGGGATGGGGCGCTTCGTCGGGCGCGGTGACGTCGTGGCGGTGAAGCCGAACATCGGCTGGGATCGGATGCCGGTCCACGCCGCGAACACGAACCCCCGGGTCGTCGCGGAGGTCGTGCGGTTGGCCTTCGAAGCCGGCGCGAAGCGCGTCGTCGTCACCGACGCCTCGTGCAACGAGGCGCGCCGGTGCTTTCAGCGCTCCGGCATCTGGCGGGCGACCCACGAGCTCGGCGCCGACGTCATCTTGCCGGCCCCCCATCGATTCCGAGAGCTCCGCATGAAGGGCGACGTGCTCGACGAGTGGCCGATCTACACGCCCTTGATCGAGGCGGACAAGGTGATCAACGTCCCGGTCGCCAAGCACCACAACCTGTGCCGTTTCACCGCGGCGATGAAGAACTGGTACGGCATCCTCGGGGGGCGCAGGAATCGGCTCCACCAGAACATCGACGTCTCCATCGCCGATCTGGCGACGTTCATGCGCCCCACCTTGACGGTGATGGACGCCACCCGCGTCCTGGTGCGGAACGGGCCGCAGGGCGGCAACATCGACGACGCCCGAGACATGCACCAGGTGGTGGCGAGCCTCGACGAGGTCGCCGTGGACGCCTACGGGGCCACGCTGATCGGAGAGCGCCCCGAGCGCGTCGGCTACTTGCTCCTGGGGCAGGAGCGTGGCCTCGGCACTCTGGACTACACCGCCCTCGATCCGGTGGAGGTGTGATGGCGCAGGCGGAACCCGAGAAGAGCCCGAGCGGGGCCCGGCCAGCGGCGCCGCCAGCGTTCCTCCCCGGGGTCACGTCCGCCGCCTTGCCGTCGCCGCTCCCCTGGCTCGAGCGACCGGGTCGCGTGGCGCCTCTGGACCTCGGCGGGTCGTCGCCCGCGCCGCCTCGGCGCGTGCATCTGCCAGTGGTGGCGGCGCGTTCCGGGTGCTCGGGGAGTGGTCGGAGCGCCGCGTCCGCGCCGGGGCGCCCTCGGCGACGCGGGGTGGCGCGCTTCTGGTCGAAGAAGCGCAAGCGGAGGCCTGGCTCCGGGCTGCCACCGCGACGGATCATCACGGCCCTCGTCTGGGCGCGCCGCGTCTCTCAGACCTTCTTCCTGGGGTTGTTCCTGCTCCTGCTCGTGCAGACCGCCTTCCGCGGCACCTTCGTCTCCGACGCGGATCAGCCCGTGCGCCTGCCCCTGCGCGTCGAAGCGTTCCTGCTCGCCGATCCCTTCGTCGCGGCCCTGACGCTGCTGAGCACGCACACGCTCTATCAGGGCCTGGTCTGGGCCCTGGTCACCGTGGGCCTGACGGTGCTGGTGGGGCGGGCGTTCTGCGGCTGGATCTGCCCTTTCGGTACCCTGCACCACTTCTTCGGTTGGATCTTCCCGAGCCGCTACCTGAAGGGCGGCAAGCGCGTGCGCGCCAACCAGACCCGCGGCTGGCAGCGGGTGAAATACTACGTCATGACGGGCGCCTTCGGAGCAGCCCTCGTGGGGAGCGCCATCGGCGCGATGTTCGATCCGATCTGCGTCGCGGTGCGCTCCATCGGCCTCGGGCTGATCCCGGCGCTGCAGTACGTCGGCATCCGTGTGGCCGACGGCGCGGCGGCGACGAACGTGCCCGCCCTGCAAGGGGCGAGCGACCAGGCCCTCGATTGGATGGCTGGGCACGTCTGGACGCCGGAACAAGCCTACTTCCACCAGACCTGGCTCATCGTCTTCGCGTTGCTCGCGGTGCTCTTCATGAACCGCATCGTCCCGCGGTTCTGGTGCCGGGTGCTGTGCCCCTTGGGCGCCTTCCTGGGCCTCATGTCCCGCTTCTCCCTGTTCGGGATGGAGAAGGACCACTCCAAGTGCACCGACTGCAACCTGTGCCTCGTCCACTGTCAGGGGGCGGACAGCCCTCAGGGCGGCGTGAAGCACCGCCAGGACGAGTGCCACATGTGTTTCAATTGTGAGCAGGCCTGTCCGGAGGACGTGATCAAGTTCCGCTTCCTGCCCGGGCTCCGCAGCACGACGAAGAAGCCGGACCTGGAGCGGCGCACCGTGCTCGCGACGGGCGCCGCCGCCGCCGCCGTCGTCCCGGCCACGCGCATCGCCAACTGGCCCGACCAGGGGTACTCGGAGAAGGTGATCCGCCCGCCGGGTTCCGTGGAGGAGCGGGAGTTCCTCGAGCGCTGCATCCGCTGCGCCGAGTGCATGAAGGTGTGCCCGAACAACGCGCTCCACCCCGCGTACTTCGAGGCGGGGCTCGAGGGCCTGTGGACGCCGATCCTCATCCCGCGCATCGGCTACTGTGAACACTCGTGCGTGTTGTGCGGGCAGGTGTGCCCCACGGGGGCCATCCAGAAGATCGACGAGAAGGCCAAGCTCGGCCTTGGGCAGAAGCCCGTGAGCATCGGCACCGCGATGTTCGACCGCGGCCGCTGCCTCCCCTGGGCGATGGCGACCCCCTGCACCGTCTGTGAGGAGTTCTGCCCGACCTCCCCGAAGGCGATCTGGGTGGAGGAGGTCGACGTCCCGAAGCGCGCGGCCAGCTACGAGGCGGCGGGACACCACGCGCCCCTCGAGACGGTGCGGGTCCAGCGCCCCCACCTCGACCCTTCCCTGTGCATCGGCTGCGGTGCGTGTGAGAAGGTGTGCCCCATCGTCGATCGCCCCGCCGTCTACGTGACGAGCGCCGGCGAGACCCGGTCGAAGACCAACGTCATCCTGCTCGAGAACACCGCCTACGGGTCTGGCTGAACGGGCCCTGACAGGCTTTTCCGGCTTGCCTGGGTCACCGGGCACGTCGATGATGGGGACGTGGCAGAGAGCACCACGGACGCGCGCGAGAAGGCAGGCAGGGTCGCGGGCTGGCTCGTGGACAAGGGCCGTCCCGACGAGGCGGTGCAGCTCCTGAGCGCCTGGGCAGCGTCGGGGCCGAACGACGCCGTGGGGCAGGCCCTCCTGGCGGACGCGTTGCGCATCGACCCGAGCGCGCCCGTCGCCCAGATGGCGTTCGAGCGCATGCAGGGCCTCTCCGGGGATCACGGAGAGCTGGAGGAGTACATCCGCCAGTTCGATCTCGAGCGGCTGAACAAGCTCGAGGCCGAAATGCGCCGGCCGAGTTTTCGGCGCGCCCAGATGGGCTTCAATAACAACATCAAGTTCCGAGACACCGTCTTTCACGTCCAGACGGAGGACTCCGGGCTCGACGCTCCCCACGTCATCACGCACCTGTTCGCGGACGGCGGCCGGGTCATCAAGAGCCACAAGCGGAGCTACGAGGAGCACGTGGACCGCCCGGACGTGGCCGAGTACGTCCGCTCGTTGATGAAGGCCCAACACCTCGAGATGGTGATGAAGCTGCGAGACGGCAGCTTCGATCGCATCCTGGCGGGGGCCGAGCTCGGAGGCATCGAGACGCTCACGGAGCCGCCGAACGTCGACATCCTCAAGCTCAAGAAGAAGAAGGAAGCGGAGACGGCAGAGACCGCGCCAGCACCCCCCGTCGCAGAGGTCGGCGCGGAGGCGGTGGCGGCGGCGCGCGCACCCTTCCGACTCCACGTGCTCCGGAGCCTCTCCGGGGGGCCCGAGAGCTACTTGCCGGTGGGAGCGGACGCGATCATCGGGCGCCGCGGCGCCGTCTCCCTGGAGGGCGAGCGGTTCTGCCATCCCGAGGAGGCGATCCTCATGTGGCGTGACGAGCGCCTGTGGCTGGAGGATCTCGAGGGCGGCAACGGCGTCTTCCTGCGCATCCGCACGCCGGTGGAGCTGGAGTTCGGAGACGAGTTCGTCGTGGGTGACCAGCTCCTGCGCGTGGAACACAACCCGGTGCCCGACGACGGTCCGGATCCGGATCCCACCTACTTCTACTCGTCGCCGAAGTGGCCTTCGTCGTTCCGCATCGTGCAGCTGTTCGAGGGAGGAGCCTTGGGCGCCTGCGTGGTCGCGCGGGGCAACACCTTGCAGGTGGGCGCGGCCGTGGGCGACCTCGTGTTCCCCGACGACCCCCTCGTCTCCGAGCAGCACTGCCTCATCGAAGAGCAGGCGGGGACCGTCGTGCTGACGGATCTGGGCTCGCGCACGGGGGTCTTCGTGCGGGTTCGAGGGGCGCAGGCCCTCAGTCACGGGGACGAGCTACTCGTGGGGCGGACGCGCCTGGTCGTGGACACGACGCCCGCGTCGGCTGCCTAGGGCACCGATCGGCTCGCCATCGGGAGGGTCAGGCCCTGGCGGGCCCGCCCAGGTGGACACGAGGGGCGCGTCGGCCCCCTCGGAGCGGCCTCACGTCAGCCGCCCGGAACCGCTCCGTCGTGCTGGCTCCGTCGTGCTCGAGGCACAAAAGCAAACGACCGGAGGCGGCATCGCCGCTCCCGGTCGTCCTTGCCAACCGTGGGAGATTACTCCGCGGCGGGCTCCTCAGCGGCCTCTTCCTCAGCCGCGGGCTCCTCGACGGCCTCTTCCTCGGCCGCGTAGTCATCAGCAGCCTCTTCCTCGGCCGCGGGCTCCTCCAGGGTCTCCTCGGCCGCCGCGCCCTCGGGGGACTCCGCGGCTTCCTGCGAACCGCCACAGGCGACGGCGAGAGAAGCGAGGGAAACGATAGAAATGGCGAGAATCGACTTACGAATGATCATTGTAAAAATCCTTCCCTAGGCGAATCCCCCGAAAGCGGGGAGCCGGACCGTCAGGGCGAACGAACCGGCGCTGATGTGACGCTCGGGGGAGCGAAACCGGCTCAGCCCCCCGCGATTTTTTTTCTGCCGAGGGCCGGGTTTCCAGCAGGAGGAAAATTCGGCCTACGGGTGAGCCGAAAAGGGAGGCTGGCGCGTCCTACGTAAGCGGCTGTCGCCTCCGTGCCCCGTAGGGCCTTCCGGGCGGCGCCGATGGTACAGTGGCCGCCCGAGTCCTCCCGATGTTCCGCTCCTCCTCTCCCCGACCCGCGCTGCGCGTGGTGGAGCCCGCGTCTGCGGACGAGCCGGTCTCCGGGGAGGTGGACCGGGGCGACGCGCCGACGGGGCGGGCGCAGAGGTCGGAGGCTCCTGGCTTCGAGGAGCGGGGGGAGGTCGTCGACGTCCTGGCGCGCTCCGGCCGACGCCTGCGTCAGGAGCCGCCGCCTCCCGGCCTCGACGAGCTCGGGGACGCCCAGCTCGTCGCCCTGTCCCGAGCGGGCGATCGGAACGCCTTCGAGGTCCTGTACCGGCGCCACGCGGCGTTCGCCCTCAACCTGGCGGTGCGCATCCAGGGCGGGGTCGGGGACGTGGAGGACATCGTTCACGATGCTTTCCTGAGAGCGCACGATCGCCTCGACGAGCTCCGGGAGGCGGGAGCGTTTCGGGGCTGGCTCGGATCCATCGTCGTTCGCCTCGTGCGCTCGCGACTGCGACGCGGACGGTTTCTGGGCACCTTGGGCTTCGGAGCTCAGGAGGCCATCGACCTCGACGCCCTGGCGGCGGAGACGGCGGGGCCGGAGACGCGTGCGCTGCTCGCGCAGATCTACGGTGTGTTGCGGCGCCTCCCCGTCGATCAGCGCATCGCCTGGACGCTGCGTTACGTGGAGCGGCACACGTTGCCCGACGTGGCTCAGATGGTCGACTGCTCCCTGGCGACGGTGAAGCGCAGGATCGCTGCCGCGCAAGCCGCCCTCGACGTGGCCTTTGCGGAGAACGGAGGCGCCGGTGGCTGAGGGAACCAAGCGCCCATCGAGCGCGAAGCATCCCGTGAGTGAGGGAGGGCACCCCGTGAACGAGGAGCACCCTGTGAGTGAGGGAGCGTCGGCGGGGACGCCCCCCGCGCCGGGACGTACCCTGCAGGAGCGGCTGGACGAGCTGGCATTGCGGCAGCTCGAGATGCACGACGTGGAGCACCTCGGGGCGCCGCAAGGAGAGCTTCCGTTGGTCGAAGGCGCGTGGCGCGATCAGGGAGATCCAGCGCGCATCGAGCGGATCTGGGGGCACCTCGAGGGGAGCCTGCGGGCGGAGCAGCGGCGTGAGCGACGGCGCCCCGTCGTCGCGCTGTGCGCGGCCGCTGCCGTGTTCGGCTTTGGAGTGCTCGTGGGCCGCAGCACCTTGGAGCCCGAAGCTCCTCCGATCGAGATGGCGGCGACGGAGCTGTTGGCGCCGGAGCCCCAGGTGGTGGAGGAAACTCACGTCTCTCCTGAGAGCCGTGAGCGACCGAGCGCGGCCCCCGCAGGACCCCCGCGACGCCCCGGGCCGCGACGTCAGGCGGTGACACGGAGGAGCGCTCCCACCACAACCGTGCAGCCGGAGCGTGAGGAAGCCCCGGTCGAGGCGGAGTTCGTCCCCGCGCGCCCCGCACCGGAGGTGCAGGTGCCGCGTTGGTTGGTGCTCGTGGATCGAGGCGAGTACGCGGCGGCGTTCCAGGCCGTGGACGAGGCAGGTGGCTTCGACGCGGTCGTGGCGCAGGCGAGCGCGGAAGAGCTCATGACCCTGGCGGACGTCGCTCGCGCCGCGGGGCAGCAGGGGCGAGCCATTCAGGTGCTGCGGCGGGTGATCCAGCTGTATCCGGATGACCCGAACGCGCCCGTGGCCGCCATGATGCTCGGGAACTTGCTCTACCGAGCGGGTGACGCGGTGGGCGCCGCGGAGGCCTACGCGCTCAATCGGAGCTTGTCTCCTCAGGGAGACTTCGCTGAAGATGCGCTGGCCCGGGAATTCGAGGTCGCACTGGAAGCGGCTGACGTCGAGCGCGCGCGGGCCTTGGCGACGCAGTATGAGAGAGAGTTCCCTCAGGGGCGCCGGCTCGGCGACATCCAGGAGCAGCTCGCCCGCGCACAGCGGGAGCGCGACGAGCTCGCGCGAGAGGGGCAAGCCCGGGAGGTCCGCGTCCGTGACGGACACGCCCCGGGAGCGTCGGCGCGCGACGTCGAGGATGCCGGCTCCGACGGCACCGGCGAGCTGGAAGCCTCCGACTGAGCTCGCCTCGCGCGCGGCGCGCCTTGCCGTGCCGCGCTCCGACGCGCCCTGGTCCGGTGATCCCGGCGCTGCTGCGCTCTGCACTGCTGCGCTCTGCACTGCTGCGCGCTGCACTCGCGCCCCCGGCCGGGGTGGACTGCGATGCGGAGCGAGAGGCGAGATCGCGGGAGACCGCTGCCGACGCATCGGGCGATGGCGCGGGAGCGAAGGGAAGGTGCGGCGTGGGCTGCCCCGGTCGACGGCGCTCCGCTCCTTGCTCCGCGGCGTCGTGTTCGCCGGCGTGGTGTTCTTCGGAGGGCTCGGCGCTGCCCAGGCGGCGTCGCGGGTGTTCGTCGAGATCGGTGAGACGGGCGATCGCCTGAACCCCGCCGTGGTCCGGCGCCTCGTCGCCCTGGAGCTGAGTGAGATCAACGTCCCGGACGATCCTCGCTTCGACGGGGACGAGGAGCGCGAGGTCACGTTGCACTGCAGGGTGCTCCCGGAGGACGGGGCGCTGCGGGTCGAGATCTGGGCCTTGGGGCAGTCGGCGGGCGCACGTCGCGTGAGCCTCCAGGGGACGCCCGCCCTGGTGGCTCGGCGCGTGGCCCTCGCCGCCGCCGAGCTCACCCGTCGTCTGGCGGACGTACGCCGCGCGGAGGCGCGCCGGCTCGATCGCGAAGCGAAGGAGGCGGAGCTGGCCGCCCGGCGGCGAGCAGAGAGCGAGCGTCGTCGACGCCTGGCGCTGGGCGCCCGCGCCCGCGGCATCGCCTTCACCGAGGGCGCTTACTGGACGGGACCCGCCGTCGGCGCCCAGCTGAACGGGGATCACCCCCTGCGGGTGGAGCTCTCGATGAGCTGGATGGCGGGGCAGCTCACCAGCTTGGATGGAGCGCCGACCTGGAGCGCCCTCGAGCTGAGCGTCGAGCCGGGCTGGGTGGTGCCCCTCACGCCGTCCGTGGATCTCGCGGTCGGCGTCCCGCTCGCCGCGGCGCTGGTCAACACTCAGGGGGAGGTCACGGTGGACCGCATCCCGGGGCAGCGAGACACCTGGACGGCCCGCGGCGGTCTGAGCGCTCATGTCCAACCGCGCCTCTCGCGCCACCTGCGCCTCGACGCCAGCCTCGCCGGTGGGTGGGTGCTGCGGAGCGTCCCGTTGGATCGGACGGAGGGGAGCGCCGACGTTCACCGGGAGCGGCTGGGGGGGCCCTGGGTCGAGGTCTCCGTGGGGGTGTTGCTCGACTGAGCGCGCCCGGGTGGGGTGAGCTTAACGGAGGTCGGCCCGGGTCCGTGCACAGGGCATGGACCAGCGGGAGTTCAGGGACAAGATCGCGCTCGTCACGGGCGCCGGGTCGGGGCTGGGAGAGGCGACGGCGTGCCTGCTCGCGCGCCTCGGCGCGGAGGTGGGGTTGCTCGGGCGGACGGAGGCCGAGCTCGACCAGACCCGCGACAGCATCGCGCGCCTCGGCGGACGCTCCCACGTGCTCGTGGCGGACATCTCGGACGCCGAGGCGACGCGGAGCGCGATCGATCGGTTCGCGTCGCAGGTCGGCGCGATCCACGTGTTGTTCGCGAACGCCGGAGTGAACGGCGTGTGGGCGCCGCTGGAAGACCTGAGCGTGGCCGAGTGGCAGCGCACGCTGTCCATCAACCTGAGCGGCACCTTCTACACGATCAAGGCCAGCGTGCCGCACATGCGCGCCCAGGGGGGCTCGATCGTGGTCTGCTCCTCCGTGAACGGGACCCGCATGTTCAGCAACACGGGGGCCACCGCCTACGCCGTGTCGAAGGCGGGTCAGGTGGTGCTCACGAAGATGCTCGCGGTCGAGCTGGCCCGGTACGGCGTGCGCGTCAACGTCATCTGTCCCGGCGCCTTCGAGACGGAGATCGACGACAACACCCAGCAGCGGAACCTGGAGCACGCGCGCCCTCCGGTCGAGTACCCGGAGGGCGCCATCCCGCTGACGCACGGTGAGCCTGGCAGGGCGGAGCAGGTCGCCCAGCTGGTCGCCTTCCTGTCCAGCTCCTGGGCCAGTCACATCACCGGGACGGAGGTTTGGATCGACGGCGGCCAGTCCCTGCTGCAAGGGTGAGTGGGCGCGTGCGCTGCTGCGCATGGGGTGAGCTCTGGAGGGCGCGCGGTCCGACGGAGGCGTCGACCCGTCCGCACGGAACGTCGGTGCGGGGCCGGTGGCGAAGGCGTGCTCGCAGGGCATCGGCGGGTCGGCCGAGCGCGAGGAACGGCGGGTCGGCCCGTGGGGGGTGCGTCGCCCGCGGGGCGTTTGTCCTTCGTGAGCGGGTGGCCGCAAGTTGTCGCCGTTTGGTGCGTAGTGGGGGAAGGAGTCGCGCCCGTGAGGGCGCCCGATGCATTCACTCAGAAGAGGAGATGGTTCCCATGAACGAATCGAGTCGAGGGCGCAGCGCACGGAAGAGCGCAGTTTGCGATCGCCCCCAGAGGGCGCGTGCGCGCCCGACCCACGCCGACGTGGAGCTCGGCCAGATCGCCCCCTCGGGGGCGCGTTCGATCTTCAGGCGAGCCTTGCCCGTGTCCGTCGCCGCCGCGACGCTGGGCCTGGCCTCCGCGGCGGCAGCTCAGGACGTCGAGGAGCAGTACGAGCAGCAAACGGAGACCGAGGTCGACACGGGCAGCGGGGTGAGCACCGGGACCACCACGGAGACCACGACCTACCGGGAGGAGGAGCGACGCGAGCACGACGAGTCGCGGCGCTTCGGTGACATGGGGCACGTGGTGATCAGCGCCGAGCGCATGTTCGGCGTGGGCTTCACCTGGGACAGCGTGGACGTGGGCGCCGACGACAACGCGACGGTGTCCACGTTCAACTTGTCCGTGTTGTCCAACCCCCTCGGCACCACCACCAACACGTACAGCTTCCCGCGGATGGGGTTCGACTTCTTCATCGCGGAGAACCTGAGCATCGGCGCCTCCCTTGGCTTCGCGTACACGTCCTTCGACGAGGACGAGGAGCTCCAGGGCGTCGCGCTCGGTGACAGCATCACGACGTTCCTCGCCGCTCCCCGCGTCGGGTACGCCTTCATGTTCGCGGACGGCATCGGCATATGGCCGCGTATCGGCGTGACCTGGCTCTGGGCCACCACCTCGGGCGACGCCGCCGACCTGACGGCGAACCGCTTCGCGCTGACCTTCGAGGCTCCGTTCGTGATCTCACCGACCGACAACGTCGCCTTCTTGCTCGGTCCCAAGTTCGACCTGGGGCTCTCCGGGAGCAACAAGATCGAGGCGGGCGGCGCCGAGACGGAGACGGACGTCAAGGCGACGGAGCTGGGGATCTACGTCGGCCTGCTCACGTACTTCTGAGAGGTGCTGGCGCGTCGAGGCTCGTCCGGGCGTGCTCGGACGGCGGCCGTGTGCTCGGTGGAGCGGGCGGGACCAGCTCCGCCGAGTCTCCAGGGCTCGCCGTCCGGGGACCTCCCGGTGGTGCTGTCTGGCGTCGACGCGACCAGCAGATCCAGACCAGCCGATTCAACCCGGCCGATCCCAGTCCATGTCCTCGACCGAGCCAGTCGAACGGGCCAGTCGAACGGGCCAGTCGAACGGGCCAGTCGAACGGGCCCGTCGGCTTTGCGACGCGATTGAGGCGGGCACCCAGCCGGCGGCTGCGCCTGCTCAGCGGAGCACGACCACGATGATCTGGACCGTGTAGGCCAGGGCGATCGCGATCAGCATCGCGTTGACCAGTCCGTCGAGCCAACGACCGATGGCCGCGAGCTGCGGGCGGAACAGCAGCTTGCCGAGGAGGAGGGCGAGGAAAGCGAAGGCCAGGACGCGGTTGATGGGGGCGACCCTATCACGAACACCGTCCGTCGTGGCCGCGGTGACGCCGGGGCGGCACCGGGGATGGCGCCGACGAGCTGGCGCGTCGGCGCGTGGTTGCTCCTTGGGCGATCGGCTACGCTCGTTGGATGGTGGAGGAGCACGGGAAGGACCAGGGGGAACGACCGACCCGGACCAGCGACGCCGACACACCCGCCGCGGTCCGGGAGCAGCCAGCGGAGGGGGCGCTCCGGACCGCGTCCCGTACGGGCGTCCTCGTGGTGTTCGCCCTCGCCGTCGGCGGGGCCGCGGGCTGGTTCGCCAAACACGCCCACGCGAGCACCCTGCACACGTCGCCGCGTGCGGGCTCGGCGTCTTCGTGCGAGGCGTGGGAGCAGCAGGTGTGCGGCGGCGCGGGGGAGGAGGCGCTCGCCTGTTACGAAGCCCGGGCGGCTGCGAACCTCTTGCCGCCGGCGGCCTGTGACGTGGCGCTCGAGGCGGTCCCTGAGACCCTGGAGCGCGCCGCGGCCGGGCGTGAGGTGTGCAACACGGTCATCGATCGTCTCTGCGCGGATCTCGGGGCGGACACGGCCACGTGCGCCGTGGTGCAGGAGCGCACCCAGCTGTTCCCCGCCGAGCGCTGCCAGGAGATGCTCGACAACTACGACCAGGTGGTCGACGAGCTCCGCATGTTCCAACAGCAGATGAGCCCCGGGGCGCAGCCGTCCCCCGGTGAGGCTCAGCCAGGCGGACCAGCGGAGGAGCCGACGGAATCGGCGCCGTAACCGGCGCCGCAACCCGGCAAAGGAGCAGAGGGGCGCGCCGAGCGGTCGAGTGGGTCTTCGCGGTCGTCGCCGAGCGCCCACGCCCGCCGCGCCGCGGGGCCGCTGGACACGGCGACGGCGCGCGGCAGGCGCCGATCGTTGTTAGAATGCGCCCATGCACGAGGATTTCTGGCGCAAGCGCTGGGCGGAGAACCAGATCGGGTTTCACGAAGGGAAGCCGAACGCGCACCTCCAGCGCTTCTCCGAGCGGCTGCGCACGACCGCACAACCCCGCGTGCTCGTGCCCCTCTGCGGCAAGGCCGCCGACCTCGCCTGGTTGGCGGCGCAGGGGTTCCTCGTGACGGGGGTGGAGCTGGTCCGGGAGGCGGCGGAGGCGTTCTTCCAGGAGCACGGGTTGTCGGCGCGGGAGGAGCGCGACGGAGGCTTGCCGTGCCTGGCCGGGGAGCGCGTGCGCATCGCCGTGGGCGACTTTTGGCGGTGGGACTTCCGTGAGAGCGCCCCCATCGACGCCGCCTACGACCGAGCGGCGTTGGTGGCGGTTCGCCCCGAAGATCGTGAGCGCTACGTGCGACATTTGCTGGCGCCGCTGCGGCCCGCCGCGCCGATCCTGTTGGTGACCTTCGCCTACGACCAGACGCGCATGTCCGGCCCACCTTTCAGCGTGGATGCAGCGGAGGTCCAACGCTTGTTCGCGTCACGTTGTGAGATCGAGGCGTTGGAGGACGTGGACATCCTCGAACGAGAGCCGCGCTTCCGGGCGCGGGGGCTCGAGTCCCTGCGGGAGCAGGTCTGGCTTCTCCGCGTGCGGTAGCGAAGTGTGGGTGTGGGGGCTTGGGGGCCGCGGGGCGGGTGGCCGGAAGGGTGTCGCGGGCCAGCCTTTGCGGTAATCTCGGCCACGTGACGACACGACGAGCCACGATTCTTCTTGCTGTCCTCCTTTCGAGCCTCTCCGTGGGGTGTGGAGGGGACGACCCGCCGGATCCGCTGGCGACCCGCAGCGGCTTCTGCGCCGAGTGGGCGAAGCGCGCCTGCAACGACGAGGTCGTCGACGCGTGCGCCGCCAAGGACGCGGAGACCTGTCGAGAGGCACAGGTGGATCATTGTGAGAGCCTGGTTTCGACGAGCGCTTACAATCGCAGCTTGGCGCGCGGGTGCCTCGACGCCGTGCGCTCCGCGCTGGCGGAGGGTGAGCTCGACGCGGACGGTGCGGCGCTCGTGCTGCGGGGCGAAGGGGCCTGCTCCTTCTCGTGCATCGAGGGGGACGACGGCGACTGCATCGAACCCACCATCGTGGGCGGTGGTGAGGAGTGCTCGGACTCCGACACGCTCTGCGCCCCCGGCTTCTACTGCGACGGGGATAATTGCATCGCCAAGCGCGGTGTGGGGAAGGACTGCAGCGCCGACGTGCCCTGCCGCGACGACTTGAACTGCGTGGGTGAGGCGGGGGCTCGGGTCTGCGAGGAGCGGGCCGCCAACGGTGAGGCGTGCACCGACGACATCGACTGCCAGAGCGGGATTTGCGCCCAGGGTGCCCAGATCTGCGCTTCGCGCATCATCCTGTCCGCTGCGGAGCCCGCTTGCGAGCTGTTCCGCTGAAGGGGGCGAGGACGCCATCATCCGGGCGCGCGCCGAAGACGGCGCCGCGCCCACGGCGCGCGCGCCGTGATTCTTCGCTCGATGGCCCCTCGGCGGGCCGCGCTGGCCTCCGCGCCGCCCAGAAGGGCGCGGAGACACAGCCCGTCGCGTTCGCGCTCTTCGACACTCCCGTGGGGCGGTGCGCCATCGCCTGGCGCGGGACGCACGTCGTCGAGCTCCACCTCCCCGAAGGTGGGGACGCCCTGTCGCGCGCGCGCATGTTGGAGCGTTTTCCCGGGGCGGAGGAGGGGCGTCCGCCGCGCGCCGTGCAGCGGGCGATCGAGCGGGTGCAGGCGCTGCTCCGGGGAGAGCGGGTGGAACTCGGCGAGATCGATCTCGATTTGGACGGCGTCCCCCCATTCCATCGCCGGGTCTACGAGCTGGCCCGGACGATCCCGCCCGGGGTGACCATCGGGTATGGGGAGCTGGCCGAGCGCCTCGGAGCGCCGGGCGCCGCGCGAGCCGTTGGCCAGGCGCTGCGGCGCAATCCATGCGCCATCCTCGTGCCCTGCCACCGGGTGCTGGCCGCGGGGGGCAAGGTGGGCGGGTTCACCGCGGCGGGGGGCACGGCGACGAAGTTGCGCCTGCTCGAGCTGGAGCGCGGCGCGAGCCAGAGCCAGGGGCCGCTCTTCGACGGGGCGACGGCGCTGCCCTTCGACCCGGTCGCCGCCGTCGCTCACCTCCGAAAGGCCGATCGCGAGCTCGCCAAGCTGATCCGAGCGGTGGGCCCGCTGCGCATGCGCCTCCAGAGCGCCCCCAGCGTGTTCGCGGCGCTGACGGAGGCCATCATTCATCAACAGCTCACGGCGCGCGCGGCGGGCACCATCCACGGCAGGTTGCGGGCGCTGTTCCCCCGGGCCGCGGACGGGCCCACCCCGCAGCAGATCCTCCGTGCCGCGGACGAGGAGCTTCTCGCCGTGGGGCTGTCCCGGGCGAAGCTGCTGTCTTTGCGGGATCTGGCGGAGCGGACGAAGCGCAAGGAGATCCCGACCCTGGAGGAGCTCGGGGCCCTCGACGACGAAGAGATCATCGAGCGGCTCACGATCGTACGGGGCGTGGGGCGCTGGACGGTGGAGATGCTCTTGATGTTCCGCCTCGGTCGCCCCGACGTGTTGCCCGTGGGGGACTACGGAGTGCGCAAGGGGTTCGCGCGCGCCTTCGGGCTCGCGGAGTTGCCATCACCGAAGGAGCTCGAGGCCCACGGGGAGCGCTGGCGTCCCTACCGGACCGCGGCGAGCTGGTATCTGTGGCGCGCGCTCGAGTGAGCGCACCGCTGGCCGCGCGAGGTCAGTCCCCGGATGGGGCCGAGGGGAGGGAGCCGGAGGCGAGCTCGGGGCTGGGCTCCGTTCTCGGGCCAGCCTCCGTTCTCGGGCCACCCTCGGTTCTCGGGCCGGCCTCGGTTCTCGAGCCAGCCTCCGTCTTTGGTCCTGCCTTCGGTTCCGCCTTCGGGCCCTTGGCTGCGCCCGAGCTGGGGAGGGCGGCGTCGCCCGGCGGCGTTGCCTCGGCGGCGTCGCTCTCTTCGAGCTCTTCGGACTCCTCCTCGGGCTGAGGGCACTCCTCGCCGGTGTGCCCCTTGTGCCCCTTGGGGATGTTGCAGGGGTGGACCTCCACGACCTCGGGGCGCGGGCGGTACACGACGCGGCGGGTCTGGTCCACGGTCGTCCCATCGGGGTACTCGAGGAGCCTGGTGACCGTCACGGTCCACCCCTGCTGCCCCGGCTCCTTGATCTTCGTCTCCTCGGGGTCCAGCGCCTCGTTCGGCACGTACTCGATGGGCGGCTCGACGAAATCGTAGCGCGGGGACACCTTGCGCTCCACGCGACGCCCTTCGTTGTCCCCGTAGAGCAGCACGCGGATGTACGTCGAGGTGTATTGGGTCTTGATGAGGAGGCCGGACTTGGTGTCGTTGCGGAAGACGAGATCGGGCTCCGGATAGGACACGGTCGCCTCATGCCCCTCGGGGTATCGCGAGAAGTAGAAGGTGTGGGGCTGGCGCTGGACGATCTCGTAGCCCCCGTCGAGGGCCGCGTTGAAGAGCGTGGTCGCGAACTGGCTGATGCCGCCCCCGGGGCTGGGCTCCATCTTGCCGCGCACGATGGTGGGCGCGTCCAGAAAGCCCGCCTCGTTGGTGCGCGGCCCGAGGTGCTCGTTGAGGGAGAAGCGCTCCCCGGGGCGCAGCACGACCCCATCCACCTGGCTCGCCGCGAAGTGGATGTTCTTCACCCGGGGTTGGCAGCAGGGGTGATAGGTCGTGAAGCGAGCGACCAGGTGACGGATGCCGAGGCCCTCGGCCTCTTCGGTGGTGAGCTCGGGGCGCTCCTCCCGGAGCACGATGCGTCCGCGTCGATCCGGGCGCGTGGCGGCCTCGAGGAGCTCCTGCAGGGTGGCCTCTTCGTCGATGCGCGTGCCGGGTGCGCTGGGCACGACGATGACCTGGTTCTTGGCGTCGACCACGAAGGTGGCGCGCTGGGGCTCCCGCTCGATCTCCGGTCGGATGCGGGCGAAAGCCTCGTCGAGCGGGGCGGGATCGAGGATCAGTTGGAGCGCGGGCCGCGGCTCGAGGACGATGCGCGTCGCGATGGCGGGCCCGAGCACGGCGGGCGCGAGCACGAGGTGGTGCTCGGTGCCCTCGACTTCCAGGCGCAGCGGCCCCGCGAGTAGCTGCTGGGCCTGCGCGAGGCGCGCCTCGACCTCTTCGCGGGGGATGGGGGGAAGCTCCGTGAGCAGCGGGATCTCGAAGGGCACGGCGCCTTCGCCGAGGAGATCGGGGAGGGCGGCGAGCACACGCTCCACGTCCGCTCGCTGGGTGGGCTCCGGATAGGTGGCGCGCAGGGTGCCGTCGAAGGTGACGCCCGGGACGGGCGGTGGCGCGTTCAGCGCCTCCGCCTCCCACTCGGCGACGCGGGCGCGCAGCCGCTCGGGATCAATCTGAGGTTCGAGGGTCAGGGGAGCGGAGGTGAACAACCTGCCGAGCCACCACGCCGTCTGCGCTGCCCAGCTCCCGCTGCGCCCCGCTGCCAGAGCGGCTCGCTGGTGCGCCTGGCGATCGACGGAGACGCCGAGCTCCCTGGCCTGGGCCTCGAAGGGACGGCCGCTCAACGTGAAGCGGAGGACCCGCTCCGTGACGGCGCGCTCGAAGGGCGCGAGCGTGCGCTCGAGCTGCGCCTCGTCGAGGCCGCCGAGCGGGCGCTCCCCGCTCCCGTGGTGGAGGACGACACCCCGGAGGACCCGCCCCGTCGATCCGTGCCGTTCCAACAGGAACCCGACGAGCAGCCCCAGACAGATCCCCGCCGCCAGCACGAGCGCGCCCAACGCCGTGCGGCGCGCGTGCTCGCGGATGGATCGATGGGGTGTTGGCGTTGAGTCCGGCGCTGGCTCCGTCACACGTTCCCTCACCTGGGCGGGTGCAGCGAGTCTTACTGGAGCGATCCCGGGAAGGGAATCGACGAGCGCTGCGTCAGGAGGCGCAGCAGCGCTTGTATTTTTTGCCGCTCCCGCAGGGGCACGGGTCGTTGCGCCCCACGCGGTCCGCGCGGGTGGTCCGCGGCGGCGGGGGCAGGTTCCGGGCCTCGGCCCAGCGTTGGTGGAGGGCCATCACGTCGTCCGCGAGGGACTCGACCTTGCGGGCGCGGTACTCGTCGGGGGCCGCGACCGCCTCGGGGGCGAAGCTCGCGAGCGCGCTGGTGTCCACGTACCCGGCGAGCCACGCGAAGGGCACGGTGAGCGAGAAGGCGTCGGCGTCCTTCGTCCACTGCGGATCCGCCTGGGTCACACGGATGTACCCCTTGCAGAAATCCTCCACGCCCTGGACGTCCGTGGGCGCGGGCACGGCGGGGACCCCCAACGCCAGGCACTCGGTGCACGCGTTGTACTCGCGCATGACGAGCGCCATGAGCCGTCGCAGCGCGTCCTCGTCCGGCGGAGCCCCGCCGAGGAGCAGGCCGAGCCACTGGGTCGGTTCGAGGAGCGTCGGAGCGCTCGCGGTCGCCGCGAACACCCCTCGGGCGAAGGCCAGAGAACGTCCGCTCTCCTCCAGGAGCCGGGCGAGCTCCTCGGTTTCTTCTGGATCGAGCGGATCTCCGAGGCGCTTCATCGTGAGATCCATAGCACGATCCGCCCCGCACTCTGCCGTCGATCCCCGCCGCTCCGCTGTCGGTCGCCGTCGCTTTCCGCCGTCCGTCTCTGCCTCCCGCCCGAAGCCCCGGGGCAGCGCCTTGCGCGCCGGCTCTGCCCGGAGAGCAGGGATCACCCGGAGAGCAGCCGCTCGCGGAGCTCGCGGGTCGCGTTGCGGAGCCGGCCTTCGATGCGGAAGAGCTCTCCGTCCTTGCGGCAGCTCTTCACCTTCACCTGGAGCTCGCCAGCGACGCCTTCGACGGTCGCCGCCAGGGTGGAGCCCGGAGGCGAGGGGAGGGGGCTGGCGACGACCGTCTTGTCACCATCGGTCTCGACGAGGAAGGCGGTGCCGCCTTGGCGCAACGTGATGGGGAGGGTCATGGGGAGCTCTTGAGGTGAGGGAGAGGTGGAGCCCGTGCGGAGCGTGCGGCGGGGCTGGGCGACCTCGTGGGCGTGCTCAGTGACGGGCCCGTCGCATGGCTTGCTGGGCTTCGCGATCCGCCGTGCGCTCCTTCAAGGTCTGCCTCTTGTCGTGCACCTTCTTGCCCCGCGCGACGGCGATCTCCACCTTCGCGCGGCCGTTCTTGAAGTAGCACTTGGTGGCGATGAGGGTCATGCCCTCCCGCTCCACGGCGATCCGCAGCTTGTCGATCTCCTTGCGGTTCAAGAGGAGCTTGCGCGGGCGACGTTCCTCGTGACCGAAGGCCGCGTGCTGCATCGGGGGGATGCGCATACCCTTGAGCCAGGCCTCGCCCGAGTGCACGTCCACCCAGGAGTCGGTCAGATCCGGCGCGTGGTCTCGCAGGGAACGTGCCTCGCTGCCGATGAGGACCATCCCGGCCTCGTAGCGATCCCCGAGGTCGTAATCGAAGCGCGCGCGACGGTGGACCGCGACGACGCGGTCACCCTGAGGAGTCGCTGCCTTCTTTGCACCTTTCGCCATCGGGGGTCGCTGATGATGCCCCGCCGCGGCTCAAACGCAACCCGGATGACGAGAGCTGGTCCCGTGATGCAGGCGGCCCTCGTGCGCGGAGTGGCTCCTCGCTCGGGTTGCGCGGGGTGCGGCCGCGTGGTTGATCGCCGGGACGATGCTCGAGACCCGCCTCGTCGGCGCGCGGACGCACAACCTCGCCGGTGTCGATCTGGAGCTGCGCCCGGGGGAGGTGGTCGCGATCACCGGCGTCTCCGGGGCCGGGAAGAGTTCACTGGCCCTCGACACCCTCTACGCGGAGGGGCAGCGCCGCTTCGTGGAGAGCTTCAGCCCCTACGCGCGCCAGTTCCTGGAGCGGCTGGAGCGCCCTCCGATGGAGTCCCTGGAGCCGGTCCCCGCCGCTGTCGCGGTGGACCGCAAGGCGCCCGTGAAGAGCTCCCGCTCCACGGTCGCCACCATGGCGGATCTGGAGCCCTACCTCTGCGGTCTGTTCGCGAAGCAGTCCCGCCCCCAGTGCCCCGAGCACGGGCTCTTGGCGGTGAGCACCGGCGTGGAGAGCGCGACCCAGCGGATCCTGACCGAGCTCGCTGGCGAGCGCGCCGTCGTCACCTACCCGGTGCAGGTGCGCAGCAGGGAGGAGTACCTCGACCTGCGCGCGGCGCTCCTCGCGGAGGCCTACCGACGGATCTGGCTTAAAGGGGCCACCCGGGATCTCGACGAGGTGAAGCCGTCGGAGATCGTGGGTCGCGGAGGCGGTGAGGTGGAGGTGATCGTCGATCGCCTCCAGGTGACGCCCGGCGATCGACGCCGGATCGCGGACGCGGTGGAGGTCGGCTTTCGGCGGGCGGGTGCCGTCCGCGTGCACGGCGCTGCCCCGACCCGCGAGAGCAAGGTCCTGCGCCTCCGGGAGGGGCTCGCCTGTCCGGAGTGCAGCCGGCGTCTGGAGCCGCCGCGCGCCGGGCTGTTCTCCCACGAGTCTCCCTTGGGGGCCTGCGCCAACTGCCGCGGCTTCGGGCGCGTGCTCGGCGTCGATCTGGACAAGGTGATCCCGGATCCCCGGCTCAGCTTGGCGAAGGGCGCCATCCGGCCCTGGCGCGGCGCCTCCACGACCTGGGAGCGCTCGGCGCTGCGGAAGTTCTGCAAGGCCAACGGCATCGATCTCACGACTCCCTGGGCCGATCTCCCGGCGACGCAGCGACAGGCGATCGTCGAGGGGAAGGGGGGCCCGGGGAGCGGGGACTACCCGGGGGTGAGCGGCTGGTTCCAGTGGCTCGAGACGAAGACCTACAAGATGCACGTGCGGGTGCTCCTCTCCCGCTACCGTTCCTACGATCCCTGCCCCGTCTGCCGGGGCTCGCGGCTGAACGAGCACGCGCTGAGTTATCGCGTCGCTGGCCGTGATCTGGCGTCGTGGCACGCGCTGGAGGTGAGCGAGGCCCTGCGCGCCCTCGGCGAGGTCGTCCCCGAAGGACCTCACGCTGCGCTCATGCTGCGGGAGCTGGAGTCGCGGCTCACCTACCTGGAGCGGGTCGGCCTCGGCTACCTCGCCCTGGATCGACAAGCGCGCACGCTCTCCGGAGGCGAGGCCCAGCGGGTGACGTTGACCGCCGCTCTCGGGACCTCCTTGCACAACGCCCTCTTCGTGCTCGACGAGCCCACGGTCGGGTTGCATCCGTCCGACGTGGCGCCCCTCACGACCCTGATCCGCGAGCTGGCGGCTCGAAACAACGCGGTGCTCGTCATCGAGCACGACGCTGACGTCATCGCCGCAGCGGACCGGGTGGTGGAGCTCGGCCCTGGCGCGGGCGCCGCGGGGGGACGCCTGGTCTTCGATGGAACCGTCGAAGACGCACGCAAGGCCGGGGGTGCCACCGCCCGGGCGTTGGAACAGCGCCTCCCCTCGTCGCGCCCACCGCGTCCCGCCCGGGGGGAGCTCCGCCTCCGGGGAGCCCGGGAGCACAACCTGTGCGGGGATGAGGTTCGCCTCCCCCTCGGGCAGCTCGTCGCCGTGAGCGGGCCGAGCGGATCGGGCAAGAGCACCCTCGTGGTGGACGTGCTGTACCGCGCGGTGGCCCGCGCCCTCGGCGATTTCGACGTGGGGCGGCCCGGGGAGCACGACGCGCTCGAAGGCGCGGAAGCCCTCGAGTCCGTGGCGTTGGTGGATCAGGCGCCGCTGGGGCGGACGTCGCGGGGCAACCCGGCGACGTACACGAAGGCCTGGGACGCGGTGCGGAAGCTGTTCGCGGCGGAGCCCGAGGCCCAAGCCCGCGATCTGGACGCCTCGAGCTTCTCCTTCAACGTCGACGCGGGGCGATGCGAAGCCTGCGCCGGGGAGGGCTTCGAGACGGTGGAGATGCAGTTCCTGGCGGACGTGGCGCTGCCCTGTCCCGTGTGCAAGGGGCGGCGCTTCAAGGAGACCGTGCTCGGCGTCCGGCACCGCGGGAGGACGATCGCCGACGTGCTGGAGACCACCGTCGAGGAGGCCCTCGAGCTGTGGGCGGATCAGCGCGCGGTGGTGCGGACCCTCGGACCCCTGCGGGTGCTCGGGCTCGGCTACCTGAAGCTGGGGCAGCCCCTGTCCACCCTGTCGGGCGGCGAGGCCCAACGCCTGAAGCTGGCGCGCGCTCTGCAAGAGGTGGGGCCTGGCGCGCTGTACGTGCTCGATGAGCCCAGCGCGGGGCTGCACGCGGACGAGGTCGAGCTCTTGCTCGAGGCGCTGCGCATGTTGATCGAGGCGGGGGGCTCCGTGGTGGTGGTGGACCACGACGTCCACGTGCTCGCTGCGGCGGATCACCTCATCGAGCTGGGACCCGGTGGGGGAGCGCGGGGCGGGCGCGTGGTGGCGACGGGGACCCCGGGCCAGATCGCGGCGGGAGACACGGCGACCGGAGAGGCGCTGCGGCAGGGGAGCGCGCGCGGAGCCCGTCGCCCCCGGCGCCGCGGCTCGGGGTTCGTCGAGCGGCGCGCCCTCGAGGTGCGGAACGCGCGGGAGCACAACCTGCGCGACGTGTCCGTCGCGGTGCCTCACGGCAAGCTCACGATCGTCACCGGTCCCAGCGGGTCGGGGAAGAGCAGCTTGGCCTTCGACGTCATCTTCGCCGAGGGGCAGCGGCGTTTCCTGGAGACGCTCAGCCCCTACGCGCGCCAGTTCCTCCCGACCATGGCCCGCCCGGACGTGGACGCGGTGGTCGGCGTGCCCCCAGCGATCGCCCTGGAGCAGCGCACGGCGCGGGCGGGGGCCCGGTCGACGGTCGCCACGGTGACGGAGGTGGCCCACTACCTGCGCCTCGCCTACGCGAAGCTGGGCGTCGTGCACTGCCCCGAGCACGCGACGCCCATCGCACGCCGGAGCGTCGACGATCTCTACGAGGATGTGCGCGGGAGCCGCGGGCGCGTCTCCTTGCTCTCGCCCGCGGTGCGCGCCCGCAAAGGGACGTACCTCGACGTGTTCACGGCCGCGGCCCGCGCGGGGATCCTGCTCGCCGTGTGTGACGGCGCTCGCGTCACCACGGACGCTCCCCCTCGGCTCACCAAGAGCAAGGAGCACGACATCGATCTGGTGCTCGCCGAAGACATCCCCGCCGCGAGCATCGAGCGCGCCACCTTCGAGCGCGCGCTGACCTGGGGCAAGGGCGCCGTGAAGGTGCTGGGAGCGCGGGGCGAGGCGCGCGAGCTCTCCCTCACGGGGAGCTGCCCCCACTGCGGGTTCTCCTCCGGGGAGCTCGATCCGCGCTTTTTCTCCTTCAACACGCGTCAGGGGCAGTGTGAGGTGTGTGAGGGTTACGGCTGGGTGGAGCGCACTCGGAAGGTGCGGAGGGGCCGTGGCCAGGGCGCGGGGCGGCGTCGGGCAGGCGACGCGGAGCCCGAGTACGAGGTCGTCCAGGAGCGCTGTGGCGCCTGTGAGGGATCGCGCCTCGCGCCGCTGCCGCGGGGAGTGCGCCTCGAGGGTCGCACCTATCCGCAGTTCTCCGCCCTGTCCGTCCGCGCGGCGCTCGAGGCAGTCGAAGAGTGGGAGTTCGAGGGGCGCGCCGCGGCCATCGCAGCGCCGATCGTCGTGGAGCTGCAGCGCCGGCTCCGCTTCTTGGCGGAGGTCGGGCTCGACTATTTGGCCCTCGATCGGGACGCCGCGACCCTCTCCGGAGGGGAGCTGCAGCGTCTGCGTTTGGCGGCACAGCTCGGTGCGGGCCTCACGGGCGCCCTCTACGTGCTGGACGAGCCCACCATCGGGCTCCACCCCCGGGACACGGGGCGGCTGCTCGGTAACCTGCGCCGGCTGGTGGATACGGGGTCCACGGTCCTCGTCGTGGAGCACGACGAGGAGACGATCCGCGCCGCCGATCACCTCATCGATCTCGGTCCCGCCGGAGGGAGCCAGGGGGGGCGTGTCCTGGCGGAGGGCGCGCCGGAGGTGGTGCTGCGGAGCGAGGTGTCCCCGACGGGGCGCGCTCTGTCGGCGCCGCCGCGCCTGCGGGCCGCGCGATCCATCCCGAAGGACGCGCCCTGGCTGGAGCTGGTGGGCGCTCGGGAGCACAACCTGCGCGGCGACACTGTGCGGATCCCCCTGGAGCGCTTGACGGTCGTGGCGGGGGTGAGCGGCTCGGGCAAGAGCACCCTGGTGCGGGGCGTGCTGCTGCCGGCCCTGCGCCAGAAGCTCGAGCGCGTCACCGAGGACCCGGGCGCTCACGAACGACTTACGGGCTGGGAGCGGCTGGGGCGCGCCGTGGCGGTCGATCAGAGCCCCATCGGGCGCACGCCGCGATCGGTACCCGCGACCTTCCTGGGCATCTGGGATCCCATCCGCAAGCTGTTCGCGGCCACGACGGACGCGCAGGTGCAAGGGTTCTCCGCGGCCCGTTTCTCCTTCAACACACCCCAGGGCGGGCGCTGCCCCGCCTGTGACGGGCAAGGGGTCATCTCCCACGAGATGAGCTTCCTCCCCGACGTCGTGACGCCTTGCCCCACCTGCGAGGGCAGCCGCTTCGAACCGCGCACCCTGAGCGTGCGCTACCTGGACCACGACATCGGTCAGGTGCTCGCCCTCACGGCGGAGCGCGCCGTCGAGGTGTTCGAGCACCACCCGAAGATCCGCGCCCCCCTCGAGACCCTGTGTGAGCTCGGTGCCGGTTACATCACCCTCGGGCAGGGCTCTCACACCTTGTCGGGCGGCGAAGCGCAGCGCCTCAAGCTGGCCGCGGAGCTCACGGCGGGGG